>MDTD01064922.1_pt1 | contig 114003 bp, 85 predicted proteins | sample 811221 | NCBI WGS metagenome assembly MDTD01 (sample SAMN05326646, study PRJNA326480) | marine metagenome | isolation source: seawater | place: Pacific Ocean: South West | collected 2011 | reverse complement strand
CGACTCAATTCAATGAACTGAACCTCAACCACATACTGACCCTCAGCAGCAAGCAAGGCATTGAACATCAATTCAATTCGACGCATGCCTTCGACGGTATCTTTGACCACTGCACGATCCCCCACGATGCTCACCTGCACGGCTTCACTGCCAATGGTCGTGATGGCGGTCTTGGCATCGTTGACCAGATCGGCATCGGGTAATGTGAACACCCGGACAACCAAGTCGGCGGACTCGGGCTTAACCGGCATCGGCAAGCAGATGATGCAGACAGACACTGCCCACACAACCATCGAGCAGTGGCTCAAGTTCCTGCACATCGACCTTCGGCCCCTGTGTGGTGAGCATCGAGCAGATCATGTGTGTCTGCGTGTCGACCATGAGTGCGAGTTTGGGGAAGTGTGAATAAATCACTGTTTTTCCCGACTGTTTTCGACGTTTGGTGAAGTAGGCACTGCAATGCTCAGCCTCCATGCCGGTGCTGTCGGCAGCAGCGAGTCGGACTTTGCGACGCGATTGTCGACGGCCATCCAGACGTTGATTGGTACGGCAAAGTAGACGTTGGGTGATGGGTTTGGTGAGTAATCGTTGTGCGGCTTTCTGTAAGGTGGTGTAGTGCGGCACCTGCTTTAGGCCGAGGGTTTGGCAGAGCGTTGGCCAGTCGTCGAGTATGGCGGTGATGCCACGATAATCGAGTTTAAATCGTCGCTTGAGAACCAGGCAGGCGAAGAGTTGCGGTTGGGTATACTTATGAGGAAAAAATGGGTGTGCATAGTCGTTAAGCCGATCCCTGGCTATCTGCAATGCGACCAACGCCACCCGCCGTGGCGACTTGCTGGAGATGCTCATAATCCAAACACTAGGACGCGAACAGGGTTCCTTCAAGAGAAAGATTTGAGATTATGGGTGTTTTCTACGGAGCATTCCAGAGCTTTTTTTCATGCACACAGAACCCATTCTACCGCTATTTCTTAAAGCTGTATTAGTAATTGTGTATGTGTTGGGGATGTACATGATGAAGTAAGGAAGTAAGACAACTCATTATTATAGGTCTGGTATATTGGTATACCATAATAATATATTTTCCGAATGGCTTCATTTCTCCATTGCGGCATTGACTATACGCATTTCCTCAGAAGTCAACCCGTATAATTCATATACCAGATTATTGATTTGCCTTTCTGTCGCGTCGATCTGACGCTGAATTGATGTTTTTGCGTGTGCGGTCTTTGACTCAGGCAAAGACTTAAAAAGATTAATGATTATGCGGGCCAAAGAACTCACCTGTTTCCATTTGTCCACTTTCGAATTTCTGGCAACAGGTGGAAGAGGAAATTCACGTAAGTTTCTTATAACAACCTTGGGAAAAATCTTTCGAGAACTTTTCACTGCCATTTGCTTGTAAAACAATGAAATCAAATTGCTATTCAGTATCGCACACAAGAATAATAATGCATCTTTATCATCATCCTCGTGCAAGACAGTCAATACACTCTTATTGCTTAAAAATGGCTCATCAACAAACACTGCATTAAGACAGTGGGGAAGAGGTGATGTAATCTCTCGAAGCAAAACACGCGGGCGAGTAAACATCGAAATTTCTCGAGGCTGAGACAACCATGGACCATATTGCATCCACATACCAGACCAATTAAAACTATAACGCCCCACATCACCACCTTGCAGATATCGATAGCTAAACTCGTTTTCACGTTCATTTCGATCATAGATGTGATTTTTCACATCATCGGCCGACTGCGGTGGAACTCCCTTTCCACGTTCATATGCTTGCAAGCCCGTACGAACATCAAATACAGTGTCTAACTGTTGGGTTCTTGCTAAAATTGCCAAGATCACGTTGGATACAGCAGAGTCAGTAGAGAAACTGAATCTGCCATCACCATCCATCCATCGCTGGCGATCAACTTCGTGAGTTTCTGTTGAAATAAATTCTTCTCTGCTACCAACACGATTTACCTTGACCGTCTCAGTGGAATCATTTCCAGAAACTACGTAAATGCAAGGTTCCATAGACACACGACGAAAGACTTCGTAGTTTAAATCAATAATTTCATGCAAGTGTGACAGGTACTTTGCACGAAGCAATTTAGCACTTTCAATCGTGAGCCATGAATTGGGCACAATAAATGCCCCAAGTCCTGTATTAACCAGCAATCTCAGCATTGCTTCCATGAAAAGCAAATATGTATTGTGCTTTTCGAAGCTAGTAGGATAGTGGTTAGTAAAATATTTACGTTCTTCCAGAGTCAACAATTCGCGTGTGAAAATATAAGGTGGGTTGCCTATCACTGCATCAAACCCACCACTCATCATGATGTCACTAAACTCTGTTTTCCAATTGAAAACATTGATTTTCAGGCGTTGATCCTCATCAAACATCCCCATCTGCTCACCGGATGCATCATAGAAATCTTGATCGATAAGAGAATTACCACACTTAATGTTGTTAGCCAAGTCTGGCAGCGCACGTTCATGGAAGAGACGTAAACTCGAATCGAGATTTTCAGCACTCTCACCTTCAAGAACTTTGAGCAAAAGAGACAGTTTGGTAGTTTCTACAGCCTGGCTGTCAATATCTACACCATGTATGTGAGTCAACAAAATCCGCTTTCGTTCTGCGGTAGTCAGACGGTATTCCCCTGAAGAATGCTGATACAATCGGGGATTTTTGCCTACGGTATGCTTTCTCGGATCATCTCCAATGTACCAATCTCGATACCAATCTAATAGAAACTGATATGCGATAAGTAAAAATGATCCAGAACCACAAGCTGGGTCAAGCACAGCTAAAGCACGAGCCCCCAGAGCTTTCGATTGCTGGAATGTCGTTGTGAGTGCCCCGACCTCTTGAGGAGATTTGCCTTCAATGAGTTTCCCGACAGTCTGCTTAACAATGTATTCAACAATATATGTCGGAGTGTAATAAACACCCCCAGCTTTTCGAACTTCGGGTTTTTCCTCGACAACAGCCCTATGGCCTGATGTAAGTCGAATCACCTTGCCAAGGAACTGCTCATATACGTGACCGAGTATATCAGCAGGCAACACAGAGAACTCATAAGGGCAATCGGGATAATAAAGTCTGCGAAGAATTTCTTTGAGAGGCTTATCATCAATTATGAGGGATGGAGTTAGATCATCGGGATATCCTGAGCGACTTTTTTCTTTGCTAAAGTGAAAGAGACCGGAATTGTAACGCTCATCCGCTCGACGGAATCGCTCAAATAGTCTTTCGTAAATCTTGTCGCCATTGGTTAACTCTTGAAGAGTACCGTATTGTTCAATACCGCGATCCTCACAAATACGCAGAAAGACAATACGGTCAATCGTACGTTGAACGGCAAAATTTAGGTCACGCTGTGCGAGATTGTTGTTGCGAAGAGCAAGGTTACGGGCGAGTTTGTCTCGCCAATCCTCAATCTCGGCAAGAAAAGCATCGTCTACTTCGTCAGTACCTCGTTTATTCTTCGATGATTCAGCGTACTTGTCAAAGGAACCCATGAGGATAGATTCACGGGCAAAGATCGCAGCAAATTCATTCCATCGTTCAGCTAGTTCATCGTAGCGAAAAAATAGTATACGTGCCTTACTAGCCCTATCGCTCTTAATGGGCTTAAAACGGCAATCATATACGGCTAATTCTTCGAAATCCGTAAGGATCGAAAGTGGGAGCTTGGCAGACCATGCGTAACGTCGAAGCTGATAAGCTGGGGATGCATCGCCTTTGATATCCACTGAAGGTTTTTTGGCCTCGACGAAAAACTTACGGATACCACCAATACGGAAACAATAGTCAGGAGCCTTAGTAGCACCACCGATTTTAATTGCATCCTCGTGAATGACATCCTTGTAAGCCTCTGCATAACCTGCATTATTATCCATATCCCAGCCAAGAGCTTTGAAAAGTGGATCAATAAACTCACGACGACTCTGAGTTTCGTTATACCTTGCCGCTCGATACTCCGTAGCATGTTCAGCAAAACGGGCAATAAGGTCAAGAACCGGCTGAGGAACTGTCTTATGATGATTTGCCTGTTTGTCAGATTGTTGCACTAGTTATATCCCCGTTTACTTAAGATTAAACTTCAGATTAGCCACTTGTCCGCTTACTGGAAAGTCAATGAAAATCAGACGCTAGTTGGAACTCTATAATATCAGTAATACAACCCCATGTTCGTGCAATTCTTGATTAGACAATGGTTCCGATTTTGGAACTCAAAAAGTTCCGATTTTTCAAATCACACCTTGCTAAAGCAATACACACACATGGTTACAAGATGCTTATTTAATGAGGTTTATAGTTTTTTTATTTCATTTTCACGTTAGCAATTTACCACTCCTCTCGGCTCCATGATTTCTTTTAAACCCTTATTTGACAATGTTATATAAGGGTTTTTTAATGCGCGAATCCGATAAAATATTTTTTTCCGGACTTCAGTTTTTTTCACAATCGCCCGATGATGTTGTTGATACTTGTTCTCAACTAGGGGGAAATACATTGATTGATGACTACCGGGACTGCATGGCTATTCGTAATTACCAGCCAGCAACACTTAAAAAGAATCTACTCATAGCAAGCAAATTCTTGGCATGGGTTGAGAACGTCCAGACAGTGGACACCGTGACCGTTGAAGGCTATCTGATCCACCTGCTAAGGTCTGGCCGTACGATCAAAACGACTAAGAACCACCTTTCAGCTATCAAAGGCTTTTGTGACTTCCTATGCAATCGCGGGATCATTGCGGAGAACCCAACACATGGCGTCAAGACACTTGACCCGCCGCGCGTACTACCGGTTTGTCTCACAGATGATGAAGTCGATATTGCCTACGATGTCGCTGAAAAGCATTGCTTTCTGTGTGAAGTCACCCTTGCCATCAATACCGGCATGCGACTGGATGAAATGCGGATGCTCAAATGGGTAGACGTTGACCTTGAACGTCGGCAATTGATTGTCAGGAAATCCAAAAGCAAACGCCCCAGGACAATCCCGCTCAACTACATCACACGCACACGGCTGAGACTTCAACGTGATCGATACGGTCATCTCGGTTACGTGTTCCCCGGTGGTCGTGGAGGCTACGAAGGTCTGAGCCTGTGGAACGTCGACAAACCCAGGGGCTTGAACTGGTGGCAGAAAACATCGGTTCAACTGCTACAGGAAAAAATCAAAACACTGCAAGAATTGCCACGAGGCAGAACCGGTCGCGGTTGGCACGCACTACGCCACACGTTCGCGACACGTTGTGTCAAAGCAGAAATCGACATTATTAAAATTAAGGACTGGATGGGGCATCAACAGCTTGATACTACGATGCAATATATTCACGTGGCAAGACATTACGACAAAGCAATAGAAATGATTTAGCACAACTGAATGCAATATTCTAGCAATAAGATTTATTACTTTTTCACTACAAATCCTAAAACAATAAATATAAAAAAAGCTCTCATTTCTGAGAGCTTATAATTAATATCTTTTTTAATATTTAATTTTTACAAGCCCGGATCAAGCTCTGTTACATCAATACAGAGGGCTTTCGCTATTTTCTTTAGTGTCATATGTGAAGGACTGTGCTTTCCTCTTTCCAGCCTGCTGATATGCGATTGCGGCAACCCGGCTTTGTTAGCCAATTCTTCTTGTGTTAATTCTGCGTTTTGTCTTACTTCGCGTATTTTTTTGCTGATCCACTCGATCCAATTAACGTATTCTTCTGGCTTTTCTTGTTCTTCTTCACTCAAATCCAAATCATTTACTTCAAGTGGATTTTGTTCAAGAATCTCCAAAAAAGCACCCAAAAATGAATCGTAATCTTCTTTCGATTGCATTAATGGTGCAGCTTTAACTAATTCAAAAAGATCTTCTTTGTCTTGTACTGGCAATCTTCCAATACGTTCACTTAATACGCTCAGTGCCAAAACCACCTGTGCCTCGTTTGCCGGCACTGAAATTCCTCCGACTTCTATGACATCTGTTGATTGGCTGCTCATATTAATAACTCCTTTGCCTCTCATCCATTGTGTGCTAATTTCCCTAGCCCGTGTTAAATTCGTTGTTTAAGTATTGCCGTTTTCGTCGACGAATTCGTATTTTGTCGAATTCTCTTGTTTGATTCTCTGTCTCTTTCTTCATTCCACCTAAAACAACTATTGTGTTTGTATCTTTATTCACAAAATAATAGATACGAACATTAATCTTCCCTAAGCGTCCACCCTTATCTCGTAACTCAAAAAAATCCTCGATAGCATCTATATCCAAAACGCTTGAATGGGTTGGGTCTGTGTGTCTTGCCAATTCTTTGATTTGGTCAACTACGTGGTGATATTGGGATTCATCAAGGAAACCCATGGTTTCCTTGCGTGCATCTTTCAAATACTCCACATTCCACTTGTACTTAGGTGGCGGCCCGCCTCCGACGTTTACGCCAACTTTTACTTTCCGTTTCATCGAAGCTAAACTCCATTCGTACTTCATGCCTGCCAACCCAAACAGCCATTTTGTTGCTCCTTATAACGTGTAGTAATATACAACATAAATCGGCATTTTCGATGCATAAAATTGTATATTTTTGTAAATTTTTCTAGAATTCTAGAACCCCTCCCTCAACATATCAACCACAAGTCGTTTCGCATATGACGTTTAAGCACGTTCTGGCAAGTGCACTGCTTTTTTTAGAGAAAACCCTTACTTTACCCTAACCCTTGTCTTGTAAGCAAATCAAGAACAATTCCCCAGCTAGTCAATTATTCAATCCTATTAAAATCAAAACTGCTTCAACAACCGAGTAAGAAGTTATCATCAATTCGAAGCGGTATATTGTGCTGATAATGTCTTGCACAAAATCTCACCAATCTCCGGGAACTGATATGGCCAAATTTCTCAACACAAGCGCTACAAACTATTTCCTTGAAGAACTGATCAAAGGCGCATCTGAACGCCTGATCCTGATCAGTCCATTTCTCAAGCTCAACGACCGGGTCAAGGAACTGCTGGAAGACAAAAACCGTCTGAAAATCGACGTCCGGATTGTCTACGGCAAAAACGAACTGCAACCCGAAGAAATCAATTGGCTGCGTGAATTGACCTACATCCGCACCAGCTTCTGCAAGAACCTTCACGCTAAATGCTACATGAATGAGGAAGCCTGCATTATCACAAGCCTGAATCTCTACGAGTTCAGCCAAGTAAACAACAATGAAATGGGTGTGCATGTGTCACGCAGTGATGATGCAGAGATTTACAGGGATGCATTCGAGGAAGCCCAACGAATCATCCGCATCAGCGATGAAGTCCGCATGTCACTTGAAAAGATATCTGGCAAGGATTCAACAGCAGATAATGAAGACGACAACAACGAACCGTCCAAACTCTCCACTTCCAAAATCGCTAAGAAGTTGAAAATGAAAACCGATGAATTCAAAGACCGGCTAACAGAAACCGGGCATCTTGAAATCAAGGACGGCAAGCATTATCTGACCGACAAAGGCAAGGACGCAGGCGGTGAGTTTCGGATGGACAAATTCGGCGTTTTCTTCCTCTGGCCTGAATCGTTCACCATCTGACCATTCTTTCATGTGGTGACCATTCCAACTGACCAGGCGGATCTGATCCGTCACCACACCCAACAGCGTAGACAAGTGCTTGGCCGTCCGGCCGCATCGATTGGGGAACATTCTAATTCTCTATTTAGTTGGAGTACTTATATAGCCGCAACAATCACAATAAGAGATCCGCAGGTGCAGTTCAAATATCTGAAATTTTCGTTTATATTTGGTCTTTACTGTTGGCATCTTGCCCTGAACTTTGTTGCAACTGTGCAAGACTATTAAGTTCAAACCGTCGAACAACAGGGGAGTGACCTGTTTCAGCATTGAAGACTTTATTAATATCTTCGTGATGTACAATAACGAACTTTGCGGGTACGTAGACGTTATGGTCGTAGTAATTCATACAAATGCCGGGACGTTCCTGTGGGATATCCATGGCTGCTGTACCATTATTACACATCTGATTATGAACAATCACATTGCTTTCACGTCGCATTGGAATGTTAAAATCCATGACACGATTTGTCGCCAATCCAAATCGTAAGCCAAAATCGGCATTCTCATTAAGTACATTGTGTGCAATATATGAATCGCAGGTATCATGCATATAAATGCCATTCCCTCCGAAAGGGCCATTTACAGTATGTGAAATATGATTGTGGGTTACACGATTATTCCATCGGCTTGCTTCAAGAAATACTCCAGAACCGGTGCAATGCGTCAGTGTGTTTGCAGTAATCAAATTGCCTTCGCATTCCCAGTCAAGCCAAATACCGTGACAGGCATTGTTTTGCATCTTGCAGTACTCAATGGTACATTGCGCACTACGGCATATTTTGATACATGCAGCGTGCCAGCCCAGCCCAAAATTTTTATTATTGCAATATGTAAAATGACAGTCTTTTATTTTAAGATGTCGATTGCGATGTCTCTTGGGCGCCCAGGCCTGGATGGCAGTGCAACCAACATTCTTAAAATTACAAGCTGAAATATGATGGGACTCACCAGTATCGATTTTAATGCATCCTCCGGTGGAGTGTTCGAATGTGCAATTTTCAATATGCCAGTGTGTAGCATTACTATCCAGTTCAATCATCCCATGTTTAGGTGAGGATGCTGTACGTTGAAAATTTATGTCACGGATAATCACATGCGAACAATCTTTGTCACCATGTGTCAGCAGGCAGCTTTGTTGCGATGCTGTAATATCCATATTATCTGGATGCTGATTATCTGGAGTACGTAAATAGACAAATCGCCCCAGATGATTTGAGGATAGATTTTCGTGACGTGCTTCATTCTCAGGGACGGGGGTATGCCAGAAAAATTCTTTTATAGCAAGCCCATTCTTGACATTTGGTAAAGTTTCCGGATTCTGTTTTGTTGGACTTGCAAAAAAACCTTTCTCACTGTCAAGGCTCCAATGGTGCATTGAAGCAGTTAGTTTAAAACGATGCTTGCGATGCATTTCAGCATCAAGTTGAATGACCAGCTCATTCCAACCAGTCTGCCACGGAATATTCTTTAATAATGGTGAATGTTTGTTCCAGTCATCAAGTCGGTTTCCGTTGAGCGTAACGGCTATGGGTTGTTTAAGGTTTACAAAGAATTCGTCTGCACGACGTATACCATAGAAATCATTAACCAAAGCCATGGGCCATTGACCGTTGATATGCTCGGTGTTATCCAAATGCAATGTGCCAGTGCATGTTTTTGGGACGTATATAAAGGTTTGAAGCACATGTCGTCGAGATGGACAGTTATGATTGTCTGCTAATTTGTCCAGATCAAACACGTGCTGCATGTCAGATTTGATGTGTTTGGGTTCAGGATTTAGCGCAGGTATATTAGAAAATGGTCTAGCATTAAAATAACCCCATGTATTTTCTTGCATATCTTCCAGCGAAGCAACCTCGTTAAGATGTGTTTCACCTGCAAACAGATCGCCAATTGGGGCAGCGAAAGTCAAGGGGATCAGCATTCGCCAAATATTCGTATCAACTTTATCCCAGATACCAGGCAGAGGAGCATCACCTCTCAAAACTACATGATGTCCAGAGGATGGCTTAATGACAACTGGATTCTTTTCATCTCCTCCACGAGGTAGTATTAGCGTACCCTCACGGTATACACCCTGGGGCAATTCAATACAATCACCAGGTTTGGCTTGATTTATTAGCTCTTGAAGCGAGCAAGTTTTTGATACTGAATATGTTTTGAACATGTGGTTACAACAAGCTAAATGTCTTTAATTATCCGTGAACATTATGTCGACTAAAAATTCGAGGAGATATTAATCTGTCAATATTGGGAATATGTCAGCTTTTCCAATGACACGGCTAATATCTTGCTCTGGCTTGCCATCAAGTTCCAAATGAATCACTGTGATTAGTTCATCGGGAGATTGTGTGGGAAGTCCTGAAAGGATGGTTTGATGTTTGCGTCTTGCAACTTTCAACGGTTGCTTGGTGCTGAGAAGGAAGGCTTGTTTAACATTAGGATTAAGCCCACCGATTATAATCTCGTTACCCCAATAATTTTTCAAGTGCAGATACATGTCGTTACAACTGCTTGTAACAGGCCCCCAGAGATTAAAACTCAGGCCATGCCGATCAGATGCTTCGTATATACTTTTCCCGTTTTGTCGTAACCAATTGCCGGTTTGTTTGAGAATATCAATCGCCGGTTGAGGAATTTTACCTTGTGGCGTTGGACCGACGTTTAGTAATAAATTACCTCCCCCGGAAGCAACCTGGGCAAGGTTCAGCACGACTTGCGAGGCTGTTTTGTAGTTGTCATCGTGCGGGCAATACCCCCAGTGATTGTTTAATGTCATACAGCTTTCCCATAATCTCCCGGATGGTGCTGCCGTAATATGCTGTTCAGGCGTGCTGAAATCTTCACTAGTGTAAGCCCGATTGTTAATGAGGATGTCAGGTTGGAGATTGCGTATGTGATGGTTTAGATCAACGGCTTGCCATTGTAATGCAGTGTAGCATTGGGGAAGGTCGTACCAGAGTATGTCGATCTGACCGTGCTGAGTCATTAACTCGGTAAGTAAATCACGCGTGTATTGCATGAAGCGATGATAGGCTGCTTCATCGCCATTAAAACCACGAGCCCAATCTTCATTGTACCAGTCGCCAAGTGAATAATAGAATCCGACTTTGAGCCCTGCCTCCCTGAATGCTGTGACGTACTCACCCACAAGATCGCGTTTTGCAGCACTGTTGACCGCATTAAATGCACATGTTTTGGAATCCCACAGGCAAAACCCTTCGTGGTGCTTGGTTGTTAATACAGCATAGCGCATCCCCGCATCACGTGCGATTTTTGCCCATGTTTTAGGATCGTAATCTTCTGCGGTGAATTGTTCGGCAAGCATGGTATAATCCTGCATCTCCCATCGTTCACGGTTAAAAATCCATTCCCCACGTCCAGTCACACTGTATAGTCCCCAGTGAATAAACATCCCAAACCGTGCATCTGCAAACCATTGAAGCCTTGTTGATATCATCTTAGCGAACTCCTTGATATTGAAATATCATCACTGCTTAGGACGCAGTTGAAATGCAATGGCTACAGAAGGTTTATGATCATAGGCCTGGGTCTGCAAGGCATTGATCTGGTTAAGGGTTTGTTCTTGCATATGTCCAAATTTCAAAGCATTTTTAAAAAGCATTGCGACATACCCAGTGGATGATTCTGCCAGCACTTGTTTCATCGCTTCCACATCATCTTCAGGTAAAGCGGTATCGTGTTTTTGTGACCATCGGCTACGTGTGATATTAAGGAATTTCTGAGCTGCCAATGGATCACGCAATTGCTTGATTGTCATCTGGCTATATTGATAAGACAGTTTTAAGATTGCACGTGAGGATTGATCCCATGGCGGATTTTTGATGCCTGCAAGATCCACTCCTTTCCCCAAATCTTCAGCGTTATACGTCCCAACCACTTTACCTTGCAATAACAACTCCCATTGACTGTTTTCAGGCAAATTGACAATTTGCATCCGCATTTGATTTAATTTTTGCAAACAATCCGTTTGCTCTGTTTTCATGAAACCATCCATGAGCATGGGCAGGCGATTTAATATCCACGTCCCCTCAAGAGATTGATCCGTCATGCGTTTAAGATCGGTCATGTTTGTATGCAGAGATTGACTCAGACTGGCATCTTCATAGTTAATCAGTGTACGCGCTGCAATTGGAGATTGTTGTTGTGATGTCAGGATAGTTGCTGCCATCACATAAGCGCCTGTTGGCCCGGGATGGATGCGGTCCCAATTAATCAAGCTTGCACTGGGATCATGAGCTTGCCTTTGCAAGGTGACTTCCAAAGTTTTCTCATAGATCGGGACGTAACCCAATCCACGTGACGTGGCCATAGTTTTGACAACCTCTGTAATGGCAGAAAGACCGTATTCGTTGAGCCCCTTGATAACTGGCTTTGCATTGGCATTCGTTGAGTATTCATCATAAATACTAGGACTCATCAAAACGACATGCTTCACAGCAATAGCTTCTAATCTATCGCAGAGTACTGACAGGTTTTTTTGAAAAGCTTTAATGGCTCGCGCACGATTGATAAGTGTCGTTTCATCGTCTTTGGCATATAGATGCCGGTTGACATCATTCATCCCCATCATAACGACAACATAGCTGGGGGCTTTCGCAGCAATGTCTGTGTCAAAACGCGATAAAACGCTGGGAAGAGAATCACCACTAATACCGCAATTTTCGATCGTAATAGGTTTTTCTGGAAATCGGACCTGATAGAAGTAACGAAGAAGGCGAAGGTAATGATCTGAATGCGTGATGCTATCACCTACAAAACACACCTTCTCACCTGCTTCAAAAACCGGAATACTTTGCGCATTGACTTTACTCAACGAAGTGAAAGACAGCACCGCGAACATAAAAATAATAGAACGGCAGGTTTTTTTAATTTTGTAATTGTTTGTGTACATATGAATATCTTATACGGATACTAAATCCTAAACGCACTCGTTTTTTGATAAAATTATGATAAATATATCACTCTAAAATCTCTTCTTAAAACACTTCAATTGATTGTAATAAACAGCGGTTCTTCACCGCACAAGACTGTAAACATGTTGTTGACATTTTCAATTATCGAAGTACTACGACTATATAAATCGCTGGCTTCTCCTTGAAGAATATCGGTGCTTATTTGAACCTCGACAGGATCAAGCCAATCTTGCCAGATTTTAGAGCGACCGATGCTTGTATCACTAATATAAGCCCATGTGATAATGAGTTGCTTTTGACCGGGCTGACCCATGAGGATAGCCATAGCTTTGGGGCTACCATCAAGCTCGTCACTGCCTACAACATGAGCATCAAGCGTTTGAATATTGTGATAGTCGACACCATCAAGATGTTTACCAAGCTGCCCTAGTGCGACCCACGGGAGAGATGGGGTGTCATCGATCAAAAAGTTATATAGGCTAAAGTAAAATGACCGGCTGACACCTAAAGACATGAGTTGAACTGTACCGCTGACATAGCTTGCGGCGGCTCGACGTTCACTGGCAGAACGCCATTTCCCATCGATTATCCAAGGTGTTGCAGGATTGTAAAGTGGATCTGCTTGTGCTTGTTGGTTGATAGCTGTTTGTGTGACTAATAATCCATTTTCACGAGATACAAAACCAATACCCGATTCACTATTGATCATAGGTAGATTGTATCCTGCCTGTGTCATCGGCGTCTTGAGCATGCTGACATGATCGGGGATATTGCTAATGGGTGTTTCTGATTCATAACTTGCCATTTCTTCATAAAAGTGAGTTGAAATAGCATCAACAGATTCAAGGATTCCTGCATTGATCAATTCATTAACAAAGTTGTTTTGAATACCTGCGCTGGCAACAATCCCAACGGTACTGATAGGATGATTGGCTGCTTGAGCTGCTTCTTTGAATAGCTGTGCCATTTCAATAAGCTGCGTCATGCTGCCTTGCCACCGATCTGCGGTATTAGCTTCGTTGCAAAGCTCAAGCGCCCCTAGTGTTCCAGATTCGTCTTCATATCGTTGAACCATAAGGTCAAGATACTCACGCATGTCATGCCAATCATCAGGCGGATAAGCAGTGGCATTGCTGCTCCATGGCATACCAATTTTCCCCAGTGAACAGGCCCATAATGGTGTTCCTTCGCCAGCAATCATCAACTTGCCCCCGACTGCTTGCACCTGACTGAAAACCTGGTCAAAATTCTCCCAGTCATAAACACCTTCTGACGGATTATTATGCGACCAACCTGCAAAATATCGATACCATTTAAATCCAGGTAATGGTGGGATTGTCTCATTGACATGCGTAGCCAATGGCCAATCGTCGGGCAAGTCACCTGCTAATTTGGCGGGAGTATAAGCGAATTGGCAATATACAAATTGTGAATCCGCATTGGGCAATTGACCTTCTTTGGACACCAAGGATCCCCTAACACGATAAACCCCTGGAACAGCTGGATAGGTCATAGTCATATCAAGCACTTGTCCTGGCGTCAGACTCACTGGCAAATATGTACGCGTACTAGGCTGGGTTAGTTCTTCAATCAAGTCATAACATTCTAAAAGCAAATATCCCTGGGTTTGAGGCTGGTTTTCTGGATAATCGATTTGAATATGCAATTGAGGTGAATGCCCATCAATAAAGGCATTATGTGGTTGGTTTGTCGTGAGTTGAACTGTCGCGGCATTGATCAAGGCAACAGGCTTAACCCAAACGGCGACGGCCGAACTTTGCCCTTGAATATTTTCAATAATCAGTTTTTCGTCCCCCATGAGGTAGGTTGCTGGTAATTGGGATTCAATAATGCCATACCAACTCCCCCATGATCCTTCCACGCCCCCAGAACGAACAAGGTCGGCTTGAGTGCTATTCGCAGGCAATCTCATACCACCTAATAAAGTACTTTGCAGATCATCTTCGAGATGCAGTCGGTAATTAACGATTTGATTCGTTGCATTATCCCATGTTGTTCCTGTGCGCGCAAGAATACCAATGCGATAACAGCCTTGCTTTAACTCCAGGGAAGATAAATTAAATGTCACACTCGATGCACCATTCATAAAGTACCCAATACAACCCATATTGGTGTCTGTGATCCAAGTGTTGGCACTGGTTTCTACAGGATTGGGTTGGGTGAACATTGTCGTGCTGAGCATGGGTGTTGTCGGAATTTGATATTGAGGATATGGTTCGATAATCGGCCTTGTCCATAGTGCGACGATATTCCCATGAAATTGATCGTTATGGACAATCAGTTTTTCAGTTCCTTCTAAATAAGTACTTTCCCATTGAGATTCAATTGATCCATACCAACTACCCCATGACCCTACAACTCCTGCGACTCGAACAAGATCAGTTATATCTGACCCTTGAGACATTTGCATCCCATCAAGTTCAATGGTTTGCTGGTCAAGTTTTTGTAGACTGAGATGGTAATTGGCAATTTGATTCGTCGCATTGTCCCAGAGCGTCCCTGTACGAGCGATGAGTCCAAACTGGTAATCACCGGGGTCCAGGTTCAACGATGACAAATCAAATGAAAGCGTAGCATCACCATCTAAAAAATATCCTTGGTAGCCTAATTTTGTATCATTAAACCAAGCGCTACCATCAATGAGTAACTGTTGCGTATTGGCAAACAAAACTTTACTGTTCTGAGGATTTGATGGCATTTGAAGAGTTGGTGAGATTAACGATATATGTAATGGCTGTGCCCAGATAGCAATGACGCTACCATGAGCTTGAAGATTTTCGACAATTAGTTTTTCGTTACCATTTAAATAAACACTGGGCAATACCGATTCAACAATCCCGTACCACGAGGCCCAGTTGCCTTCAACGCCCCCAGCCCGAAGCAACTTACTACCACAGATTGCTGGTTGTTGAACTTTCCCCAACGCAATGACAGAGTTGTCTGCTTGTTCAAGATGAAGGCGATAATTGCTGATTTGCCCATCAGCACTATCCCAATGCACACCTGTTCTAACAAGCAGTCCCAAGCGATAATTCCCCGGCTTGAGTTGCATCGGATTCAAATCAAAACGCATGGATGAAGCACCATCGAAAAAATAACTTTGATAGCCAATCTCCGTGTTTGTCAGCCATGTACTACCAGTCAAAACGGTTGGCGAAGTTTGCGTAAAGAGCGTTTTACTCCCATTGGGAAAAACAGGAACTTGAATTTGCGCAGAACAAAACATACAAGCGCCAAAACAAATCAAAAAACAAATGATCAATGATGTAATTTTTTTCATTTTGCGTCCTTGGTATTGGTGTAGCAACAACTTCTTCATTTTAAAATAAAATGCAGGAAAGAAATTAACACTGAAATGCCTTGAAGATAATGTTTGAGCAATGAAGATTGCCAATCATTAAACTTAATTTATTCAATCTAGATATTTTGATTAAATATTGTTAACTGATTTGTATATGGTTTATTGCATCTGCCATTTATTATTAAAACTAACACCAAATGGAGCTATTTTGACAGAGTTATCCGCATTTAGAAAATTTGATGCCCGGTTATGATGACTTGATGGATAGTGATTGATATTGCCTTGATCTGAAGCGGAGGTATACCAGTTGCTATGCGAACTTTGATCCACTTGCCCCTGCCCTGCCTCCATTTGTTTTTCATAAAGCAAAATACTAGTGGAGTACAAATTTTCAATCCGATTACTTCGATCATCTGAACCATCAGTCAGGTAACGCGTGCGATATCCAGCACGCTGCTCCAAAGACAGCCCACCCATGGTAGTTCCGTAGTTAATACCTTTACCACCTGTTTTAAACTGACCAACATCAGGATGATTTGCTAAAGACGGGCATAGAAACGGTCCACTTGCTCCTTGAAGGTAAAACCGATACTGCCACAGGAACATATGTCCCGGGTCCGGTGCGTTGAGATACGTTCCCAACAAAACGATCCAGCCTCCATGATTAGCCCCATAACCATTCACAATGGTTGGCGGTAAAAAACCATTACCCACTTCGTTGGCATACATGTTTAATGCCAAACCAACTTGCTTAAGTTGATTCATGCACTTGACATTGCGAGCAGACTCACGCGCCCTGCTCAGAGCTGGAAGTAAAATCGAAATCAGCAATGCAATAATTGAAATCACGACCAACAGTTCAATCAATGTAAATCCGTGTGCACAATTATATTTTTTATTATTTTTAGACATCTGACGTTTCCTTTTATGTAGCATTACTCAGGCAAGAAAACTGCGGCAGGCCATAATTCTGGTAAAGCATGTGGTTGATCCGGCAATGGCGTTGTAACCAAAGCTTGACGCCGTTGATGATCAGCATCGGCATCATTCACGGCAATTGACAATCCAAATGCTGTCGACGGTTTAAACGCCAATGGGAAAAGCTGTTTGGCCGGCAGATAAAATTCATAGACCGTCAGACCCTCACGCCTGACCACTGCGCATCCCCCATCAAGGATTGGTCCTTCGTCCACAAATCCGATCTGCCATTCTGGGGGGAGCGTTCGATACATCTGCGACTTTCCTTGACTTAAAGCTATGGCTATAACTTGATCATTACTGTCATAGCGTGTTCCTAATTCATCGGCACCATCGCCCATTAAATCAATATACAGTTGTAATGAATCCCCCTGCCAACTGTTGGGCATGTCATGTTTCTGACTAAAAAAATCATCTTGCACAACAATACATGCATATAACCCGTCTGCTTTCCAACCCATGTAAAGTTTCGCGTCCAAATCTTTCGTGCCATGCCATGTGGGTTGTTTGAGCCATGTCCAAACTTTGGATGCCCCATCAATATGTAACGGTTTAACACCTGCCCAATCAGTGGGATCACCATCAACACTTATTTTTCTGGAAAGATGTGTAACCCCCATCGCTTCTTGTTGCCATATTCGAGACACTGTTGATCGATTGCCTTCGGGTGTAAAAACCGCTTCAACGTTGGACATTTTAAGTGGGTTTGAATCAAGCATCCGTAAAGAGATCGGTGTTTCTATTTGTTGTCGTGCGTTTAAACTTAACGGTTGTTGTTGCCATGTTTTTTTGTCGATCCGATACGCCAACGTACCTTCAAGTGTTTGAGGCAATCGATTCACTACATTAATACTTCCACTATTTTGGGAATTCCTGCGCAATTGCAGCGTCACCGACTGTGCCCCAAGGCCACCGATTTGCGTGTAATCCAAATGATTAAGTATCGCATCAAGTGACCCCGCTGGGCTGACGAGATAAACCGGATGGCTTGCCAAGGTCAAAGCAATCTTTTTATTTTGCTTCTCAAATCGAACTGGATTTCCCATAAAATCAAGCAATTTCCAATCCGGTGGTAAGATTGGCATGGTCAATATTTTGCCTTGAGACTCACCGCGATCCACAGCAAGATCATAAAGCCACATTGCCGTGACAACAGATCCGTCATCATTGGTAAATACATACGTTTTGCTTTTATCACCAATGAGTTTTTCAGAATGTAAGGTCGCCTTGCCCAACAATTTTAGTAGATTATTGATCGCGCACATCTTGGCTGTTGGCGTTCCTAATGAAGGTGCCTGCACAGGTGATTCCTCTTCACCCCAGTCCAGATAAAATTCAACTTGATCACGATGAGCCAGACATGCAAGTAATGTCCGACACATCATTGCCGCCGCCAATCGTTCGGCTTTGCCCACATCCAAACTCAACGGCCCAAGCCGCCATGGATAAAAACCACGTAGCGGTGATGCATTAAGCAGTGGCAAATTGTACGGGCAAGTACCTTCGCCTTCGGTGAAATATATCGGTGAATCTGAAAGACCATAACGTGATTTGAGTTCAACCAGTCGTTCAATATCCGTTGCTAGGTCAGGATCTTCAGGCCTTGAACGGTAGGTGTGAATAGCCAACGCATCCACCACACGATTACCGCCGGCTTTGAAAAATCGGTCCAACCAACTTTGACCATCACGACTTGCATTGTAAGGATCTGGCGAGAGAATCAACGCTTTTGGATTCAAGGCCTTGACTTTTTTCGCAAAAATTTGCACAGCTTGAGCGCATGCTTCGGGTGAATTGGCATAGCCACTGACATTGGGTTCATTGAGCGTTTTCCAAACAGGTTGCTGCTGCAGCGCGGGTAGTACCTTGTCCAATTCTTCACTGAAATTATCCCAATCTTCTTGCGTATACAGCATGTGATCAAATTGAGGAATTTGCATATCACGCTTGTTAATAGTTGTGATAATGTGCAAAAAATCCATTGATACGAGTTGGTCAATTAAATTGGGATCTTTAGGAGCAAAGAAACTGAGTGAACCTCGGTAACCCAGGTTTTGATAAAACAGCGCATCATCAGCCGTAAGCCAATCATGACGTAATCCATAACGAAAACGGCCTTGATCCACATTGGCCATTGGCTCAATACGCCCTACGCGCCCGGTGTATGTTTTTTCAAAATCGTTTGCTTTAACCTTCATTTGCAGGCGAATTAAGCCCTTAAGCGACGTTTGCGCTAATGGCAGATCAAAAATATGTTTCGTATTGCCCGGCAGTTCGCAAGCAAATTCTCGAGTCATATATTCAACTCCAGATGCATCACGAACACTCACATCAATAACAATTTTTTGATTGTCGTGTGTTGTGTTGGTAACATTAATTTTGACAGGTTGTTCATGATCCTTCATAAAAATATATTGATCACGCGTGCTAGTATCAGACCAAACCTGGATGGGGCATTGCATAAAATCCTCAGGTGAATCCCCTTGGTGCAATTGCACATCATCAAACCAGATACTGCCATGAATCTGGTCTTTGCGATGCTTAACGCCCCATGGATCGCCAAGGCCAATACGAGCCAAAGAATTGGGTGCGGTAAAAGTATAAGTCAGTCGTTGCCAGCCTGTTTTGAGTTCAAATCGCTTACCCAGAAACTTTGGCCAGGCATCTGTTTGGATAAACAAGGATGTACGCATTCCAGAGATGGATGACTTGGCATAAAAACTCACGGTGTAAACCTGACCGGGTACAGTAACGATCGGCATGCCAAACGCCATCGGCGGAACCTCTAACGGCAGCACATCGTAACGCAGACTCTGCCTTCCAGAGTGCATCACTTCCTGATCTAAAACCCATGGTCGACGACCACGATCAGACATCTGGTAACTGGTGATCCCCCAACCCCAACCTGACATGTCCGCTTCAAATCCAGGATTCAATAATCGATTTTGAATTAATCCTGAAGTCGTTAATTCTAATTCATCATGAGTTGCCCAACTGGGTGTTTTTATCTTTTCAAGTCTCTTGATGTGAGACTTTTTAGCTTCTGGTTTTGCTTGTGGAATATTTACGATTTGTTCTTTCTGTTCTCCCAATACGATTCGTAGATGAGCCGTTTGCCCAGGCTTGGTATGTACAAAAACTTGCAGATCATTGCGGTTGGGTTGATTACGATAATCACGAAGATTTGCAAAGTTCACCCCATCAATTTCAACCGTCATTTGCTTGTCAGACTCACCAGGCCAAAAGGTCATTCGCTTAGCATGAGGGAATTCATGCTTCTCAAATCGCAATGGAACAGTCACCAAACGCTTATCCAACTGCACTTGTTGACCTGCGAGTAATTCACCAGCTATGGAAAGTAAAACGGCTTTACTTTTCTTCGGCAGAAAACCAATCTCTACATCCACGACACCATTTTGATAATGATACTGGACATGCGAAACCGACTGGCTTTCATCAGCCAAAGTCTCGTAGCGAATCACATCATCTTTTTGAATGATTGTGGCCTTGTCATATTGCACTGCAGGATACAGTGAGAAATGCTCATTACCCTGTTGATAAAATCGAGCACTACCATTTTTCACAACCACTTGCCACGAACCTGTTGTCCAACTGGCATGACCTTCAGCTCTAAGCAACGCAGGACATACAACTATCAGGCACAGAAATAGGGATATTATCAGCTTGCGCAAAATCGCATCCTTCGAAATATATAATATAAATTTTAAAACTGGATACACGTGCAATTACAATCACACACGACGACACGTTGTGCCAATTTTCAGGTACTCTGGCACGAGTACATTTTTAAATTTTGTTTGTTTATGCTTGATCATGTCAATGCACAGATCTGCTGCAATTCGCCCCATCTGATCAAACGGAATCGCGATCTGCGTCACTGTTTGATCATTTTGAGTACTGGGCAATCCCGCCAGACTCAATACGTTCATATCTTCAGGCACCTTCATTTGCATTTGCTCAAGTATTTTAATCACACGACGTGCCATGACATTGTTATATGTCACGATGGTGTCCACACGATGCCGTTTGACCAATCGGCTCAAGGGCTGCTTTGATAAATTGGTATGATCAAACTCGCCAACCATCTGTACTGCCATCGTCTTGAAGCGTGACTGTAAAACTTTTTGCCTAAGCTCACCGCTATAGTGAACCGTTCGGTTAACGACATAAAGCACACGCTTTGCACCAATCAACGTCAGGAAATCACATGCTTGATGCACTCCTTGCTCATCATCTGGCAAGACTGCATTATGCATTGGCACTTTGTACGGATTGACCATCACGATCGGTAAATTGGCATCGTCAAATGTGCCTTGTGTATTATCCTCAATCCCCATCGCAAACGTCACCGCTGCCCCGAGACCTTTATGCTTGACACGTTCACGTAGCCGAGCGACATGAAACTCATCGTTTGCGTAAATCATTTGTTGCGACACATCAAACCGTTCGAGCTGTCGGCTTAACTGTTCCATGAAAATTGATTCCATCCCATCAACACTTGATTGAAATGGATGAATAATCACACCAACAGGTAAGCTTGAGACAACATCGACAACCCCACGACGTGCCACTTGTAACTGGGGCTTTCGCTGTCTTGGTTGATAACCTAATTTTTGAGCACTTTCGCGAACGCGCAGAGCCAGTTCTTCGGAATAACGAACACTGCTTTGCTGACCATTGAGTATGGTCGACGCAGCAGCCAGTGAACAACCAGCCAATTTCGTTATATCTTTAAGCGTCGGCTTTTTTTTCTGCGTGATCATTAATTTATCTTATCGCAGCCAACCGCATCATCAATGCTGGAAAATTGACCATTTTTGATAAATTTTGATAAAACTTTCAAATGATGCATTTCAAGATGTATTTAACCCTACCACCACACCGTAAAATGACCACGCACTATTCGAAAAAAACAACGACCGTAATTTTCTGTCAGTCGCTGGCCCAAAAAAAAGACGGACTATACCGTCGACATGAATGTTTATATTAAACGGCCCCAAACAATGTGGATGGCCATCCTTGTATTTCGTCTATTGCTTACGCGCACGATGCCATACCAGGTTCTATCCAAAGGGCTTACATTTTGATAATCGGATTCGATGGCAACTGTGCTCAAATTACAGATGACAACTATCTGCCCATGGGCATTAACATCATGCGGGTATAACGTTGTTTAATCTCCTCAGCCGACCATGCTCCAGCAATCACATGCATCCGAAGCAGGTGTCCGGCGAAGCCGCCTTCGACTTGAATGTCATCGACCTCTTTGCTGGCGCCATCAACAATGTTCCCGCCAATGGTGCATCGCTCGCTACTGCGCGTCCCGACACAAGGACGTTGACTTTGTAACTGACCATTGAGATACATCGACAGCTTTGTACCATCATAAGTCACCACCACGTTGTAGAAATTTCCTGCCTGGAGCTTGCTCTGCGAGATTACTTTCACATGCGGATTGGGATGCGCTCGTTTCTCAGGTAACCGCCGCGCTTCAAGCAATCCATCAGGTCGAATCACCAAGCTCAACTGCGCCCCACGCTGATAACAAATCACGCTGGTTCGATCCACCGACGACGGGCTGAACACCACATCCACGCTCATCGGCCCGTTGGGGGCATAGTCCAAGGGGGCAGAGAGAATCTGCTTGCCATTGAGCTTGAGCATTGCAAGGTTGTTACTCAACCGGTCAAAACTCAGTTCACCTTCACCGCGTAACTGCGTTGAAACTTCATGGCCGGAAAGATCAGGAAAACCTACGACGTTTTTGCTTTGCGGGACAAACGACCAAAGCACGCTCGTCTGATCATAATCGGTTGAGGGCACCGACCAAACCGTTGGCGAATACGCCCACTTACCATCGGCAAACTGCACGACCGCGGCATAGTAGTCTTCACCATCGCGCGTCTTGGGCTTACGCCAATCACAGTAACCGGACGTGGTATTTTCTTGACGCTTACGCAAAACAATCGGGCGATCCCCCTGCCCCGGACTCACGGAGTATGCCCCGTCATAATCCAACGGTGCCATGAATCGCAGGATGTGTCCATTGCGCATTGCTGAGACCTGCGCCTTGTCTGCATGATCCGCGGCAACCGTGTAATCAATCACACGGACACCTTCGTGCAAGGCAGGATTACCATCAGCACCATCCACACCGTTGACCAGTATTCGCAGTGACCGCGAGTTGTCGGCCAACTGATGCAGTGGCACGTTGTAGTAAAGTTGATCGGTGTAACTCACCCCATGCACCACCGCGATATCCGGCAGGTTGGCATAATCAATTTGCTTACCGTCAGAAAGCTCAAGCATCGCTCGCACTCGGATCACGCGCGAATGACTACGATCTGCGCCCTGCTCAAATGTCCAGTTCCATGGTGACATCACAGACAAATCCAATGCCTCACTGGACTGCTTTGCTAAAACCTTGTTGTCGCCGCCAAGCAGTGTCACGGTCAACTTTGCCTTGCCCGACACATTGCTTGCAGGCAATGGCAAGAACTCAACGATCACCGGTTCGTGACTGCTAAGCGTTTTGCGATAAGACAGAACCGACTGCGGTTTACCATCCTCCGATGCGGGGATGGGCTTGTTGTGATAACGCGCCAGGTATCGCTGACTGATCTGCATGCGACTGGTCAATTGACTGTAGGTACAACTCAAAGAGGTCGCTTCGTGATAGTCGTTCCACGTACTCCATTGCAGGAAGTCGGGTTTTTGAATCAACGTTTTTTCCCAGACACTGCGGAGAAATTCGGTATGCCTTGGCGAGATGAAGTTGCGATTATTAGCTCGATCACTGAGGTATCCAGGCCAAATCGTGCCACCGACATATTGGCCGGCTTTGTCGTTGGGATAGGCTTTTCGCAGTGACGTAATCATGTTCGTCGCTGCTTCAAGTCCAGATGCCCCGAAGTTGTAACTGCCATCAAATAACTCACCGAGTCCGGTTTTTTTAGACGGGTCAAATCGACCATACAACGCCGGCATGAGTCCGCCATGTTCATAGATCATAAACGGATTGAAGCCTGCTGCATGGATTTTGTCGATGACGATTTTCCAATCCTCTGCCTTGCGGGCGTCCCCTGAATAAAACAACATGACCGGGCGACCGTTGATTTTCAAATGTCTTGGATGGTCGCCGACTTCTTTGAGGTATTGGATTAAACCGTCAGCGAGAAATTGTGGATCGCGCCCGGACTTGCCACCTTTGGTTTCAAAGAAAGTTGCGATGGTAAAATTCTGCGGCAGTTCAAAATAGTCCACAGCATTGAGCATCGCACGGGTCGTTCCAATCTGTCGCTTGATATGGGACTCATCAAAAAACAGGAAGTCCGCGAGCATGCAATCCCACCCGTGATCCGAGAGGAGTTTGAGTTCATTGCCATAGGCAACCATGCCTCGTTTGGATTGAGGAGGGACGCTGCCATCCCGATCCAACAGACTCATCACAGGAAAGTCCGTCGGATGCGAAATGCCCGATGAGTTGTAACTGGTGGGCAACCACCCCATGTAGGAGACCATCGTGGTCTTGGGAAACTTGGTGTCGGGCTGTGCGTTTATATTTGTGATCGCGGCAGCAAAACCGATCAGAATACATAGACAGATTGAAAGTCGATTGAAAAACATTTTGAACCTTTAGTAACAACGTATTTTGAATTTGAGCAAGAGAGACTTGACCATTTTCGCAAGAGCATAAAACTGCGAATGCTCGAAGCATAAACAGCAAGGTATGGACTCCTGCCTGCGCGAAAGTGACGCATGTAATGTTTAATATTTTTGAACGCTTTAAAACTTATCCCAGATCGCTCCGGTATTTGAGAGTTTATTTTTCTCTGCTGCGGCATGTCCATCGACGTAGACGATATTGGTCGCCCCTAGATGTCGATAATCCTGATTAGCGATGCCCGTTGAACCTGTGAGTGTGTATGCATCGCCGGTGCAATAGCCTTTGGCATTGAGATCATTTGTTGAATCGTTATACACGTCCACCATGAACAATGTCTTACCGTGAAAGCGGATATCACCGAGTCGTTTGGACTTCTTGCCAAAGAGGTTGAATCGGCTGATGTTGTAACTCATGCCGTAGTTGCCTTGCTTAAAAAAGAATCGTTCGTCGGTGGCCGTGCAGTCAAGATTTTCATAGCCATCAATGTAGGCTTCAAGCCATGGACGCGGACCACTGGTAACACCGGATGGTTCAACAAACCAAATCGGTGCATCAATGCCGGGCGTATACTCGTTGAAATCATTTGCATACATTGGCAAGCCCAACCCCAACTGCTTAAGCGATGTCAGACATTGCACTGCTCGGGCGCTTTGTCTTGCCGAAGCCAATGCCGGCAGGAGTATCGAGATCAACAAAGAGATGATCGAGATCACCACCAGCAATTCGATGAGTGTAAAAGCATGGGGCTGATGTGAATGTGTATTTGAGCGAATCATGTTGTGCTCCAATTGATGATTGTCGTCTTACGGTTGAATCAATATGCGATCAATGGACCAGAAGGCCTGGCGACCATACACATTGGCAGCAAGAATATGCATGATGTGATCACCCTTGATTGAAGGTGCTTTTTCGAGTTTGCCCTGCGATGCATTGGCATGTCCGGCAGGCTTCATGGCTGTGAGTTTTTGCGGATCGTCTGTTGCGATGACCGTCCAATTATTGCCATCAATAACAAAGCCGATGTAGGTGTCCGGGGCAAAGAGTCGGTCACGATCGTAGGGATAGGAGTCCCAGACTTTCTTGCCATGGATGAAGAATCGCAGCACGTCTTTGCTCACTGAGCGGTTGACACTTAGTTGGGCGACATCATCTCCGAGTCTGAATTTATAGGCATTAAAGAGATTTTTCTTCTTGGCAGTACCGTGGTCATAGGATCCGACTTTGACGAGCATGACGATGCGTTGGCCGGTAATGGTGATGGGCTTAAGCGATTTAATACTCACACCGGGGCGAAATCGCATGTCATAATCATGGGTGATTAACAGCTTCCCGTCGGAGACATGAGCGTTGGCATCAAGAGGCCGGGTCACCTCCCATCGCAGTGCTAAGTCCGCAGGTGATTCAAACTCTTCAACCAAGCCTTGTGCCTGTGTGATTGCAGTGAACAACAAGCACATGACAAGTGATGCAGCGAAACGTTGCATGCGTCTATTCCTTTTCGATGTCAAAAACAAAAATGAGTTACGTGTTCTATGTCGTACTGCCCTGACGGATGGCAGCTTTGATCATCAGTCGATCCGCATCACGTTCGCCAAGCATCAAGCGATACAGCAAACCAAACGCGCCACGACAGATTCGTTTTAAATCGTATTGGCAACAAGTAAAGTCCAAGGGGAAATCACGCTCCACGCCAAGAGTGGCATGGGTGATGAGTTTGAGTTGACCGGGCGTATCAATTTGCAGATCAAGTACTGCTTTGCCAACCCCCATGGCGGTATTGTCATCGGAAATGATGACCGCATCAGGTTTGTTGTTTGTCTGCCAGAGTTCGCACATCGCCTGGTATCCAAGCTGTGGTGTCTGACAGCCGGACTTGATCAACGCAGGATCAAGTGTTGGCCCCAACTTCGCGAGTTGATTGAGCAGATCATGCTCATAGGAACTGCGTCCGAGGTAGTCGGTACTGAATTGATTGTCGATGAGTTGATTGTTGAAGATGATGCCGATCCGTTGGGCACCTTTGGCAAGCAGATGTCGGTATGCGGTGATGATCAAACCGTTCATGTCCATGATGACAGGATGATGCCCCTGCGTCTTGTAAGTCGTCAAGGTGACCGCGGGGATATGTTTGTCCTGGAGTTGTTCTTCGAACGTTTCAAGCCCCGCCATTGCCAGGATGCCTGCAGTCTGATTCCAGATGGTGGACTGCGGTTCAAGGCTGGCAATGAATTTGTCGCCCGGATCACCATGGCCCAGAATATGTGTCGGACGCATGCTGTGACTTTTGACTTCACAAGTGAGTGCTTCGAGGAGCTTGTGATAAAAGCCCGCCAACACCGGGTTGGCAAAGTGACGGGTATCGAAGACGACGATGATCTGGCCACGCGACACATCGGGATGAATGTATGTTCCTCGGGATGTCTGACGATCCAGAAGCATCTCCGACTCGAGCCCGGCCATGGCCTTGTTGACGGTGAGTAAACTCACGCCGAACTGGTCAGCCAACTGCCGTTCAGGTGGCAGCCGGTCTCCGGGTACGAGAGTGCCCTTGCGGATCTGTGTTCGGAAGTGATCCTGAATCACGGTGATCTTCGAGGGCGTGTCAATGGGTCTTGTAGCAATTCGTGTCATGGTAAAACTTGATTTAATCAATATGATTTAATCAAATATTAGACGCGATATGGAGTAAGTCAAGACTGCCGGAGCAGATTTTGTAAAAGAGGTCTATATCCGGGTAAAAAACATTCCGATTAGGTTCAATTGCTCAACAAGCAATCCACTGGAGATGTTGTTAGATTTGGGCACTCCGGCAGAGCCGTTTTGTACTGACAGGCGTTGCAAAATTTCAACCCAGCAGATAGAGCATGGCAAAGAGGATGACCCAGACCACCCCCAGAAAATGCCAATACATCGCCAGCAGCCGGACGGGTAAATGGGCTTGCGCGTTGTATCGATTGCTTAGCGTATTTTTATTGATGACCGCCAGAGGGATCAGTCCGCCCAGTACATGCAGGGCATGCAAGAGGATCACCATGAACACCATGCCGTACATGGCAACGCCACTGTCGAGTAATCGCTGGTGCGTTTTGAGCAGCATGGCCATACCCGGAACCTGGGTGAGTACAAACATCGCCGCGAGCATGTCCGTCCAAACCAGTTGCTGTTTGAAGCTTTTGATATTGTCTCGCTGAAGCATGCCACAGGCGCGTTCAATCGTCAGCGAACTGAGTATGATCGCCAAAGTGGATATCCACAAAACGGATGGCAGTTGAAGACTTCCCAGTGCAACGTTGTGACTCACGCGTAATCGGATGATCAAATAACCGACGACACATGCGATAAAGAGCACGGACAATGCAGCAAGAAACAGCCACATGCCAAAGCGTCCGGTGCGTGCCTGCTTCTGTTGTTCGGTGAGTTGGCTGGTTTGATCCGCGGTAAGTTCCATGGTGACGCGCTCCCATGTCGCGCATGAGTCAGATCACTGAGCGGTCTGCGTGGAGACGGGGGCGGCATCTTCCACATCAACATGATACGCTCGACTATCCATCAGGATAATACCAATCATGACAGATACAAAGAAAATTGATGCAATGAGGATCTGCCCGAAGAATTGATTTTCGTATTTAAGGTGCATGTAAAATGCAGCCACCAGCGACACCTTGATCGCCGCGACAAACAGTGCAATCCACACATTAAACGGGCCAAGGTCAACCCATGTCACCGCAATGGTCAAAAACGTGAAGAACAACAGAATCACATAAATCCCGATTAACAACGGGATCGAACTGACATGTTCGTGATGTTCATCGTCGTGATGTTGAGCAGTTGGGTCAGCAGTTTGGTTCATGGCTTTTCTCAGGGACTAGGGACTAGCGACTTGGGACTAGTGCAAGGCATTGATTGAGTTGGACGACCAACGATATTTATGTCTAGCCACGAGTGGCAAATCGCTGGCCCCTACCCATTAGTGAATCAAATACAGCAACGGGAAAAGGAAAATCCAGATCAGGTCAACCAAGTGCCAATACAAACCGACAATGTCGACCGGCACGTTGAATTCCTTGCTGAAGTCTCCCCGTTTGGCACGCACGAAAATCCAGGCAATCAGTGACATACCAATCAACACGTGAAGCACATGCAAGCCGGTCATCAAATAATAAATCTGGAAGAACAGATGCACACGCGGTTGCTCCAACGGGGGCAACTCATCAAACGTAATAATGTGATGGCCAGCAACATCCTTGGGCGCATCCTTGTCTGGCGCTTTGAGAAGTGAGGGCACAACACCTGCTGGTCCATTGCCCGGCACAGCAATCGTCGAATGCTCAGGTGAACCCACCTCAGGTGCTTGCACAGTCATGGTTGCTTTACCGGTATGCTTCACTGCAACATCATGATGCTCAGCAGGAATCACTGCATGGTCTCCGTGTCCAGCTTCGGGATGATGGGGCTTGTGATAACCAAGCTCAGGAATCCGGTATTGCTTGGGGACTTCCCAATGCACGCCGTACTTGCCAAAATAATAGTTCTCAATATTTTTGATATGCCACTTCTTATGGGTCTCGGTAATGGCATACTCGCCCTCAAGTCCGAGCGACTTGTTGGCCTGCTTCACATCAAAATACGCATTCCGCGCACCGGGATATAAACCACTGTGAAACTTGCTGGAGTACTCAACGTACTTGACCCCCAGGAAGCCAAAGCCGCCTAAGAGTGACAGTAACAGTAATATCTTGAGCAGTTGTTGTTGGCCAAGCTGCGCAGCGCGAACGGCCCATGCCATGGTCATCGAACTGGTGAGCAGGATCACGGTGTTGATCGCCCCGAGTTTCATGTCCAGCATCTTGTGAGCGTACATGAAAATGTCCGTGTGATTGGAACGGTAAATGGCATACGCGCAGAAGAGTCCGCCGAACATGAGGATTTCGGTGGACAGGAAAGCCCACATCCCCAACTTGTAGGTGTTGAACTGCTGCTTGGTCGTTTCGAAATGATGGGCCAGGTGCTTGGAATGTCCCCCGTGGTGATCCGAGCCGTGGTCTGCATCATTTGTCTTGGCGGTGGTATCAGTCATTGGATTTCACATACCCCTTGATGGATTCGTCATACTGCCACTTCTTCATGTCATAGGGATCATCAGCTTCGGGTGTATCCGCGAAGTTGTCATAAGGTGGCGGCGAGGAACATTGCCATTCGAGTGTGTTGGCTCCCCATGGGTTGGCTGGAGCTGGCTTGCCTTTGAAGATGGAGTGAATCCAGTTAAACAACACGATAAACAGACCGGTTGCCAATACAAATGCGCCGCCCGTGGAGACGTGATGATAGATCGCAAATTCATCGACATACGATGCGTAACGACGAGGCATGCCTTGCGAGCCTGCGATGAACTGGATAAAGAACGTCAGATTGAATCCGACAAAGATCATCACACAGCCAATTGCACCCCACTTCTCGGAGTACATCTTGCCAGTCATCTTCGGCCACCAGTGATACATCCCGCCCAGGAATGCGATCAGTGCACTGCCCATCATCACATAGTGAAAGTGAGCGACAATGAAGTACGTGTCATGCAGATGGATGTCCACTGCCAACGCACCAAGGAACAAACCCGTGAGTCCGCCGATGGCAAAGAGCAGGATAAACGCCAACACATAAAGCATCGGTGTCCGCAGGTGAATCTCACCACGATACATCGTCGATAGCCAGTTAAACACCTTGATCGCAGAGGGGATCGACACGCTGAAAGTCAGCAAGCTGAACACTGCGTTTGCCATCGCGGATTGGCCGGAGGTGAACATGTGATGCCCCCAGACAAAGAAGCCCAGCAGTGCAATGGCAATCGAGCTGTAGGCAATGAACTTGTAACCGAAAATATGTTTGCGGCTATGCGCCGTCACCAGTTCACTGATCACACCCATCGCAGGGAGGATCATGATATACACCGCCGGATGCGAGTAGAACCAGAAAAAGTGCTGATAGAGAATCGGGTCGCCATCGAGGTTTGGATCAAAGATACCCACGCGAAATGCACGCTCAGCGATGAGCAGCATTAACGTGATGGCTAGCACTGGTGTCGCGAGTAACTGGATAATGGCAGTGCCGTAAAGCGACCATAAAAACAGTGGCATCTTAAACCAGCCCATCCCCTTGGGGCGGAGCATGTGCATCGAAGCAATAAAGTTCACCGCCGTGAGAATCGACGAAAAGCCCAGAACAAATGCGCCAAGCGTCGCTTCGACCACCGCGGAGTTTGAGTCCATGGAATACGGCGTGTAGAACGTCCAACCGGTTTCCAAACCACCGTGGCCGATGTAATGAGCCAAGCCTGGGAATGCTGCAACAAGCACGCCCTTAAGCAGCACCCACACCAATAGTACAGAGCCGATCACAAAAATATGAAAGCTCGCAAGGTTGAGCTTGGGGAACGCCACGTCTTTGGCCCCGAGCATCAGAGGTAACACAAAGTTGCCCAACACCGCGGGAATACCGGGGATGATGAACATGAAAACCATCACCGCCCCGTGGAGCGTGAACATGTGGTTGTACATGTCCATCCACCAGTTGAGATATTCCTGTGGATACTTGGCTTTGTCTGCATGGTTGGCAATATTGGCAATCGGCATCGCCAGCATCGTCCGCAGCGCCAGCGCAAAGAGTCCGCCGACGAGTAAAAAGGTACAGATCGAGATGCCGTACATAATGCCGATACGTTTGTGGTCAATCGTAAACGCCCAGGATGTGAAGCCCTTGGTGTGATTGAGGTAGTTATCGTTTGAGTTATGCTGCTCTTGAGGCAGTTCAGGTGCATGAGGTGTTGGGTTCGAGGTCATTGCTGGCCCTCCGTTTGAGCAGCGGGTTGCTCATCTTTTTCGAGCGGCTCGGTCGGGATGACGCCGTCGTAATGTTTACTGATGGTTTTGAGATATAGAATCAAAGCAGTGATTTCCGAGTCCTTGAGTTGACCTTTATACGTCGGCATCACGTTCTGGTAACCAGCTACGATCTTGGCGCCGGGTTCAATGATTGATTCCTTGATGTACTCTTCATCAACCTTTGCCGAACCACTGGTCAATTTTTCTTCGCGACCATACAAGTCCTTGAATGTCGGACCCGTTGAAGCGCCACCATCAGCCGTGTGACATTGAGCACAACCACGCAATTTGTAAATCTTCTCACCAGCCTCGGCAGGAGACATGGTCTTCAGGAAGTTGGCAGCATCCGCTAACCAACCTTTAAACTCACCGGCTTTGTGAACAATCACCTCGGACTTCATCACCGAGTGTTGTTGGCCACAGTATTCGGCACAAAACAGATTAAAGGTCCCAGGTGTAGTAGCTGTAAACCAGGTCTTGGTAAATCGACCGGGAACCGCGTCTTTCTTAATTCGAAAGGCAGGAATAAACAGACTGTGAATCACATCGTCAGATTGAAGGACGAGTCGCACAGGTGTGTCCGTTGGGATATGCAGATTGTTATCAACGTGTCCGTTTGGATACACAAACGACCAACTCCACTTCTTGGCGATCACCTGAATTTCGTAGGCATGACTTGGCGGGGTTGCCATGTTCAAAAAGCCTTTGAAGCCAAAGTAGAAAATGCCCATCACCACAATCGTGGGGATGATCGACCATGTCAGTTCCAATGCCGTGGAGTGATGCGGGGCTGGCTTGTTGGCAGTATAACCCTCACGCTTGCGGTAACGCACCACGAAGAGAATCATCCACCCCATGATCAACGCGAACATCACCACGCAGACCCAGTAGATGAAATAGAACAGTCCATCGACTTCGCTGCCGTAGTTCGAAGCGTTGTCAGGCATCCAGACTCGGGAGCCAATTTGTGCAAGTAGGTTTGTCATTGTTGTTTCATAACCCTTTATTGAGGGACTAGGGACTTGGGACTTGGGACTAGGGAAAGGCATCAAATCAAACCTTTCGTGTTTTGCTAGTCGCTAGTCGCTAGTTCCTGGTCGCTTACTCCCTTCCCTCTTGCGTTCGCGATAAAGTGCGATCAGAACCACCGTGCCGATGAGCAGTACAGAGAACACGCCTCCGGCACGCATGATATTCAAAGCCGCCAACGTGTAGCGACCTTTATTTGCGTCATACAAAAAGCAGTAAAGCAGAACCGAATCGACCATATTGCCAATCTTGTTTTCCGACGCTTCGACCAAAGTCAATCGCGTGGTGCTCGGCAGATACTTCACGCCATAGAGATAGCGGGAGACTTGTCCTTCAGGAGTCAGCACGATCAATGCTGCTGCGTGGACATATTCCTTGCGGTCTTCATTCCAGCGGAAACCAAAGCCGACTGACTCGGTAAGTGCTTTGATACTTGGGTCCTCTCCGACGAGAAAATGCCAACCCTTGCCAGCCCCTTCCTGCCCCAGTTCCGCCAGGTAGTTTTGCTTTTTGAGTTTGGCGACCACAGCTGTATCACGAGGGTCAAAACTTACTGACAGGATGTCATAATCCTTGCCGACTTTCAGATCCATCTCTTTGGCCACATCAAGTGTCGCATTAAGGACCAGGCCACAGAGCATGGGACATTCAAAGTAACCCAGGTTCAACACCACGGGACGTCCGGACTTGAAGTAGTCGCCCAGCTTGACGGTCTTGCCTAGCTCATTGGTGAATTCCAAATCCAGAGGCAAGGTTTGGCCGAGTTTTTGTTCGATGGTCACACCTACGATTTCGTCAGGTGATCGTTCTTTGCGAGACAAGGTGCCATCAAGTGTCCGCGCGTCTTTGGCAGGGTCGACCACCAATGCCGGTGGTTTGGAAAGCACACTGCGCCCGCGATCTGACTTGACCTCATTGGCTGACTCGGAAGCTGCCAGCAATTGGCTGCAACACATCGCCACCAACAGCATGCCACAGACAGCCCGCACGCTTTTGCGACGTGACAAGGTGACAATCCCAGTTGGTATGGCGGTCAAAGAATTCATGAGGTTCTTCTTTTATGCAAGCGGTCCACTTCGCTATTAACTGAGGTGTGCTGGTGGACAGCCTTGATTTATTTACTTGTTCATTGACTCAGCAGTGAGTTTGATTGCTCGGTCAATGGGAATCGAGGCAATTTGCTTTTGCTGATTCACCCAGCGATAGCTGTTGATTTTTTCCTGCTGTTTGAGCTTGATCTCACGAAGCACCCAGTTGGGGTTGTTGGCTTCCTTGATCTGCTTTTCAGACTCCAGTTCGTAGTAGAACCAGGCCTGCAACGCGAAGATCACCACGATCAGCAACACGGTACTCACAGAGCCCACTGCCACGAGCGTCGGGATATCCACATATTCTTTTTCAACTGTCTTTAGTGCCATGATTCCACCTGCAAGACCCGATGTGTCGGGTGAGTTTTATAGGTTTTTGAATGCCAGTGATTCAGCGATACGCGGGTCTTTCTGTGGGACCAATGCGTTAAGTGAACCGACCCAAACCGCAGCCGCCGTAAAGAGTCCGCCAAGGCCGATGAGGCAGCAGATTTCCACGATGCCGATGCGCACTTCCACGCTCATCTCCGGCATGATCAACCACCACAGGTCAATCCAATGGAAGACCAAAAGCCAGACCGCCCAGAACACCAGTGTCTGATTCGTCCGCTTGATATGCCGACTCATCAACCCAATAAACGGGATAAAGAAGTGACAGATCATCAAGCCGATGCTGACAATGCTCCATGAGTTCATATCTTTGGCAACGGTCGTCGCACCCCGTGCCACAAACCAGAATGTGGTCTCCGGCAAGGATGCGTACCAAATAAGCATGTATTGACTAAAGGCGATGTAGGCCCAGAAGACCACAAAGCCAAAGAGGAACTTGCCATGGTCGTGCATGTGTTCCTTGCTGACAGTGGTCTTATCGATGAGTCCCTTGTTACGCAGAACCGTCAGCACAACAATGAGCGTCGCAAAGATCGAAAGCATCCCACCTGTGAAGTAGTACACGCCAAAGATCGTCGAGAACCATGCAGGCGACATCGACATGATCATGTCAAAGGCAGCATAGGTCACCGTCACTGCAAACAGACATATCCCCAGGGGAGCCAAGCGTTCCATCTGACGGGTGAGTTGCACATCGCCGGTGGTGTCCTGCTGAACACTCTTTTTCCAAAAGGCAAAGCTCAAACCAATCCAGACTGCAAAGAAGATGATCCAACGAATGATGAAAAACGGGACGTTCAGATAAGCCGCTTTCTTGGCGGTGTAAATGGCTTCGGTGTGAGCATCAATCACGCCAGGGATATGTCCATGACCTTCAAGACTCACAGCCGGTGCATGCAGACTGGATTTAGCCTTGGTCGTCGAATGATCCGAATGGTCGGCAACTGCCTGGTGAGCGTCAGCCACTTTCTTTTCATCCGGTGCATAGGCATCACTGGCTGACAAGGGTGCGTGGTTATTTTCTGAATTGTCAGACGCAGCATGGTCGTCGGTTGTTGAACCATGAGCCGGTTGAGCATGATCGTCGCCATAAGCTGGTGCATGGTGTTCGTGGGATGCAGCCCATGGGTAGACATCACCGCCGCCAAGCATGACGTTTCCTGCAATGGGCAAAAACGCAATCGCCAACACCGGCATGGTCATCGCCAACACCTCGGCAATGCGACGTGAAGTCACACTCCATGCAGCGCGCGAAACATGCTGAATACAGATAAAGAACAACGCTCCCAAACTGATACTCAAGAAGAACGCATAGCTGATGATGTAGGCGAACATGAAGCGGGTCAGGCCGTTGTTGCCCACAGCTGCGAAGATCAGTGCGGGAACCAATGCCCCCATCGCTCCAATCGCCGGGATGCAGAGCTTGCCACTACGCATCTTGATCGCCGAAGTCACAGGCGTCGATGCGTCGGGCGTTTGTGTTGTGTCTTGTTCAGTCATCCGTTTACTCTTTGTTCAGGGAGTAGGGAGTAGTCAATAGAGAGTAGGAAAAGGCAATACCATTTCTCAATCCTCATCACTGCTACATTCCGACTCCTGTCTTATATCTTTGCCTAGTCCCTAGTCGCCAGGTCCTAGTCCCTTCTTCCACTCACCTAAGCGTCGGACGCACATCGGCAGGCACATCGCTGACCGGGGCGTTCTGACTTAATTGCAGTGCCCGGATATAGGCGACAATCGCCCAACGATCCTTGACGGGAATCTGCTTGCCATAGCCGGGCATGTTGCGGATGCCGTGCGTGATGGTGTTAAACAAATGTCCTTCTTCACGGTCACGCACAATGTCGGTATGCATCGAAGTCGGCGGGACCCACGTGGACTGCTGCAATTCCAAGGCTCGCAGATGCACGGTCCCTTGACCAAAGCCATCAGCACCATGACAGGGCGTACAGTAAATGTCGTAACGCTGCTGACCACGTCGGATGAAGTTTTCATCCACGGTCACCTGCTTGGGCATCCCTTTGAAGTAGCTGGTTTGGTACTTGCCCTGCTGCTCGGATTCGGTCATTGCGTAACCGCGGTAGTAGTGATCGTCTTCCTGCACATCGCCAAAAGCAACCGTGCCATCAACTGGCTGTCGCATTGCCCGACCATCTGCAAAAAGATTGTTCACCGCCTGGGGGCGATACTTGGGCTGCTGATCCATATCCTGGAAGATGTGGATACGCGGTTTGTCACTGGTGGTAAACCGACGTTTGGCGATGATGGATAGTGGAAGCCAACTGACCACCGCGCCCATCACGAGGATGAACACAATCCAGAACAGCGGACTCTTGAGTGTGCCGCCGGATGTTTTGTTGTCGTGCGAGGGGTCACTCATGATTAGTCCTCAACCTCCTCGACACAGATCGCACCCAGGCTGCTGAGCAGGTCACCGGTACGGGTCTTATCAAAGAGTGGGTCGCTGGCTTCAATGACCACGACGAATCGGTCGTTGGTCACACGGGCGAAGCCTTTTTTCTTAAACAGTGGATTGTAGTGCCAGGGCAGTCGGTTCAATCCAAGCATGCCGAATACTGCGCCGAATGCTGCGAGTAACACCGTGGTTTCAAAGATCACCGGGATGTTGGCCGGCAGTGAAAACTGCGGCTTGCCGGAGGTCAGAAACGGATACTCAAACGCATTGGTGTACCAGGCCAAAGCCAGACCACCAAGACAACCGGTGATCCCGCCACCAAGTACCAGCCAAGGCAGAATCGTGGGTTTGATTCCCATTGCATCATCAATGCCATGCACTGGAAACGGCGTGTGCGTATCCCATTTGGTGTAGCCGGCATCACGGACTTTTTCCGATGCTGCCAGAATGCTGTCCACCGAGTCGAACTCAGCGAGCATGGCTACGAGCTTAGGCTCGGTTTGCGGTTTATTCGTGGGCATTCCCAATACCATTAGTGATGCCCTCCTTTGTTGGCTTCGTCACCGTCATCATGGTGATGATGCGGGTGAGCTTGCGGGGTCACGTTCTTGACTTCCGAGATCGCCACCATTGGCAGGAATCGGCAGAACAGCAAAAACAGTGTGAAGAACAAACCAAAGCTGCCAATGAGCATCATGATGTCGATCCGTGTGGGGACGAACATATCCCAACTCGAAGGCAGGAAGTCGCGATGCAGTGACGTGGTCACAATCACAAAGCGTTCAAACCACATCCCGACGTTGACGCACATGGCAACAAACAACATCACCGGAATGCTCGTGCGACACTTCTTAAACCAGAAGAGTTGGGGAGCAAACACATTGCAGCAGAACATCACGATAAACGCCCAACTGTAAGGCCCAAAGGGACGATTCAGGAAAGCGAACTGTTCAAAGTGATGGCCCGAATACCATGCTGTGAAGAACTCGGTCGTGTAGGCGTAACCGACAATCATGCCGGTGCCCAGGATGATCTTGTTCATGTTTTCCAGGTGACGCATCGTGATGAAGTCTTTAAGACCAAACCACTGACGAGCGGGAACCGCAAGGGTCACCACCATGGCGAATCCGCCGAACACGGCACCGGCGACAAAGTACGGCGGGAAGATCGTCGTATGCCAACCCGGAAGCTGTGAGGTCGCAAAGTCAAAAGACACCACCGAGTGAACCGACAACACCAACGGCGTGGCAAGTGCTGCGAGTAACAGGTACGCCTTTTCATAGCGATGCCAGTGACGCGATGAACCGGTCCAACCGAGGCTAAATAAACCGTAAAAGAATTGGCCGATCTTATTGCTGCAACGATCACGAAGTGTCGCCAGGTCAGGGATCATGCCCACATACCAGAACAACAGTGACACGGTCGCATAGGTGTTAACCGCAAACACGTCCCAGAGCAGCGGACTGCGAAATTGTGGCCACATGTCCATCTGGTTAGGAATCGGGAACAGCCAGTAAGCAAGCCACGGGCGTCCGACATGCAATGCCGGGAAGGAGCCTGCACAGACAACCGCGAAGATTGTCATGGCCTCGGCGAATCGGTTGATACTGGTACGCCAGTTTTGACGAAACAGAAACAGGATCGCAGAAATCAATGTACCGGCATGACCGATCCCGACCCAGAACACGAAGTTCACAATGGGAAAGCCCCAGGCGACAGGGTTGTTGTTACCCCAGACGCCGGTGCCTTTGGTGAGTAGTTCAAAGATGCAGTACAGGAACATCACCAGCAGGGCATTGGAAATCACAAACGCGACATACCATGCCTTAGGCGTCTTGCGAAGACTCAGGTCGGTGACGGTTTGGGTGATGGAATTAAAGTCATGCTTACCGGTCACCAGCGGCGCGCGATGCGTCGGGTCCTGATAGGCGTTGTCATTGGGTCCTAAGACCTTGTTGTCATCCACCACGGGATTATGGGCGTTGTCTGTAGTCAACGTCGTCATCCATGCACCTCACTTGTCACGGGATTACGCACCTTGGCCAGGTACTTGGTCCGTGGCTTGATGTTCAGTTCACCCAGCACGTCGTAGGACCGGTTGTTTTTGTGCACCATGGTCACGCGGGCTGAGGGGTCGTTGAGATTGCCAAACACAATGGCGTCCGTCGAGCAGGCCTGCTGACAGGCGGTCTTGATTTCGCCATCGCGAACCGTGCGTCCTTCATTGCGAGCAGGAATCTTCGCAGCAGAAATCCGCTGTGTGCAGTAGGTACATTTTTCCATCACGCCACGCATGCGAACGGTGACGTCAGGGTTCATGCCCATCTGCACGATGGGATCAATGCTCTTGCCCTGCTGGGTGTCAGGCATGTCCACCCAGTTTTCCGGCTCCGGGTTCCGCGGGCCTTTGGCGTGATAGTCAAAGTAATTGAATCGACGCACTTTGTACGGGCAGTTGTTGGAGCAGTAACGTGTGCCGATGCAGCGGTTGTACACCATGGTGTTCAAACCTTCGGTGTCATGCACGGTTGCAGCGACCGGGCAAACCTGTTCACACGGCGCATTCTCGCAGTGCATACACATCATCGGCTGGGTCACCACATCCGGTGAGTCATCGGTTCGCGGGTCACCCTTGAAGTAGGTATCCACACGAAGCCAATGCATTTCACGCCCCATCAGGACGTTTGCTTTACCCACGACCGGCACGTTGTTCTCTGCCTGGCAGGCAATCACACACGCATTGCAACCAATGCAGGTGTTCATGTCGATGGCCATGCCCCACGCATGTGGATCATTAAATTCCATCGGTGCTTCAAAGAGTTGAAGTGCCACGCCATGCTCACTGCGATGCACAACCATCTTGTCGTGCTTGTAATCTTCGAGCTTGATTTCGCGGACGATTTGGCCCATCTCGCCCTTTTTGCCAACACGTTCTTCACGACCCCACATGCCCACAGCATCAATGAGATGGTGTTCCTGGGTCATGGCAAGGTCATAGTGACGACCGAGTTCCTTGATGGCTGCGCCACTTGCCACCGACATCGCATCCGACGTACGGAGCACATAGGTGTCGAACCCGACACCGTTGCCCACGTGTCCGCTTTGCGTGCGACCGTAGCCCAGTGGCAAGGCAATCGTCCCCGCAGGTTGACCGGGCATGATGTAGGCAACCGTTTCCAATCGTTTGCCGCCCAAAGTGACTTCAATGAAATCGCCGGTCTTGATGTGTGCTGACTCAGCATCGTTGACGTTGAGTAACGCGGGGTTATCCCAGGTCACCTTAGTCAAGGTGTCGGGCGCTTCGAGGAGCCATGCGTTGTTGGCAAAGCGACCGTCGTAGACGCCTGATGCGGTGAAGACAATTTCAAAGCCCTGAGGTGTATGGGCTTTGACTGTGAGTTGATTGGTTGCTGGCGACACCGAGACGGGCTTGAGCGTCGCACCTTCGACGATGCCGCTGGCCAACGCCTTTCGCCATGCCAGGTCACTGCCCACACCGCTTGCTGCGCGTGTGAGTAACAAGCCGTCGGAGTCTTTGCCACCGAGGATAGTGGTGAGGACTTGCTGGATGGTCTTACCGCCCCAGAGGGGTTCGATCATCGGCTGGGTGATGGTGTGTGTGCCATCCCACGCCTGACCGTCTTCCCATGACTCAAGGTAATGAGCTTTGGGCAGATGCCATGTGGATGCCACGGATGTTTCGTCGCGATAGCCTGAAAGGTGAATTGAGGTTTTCACCTTGCCAAGTGCCGCTGCAAAGTTCAGATCCACCGGTGCGTCGTAGACGGGGTTGCCGCCGAGCACGAGCAGTGTATTGACTTTGCCAGCCTGCATGTCTTTGGCCAGCATCGCGATGTCCGAATCAGCATCATCAGCAAGTGGTTCTGAGGTGTAAACCACGGTTTTGCCAATCGCGCCAATCTTTGCGTTGATCCGATGACAGATGGCATTGGTCGTTGCGTCCAATGCGTCACCTGCAACGATCACGCTCTTGGCGTGGCTGATTTCGGTAACAAGTAAATCAACAATTTTGGATAGCTTTTCATCAAGCGTTCCGTCAAGTGATACGCCTGACACACCAAGCTTCACCGCAACTGCTGCGACGACCTGCTTGATCTGCGAAGGACGCAGCGCTTTACGCAGGTCCGCAGCACGACCGAATCCGGTGTAGGTGGATTCGAGTGCAATCACGCGGTTCATCTTGCCTTGATCAGCAGTCCGGCGACCCCCTGCCCAATCACGTGTGGCCTTGAGATGGGCTGGATGCTCATCAAACAGATCACTGTCAAAGCTGACGATCAATTGCGCTTGATCCAATTGCCATTGCGGACGGAGTGTTTGCCCAAAGGCAAGCTTGGTGCCCTGCTCGGTCGCGTTGCGATCCAAGGCTTCATAGCGGGTCCATGTTGCCTTGGGGAAGCGGGTTTTGAGTTGTTTTTTCAGTCGAGCAACAGCTTTGGAAGATGTCGCTTCACTGAGGATGGCAAAGCCTTCGCCTTGCGTTGCATCGAGGTCCGCAAAATGCTTGGCTGCAAAATTGGCGAATGCTTTCCAGCTCGACTCGGCACCGGATTCCACGCAAATGCGACTGCGTTCAGGGTCGTAAAGTTCAAGGACCGAAGCCTGTGCCAAGGCACTGGAGGAACCGTTGCTCATCGGGTGCAGCGGATTGCCTTCAATCTTGATGGGTCGGCCGTCATACTGGCTTACCAGCAGTCCGGTGGCGACACCGCCGAGGTTCATGCCGGTGGCATAGCGCTCGGAGACACCTGGGACGCGCCCATCAGGCCGTGAGGCAAAGGGTGCGATTTTTTCTTCGGGATAACGACGACAACCGGTCAACGACACACCCGCCAATGCCATGGATGCACCCATGAGCTGGACGAAGCGACGGCGGGACATGCCCAGCAGTTGATCCGGATCGTACTGGACAAACTCGTGGTCGAGCTTCTCCTGGAATTCGGGCGTGTTGGCGAGTTCGTTTAGACTCCGCCAGTATTCCCGACCGGTAACGTGTTGTGGGTTGGAGTCTATCATCGGTGGCATGTTGAGCAGCTTGTCATGTAAGCAGGACTGTGAATGTTAAGTTTCTCTTTAAGCTCAAGTCCGATCTTGAGTTGATCCCCATTGGGCGGCTGCCAGGTCAGGTCAGTGACTTTATCAGCCGGACGCAATGCGGTTTCGGGCTTGCGGTGACAATCCAGACACCAACTCATGCTCATGGGCTGGACCTGGGTCACGGTATCCATCTGGTCGACTCGACCGTGACAGGAGACGCAGGACACGCCGCGGGTCACATGGGCTGAGTGATTGAAGTACACATAGTCAGGGAGATTATGCACCTTGACCCATTCGATGGGCTTGCCGGTGAGGGCGCTTTCCCGGACCGGTTGAATTTTTGCACTATCGGGTAAGACCTTTTCGTGACAGTTCATACAGGTCTGCGTTGGGGGAATTGCTGCAAAGGCTGCATCCTCCACCGAGGTATGGCAGTATCTACAGTCAATGCCAAGGTTACCTGCGTGAACCGCATGACTGAAAGGAACGGGTTGCTCGGGAGCATAACCGACGTTGAGTGTCTTGGCGGAGAATCCTAAGCCGACAAAAGCCGGTAGATAAGTTGCCGCACCGATTCCCATTAAAGCCAGCGCAGGCAAAAGATAGTTCGCCCAGGCCGGAAAGATGAATCGGCTTTCATTCGAAGAATCATTCTGTTGCATCAGCGCCTGCCGCTAGAGGGCTTGCCGACGAGTCGGGCATCATCATTGATTCAGACAACGGCGTCTGAACCCGGCCATGTCGGAGTCTAAGCCAGTGGTTGAATGTTAGTAAAATTTTGCTCTCACATGGTGTGGCATACCGTCGCAAATCATGTGGCATATTGTCGCACTTGACTCAAAAGCGATATTCACAACTCTCGTTTAACACGTGATTTACAAAATACAGTTTTGTCTTTACTTTAAAACCCGATCAAATCACAAGCCCAGGTTGCTTTTGCGGCACACTAATTGCTCATCAGATAAAACAATCCTTTAATTGCTCTATTGCCAACGACCTGCATCGAAACGGGCTACCCTAAACAGAAATATTCCCCCAAACATCACACAGCACATTTTGAATGACAAAATGCTTAAACCCAAAAGTAAGTATCTGACATATCGTGCCGATGAATTGAAAAATTAGATAACTCGGTTCCACAATGCAACGTAGCCAGCGTAGAGTCGAAAGTAAGTATCTGTCAAGGAATTTCGATGCATACAATCCTTATTATTGATGACGACCCCTGGATCCGATCCCTTTTGGCTCACCAGTGCAACAAACTTGGCCATGCCAGCGTCTTTGCATCCGACGGTCTTCGGGGCCTTGCCATTTTACAGGACAACCCACAGGTCGACTTGGTTATTCTGGACATGCAGATGCCCAATATGAACGGCCAGCAACTCACCCGTGAAATTCGCAAAGAAGCTCGTTATGAACAATTGCCCATCATTATGGTCAGTGGTTTTGTCCAAGCCCACGAGGTAAGTGATATTCTCCGTGATGGTGTTAATCGTTTTGTCCCCAAACCCATCGACAACGAACAGCTTGCTCAGTACATCAGTGACATGCTGGAAATAGCAGACCAAACAGCATTGGCAGGCTGATCTGCTGCAAAACGTTTTTGGATCAAATCAAAAAATCCCACGAACACGCGATCGCGCATTCGTGGGATTTTTATTTAATTCGAACTGCATCACACAGTTTTAGATTTCATTGATTTCAGCAGTCTTGGCGGTCACCAATTGTTCGACTTCTGCTTCGTACTTTTTAACCAATGTCTGCACTTCATCCTTTGCTGCTGAAGCATCGTCCTCGGAAAGGTGCAGGGTTTTATCCTTTTCGGCCGCATCAATCTGCTTGTTGCCATCACGACGCGCATTACGGATGGAGACCTTGGCCTTTTCCCCCATCTCCTTGACGGAACTGATGAGTTGGTTGCGGCGGTCACCTGATAATGCGGGGATATTGATGCGACATGTCTTGCCTTCAGCCATGGGGTTGAGTCCCAGGCCGGCATTCTGGATACCCTTGACGATCGTCTGCAGTGAGCTTGGATCAAAGGGTTTGACAAGAATCTGCGACGGTTCAGGCGTGGTAATAACAGCCATGGAACGCAGATCGGTCATGGAGCCGAAGTAGTCGATCTTGATGAATTCGACCAGACCAGTTGATGCACGGCCTGTACGGATGCCACGCATTTCGTGCTTGAGATAATCAAACGCCTTTTCCATTGCTTCTTCTGTTTCCAACAGAATTTCATCGATATCCATGGTGTATTTCTTTCTGGTTTAAAGGCTGCGGGATGTATCAAGTCAGTCAATCACACGGGTGCCAAGCGGTTGGCCGCTGACGACCTGAGCGATATGGCCAGGGGTTTTCATATCAAATACGATAATCGGAATCTTGCGTTCCATGCACATGGAAAACGCCGAAAGATCCATGATTTTAAGCTGTTTGTCGATCGCTTCCTTATAGGTCACGGTATCGAACTTAACGGCATCATCATATTTGTTGGGGTCTTTGTCGTAAATACCATCGACCTTGGTGGCTTTGAGCAGTGCCTGGGCCCCGATTTCAGTTGCTCGCAGGGCAGCAGCGGTGTCGGTGGTGAAAAACGGGTTGCCGGTTCCTGCTGCAAAGATGACGATTCGTCCTTTTTCCAGGTGACGGATCGCGCGTCCGCGGATGAACTTTTCAGCGACTGCCGAGAGGTCCATTGCTGAGAGCACACGTGCGGGATATCCCTTGCGTTCGAGGGTTTCCTTGAGTGCTAAAGCATTAAGGACGGTCCCGAGCATACCCATATAGTCAGCGGTGGACTGGTCGATATGGCCTTGCTTGGCGAGGGTAGCACCACGGATGATGTTCCCACCGCCGACAACGACAGCCAGTTCCGTGCCGGTGTCTTTGGCTAAAGCGATTTCATTGGCGATCACACTCAGTTCATCGGAATCAATCCCGAATCCACCGGGCTTGCACATCGCTTCACCGCTGATTTTCAGCAGGACACGTTTGTAATGGGGTTTGGCAGCAACATCTTCAGTCACGCGGGAGACCTTTCGTAAAAACAGGCTTAAAGTTTAACTCTGGGGCGCTAAACCGCAAACTGTTTGAAAGAGAGTCGTCAATAGATTGCAATCATCAGGTAAAGATTTTGAATCAGTGAATTGTCTAAAACAATCTCTTTATCATGTCTGATGTTCAAATGACTATTGACCACTCCCAGATTCTATGGCTTTAACGGCAGAACAATCTGCTCGTTGAATTTCGTACCAACTTGCAGATCCGTCAGCTGTAAACTCACGGTGAGCTGCTTGATATTTTTAATTGCATCACCCTTGGGCAATGGGATGTCGAATGTGTAGTGCGTCCCGGTGAATTGACTGCGATAGGCAGCATCGACGGCCTTGGCATCAAACTGCTGTGTTGCCAAGGTGACCGGGTTCTGACCTGCAACCACGTGATCGACCTGTGCGACCACCTGGCCGGCTATGGGCAAAAACCGCTTGCGCTGGTCGAGTGTCAACACATACAGGCGGATGATATCGTCGTGGCCGTCATTGTTTTGATCCAATGCTGTGCTGTACCGCCCGAACTTCACGTAGGTGACCTGCGGGATTTGTGCATCAGGATCCGCAGGCGGTGTCTTGGAGGACTCAAGTGACTGGAGCTTGTCAGCCTGAGCTTTGACCGAGCCATGGAGTCGATCAATCTCGCGTTTAAGTTCCAAGTTATCGCGGCGAAGCGAGTCGTTTTCCGTACTCACGCGTTGATTGGACGAACCACAACCAGACATCGTCAACAGCATCCACCCCATCACAAAGCACATTGTCAGGCGCCGTGATAAACGTGCCATGCAATGCAACGACATAGAGGATGGATCATCAGGCTGGTTCATTTATTCGTCGTCGGACTTATGGTTTTTAGCCATATCGTCGGGGATGTGTTCAAGCAGTTGGTCAGCCACGCCGTATTCGACGGCTTCTTTGGAGTCGAGCCACTTGTCACGTTCACAATCGCGAGCCATGGTTTCTTTGTCTTTGCCGGTGTGGTGACACATGATGTCGTAAAGGCGTTCACGGGTTCGCATCATTTCGGTGGCTTGGATTCCCAGGTCGGTTGCCGGGCCTTCGATGACACCGCCCATAAGGGGTTGGTGCAGCAGGACGCGGGAGTTGGGCAGGACGTATCGCTTACCCGCTTCACCGGCCATGAGCAGAACCGCACCCATTGAAGCACACATGCCGATGCAGTAGGTGGCAACCTTGGGACGAATGAACTGCATGGTGTCGTACACGCCAAGACCTGCACTGACTGAACCACCGGGCGAATTGATATAGAAGTGGATGTCTGCTTTGGGGTCTTCCTGCGAGAGGAAAAGCAGCTGAGCTACCACAAGGTTAGCCGAATCGTCATCGACACCACCACCCAGGAAGATGATGCGGTCTTTGAGCAGACGCGAGTAAATGTCGTAATGGCGTTCGCCGCGACCAGTCTTTTCAATCACCATGGGGACGAGTGATGGCATAGCAAATATCCTTCGTAATCACGCTTAAGTGTCTGTCCGTATGTTGCAGAGGATTTTAGCACGGTCAGCGGGATGCTGCGAACGGGGGCAGGCGATTCAATGGATATAGGACGTTGACCACAGCGGGTATTGATCCACATTTCAAGCAACATCTTGATGAGCAGGCCAAGACAAAACAAACACCCTGATCAATGCCTGTGGGGTTGTCATCTCGAATAACAGGCCATTTCAAGCGGTATACGGCCACTTATTTTGCCTGTATTACTCAATCGTCACAGACGGCCACTTTTGCCGGTGTTCTGACTTTGTTGTTTGGCATTTGAATAACCCAAATCGTTTGTTTCCATCAGGTCCAAGGCACTCTGGCGTCAGAGTTCCCGCTCACTGGTCCGACGACGCTTTGCAAGGAAAGAACACCTCATGAACAAGAAGATCCTCAAGACAATTTGTGCATCACTGGCGGTTGCTGCTGCAGGACTAACGACATCCGCCAACGCCGCAGTGATCACCGGCTTAACCCTGGGCGATACCAGCACCGACACCGTCTATGTCGGCTCAGACCCCACGCTCAAAAGTGTGGCGGACAGCTTCGGCATCACAATCGGTGGCAACCCCATCAATACCACAACCGACCAGACACAGTGGCAAGCCTTCACCGTCACCGGCGGCGCAGCCAATGTCACCTTTGAATACCTCGGCTCCTCAGCGAGCTACAACAACCAATTGGGCGTGGCATACGCACCGCTGAGTAATCCGACCAATTTCAGCTACCTGCATGCCTTTACCAACAATATTGATGCAGTGGGAACCAGCGCAACGGTCACCGTCGCTGAAGACTCCATCTTCGGCTTCTATGTCAACGTCAACTCCGGCAGTGAACAGTTCTTTAGCATCAACGACCTAAATGATGACAACAAAGGTTCACTGGTGACCGATCACTTCCTGATCTTCGACACCGACCAGGGCCTGCTCGTAGGGTTGGAAGACATCCGCTACAACAAAGACACCGGCAAGCTTGGCGACCAGGACTACAACGACGTGATCTTCAACGTCAAGGTCTCAGGTGTCCCCGAACCCGCCAGTGCCGCCCTGCTGCTCATCGGCGGAGCCATGCTGCTGGGCCGCAATCGCAAGAAACGCCCCCAGCACTAAACCGGAAATCAACAGTTTGATCAGCTCCTTGTATAAGAGTCTGACGCGAAGGCCATCATCACGGTGGCCTTCGCTTTTTTTATCATTTTGTAATGGCGATTAGTGGTGGATTAGATCAATTAACCGCTTGCGGTTTAGCGTTCCAAGAATCTGTTGGTCACCTAAACTGATTTGAGTCTCGCCTGCACTGCTAAACCGCAAGCGGTTAAGACCCTCCCTACTCCCTAATCATCACTATCCCTTGCTCCCATCAGACTCCTGTCGTATGATCATGTGCGTGAAACAGCTTCAATCCATCATCGTGATTCTGATGACTTTGCTCGTGTCGACATCGCCGCTTTTTGCTCAGGCATCAAGCGTGGACAAGGCACCAGAGCAGGGCAGACTGTTGTCCATGTTCCTGGCATTTATCCTTGCGACTGCCATTATTGTGGCCAGCATCTGGGGATCACGCCGTGGACATCAGGACTAACTAGCGGCCCCCGGAATTGTTTCCCGGATGTCGATTGACGAAAACATCCTGCCTGGGTGTGCAAGTCTGGTGGATATCCTATTGAACTGATGCACAAGTGCGGTCAACGGAGGATCAGAATCAGCACTTGCCTGCCTTGATGCAACCTCAACACGGATATGATGGTTTAAATTCTCAGGAGGTATACGATGAGTAAACGCTCACTACCGGCGCTGATCGCGCTGAATGTCGTCCTGTTGCTGGCATTGGCTCTGGTGAGTTTGTCGCCTTCACCGGCACAGGCTCAAGGGTTTGCCGCAGCACGTTTTCTGATGGTCTCAGGCCCAACCACCGGGCGAAGCCAACAGGATGTGATCTATGTGATTGAAATGAACTCCGCCCGTGTCCTTGCCGCGTTTTACAACTCCGGCACCGATACATGGGAAGTCATCGGCGGCGCGAATATGCTCAATCAATTCCGTGGCAACTAACCTCAGCACCAAAGGACTCGAATCATGAACAGATCCACACTGGCCTGTTATGCCTTGCTCGCGTCAGCTTTTGTGCTGTCGGCGATCCTCTTTGTACAAATGCAATCCAAGAGTATTCTCTCAGAAGCCAACGCATCAATGGTCGTGAATGACGCACCCGTCAGCGCCATGACATTGCGGGCTCGAAACAATGACGAAGTGCTCTGTGTCTTGGAAAACAACAGCCAACGCCTGTTGATCTACAACACCGATGTCGCTCGCAAACAACTTCGCATCGTGCAGAATATTGACCTGGGACAGTACTTCCGCAACCTCACCCCATCCGGTGGTGGCAACAGCGGTCGGTCCTCACGATAATCCGCATCCCTACAGGCGATGGGCTTAAGACCCAACACCCTGAATTTTAAGCGATTCATACTTGAGATGATCCGTAACGGACCGATCCAACGTCCCGCGTTATCACATGACTGTAAAACAACTCAATTGATTTAAAAAACAGCCGTTACAATGGCTTAACGACGTGACTGCGACGAAATGATCGCTGTTCATTGTTGCAACATCACCACCGCAGCTTACAATGGCAAAGCCTGATCAAGCGGGTTAGGCAAAGGTGGGGTCTGAGGCCCAAAAGGCAAACAGATCACAACACGCATTCGCTCACCGGACACCCTCTGTTAGTCCGGCCTGCGATATGTGTCATGCAAATGGATATGAGGGAATCAGGGCAACGTTTTCTATTGGATCAGGTTGATCGCATCTGCCGGGCTTTGACACGCGGGCATGTACCCCTGCACCTGCGCCTGGCAACGACAAACCAACACGAGGTAATCGAATCATGAAGCAACGTACCACGACCGGCCAGTTTCCTTTCCGCATGGTCGGATTGATGATGGCACTGTTCACCACACTGGCAACTTCAGCAGTCATGGCTGCAGATGAACTAGGCGGTATCGACGCGGCAACAGGCAAGGGACCGACCATCGTCGAACTCTTCCAAACAAGCCCCATCATCAACGGCATCATCCTGGCGCTCTCGGTCTTTGCCATCCTCTTCTTCCTGTTCTTTATCACCACCATCAACTCAGGCACACTCGCCCCGCAACGTTTCGTCGATGACGTGAACAAACTCGTCCTCGCCAAGAAGTATGATGAAGCAGCACACTTCTGCCGAAGCCATCAAAAAATCTTCGTCGCCTCAATCATCCAACGTTGTGTCGAAAACTCAGGCAAAGACCACACCGTCATCATGGACATGATGGACTCCGAAGGTAAACGCCGTGCAGACATCCTCTGGAACCGCATCAGCTATCTGGCAGACATCGCAAACGTCGCTCCCATGCTCGGACTCCTCGGTACGGTGCTGGGTATGATCAATGCCTTTTTTGCCATGAAGTTTGAATCACTCAGCGCATCTTCCAGCGCGTTGAGCACCAGCATCGGTGCTGCCATGGCAACCACCATGTTCGGCCTGATCGTCGCGATTATCGCCACCTTCTGCTACTCCATCGTCAAGAGCCGTCTGACCCGAAGCCTCGCCTCGGCAGAAGAAGTCGTCCACTCACTCACTGACCACATGAAGCGAGGTGATGCATGAGTTTCGCCTCTGAATCCAGGGCGCGGACCCAGCCGATGCTGCCACTCTCAGCAATGGTCGACATGCTCTTTTTGCTGCTGGTCTTTTTTATGACCGTCTCAGTCTTCCGGGAGCAGGAAAAGCAGATCGACATCACGTTGCCTGACACCCAAACTGCCACAGCACCGCAGTCCAAGACGCCCATCATTGTCACCATCACCGACAAAGGTGAAATTTACATCGGCGACCGTCCCTACGAAATCGCTCAATTGCAATCCATCATGGGCAAACTCGCAGAGCAGTTCCCCAACGAAACCGTCGTCGTCCGTGGCGATAAAGGTTCAGCGTTCGGACTTGCAGTGCAGGTCATGGACGTCGCCCGAGCATCAGGACTTCGCAACATCAGCATCGCGACATCCAAACTCCAAAGCGAGTTGTAAATCCATCGAGGTCTCACCATGTCCAACAAGTTCAATCGCAGTCACCTGCAACATCAAAGCCCACTGAAACGTACAGTCCAGTACGGCATGATGCTGGTAGCCGCGATCACCTTGAGCTTGCTTGGCGGTTGTGCCTGCAGTGGCCAATCCTGCCCGTCAAAGGTCAAGCCCCAACAAATGTCCATCGTATCGCCATTGGTGCTTGAGATTGATGTCAACGGACAGATTAGCTGTGAAGGACAAACCTGCGAACTACAGCAGGTGGACACCTTGATGAGTCAATTAGCCAAGGACAATCCAGACCGGCAAATGCTGCTTAAATGTCCAAAAGAACTGCAATTCGCCAAAGCGGTTCAGATTATGAGTTCTGCAAAACAAGCTGGATTCACGCAGGTGAGTATCGCGACATCGAATACAAAAAGTGAGTTGTAAAAACCATGATAAACGTCCAACGCTTCGGTCAACGCAGTCTTAAAACCGCTTGTGGTTTAGCGCTCCTGCTGGCGATGATTTTTACCAGTTTCATCACCGACACCGCACAAGCTCAGAACTCTGCTGCCCATCAGCAATTTGTCTTCGCCTACCGACTGCTTCAGCGTGAGGAGTATCAACTCTCCGCCCAGGCGTTCGACGAATACCTTGCTCGATATCCACAAGACGAAAAACGTGGCGACGCCTTGTACTACCGGGCACTACTCTCACGAAACACCAGTCAAAACCAACAGGCAATCCAATACCTCGAACAAAACGTTGCCCCGATGCATGTCCCGGATCATGCGATGCTGTTTCTCAAGGGACAGATTTACTCCGACCTTGGACAGCATGAAAAAGCGATCCAGGCATTAGAGTCCATCGACCTGCAAAATCTGGATTCGGATACCAAAGCGTCGATCTTCTATCTGCGTGGCAAAGGCTATCGGGGCCTCAACAACCTGCCGGCAGCGGCAACCCAACTCAAAGAAGTCATCAAAATCGACTCCTCGCTCAAAGCTCAGGCCATGTTGGACCTGGCGCGGATTGAGGTCTTGATGAAGCTCCCTGCCGATGCGCTGGCAACCCTCAAAAAATGTTTACAACTCAACAACCCGCAAGTCTCCGCCGAGGCCGGCCGCCTTGCAGGTGATCTGGCGTTTGAATTGAAAATGTACGATCAGGCCTCACAGTACTACAACGTCGTCATGACACAGTACACAGCTTCGGAACATCTGAGCCCTGCCATCACCGGCATGCTTTGGTCTTTGTACGAACAGAAGCAATACGGCCAGGTCCTTGCCACCTTCGATCAAGTCAAAAAACATCTTGGCAATCATGAACGTGTCACCGGTTGGTACCTGGCTGGTGCCTCGCATCAGGCGATGGGTGACCACAACAAAGCGGTCGCACTGTTCGGGGCGATTCTCGCTGCCGCATCAGGTTCGGATCTGGAAGACAAGGTGCTTTACCGCTTAGCCGCCAGTCAATATGAAATCGGTCAGTTCGGCGGGATGACGCAAACCATCGCCAAGCTCCGCAAAGCGTTCCCTGACTCCAAGCGACTTGCCGATGCCGGATACCTCCTGGCCACGGCTGCGCTTAAGCAAGGTGACAACAACCTCGCAGCAGCAAGACTCTCGGCCATCATCGACAGTGGTCAACGCCATCCGTTTTATACCCAGTCCCTGCTTCAACGTGCCCGGTTGTACGAATCCATCAATCAACCCGAACATGCTGTAGCCGATTATGAAACCTATGCTGCGGTCTACCCGACGGCTGAAAATCAAGTCAAACTCCCCGAGGACACCGTCGCGCAGGCGATGGTGCGACTTGTGGATTTGAACTACCAGATCAAACGTTTTGAAGCTTCCGATCAGGCAGCTTCCAAACTACTTGAACAGCCCAAACTTGACCCGTTGGTTGAAGCAGAAGGCTTGTATCGTCGCGGTCTGGCTCAGGTGCAGATGAAGCAGTTCGCCAAAGCGATCAACACCCTTTCAGCACTGCTCGATAAGTATCCGCAGAACCACTACCGGGCTGACAGCATCTACTACCGCGGACTCCTGGAACTGTCACTAAAGCAAACCGACAAGGCGATGGCGGACCTCAAAGAAGCAGCGGCGGCTCAGACCTTATCCCGCCCGTTGAAGATCAATTCACTGCGACTTGCTGCGATGCTCGAACGTCAAGCCAAGCAGGATGATGCCGCGGCAGCCACACTGGGCAGTCTGGAAAAACTCGTCGGACTCACCGGCCTGAACATTCGCGAACTGATCTGGATCGGCGAGTACTGCATGGATCGCAATCAACCGGAACTTGCGATGAAATATCTCAAGCCCATCCTCGGTGGCAATGCTTCGGCATCCCGCGGCGAACTGTCCAAAGCCCTGATGCTCGGCGCCCAATCCCTGCGGGCACAGGACAAGCTTCCCCAAGCGATTGATGCCTTCCGTGAAGTGGTTGCCATGAGTGTCGGTCACGGCTATCAAGCCCGTATCCAACTGGCTCGCACCTTGGCCAAAGCTGGTCAATATGATGAAGCGTTGATTGAATACCAATCCCTCATCGCTGCAGAGCAAACGCAGATCGCATGTGAAGCGCTGTATGACAGTGGTGAACTGCATCGCCAACTTGTGCAGGTTCGACTGCGTGAAAGCGATGCCGCAGGTGCCACAGCTGAGCGTGAACAGGCGATTGTGAGCTTCAAGCGTTTGATCCTGCTTTACAGCTTCCCTGAGGTGTCGCCACTTCCTGAACTTGCCAACATTCAACTGGCGGAACTGGCTATTGAAATGGACAAGTCTGATGACGCCAAAAAGCAATTTGAGGAAATGGTTCAAGCCTATCCTGACAGTGTCTATGGCACCTATGCCACCGCGTCTTTAGCCATGATGGAAAACCGCAAGACAGTTGCGACAAGTCTGTACAAAAAGATTCGCGAAGCCGAGCCAATCGACTCACGTCTACTCACACGGATCGACAATCAAATCAAAGTATTGGGAGGTGTGCAATAATGCCAACCCCCGGAAACAATCTCAAAGATACTGACCCGCGAACCGCCATGTCTTCGACGTTGAACATGCCCAAACATTTCGCCTGGGCTGAGCATGCAAACATTTTGTTCTTTGCTGCACTACTCGTGAGTGTGATTGCACATGGCGCTTTGGCGTTCAAGTATGCCAATGAATCCTTTGTGCATATTGATCCGGCACTCATCGGCCAGGACAATACGTTCATTGCAGTCGATCGCGCACCGGAACAGGACATCATCGTCGATCCCCTGCCTGAAGAAACAGTCGACACCAAACCCCAAGAGTCCGTCGAGGCGATGGATCAGACGGTTAATGAAGATGACTTGGTGGCCATGTCCCAGGCCTTGCTTGATGACAGTCCGCCGCCGCCAGCTCAATCCCAGGCAGTGACCGAGGAAGTTGAACTGCGACAAATCGCAGACGAAAAACCTGCTGACAACCTTGAAGAAGGCAAGCTCTCCGAAGGCTTCCCCGAAGTTGCCCTGCCAAGCTCCGTGAAAGACTCACAGCTTGTGCAGATTCCGCTGGACATCAAGTTCACCCCCGGCACAGGTACCGGTGACGAAGGAACCGGCGAAGGGTCCGGCGGCGGGACAGGCGGCATTGCCATGATCAGCGGTGATGCGCAAAACATCCTCCTTGGCAGCGGACTTGTGGCTGGTTTTAATCCCAAGCCTCAAAAACTCGCGCCCCCGGTCTTTGAGGAAAAACATGATGTGACCGTCGACAATGCCATCGTCGATGCGCCTTTGCAAATGCCCAAGGTGGACTTTACCGAACTGGCAATGGATGAAGCTGCCAAGGTCAATATCCCTGAAAAACTCGACCACGATTTTGACTACTACCTCACCCGCTATGTCGCCCCGCAGCAGACCAACACCGGCTGGTTTGGTCGCAAACAAAGCTTCACCGATGACGGGCGTGGTTATTTCAAAGTCGAAATCGTCCCACGTAAATCCCTTAAGCGTCTGCCAACCATGCCCAAGGATGTGGTCTACCTCATTGATATCTCCGGCAGTGTCCCGCAGACCTGGGTCGATCAAATCGTCCGAGGTGTCCGCGACAGCCTGGCATCACTGAATAAAGAGGATCGATTCAACATCGTGTTCTTCTCGGATACCCCGGTCATCTTCAGCCCCAACCAGATTCAGGAAGCCACTGATGAAAATCTGGCAAAGGCTCGACAGTTTCTGCAAGACCGTAACTCCGAAGGTATGACCGACGTGAACCATGCGTTGTCTCGACTGCTGGTGCGCGACCTTGAAGTCGCCCGTGTCTACAACCTGATTATGATCTCCGACGGACGCCCAACACATGGCGTGATGGATACGCGGGAACTGATCAACCTCATCACCCGTGACAATGATCAAGTTGCCAGCATCTACTGTGTCGGCGTGACCAATCGTCAGAACCGTTCGTTGCTTGAGTTCCTTGCCTATCGCAACAAGGGCTTCTGCGTGTACTCCGACAGTGAAATGCAGGTCGCTCAAACGATCCGTGATTTGGGTAGCCGACTGCGTTACCCGCTGATGAAGGACGTGCACATGAGCTTACTTGGGATTGATCCCGAAGATGTGTACCCCAAGGACTTGCCTAATCTTTACCAAGGCGAGAAGTTTGAAATTTACGGTCGGTATGATCGCAGCCGCAAGTTCACGATGCGCGTGGTCGGCCACAACGGTCGGCGTGTATTGGACATGACCTTTGGCAAAGACATCGCTGAATCACAAGTCGGCGAAAAGGAAATGCCCTTTAGATGGGCGTTCTGGAAGCTGCATCATCTTTACAGCGAGATGCTCCGCCGTGGTGAATCCGAACGCGTCAAAGCCCAGATCGAGGCCCTCAAAAAGCAATACGATCTGACGACGTTGTATTAAAACCAATTCAACCGCTTGCGGTTTAGCGTTACTTGTATCTGCCGATCACCGTTAGTATTCGGTTCTCGCCTGCGATGCTAAACCGCAAGCGATCCATCCAATCAATACCTTTACCCCATCTGTCCTATGCGAGTTTGTCTTCAACGCGTTTTAACTGCATCTGTCACGGTCGACTCCAAAGTCGTCGGTGAGATTCAGCATGGGCTGTTGTTACTCACAGGTGTCGGGCATGACGACACGGCGGACATCGTCGACAAGATGGCTGCCAAGGTCGTGAACCTGCGGATATTTAGTGACAGTGATGGCAAGTTCAATCTCTCGCTGTTGGATACCAAGGGCGGCGCGTTGGTGGTCAGCCAATTCACGTTGTATGCCGACGCTCACAAGGGACGACGTCCAAGCTACATTGATGCTGCCCGGCCGGAGACTGCTTCGCCTTTATGTGACCGTTTTGCTCAGCAGTTAGAACAACTGGGAATCGCCCCGGTACAGACCGGCATCTTCGGTGCGGATATGGATGTCGCGTTGGTCAATGACGGGCCGGTGACGATCTGGCTTGATAGCGATGACGTGTTGTAAACGAACACTCTTATTTTAGACGCTCAGAGCTTGCCGCTTGCGTGGTTTGGAATGCTCATACTGTTCAAGACGTTGGGCGAATTCATCAAAACTGCGTCCGAGCTTCGGTGACCAAAGCGCTTCGGCAAAGGCGATGAGTCGGGGGAAGATTTGTTTCTCCAACGCCTTTTCATTCTCAGCATACTCCGTCCAGATTGGTGATTCGCTGCCAAGAATATTGGTTTGATATTCCTTCTCCAATCCTTCAGGTGTCGGGTCGAAGTGATAAACCTTTTCCAAAGGCAAGACCAACATCCAATCCGGCTTGGTCGGACGATCCGCTTCCAATGCCGGGTAATCCAGATAAACCCATTCATGATTGGAGTTGATCACGGCATAGCCCTTGCGTGCTGCGGTGGCGGCTTCATGGGCAAACCATGCGTGAACGATCTGACCATTGGGAATTTGATCATCCACGCCATCGGTCCAGGCAATGGTCTGGCGGTCAAGTGTCTGCTGAACATGATCGTGAATCTGCCCAAGCACATGCGTCCGCAGTGCGATGTTGGTTGTCAGTCCTAATTTGGTTTTGATTGCTGAGCAGACCGGACACTGATCCCACTTTTCGCCGGGCGTTTCGTCGCCTCCGATGTGCAATTGCTGCGTGAATATCTCTGCCATTTCCGAGAGGACGGTTTTGAGAAATGCGTAAACCTGGGGTTTACCTGCACAGTAAGGAAATCGCCCTGCGGATTGGGTGTAAGCATCCCAACCGTCGTGGTCGATATCAATGGCCTCACCGCTGCAGGAGAGTTCGGGGTAGGCGACCAAGGCACTGTTGCAGTGTCCGGGGATTTCAATTTCCGGGATCACGGTGATGTGTCGATCGCGTGCGTATTGGACGATATCGCGCATTTGGTTTTTGGTGTAGTACCCGCCGTAGCGCTTACCGTTTTCGGTTCGCCATGCTGCGATATCCGTGAGTTTAGGATAGGCATCGACCTGCGCCCGCCAGGCCTGGTCGTCACAAAGATGCCAATGCAGTCGGTTGAGTTTCAGTGCTGCCATGCGGTCGATATGTTGCTTGATCCAAGCCACTTCCTGAAAGTGCCTCGCCGAGTCGAGCATAAAACCACGCCATGCATAACGGGGATAATCGGTGATCTCACAGCAGGGAATTGCAGCTTGTTTGCGATGGGTTCGGATTAATGCAGTCAAACTTTGCAGGGCATAAAACACACCTGCGGTATCCGTGGCGGTGATTTGAATCTGTTCAGTCGTCACGCGCAGAACATAGGCTTCGGGCTTGGCATCACAGCAGTCGGGGTTGATACTGATAAGCAGATTAGCAGCATGGCCGTTGGGTGTGATTTGGTATTGAGCGTTGCAGTCCTGGGGCAAGCATTGATGTAATAAATCTAACCAAACTGTCAGTTCATTGGCAGGCAAAGCTGTCGAACCATACACCAGAAAGTCACGACTTAACACAAACGCACCAGTGAGCATTTTAGTCTCAGCAGGTTTGGGGATAATGTTCAATGCGGTAAGTTGCATAGGGACCAATCAGCTTTCATTGACAGTGGCAGCCAGCAGTGAATCATCATCGAGCATGCATGAATGATTGCCGATCAATGCCTGTTCCAAAGCAACATCCGCAGCACCGAGACAGACGCCGTGGTCCATGTGAGCAGACGCCAACACGTTGACATGCCGCATGGGGATGGGGACGTTTTTCTCGTTGACTCGGTTTTGAATATGGGTGAGCATTTTTTGATTGGCCAGTCCCAGATTCCCACCGATGATCACCGAGCAGGGGTCGATTAAGTCAGTCATGGCAACGAGTGTATCGGCGATGTGATCGGCTAAACCGTGGAGTTCGTCGGGGAAGTCGCCCTGCCGATCTGCCATGGTTAACAGATGCTTGGCTTCAACGATACCGTAGGGTTTATCATCCAGTAAGGTATCGATTTCCCCTGCCCCAAAGTGCGCCCCGCGACAGAGCTTGCCATTGAGAAACAGAGATGCGCCAAGGCTGCTGATGGTGTAGTTTTGTGCCTGGTCGGATGTGTTGACCAGAAAATACAGGAAGTCCTCGGTGTCCACTGCATTACCACTACGCGCTTCGGCCTGGGTGGCAAAGTTGGAGTCGTTATCCACACAGACTGGCACCGAAAAGACTTCGCTCATGGCGTTGGCAAGATTGAAATTCTCCAGACCAAACCGTGTGGATCGCAGGATGACACCTGTGTTGGGATTCACGATCCCGGGGATCCCCACGCCGATGCCCAGGAGCTTGCCATTGGGTTTGCCATGACGCGCAAACCAGTTGGTGATGCGATTGTTGGCTGCTTGAGGCAGCAGTTCCAAGGGCTCACGCAGGAGCATGCGATCACGGTCGATGACCTGACCTTGAGCGTTGAGAAACACCAGGGAAGCTGAATCATTTTCAACACCAATACCCACCACCCAACCCAAGTCCGGGTTGATCTCCAGGAGGACCTGCTTTTTGCCCATGCCCGGATTGTCACGTTTGCCTTGTGTGCGAATGACATCACGTTGGATGAGTTCACGTGTGATGTAGGTCAAACTCGAATGTCGCAAACCGGTTTGTTGTGCAAGTTGATGTCGGGACAACGGGCCAGCCTGTCGCAAGAGATGAACGACCAGTCGCCGGTTGTTGACAGCTGTTCGAACCTGATTGGATTTGGTCAGTGGTTGTTGCATATTGACTACAGATGTTTCAATTTTAAATAGTGAGTGGACTGTGATTAGCCTTTGTGGTCCCATTGAATCCACTTGAGTTTGTCGTAAAGTTCGGTGACAGGCACGGCTTTGGCGTGTCCATCCATGAACAGTAAATTACCTGCTCCACTATGACGTTTGGGGTCCGGGAGGTTGAGCAGGAAATCGGATCGGTCAAACCGATACTTGGGCGGCGTCGCATTGGTTGCGATACGAGCGCTGGCATTATCCCAAAGCAGGATGTGCTCCGAAGGGGCTGCAATGATATTGTCCCGTTCGCCATACCAGGACTTGGCCTCCGTGGATGAGTAGCCACCACGCGAACCGCCCATGACTGACCAGCCACCACTTGGGCCTCGAGAATAGCTGTCATGGTTTAAGGCATAGCTGCCACCTTTTTCAATCTTGTAAAAATCATAGCTCAATGGTGATGCTGCACCGTAGGGGTCAGCATCATTAGGGCAGGTCAACAGGAATCGGCCGACACCTGGATTACCAGCGGGTTTGCCCATGGCTTCAGAGTAATTCTGCGTCAGATACGCACTCCAGAGTGTTCCGCCTGCCGTGGAGACGAGCAGGTATCGGCGTTGACGTTGCAGATGCGTTTCATAGACCATGCCCACCTGACGCTGCTTGGTAAGGCATTGCACATTCCTTGCTGCCTGTCTTGCTGAGGATAAAGCAGGTAGCAGAATGCTGATTAACAGTGAAATGATGGAGATCACAACTAGAAGTTCAATGAGTGTAAAAGCTCGACGTGTCATGGTACAGGATTCCTTGGGAGTGTATTGAATTAGACGTTACCGAGCGACAAAGGACAAGTGTGCTCGTTCAATCCTAGCATTGGAGAAGTTATTGTCAATGTTATTTAATTCGTTGAGTTTAATGTATAACAAGACGTTTTTAGTGTTTTACACTGCAACTTTCGTTCATTTACCCAGTTGCGCCGGGCAGGTAGACGGTCAAATAATTTTATAAATTTCAATAAATGAAATATGTATTGACTCAATCCGAAAGCTTGCTACTATTTCAAACATGAAACAACACCTCCAACCAACGCGTCTATTTCTGGTAATCACTCTCTGCCTGCTTACCAACTCCTTGTGGGCTCAGACTCCCTTGGCGGATATGCCTCAAGCGCCGGCATCGCCCAAGGGAATCCAAGGCATATGGATATGGCGATTTGATACCATCGCTGACCCGATCAAGCGACAGGAGCTACTGGACTTCTGCCAATCGCAACATATCAACCGACTGCTGGTGCAGATGCACATGACCAAAGGCAATGACCAGTTGCGTGATGCCGCAGCATTAACTGCACTGATCACACAAGCTGCGGATCGCAACATCGCCGTTGAAGCGTTGGAAGGCGATCCTGCCATGGCTGAAAAAGCCAATCAACCCAATACACTCAAACGACTGGAAGTGATACTGGCGTTTAATCAAACACTCCCCGATGGCAAGAAAATGGTCGGACTGCACTACGACATTGAACCTTACATCCTGCCTCAGTGGAAAAAAGGTGGCGACACACGCCTGGCCATCATGCGAAACTTGCTGGACTTTGCACACCTTGCCCGCAAGCAGCTTATTGCTCAGCAGCCACCGATGACGTTGTCCTTTGACATCCCCTTCTGGTACGACCACAAAGTCAGCGACAAAGACAACTGCATCCTCACCTACAACGACCAGACCAAAAACTTCTACCAACACATTCTCGATGTCAGCGACTACATCGGCATCATGTCCTACCGAACCAAAGCCCAGGGAAGCAACGGCGTCCTCAAGCATGTACAAAGCGAATTGGACTATGCCCGGAAGATAGGCAAGACCATCGTGCCAGCGCTGGAAACCATCGAACTCAAATCCTCACCCACCATCACTTTCTTTGGCAAGCCTGCATCCGAATTCTGGATCGAACATAACAAAGTCCGCCAAGCCCTTGCAGACGATCCTGCCTTTGGTGGCATGTTCACGCATAGCTATCGAGGCCTAAAAGATCTCACCATCCAACCCAACACCGAAAAAGAGTAACTATCCATGCGTGGCTTTATGCTCGACAGCGCCCGAGTGCTTGAATCACGGGCGTACTACCGACGTTTTATCGACTTCATTGCTCAACGTGGCTGCGACACCTTGCTGTGGCATTTCACAGATGACCAGGGGTGCAGCCTGCAATTCGACGCACTAAATGGCTGCGCCTCACCCAACGCATACACCAAAGACCAACTCCGCGAATTAATCACCTACGCCCAAACCAAAGGCATCATGATGATTCCTGAGTTGGAAACATTGGGACATACGCGCTACATCACACGCGCTTCGGATGAGTTGGCAGAGCTTTCAGAAAACAATGCTGAGTTCACCGCCATCTGCCCGGTCGCCCCGCGGACACAGGAGATTATCGCTGCGTTGCTTGATGAAGTCTGCGAACTTTTTGATTGTCCCTTTGTACATGTCGGCATGGATGAGGTGAACTTCGGGGATCATCCGCTGACACAAAAAGCCCTGCAAAACAAGACTCAAAGTCAGATTTTTGCCGACCACCTTCAATTCCTGCATCAGCATTTAGCCAAGCATGACAGGCGGATGATGATGTGGGCGGATCACATTATCAAAGACACGGCGATTGCAGCCGAACTTCCGCGCGATGTGATCATGGCCAACTGGCAGTACGATCCAATCGTGCCCTGGCAGACCACGCAGACGTTGCTGGACATGGGGTTTGATGTGGTGCTTTGTTCATCCATGATCAGTCACGCTCAGACATTGCACCCCGGTAAATCCTACGCATTACCCAACCTCACCGAGACGGCCAGGCAAACGCGCGAGCACGATAAAATCCTTGGCAGCATCGTCACCATCTGGACACCTCAGCGCTTTTTACACGACGCCCTTTGGCCCGCGGTGGACTACGCTGCTGCAATGCTCAAAAAGCAAGGCTACGTCCCATTGGCAGAAACCTTGCCATCTTTTGCCAAGACGTTTTATGGTTTTGAACCTTCTGCAACTTGGATCAATGCAATGCAGACGCTCTTTGATCACACGCCCATGCGCCGCCCATGGGTCGCTGCCATGCGGTTGGAAACCGGAGATGATTTGCAAGGCATAGACCTGCAACAAGAAGCCAATTGCTGGCAAGAAGTCCATGATGTTTTAGCTGGCTCTCGTGACGATGTAACCGACAACGCTGAGGCATACGACACCTTGGTCTTGATGATCCGCATGATGCGTCACGTGTGGTTGCGACTGCTTAAATTCAATCAGAACACCTGCGACGAATCACTATTGGCTGAATCCCAGGCAATCGAAAAAGCACTTGGCCAAACGTGGGATCGTGAACGCTTTGCCGATGATCCGCGGAAGATGACGCCGGTGTTCAGCTTTGATGAGGTCAATCATTTGCTGCTGATGTTCACACAAGGCACTGAGCGATTACAGGAAAATATTTGCCTGTATCGCTAGTAGTCTCGTCTGTCTGCTCAAGACTCAGCGACACGCAGTGTCGCAGCCAGGTGCGCCACAAGAACCCAATCGTTTGACCATTGGTTTGGTTGATTAAAAAAACCGCGAGATGAATGATGGTTCATCTCGCGGTTTTTATTTGTGTTTACACAGTCGGAAGCTTAATGACTCACCGATGTGAAATGGGATTATGATCCAATAGTTCAGCTACCGACTTTGCGCATCGACTGGACGCACTTGGTCAGTGAATCGACAGGTGCTTCGACATCCGCTTCGTATTCAATGACGGACATACCATCAAAGCCGTTGTCGTCGAGTGCTTTGACGAATTCAGGCAGGTTCAGCGTGCCGGTACCGACGATCACATCTTTCCATGAAGCGTCGGAATTAAAGACGAAGTCCTTGTAATGAACGCCATAGACACGACCAGCGTGCTTCTTGATCCATTCGACAGGCTGTCCCTGATTGGGGCCGATCTGCATACACCATGCGGTGTCGATACACAGACCCAGTTGCGGGCCACCCAGTGCAAGAAGGTGTTCGATCACATCAGGACTACCGCCGAACATGTATCCACCGTGACAATGCAGGCCAACACGGATACCAAATTCATCGGAGAGCTTCTTGATCACGCGGATGGCTTTTTCATAGCTATCGATTCTCACATGAGCAGAGATGTGCTTGGCACCGGCTGCTTGGGCACATTCAAACCACTTGCGTTCGACTTCTTCGTTACCTTCGAAGGTTTGCACGCCGATGGAGATGACGTTGACATCTGCATCGTTGTAGGTCTTGACGACTTGCTTAAAGCCGTCCACATCGGAGAAGTCCGCATGCACGCCGCAGACTTCGATTTTATTCAGACCGATTTGCTTGACGTAGCCGGCGACTTCTGCGTTGTCTTTGAAGTTACGGAAGCAGAAACTCTGCACACCGAAATCCATGGAAGGTTTTGTGGACATGATATTTTCCTTATCAATTTGAGAAAATAATGAATCGTGTGATCACCAGTTTTATGACTGGCAGATTTTGTAAACAGTGGAATGTAACGCGGGGTTATTTTTTGATGCGGACTTCTTTGCCGGTCTGGCTGGACTTGTAAATCGCATCGAGAATTTTCTGTACCGCCAGTGACTGAGCAGGCTTGGCACAGACTTCTTCTTCGCCGAGAACAGCCTTGGTGAAGTTGGCAAAGCGGCAGCAGTGCTTGTATTTAATGTCGGCTTTGACGTCTTTGACGATGTCATACTCAGCGATGTCTGAGAAGCGATAGACTTCCGCGGGATACAGCGTCGCGCCAGCTTCGGTGCCAAAGAGTTCGACGTTCATGCCGGGGTTACCGGTGTGGCAAGCCCAGGTCGCATCAAGGGTGACGGTTTGACCGCCCTTGAGCTTGATCAGTGCAGAAGCAAAGTCATCAACGGTGAACTTGAGCTTCTTGTCACGGTCGGAGATGCCCCAGCCGCCTTCCCCCAGACCACGGTTGCCAAACTTGGTGTAGGTCACACCGCTGACAGCTTCGGGTTCGAAGTTGTCCATGGTGTAGAGACACAAGTCCAGCAGATGCACGCCAATATCCAGCAGTGCGCCACCGCCAGCCAGAGGCTTATTGCCAAACCAAGTCTGGAGCTTGGGGATACCCACGCGGCGACGCCAGAATGCCTTGCCGTGATAGATTTCACCGAAGATGCCTTTTTCGGTCAGCGTCTTGATCTTCTGACAGGAGTCAACAAAGCGTTGGTTCATACCCAGCGCAAAGACCTTGCCGGACTTGTCGGCGGCGGCGATGACTTTTTTGGCTTCGGTGGCACTCAGTGCAAAGGGCTTGTCGAGGATGCAATGCTTACCGGCCTTGAGGACTTCAATGGCCCAGGATGCGTGGAATTTGTTGGGGACCGCAACGTAGACCGCATCAATATCAGGATTGGTCAAAATTTCCTTGGCGCTATCGGCAACGGCTGGGATATCAAACTTGGCAGCCAGATCATTACGACGGCCTTCATGTGGATCCCAGACGGTCAGAACCTCAGACTGATCATTTCCCTGAATGGCTTTGGCGGAGGAATGAGTGATCATTCCTGAACCGATAATACCGTAGCGAACCGTGGACATGTGTAACCTCAATTTGCAAAAAATAGACCGTAAAAGAGTGAAATAGCAATTTAACGAAGATATTCTGACTTACAATATGCAAAAGCTAGGATATATTGGCGAATCTTACAGACTTCTCTTTTTTTAGCGATACTTGGAGATTACATGGACCTTCCCAAGCAATTGCGCAATATTTCGATGTATTACTGTGACCCGCAATCACAGAACCTTGGCCGCACGATTGAACCGGGTTTGGAGATTGTGGAGCTTGTCACGCAAGGCAAGGGCGCGCTTTGGGATGATGGGCGATGGGTGCCGATTGAAGCCGGTGCACTGCTTTGGCATGTGGCTGGGGATACCACCATCGGCCGGACGGATAAGGTGGATCCTTATGCGTGTCTGGCGATTCACTTCCAGGTTGCTGATATGAGTCAGCGACGTGTACCGCATGTGTCCTGGTGGATGGATACCGATGAACTTCGACAGTTCACGCGCGAGGTGTTGCGGTACTTTGTCGATGACACGTTTGATGCTCAAACCATGCTCATGTACACCTACAGCCGACTGTACTTTCAATCGCGTTTGTATCACCATCAACTCGTTGCATCCAACGCGCCCGCTGGACTGGTGCAGGTGATGCAGATGATTGATCAGCGGTACCATGAATCCCTGTCACTTGACGATTTGGCAGAGGTGGCCAACTGGTCGGTGGCCCATCTGCACGATGTCTTCCGCAAGCACACGGGAACCTCACCACACCAAGCCCTGTTACGACGAAGACTCCATGCTGCCCGTGAAAAACTCATCGCCACCAATGATCGTGTCAAGACCATTGCCCACGAGACCGGCTTTGCATCCGCTGCAGGATTCTGTCGCACATTCAAACAAGTCACCGGCCAGACACCTGCGGACTATCGACAATATCACGCGCATTTGAAGTAATCCCGACTCCGGCTTTGGGCACAGGATTGACGGAATATGACAAGTCAATAACTACGCGCTGCATTGATACTTGCAGATCCTTCGAAGACGTCCACAATGAGATGTCTGAATAATCCTTTTCAAACACAAAATCTCACTGTTTACGGATGCTCAACATGACTAAACTGGCCCTACTGTGTCTTTGTCTTATCTGCTTAATCGGGAACACCACCATGGCACAATCCAAGTCCACTACCATCGCTGACTTTCACACACGTGCTCAAGCTGGTGAAACGCTCAACGTCGTCTTCCTCGGCGGTTCGCTCACCTGGGGTGCCAATGCCTCGGATCCCAACCAGACCAGCTACCGCGCTTTGATGGGCAAGTACCTGATTGAAAAATATCCCAAAGCACACATCACCAATCACGATGCTGCCATCGGCGGGACCGGCTCGAATCTGGGCATCTTCCGACTTGAACGTGACGTGCTGTCCAAAAAGCCTGACCTGGTATTCCTGGACTTCACCATCAACGACGGGATCAGTCACTCCGACAAACTGTCATTGGAAATATACGAGTCCCTGCTTCGGATGATGCTCAAGCAAAACATTCCCGTCGTACAGGTGATGCTCAGTTGTTACCACCAGGTGGGTAAGCACTATGACCTTGCCAAAGTCCCCCGCTACAACGATCACATCACCCTCTCCAAAGCATACAAAACCGGAGTTGGCGATACGCTCCAATACATCCAAAATGTTTACAAAACCAAAAATGTCGACATGGACGAAATCTGGTGCATCGGTCGCGATAAGACCCATCCCGGTGATGCGGGTTATCAACTGTATTTCGAAGCTGTTCGCGATGGTTATGAACAAGCGATCCAAGACAAACGCGTCACCATCATCCCTGACAAGCCGGTCTTTGGTGACGGCTATATGAATCCCAAGCGAAACATTCTCGTGGACATGGACAAATATCCCAAGGGTTGGGATCGCCAGAAAACCTTCCGCACGGCCTTGTGGTTTGATGGCCAATCCAGTCGTTGGATGGGCGATGTGCTGGTTGCCTCTGCCAAGAAGCGTAAGACCACCGAGCCGTTGGTCTTTGAATTTGAAGGATCATTCGTGGGTATCTTTGGTGAGATGAATGGCGACTCCGTGCCGTTCCGCGTGTACATTGACGACCAACTTGTCCAAAGTAGCGGCTCGGAGTTCTGGGAGAAGAACACCGCGCGTTTTAGCTCCAGTGGCGGCGGCAACCTCTTTGCATGGACACCACTGGCTAAGGAGTTGGCCCCCGGCAAGCATACGCTCAAGATCGAACCCATCTTCATGCCCTCTGACAAGGATGGTGATCTGCGCATCGAAAGCATCTGCGTAATGGGACCCACCAAGTAACCCCCCGCCCCCCGGAACCTTGAAAGACAAATACACGCCCACTTTCAAACCGCTTGCGGTTTAACGCTGCTTGTATCTGTCGAAAACCTGAAGAGATTCGAATCTCGCTTACCGTGCTAAACCGCAAGCGGTTCTATTTTCTACTCCAAAAACAATTTTCATTTCACGACTTTTTTAATCTTGATTCAATGAGATCAAAGATAAAATATCCGACTTCCTGCGCAGTGATATCGACCTCATGGTACGTATCCTCCTGACGCATGTACGAGGATTAGCCCGACAATGAAAATTCAACTTCGCTCGGCTTCAGTCAGTGATCTGGACGAACTACTTGCCATCGAGCAGGCTTGTTTTGATATTACCCGTCGCAGTACGCGTCGGTCACTGCTCAACAGCCTCAATAGCCCAATGCAGCAGATTTGGGTCGCGACCACCCGGGATAAAAATGCCTGTGAAGTCATTAGCGGGGTGATGATTCTCCATCACCATGTTCATACGCTGCGAATTTACTCCATCGCTGTTTGCCCGGACTTTCGTGGCAAGGGTGTGGGGTCCAAATTGCTCAAATATGCACATCAACTGGCAGTTGAACGACACTATGACCACCTGTCTCTGGAAGCGGATCAAGCTGACACGAAACTGATCGACTGGTACGTTTCCCATGGGTATCAAGTGATCACATCACTGCCGAACTATTACGCAAGCGGTCATCATGCCGTGCGGATGCGGCAGAATTTTCATCATGGCCAATCTACTGGCCAGAAGACCAATCAAAGCACCATCAACCTGTTAGTCGCTGACGATCCAACGGACCTGCGCCTGAAAATTGATAACGCCACGATCATCAGCGCCCACCAGTATCTCACCGATTCGCATTATCAAAACATCCCATACGCCCGGGTGTTTAACCTGTGTAGTTCGTACAAGTATCAGTCTTCAGGCTATTACGTTTCCCTGTTAGCTGAAGCACGATCCCACCGCTCGATTCCAAGTGTGTCGACGATTCAGGACTTTCAATCCCGCTCGATCATGCGTTCGATGACCGACGAGATGGACAACTTGATTCAAAAGGCATTCGCAACTGCAACAGCTAAAGAAATGTCATTGGATCTGTATTTCGGTCAAAGCCTCGACAAGCGGTTTAACGAACTTGCCACGCGGTTGTACCGATTGTTTCCCTCGCCGATGCTGCGGGTGGATTTTGTTCAGATCAAAGGAAAGTGGCTGGTGGACAAAATCGCACCTTTGGCGATGAAAAAAATTGACGAAGCACTGATGCCCACGGTACAGGAGTTGGCGGTTAACTTTTTCAAACGCAAGCGATTTCATCAGGCTCGTATGCGTAACTATGCCTATGACATTGCAGTCTTATACGATCCAGAGGAAGTTGAACCACCTTCAAGTCTGCCAACACTTAAACGGCTGTGCAAAGTCGCTGAGCAGATGAATATGTATATGGAACTCATAACGCGCAACGACATGGACCGACTCAGTGAGTTTGATGCGTTATTTATTCGCACCACGACCAACGTCAATCATTACACCTATCAATTCTCGCGTAAAGCCTACGCAGAAGGGTTGGTGGTGATTGATGATCCGTGGTCGATTCTGCGTTGTGCCAACAAAGTCTATCTGGCAGAGCGATTGGCTCAAGAGCAGATCGCAACACCTCAAACCTGGATCCTCGACAGCACATGGCTTAAGGGCGACCGTCTTGGCGAGTTACCTTTGCCTTTGGTTCTTAAGCAACCTGACAGCGCCTTTTCCAAGGGCGTGGTCAAAGTTAAAACTTACGAACAACTCAAAACGACCTTACAGAATCTGCTTAAAAAGTCCGACCTGTTATTGGCACAGGTTTTCATGCCAACTGCGTTTGACTGGCGTATCGGCGTATTGGATCGCAAGCCGCTGTTTGCCTGCCAGTATCACATGGCCGACGGGCATTGGCAGATCGTCAACTGGGAAACCAAGAACAAAAACAATCTCTGGGGTGCCTACAAAACGTTTGAAATTGACGATATCCCACCAGTCGTGGTCAAGACCGCAGTGCGTGCAGCAAACCTCATCGGCGATGGTTTATATGGAGTCGATATCAAAGAAGTCGATGGTAAAGCCTACGTCATTGAAGTCAACGACAATCCCAATATTGATTTGGGCATTGAAGACCAGCTTCTGAAAAACGAATTGTATCGCCGTCTGATCCAATCCTTGATGACCCGCATTAAAGTCGCCCGGGATATCTCACGGTTGCGACTTTAAAATCGAATGCGGCTTAGCGATCCTTGTATTGAACGAAAACCTGAAGAAATTCTAATCTCGCTTGCAGCGCTAAACCGCAAGCGGTTTGAATGTTCACATCAACTCGCCAGGGGTGACTGTCTGGATGGAAAGACTTTCGAGGATTTGTTGGTGTTGTTCTTCATTGAGCAATAACCGAGCGCGTTCGTCGAGCCAATCAGCTTGAGTGGTTTGACCCCTTCGGGATGCAGCAACATATAGCAAGACATGCATCGCACCACATTGCAGCGGTGGCATCAACTCTGCCAACTGCACCTTGTTATGCAAATCCGCCAAAGCGATTTCGTCATAACCGACCATCAGCAGATACCGGGTCTGCAAGGTGAGTTTTTGAAGTGTATGCGTCAAGCTCAGGCTTCGACGCGAGAGTTCAGTCAGACTCATCCACGCGCCGGATGCATCACCGCAGGCAAGCTGCGCTTCGGTTAGCATCAACAACAGGTGTTGGGAAACTGCTTCGACATTTCGAGGTGACTCACTAAGCACACTATGACAGACCGCAATCGTCTGATGATGGTTCTGCTGTTGATGTCGTAATGTAGCCAGTCGATGCCATGTAAGCAGTCGGACTTGTCGGGCGAGTGGTTTGGCTTTGAGAACGGTTGCGATACGTGCTTCGGCAAGCTCGGGATCGATAGCAAAAAGTTCCGCCATGTTTGAGACCTGCTGCCAAGCCCGTGCACTGATGAAGTTCAGAACCATCCACGTACCTGCCATGATCATGATGCCAAACCCCAACGGATCATGCGACAGGTCAAACAATGCCATGAGAATCGTGCAGGTGATGGGAACGCCAAGAAGAATCGACAGGCGCATCGCTTGATCAATTTTCAATTGACGTTGCAGGTCATCAGGAGTTACCTGACCGACACGCCGCAAAGGTGGTGAGGATGGAGCATTCATGCGTGGCGCTCCTCATCATCGGTTTGGATCGATTCATCCGTTGATTGTTCTGGAGCCGGCAAGTCCATTTCAAGAGAAAGCGATGACTCGGTGATTGGGGCGTCGGTTTGTTGTGTTTGCTCTTGCTGAGGCTTGTAGGTCAGGTGAGCAGCAAGGGCTTTGAGTTGAGGTTGTCGCTTGAGGAGTTTTTGCGTGGATAGCAGCAGTGTTGCCTTATGCCACCAATGTCGGGTTTGCTCCATGAGTTCGTCATTGAATTGCAGGCTGTCCGCCTGTCTTAGTGACAGCTGATAGCAACTCCATGCCAAGAGTGCATAACCATGGCCTGCTTCAACTCCCAGAGGGCGCAGGTTCTCGACAAGGTCATCGCGATTTTCTTCAATCGCTTCGGTGAAGTGATAGGTACTCACATGCTGCAAGAGTGCTGCGTAGTGATACGTCGCTGCCATGGGTGAATTTTTAAGTTCCATTGCCATGGGTCGAAGCTTACGCAGGTTGGTATCTGCCGAAGCCAACTCATCATTGAACAGTTGGAGAATGGTGCGTTGTAATTGCAGTTGAATACTGCTGGGATGATCGGTGGGCATGCGTTGAATGAGATAGTCATAGGCGACTTCAGCAGCAGGCCAGGCGGCAAGTCTGTCAAGATTGTGTGCCATGAGCGCGACAAGTCTACCGTGCAATTCAGGCATCATCTGCACCACGGGGAGCGTCTTCCAAATAGCGCGGGTCGCACGGTCGTGTTGGCCAAGCTGTGTCCACTCGCCGATCTTCTGGACACGTGTCTGGATACCACGAATATTGCGAACGCGAACCATCGCGAAGATCACCACTCCGACAAGGATCAACCAAGGCAGTAACGCGGTAAAAACATCCTGAGCAAAGAGTGTCATGACCGCAGCAGCAATAAGCAATATCAACGGCAACTGCGTCACCCACATCCGCGACACCTTTGGAGCACAGCGAACCAGATGCGCAGTAACCTGCGTGGGCGTTGGCGGAGTAAAAGATTCTGTAGGTGATGACTTGGGCATGGTGTTGAATTGTACGCGATCAAAGCATCGGCGGGTTAAACGGGTAAAGCATCAGGTAAACCAACACGCCTGTGATTGAAACGTATAACCAGACAGGCAGCGCGATCCTGCCAATACGCTTGTGGGTTTCAAAACGTTGCTTGCGTCCAAGATGAATCAGTAATAATGCGAACACCGGAACTGTCATCGCCAATATCACATGGGACATGAGCATCAGCAGATATGCAGCCTTGATCAATCCCGTGCCGTTGTAGCTGGTATGCAGTCCATCACCGACGTAGCCCTTCCAGATTTTATGTGTCACATAGCAAACAAGAAAGATTGCCGAAACCACAAAAGCTGTCACCATCGTCTTGCGATGCGCATCACGTTTACCTTGCTTGATCAGACACCAACCGATCACCAGCAGTACTGCGGAGATGCCGTTGAGTATCGCATTAACCAATGGCAAAAAACTCAGATCCATAAAATGGTTCCTCTTGACTTACTCTTCGTCCAGGACGATTTGCAGATCCCTGTAAAGCTTTGCGACATCCTCAGAATCCAAGGCGTTGTAATACCCACGTGTCCGCAGCTTACGATCAACGAGAACGAACTTGGTGGAGTGATTGATCAGTCCGTGCCCCGGATCATCGCCGACGATATCGTTGGTGCCGACCATGAGCTTAAAGCCGTTGTTAATCAAGTCCCACATCTGATTACGAGGACCGGTAAGCCACAGCCAATTTGAAGTTGAAACACTAACTCGCTGGGCATGCTCTGTGAGTACTTTGGGCGTGTCGTAGTCTGGATCAACGGTGAAACTCACCAATCGGATTTGATCCCAATCGGATCTCTGTTTGAGTTTGTTTTCCGTTTTGGCCATCTGCAACGTGATCATCGGGCAAGGGCCTTGGCAACGCGTAAACACAAAGTCCGCGATCCATACCTTGCCCATGAGTTGGTCAGAGGTGAAGGAGTTGCCAGCCTTGTCGGTGAGCATGAAACGGGGCAGTTGGATCAACGGGTCAGGTTGGTCGCTTTGCTGAGTGTTCGTTGATGATACCTGCTGTCGTTTGACAGAATAAAGTCCAACGAGAATAGCGGTGATAACACTTAGTAAAGCCAAGCCGATAAAGAACGGCTTAAGCGATTGGGGGTTGGTTGTGGGTTGAGACATCCTGTGAGTTTACTCTTCGTGCGGGGTGTGGGTTAGCGTGATCCACGAGGCAGACGGCCAACCATTCGGCAGGCCGCAAATATCAGCAGGGCCATCATCCCAAGACTGATTCCAAACAAAGCAGCAACAGGCAAAACCGTGGACTGCAAGTCGCCTTTCATCAGGCCGCTGAGCAGTTCCTGCCCGTAGGTCATCGGGTTGGCGAACATGATAATTTTCATTCCGAGGGGCGCCTGCGTGATTGGGAACATCGCACCGGATAAAAACCACATCGGCATGAGGATCAAATTCATGATGGCATGGAAACTTGATGTCGTCGAACACGGCCAGGCGAAACAAAAACCCAATGCGGATAACGCGACCGCAAGAATAAACATCACCACTACCGCACCAAGCATCATCCCAAGCCCCGGCCAAGGCGCGATCAACGGCCAGGCGATCATGAAGATCAACCCCTGGATCATCGCAATCGTCGCACCACCGAAAACCTTACCCAGCACAATGGCCAAGCGCGATACCGGCGCGACAAGCACGCCTTGCATAAAGCCTTCTTTACGGTCTTCAATGACAGTGATATTCGAGAAGATCGAGGTGAACAACAATACCAGCGTGATCGTCCCCGGGTAAAAATAGGTGAGATAGCCTTGCGAACTGACAGCCTCTTCACCGGCAGGCAAAATTCCGGGGGTGTGCTGGAAACTGCGATCCAAGCCAAAACCCAGTAGCAGCCAAAAGACCAAAGGCGTGGCAAACGAGCCGACGACACGGTTTTTCTGGCGGAAGAATCGGACGATCTCGCGACGCCACAGTGAAGTGGTCGCACACAATAATGATGCCTGTCTCGGCTGAGCCACAGCACAAGTCGATCCAGCCACCGGGTCGGTTGTAGAATTGACGGTTGTCATCACATCTATGGTAGAGCATTGACAGGAAAATGACGAATAACCGGGGATAATTCAGGATTCCCGACTCTGATGCTCACAAGTTACGAGCTGGTAGTTCCATCTATGATTTGCCGACCAGGGTTGGATTAAAACGGCAAACACCCATGAAGCTGATTCAATTCCACCAAAGACCGATAATCTACATTGAATCCGACTTCCGATTGCGGTAACGTGCATCATCAGGAGTCAATGCAGGCGCCATTCGGGTAACTGCCAGGGATTCAGGGATCGAATCGTTGCAAGAAAAGGGATTTATCGACCAATCAGAGTGGCAGGCCATCCTCAATCAGCAGGCTGGTGATTTTGCGCCAACATCCAGTTGCGATAAACCCGCCCCACCGAGCTGCCCCAATCGTGTCGGGCCATGGTTGTTGTCGATTTTGCTGCATGTCGTTTTGATCGCCGTTGCCTTGCTCTGGGTCTGGCGTGACAAGCCTCAAACCCAACGCCAACCCGTCATTCCCACCGCCACCTTATCAGCCATGGCAGGCGGTCCAGCCATCGCGCCGGATCATCAACTCGCCAACACGATTCCCACAGTAGACTTGGATGCCCTGATGCAGCCGAGCTTCGACCCACTGCCTGGTTTGGATACCTCGAACAACATGGATACCGCATCCCTGCTCTTGCCGATCACGCAGCCCCAGCCAGACTCACAAGCAGCATCTCAAACCGCCCCATCCCCTTCACGCACCAATCCCTTTGCCGGCCTGATGCCACATGCTTTGGAACCGGTTGCTGCTTTTTTCGGTGTCGCTGGTAATGCTCAAAATGTCGTCTACGTCGTTGACGCATCGGGTTCGCTGATCGACACCTTGCCCTATGTGCTAGCGGAACTGAGCCGATCCATCCGTCGATTAGCAGAGCAGCAGCGGTTCACCGTCCTGTTCTTCCAAGGTAATGACCTTTTGGAAATCCCTCCTACCGGTCTGCGTCAAGCCACTGCCGTCAATCAGCAGCGAGCCGTCCAATGGATCGATCCTGCCGGTGGCCATCTTTTTGCCAAGGGTCGATCCAACCCATTACCGGCTTTGCGTAAGGCATTAGGCTACGAGCCGGACATCGTCTTCCTGCTTACCGATAACCTTGCAGCGCAGCAGACCGGTGTGCAAGACGATCAAACTCTGCTAAACCAGATCGCTCAAGCCAACACCGCAAAAGCAGCGATCCACACGATTCAATTCCTCTATCAAGATGCATCTGGCGATAAGTCCGACCGCATCCCTTTGCTCAAACAACTCGCACAACAACACGGCGGGCAATACACCTTCGTCGATGCCAAGGATCTCAAAACACCATGAGACGACTATTTCGATCCATCCGATACCCAGCCATCACCATGATGAGTCTACTCACACTCACCGCGACACTCCACGCACAGGATACAACGGCCAGTGAAGCGTCCTCGACCTTTGCTGCCATGTTCCTCTCCAGTGATGACGTGATCGGCCTGGCCATCATCTGGCTGTTACTGGCCATGAGTACCGTCAGCCTTGCATGGTCGCTATGGCTACTACTCAACACCAAACGCGCAATGCTCATCCCGACCCAAACGCAGGAACAGGTGAGCATGATGCTCGCTGAAAAGCAGTACCGCCAGGCCATCGACTTTGCTCAAACGGATCACTCGTACCTTGGGCATCTGATCCGTGCGGCATTGGGGGAAGCAAGCTGTGGGTATGCAGCGATGCAAAACGCATTGGAAGAAACCGCCGACGTGCAGACCTCTCGACTGCTTCGCCCGGTGGAATACCTTAACGTGCTTGGCAACATCGCTCCCATGATCGGACTCTTCGGCACGGTGTACGGGATGATTGTCGCCTTCCAGAAACTCGTCGCAGCCGGTGGCAAACCCAACCCCGCTGAACTGGCTGACGGCATCAGCACCGCATTGGTCACCACGTTCTGGGGGCTCGTCGTTGCCATCCCGGCGCTTGCCGCCTATGCCGTTTTGCGTAACCGCATTGAAGCACTCACCAGTGAAGGTTTACTCGCTGCAGACGAATTAATCCGACCCTTTAAACCAGTCATGAAGTCCGCCGCCCCAGCGACGCAGGCCATGCAGAACGCAGCCCGTCCTCAACCCCGACCACATGGAGAAGGAAGTTAAACCAAGGATAAACCATGATTGAACCACAGAGTCACAGAAGCACAGAGAAAACAAAAATCAACTCTCTGCCTTGAACTCTGTGTCTCTGTGACTCTGTGGTAATAGCCAGCAAGCAACAATACACAACAATGTCACGACGACTCCACAAATCCGAACCTGTTTCACCGCAGATGAACATGACGCCGTTGATTGACGTGACGTTTCAGTTGATCATTTTTTTCATGTTGGTGAGTAATCTCATTGGGCAGGAAGCCGTGCCGATGAAGGTTCCGCAGTTGGCTGATCCGCAGACGCGACAGCTCGGCGAGTCCGACCGCGTGGTGGTGAATGTGTTACCCAATGAGCAATCGACACTCAGCCCGTGGGTGCAGGTCGGTTTAACGCGCATGCGTGGCAGTGACCGGACTGCGATCCGTGAAGCACTCCAACAGGCCGTGTCGCACAATGCGGATATCCAGGTCGTCTTGCGTGCCGATGGATCGCTTAACTATCAACAGGTCCGCCCGATCATCACAGCGATTCGCGATGCAGGTGTGAGTATTGTCCATCTGGTTGCACAGGATCAACCCTTGCCCCAAGGGGAAAATCCATGAGTGGCCACACCTACGACCAATCCAGTTTAGCCAAGCGTTTTGCATCCCGTCGTGCCGCCAAGCGTAAGAGTCCGGTGATGCGATTGAATCTGACATCGATGATTGATGTGATTTTTTTGTTACTGGTGTACTTCGTGGTCACCGCAAATTTCGCAACTGGTGAAGGCGTCCTGACCACCAACATGCCCGCCAAGTCCGGCGGCGAGTTTGCCATCGACATGCCACCGGTGATGCCGTTGCGTGTGTATCTGTATGCAGATGATGGCACATCATACAAAATTCGCGTGGTCGGTCAGACAGAACAACCCAAGACGTTTACGGAGCTGGCCACGCTGCTCAAGCAGACAAGCCAACACATGAACGCTGACGACCCCGTGGTGATTCAACCGGTGGGTGATGTAAAATGGGAACACGTCTTGGGCGCGTTTAACGCTGCAGTCAAAGCAGAATTCCAAAACGTGCAATTCGGGGAGCAGACGCAGTGATCAAGACGTTTAACAACACTGCTGTGTGTCATTTTGAGCACCACATGTCAATGTGGAGCAGGTCGATTGCACGTATCACCTGCCTGCACCGCATTCACATGCGGTGCTCAAAATGGATGTCGTTGATGGCATGTGTCATATCAATATTGTGTTGCAGCACATCAATATTCGCACAGCAAACCGATTTGGACACCGGTTTGCTCATCGAACGATTGCGTCAACAACAACAGATTCAACAACTCAATTCACTTGCCAACACCGAGGATGTGTCAGATGACATACTCAAACGGTATGCATCGCTTTGCAGCCAACTACTCAATGCTCGAAGTCAATCTGATTCCACATTGATCAAGGCGATCTCCACAGCTATGCGTACTCTGTCAGCGGATCACCCGTGCGCACCACTTTGGGTAATGCTCAGTTCAGAAGTCCAGCTTTATGATCTCTGGGCAACACAGAAGATCGACCCGACACTGATCGTAAGCCTCGGATATCCCACTGAAGCTCAACAACAAGAAATTCAAATCCATGCCCGCGCGTTTGAACCCAAACTATCAGACGCATACCAACAGCTAAAAAACTATCCGACTGGTATTAAAACACTGATGCAACAACGTTGCGGTTTTTTACTTGCTCAGATGCGTTACCTGCTTGCGATCACGGATATCAATACGAATCAAAACCAACTGCTTAAGCAAGCACACGAAGTGTTACTCCCGTTACTCAACACGACACGCGATGATTGGAAAATGATACATCGGGCGCGTTGGCTGGATGTATCAATCCTGCTTGCAATGGGTCAAACGGATACTGCACGGCAAGCCCAACCCGCCATTGAAACAGACGCTCAGTCGATGTTGATTACCGCCAAAACACTTGCAGCAATGGGTGATACTGAAGGTGCCTACAAGCTGCTATCCAAACTTGAAAGTGAAGCAGTCCCCAATGATCCAACCATGCAGCTTGCCATCGCGGACAGCCAGCATCAATTGCTGTTTCCCAAACAGGATTACCAACGCGCGTTTGGGATGTATATCCGACTGCTTGAAAACAACCCATCGCAAAATCTCAAAAACGCGATTGCATCACGTTGGCAAATGAAGCAGGTCATCGGGCCGACACTCAAAAACCTACCGGACAATGTCCTTTTTGCCATCGCCAATCAAATGTTCGATATCGCACAACATGGAGATGATCCAACACACTCAGCATTGACGCTTACAGCAAGCAGTTTGATTCTTTTACGTGATCGGCAGTCGGTCATTGAAAGTCCGATGCATGAACGTGTGCAATTGCTTTGGGCGATTCTCAAACCGACCTATGAACCGGGCGACCCGCAAAAAGTCATCGAATCACTGAGCATGCTTACACACCTGGCTGAAAATTCCAACAATGAGAAGTTGGTTTATGATGCAATTAAAGCTGGCATTCAACTCACGGGGCAATTACTCAAGTCGCCGGATCGCGCGTTAAAAGCCCGAGCGTTAAGTGCCTACCTACCCTTGGCACGGATTCTCTACACCCGGTTTAACACCAGTGAACTGGCGGATGACTATCGCCTGTTTGATGTGGTGGCAGTGCGGTTACCTGCAAAGGAATATGCGTTGGCTTTGCAGCGTTTGTCGAATCTGCCTGCAAGTCATGGGCAGTATTGGTTGGCGCAGCGGTATCAACTTGGGATTTATCGACAGTTGATTGTCCATCCCGATTGGCCGGCCGCGCGCATCATCGCAGCAGTCGCGCCAATCCGTGATCAGGCGGTTAACCAACTTGCCCATGCCAATACCAAACAAAACGACATCATCCAACACGTTGCGCTTGAATCCTCAGGCATGCTCTGGCAGTTGGCAGCAAAACAAAACCAATGGCTTGATGCCGCCAATCAATTGCAATGGATTGAAACCGATACATCACTAAAAGCAGCTGACCGACAGGCATGGCTTTGCCGTCGACTGATCAGTCTTCAACGCGGCAAGCAATTCAAATCGACAGGCAAACTTGCCAAGCAGTTACTCGATGAATTCGGCAAGCCGGTCTTTAGTGTGGTGATGCAGGCCTTAACGGCAATGGATGAACAGTTGGACTCCCAACGCCGATCGCAAATGCTGGATCCCAAACTGCCACTGGATCAAACCCAGCACCAAGCTCTGCTGTCACTGAGTCAGTCGGTGGTGAAGTGGGCAAGCAGTCATATTGCTGATGAACATCAACTGCTGCTAGCAAAGATCGTCTGGGCAAAAAGTCTCACCGACGCAGGACAGATGCGTGATGCGTTGACCTTGTTGTCTCCTTTAGCTCAACAGTTTGAATCCGAGCCGGACTTGTGGCTTGCCCTTGGTGAATGTCATTATCGCTTGGAACTTGGGGCCAACTATCAGCAGGCCGCCAAGTTGTTTCACCAACTCATCGGGCGGTCGCTTCCTGATGCTCAAGGCAAATTCCCAATACGGTACTGGCATGCCTGGACGCGATACCTGCAGATTTGTGATTTGACGAATCAGCATACCCACGTCATCGTGTCACGCATTGCCAGTCTCAAAGCTGAGGACCCGACACTCGGCGGTGAGCCTTATGCGAGTCTACTTCGCGCTTTGAATGCGAAGTATTCGCAGCACGCCACAGATTCAAATTAGACTTGACCATTAGCATAAATCCCCATACCGTAGCGGTACGAGCCCGCCTGTAACGTTGTGATGTTCACCAGCAACACGTGGTGTTGCAGCTATTTTTGAGACCGTAAACAGATCGCAACATATTGTCAGTTGTTGCAATTGGACAGGATGATCAATCCCTATGGCCACCATCACTGATATCGCCAAAGCCACCGGGATGGCGCGAACGACCGTCGCGGAGATTCTGCGTAACAAGCCCGGCTACAACGAGAAGACTCGCCAGCGCGTGCTTGCTGCTGCCAAGAAACTCAACTATCAACCCAACTATCTGAGCAAGGCTTTGGCCGGTGGCAAGAGTATGACCATCGGTCTGGTGATGTCTTCGATCACCACGCCGGTGATGTTTTCCAAGGTCCTCGCCATTGAGTCCAAGGCACGCGAGCATGGTTACCTGACTTATCTTGCAGGCTGGGGAGAGTCGGACGACCGGGACATGGCTGACTACATCCGTGACCTGATGGCAAGGCGTGTGGACGGGATCATTGCGTATCACTTGTATGACTTGCCGGACAACGCGATTGAAATGCTCAACAGTGCGAATATCCCGGTTGCGTATTTGGATTGGGGTCCCAAGGATTCGCCTCGCGTGATGATTGATCGCCAGCCGGGGATTGACGAACTCGTCGGACACCTGGCTGAACTTGGACATCATAACGTGGCATTTTTGCATACGCAGGAAGACCGCGATATCACCATGCTCAAAGCGGATCGCTATGAGCAGGCGTGCGACAAACATGGCGTCACGCTGAATTTTGATCCAGACTGGTGTCTGGGTGATCCTGCTCAATCCACGGATGAGGATGTGATTCGTAACGTCCTCAAGGAAGCGATGGCCAAGCATAAACCCACAGCGGTTCTCTGCCCCAACGATCAGGTTGCAGGTTTGGCGATTGGCGGATTGTTGGACTTGGGATACAAGATTCCAGGCGATGTGTCGGTTGCAGGTTTTGATGATATGCCGGTAGCTCAGATTCCAAGACCACAACTTACGACGGTCCGGCAACCGCGTGGTGAAGCAGGCAGTGCTGTAGTTGATTTATTGATGGCGATGATGCATGACAAGCCCCTGCCGGAGTACCCGCCGGTGTTCCCATGTCGCCTGTTAGTGCGTCAGTCAACGGGCAAAGCACCACAGTGATACTCGGTTATATTTGCTAATCCCTACAAACCCAACCCCAAGCATATAAAAAGCATAATTAATCTGTTCATCCACTGGCGAAGTAATCAATATTGGTGTGTGATGTAGGGAGTATTAAAACGGTTCATATAATTTGAATGGTAATTTTACACCAACTTCTGTAGGGGAAAAACAATGTTTCACAAAATACTTCCGGCGGTTGCTCTTGTATCTATTCTGACTTTGACAAATTGGGCACATGCAGACTTTGTACCAGTCTATAGTTCACTGCCTTACTCGCAGAAAACCATCGGCATCAGCGACACCTTAGGTGAACTGACACTTCAACAAATTTTCGACAGCAACGGCTTTACCATTAACGGCAGTACAATTGATGTGACAACAGATCAATCAAGTGTCCTTCGTTTTATCACCTATGACCAAGCAGCAAGCAGCTATTTCAGCGTCACACTCGTCGACTCACAATATACCGATCCGGCTCACGTGTATTACCTGACAGATAGCAATAAAGTCACGCCTTTCTACACAGAAATCCTCGACACCTCAGTTGATCCCAACGGCACGATTAAAAATTTCAGCGTTTCACCCGTTGGTCATTTATTCCCAGGGCAACTCTACAAAACACTTCAACTTCTCTTTGATGATGACGGTGGGATACCGGGTAGAGACTATCTGGATGTAAGTACCTTGATCTTTGAAACCGACCAGGGGTTTGTCTATGCAGCGGACTTTGGTTCGTATCACCCCACCATTGGCAACCCACAGGATTTTGACTACAACGATGCGGTGGCACTACTGAGTGTCCCCGAACCAACTTCCGCTGCACTACTCATTGGTTGCTGTGGCATGTTGCTGGTTCGCTCAAGACGCCGACCTGTCTTCTAAAATTCACGTATACAGAATTGAATCAATAAATCACAGGCACTGTCCTTCAAGACGGTGCCTGTTTTTTTGTATTCACTTTTAAAAGTATTTCCTTGATTCAAAATATCGACCTACGATTTATTTTCTGAGTACTTAAGTCCAAAACCACATTTCTTTGCCTTTATTTACTTCCCTTCTCTATCCAAACGTTACAGACAGTCACGCAGCAGGGTTATCGGTGTGATTTTCCCCAAAGTCTTTTGCATTTGTGTTGGCCTGTGATCCATTGACTGTGCGATCAGGCGGCCAAGGGGGTCACCTGAAAAGAGTGGAAAAAGGGAAACGTAAAGGAAACCACCATGTTCTCTAAACTCATCAAGACCACCACAGTGGCAGCACTCATGTTCCTGGGCACAACCGCGGCAACCCAGGCTGCATCCATCACGCCGTACACTTTCAGCGACACCGGCCCTGACTATGTCGGCGCCAGCTACGGTGCATCGGAACTGAGCGTCTCGACCATCCTCAATAACTACGGCTACACCCTCGGTGGCTCGGCAATTGACACCACAGCTGACCAGACTCAGATTCAAGCTTTCCAGGTCACCGGCGGCAGTGCTGATTTTAGCATCGAACTGTTGGCCACCTATGCCAGCTATAACAACGATGTCTATGTCTTCTCAGGCAACACCCCCAGCACATTAAGCTTCCAAAAAGCATTCACCAACAATGTTGATCCCATCGGCACTTCGTTTGACTTCACGGTTGCGGAAAATGATTACTTCGGCTTTGTGATTCATGCCGACGGCAACAATCCCCCATCCTACAGCACCGTCAACTCACTGAGCACCGACGGCTTGGACCATGCCTTGATCTTCAACACCGATCAAAGTGCCTACGTGGTCGCCTTTGAAGACCTTGCATACAAATCCAGCACCAACACACTTGGTGACCAGGACTACAACGACGTGGTCTTCAGCCTCACCGGATCAGCGATTCCAGAACCTGCTTCAGCCGGTCTTCTGCTTCTGGGTGCCGGCATGCTGCTGGGTCGCCCTAAGCGTCGCACCGCATAACAAACCATGTCCCGCTAACAGGACATCAACCATTGCACGGGCCTTGAAAAGCAATGGTCAAATTTGAAAGTCAGGCATAACGGAGGGGTTATGCCTGGCTTTTTTTATGCGCGCATAGGAGTCAGAACAATCACGAAGGTTTCGATTTAAACAAAAGCGATTGAGTTTGCATGTTTTTACATTATTTTTTTTAAAACAATTGATTATGTCTGCAAACACGCCTAGAGTTCACCATGCCTGTTACTCAGAAAGAAATTGCCCAGCAATTAAACCTTTCCATTGCCACGGTGAGTCGGTCATTGCAGTCTGACCCGGCGATCGCGCCCCATACCCGTGGTGCGGTAATGCAATTGGCTGCGAGTATGGGTTATCGTCATCGTCATAAAAACCGCAGCAACCGACTCAACAATTTGGTTCAGATCGGCGTGTTGGTTCGGACACAGGATCAAGCCAATCAACAGGACCAAAATCCAACCTTCAGTCAATTCCTTTCGGGCATGAGTGAAGCTGCTCGGCCAATGAAGGTGTCACTGAGTATGGAGTTTGTGCCACAGCAGTTATGCGACACGATCCATTTACCAGAAAATTTGCCGTTGATGATCCGCGAAGGCATCGTCAAAGGCTTGATCCTTGTGGGCTATTTTGATCCCAAGACTGTGGCAGCATTAAACGAGATGATCCCATGTGTTCGCATTGCACAGCATGATCCAAGTGCCACGATGGACTGTGTGGATCACGATGACATGCGTTCGATGCTTTTATTGATAGAACACTTTAAAAGCATGGGCCACCGTAAAATCGGCCTGGTCCGAACCGGCTCTCATCTGAGCTTCAACCGTTCACGTACAGCTGCCTACGTCGAAGCCGTAATGGCCAGCGGCATGGAATGGGATTCCAATCTGCTGCTGCAAATCTCCGATCAACAGCAAGACGGGGAAAAAGTCACCGCCAGGCAAATCAAAAAACACATCAAGCAAGGTGTCACCGCATGGATCTGCACCAATGATGATGCCGGTTATCGACAAATGAGAGCCTTAAGGGATCTTGGCGTGAATGTACCAGACGATGTGTCACTGTGTGGTTTTGACCACAACATTGCGCCCGCAGATTGCGTCAAACTTACTTCCATCAACGCCCCCTTTGCGGACATGGGAGCCGTTGCTGTTCGTGTGATGCGTGAGAAACTTGATAACCCCAGACGCGAACCAATGCGACTGATGCTCGGGACATGGCTTGAGCAAGGCCAATCGATCAAAGACCTGTCCCACAATGCCAAGTAAATCGACGACAGAACCGTCAAAGTCTATTTCAGACAGCGAGGTCCACATGAAAAACGGCAAACACAACATTGCATTCACACTCATCGAACTGCTGGTGGTCATCAGCATCATTTCGCTGCTGATTAGTATTCTCCTCCCAGCACTTCGAGCTGCACGTGAAGCAGCGCGTCAAACGCAATGTGGCAACAACCTTCACCAAATGAGTATCGCTCAGACCATGTACTCCAGCGATCACTACTGGTATGCACCGGCAAAAATCACCAGCACCAGCAATAACTCGGCCACCGGTGACTATCCCTTTTTAAGTAACTATTGGTATCACCTGCTGCGCCCATACCTTGGCAAAGACGAACGCCCGACCACCATCGCTGAGAGTAAAGCCATGATGCAGCAAGGTATTCTCTGGTGTCCATCACAAGTCAAAATGGGAACCGGCGTCGAAACACGCGCTTACTCCATCAGCAGTTTTCACAGGCTTGTCACCGACTCACCCAACACAGGTAATGGACGTGATCTGCATCCAGGTAAACTGGCCGAATACGACCCTTCGACCGGTTTGGCACCAGCTGGTAACGGATCGCCGGCATGCTTTGTCAATCCTGAAAGTATCGACGCATCGGTACCACTTACCAAAATTCTTTTCACCTCCAGCCGAGGTGTCAACGCCAATCAAGCCAATGGTAACGGCTATGTGCATCCCTCAATTTCCAACACCAAAGCATGGACCGGACTTGGAACCGGTACCGCTGACCCCTTACCCAATTTCATGCACAATGGTGCCAAGCAGGTCATGATGCTCGACCTGCACGTGGAATCCAAAAAACAGGATGCCGACATGCACCCTGCGGACATCATCTTTTATTGATCCTTCAAACTATTGAATCAACATACAAATCATTCATCGGAGTTGACAATCCATGCGCGTCTTACCGCAAACCTTCAAGTCTGCCTTGAGCAGTCTGGCGATCACTGCAACCATTTTCTCAACCCTAAGCTGCAAAGCACAGTCGGTTACGGTTGACCCACCCTTGCCTACCGAGCAGTACAAACCGCTGACGGACTTTCCCGTGAAGCAAACCATCAAGCTCATTGAACATGGCGTGATCCCTGATGATGATAAAGATGACCGGGCAGCATTGGTTGTTGTACTGGAGAAAGTTGCCCAGCAGAACATCCCAACCAAGCTGGTCTTTGAGCCTGGCAACTATACCTTTGGCTCCATGCCCCGTCGCGTGTATGCGGTGAATCTCATCGACATGTCTGATCTGATTATTGATGGCCAAGGTTCATCCATCACCGTGACCAATCCTGAAGCGGGTGTGTTTAATGTCCGTCGATCCCATCGGATTGTAGTCAAAAATTTCAGTGTCGATTATGACCCATTGCCCTTTACCCAAGGCACGCTCATCGCTGTCGACAAGAAAGCTCAATGGTTTGATATCCGTATTGATGATGGCTTCCCGCAACCCAGTGAATCCTACTTTAAAACCTGCATGCGAAGTTGGGGCGCAATCAAAGACCCCAACGTTCCCGGCAAGCTCAAAGACTTGTCTGTTGCAGGTGCGATCCATGGTGCAAAGTGGACCGACAAAGGCAATCGCATCTTCCGATTCACCGCACCCAAGCCCGACGTGTTTGACCATATGGAAGTCGGTGACAAGTACATCCATTTGGCGAGAACCAACATTGCCCAGAACTTCCATGCAGACGACTCGTCGGATATCACAGCGATGAATCTGACGGTCTACTCAAGCCCTGCTTCAGCGTTTGCTGCCAACAGTTGTCTGCGATTCAGCGCGATTGGCTGCAAGACAATTCTCAAGCCCGGACGTTGGCATTCGAACAATGCCGATGCCATTCACTGTCAGCGAAACAAGATCGGCCCACGCGTCGAAAACTGCTATTTTGAAGGCATTATTGATGATCCGGTTAACATCTATTCAGTCCGATCAATGATTCTAAAACGTATTGACGACCACACGCTGCTGCTCAAAGCCATACGTCCGCGAACCTTTGTCAAAGAACATGTCATCGGCAAACCCATCACCTTGCTTAGCCAACGTGAGGGGAAAATCATCGACACCTGCATCGTCACCAACATGGTGGATGAAGATAAAACCATCCGCATCACTGTCGATAAAAAACTCCCACCGCTGCACATCACCGGTGAACATGACGGAGATGTCGTCTTCGCAGGCTACAATCTTTCGCGGAATTTTGTCCTGAAAAACAACACCTTCAAAACCGGCCAACGTCACTGCATCATCATGGGGGGCCACGGACTCATCCAAGGCAATACCTTTGACCAGATCAGTGGCCCGGGCATCTCTATTCTCAACCACAATCGCGGAGTCAACAATGCTGAAAGTCTGCTCACCGGCGACCTGATCATCCGCGACAATACGTTTATCAACTGTGACTTTGGACCCTTTGCCTACAGTACCAAACAAGCCTATGGCAACTTGTACCTGGGTTCCAAAACGTGGGATCAAAAGCCCGGCAAAGCCCAACTCATCGGCCGAGTCCTCATCGAAAACAACACCTTCAAAAATATCCGAAAAGCTGGCATCAATCTCAACAACGCTCACGATGTGATGATCAAAAACAACACCTTTACCAGTTCAATGGATACCCCTTTGGATCACGATACATCTCATGCAGCGATCATGATCGACAACACCAGCAAGATCCTCATCACAGGCAACACCTTGACTGACCCTCGACCTCGGAAGTTAAGTTTTATCAAGAAGACCGACAGTGTGACAGAGATTGAAGTATCAAAAAACATGGTTAATTAAAGCACAAAAACAGATACATAAACATAATAATGACCGCATTGAATCCATGTACTTCACTTGTGACATTAAAGCCCCTGGGACTTTAGTCCCCGGGGCCCGCGACAATTGTTATCAGCTAAAAGAATCAATTGTTTACTGCTCGGGAACCCACTGGGCTGGACGATCAATCTCAGAGGGATCGTCCAGCAATCGTCCCAATGCACCATCACGGAGCATGTTCTTTAATGCTTCGGCATCACGTTGTAATTCATACCGCACAGCAGGGTAATACAACTCAGAATAGAAGAAGTATCGGGCAACCTGATCATCAATCAGATACACCTTGTCACGCTTGACCATCGGCATTAATAACAACCGACCGACCGAGAAATTCTTAAGCGTCAGACTCGTCTCTTTGGCATTGAGATTCACAGCATGCTTGATGACGATGGCACGTTTGAGTCGCACCAAATCTCTGGGCTGGTTAATCAGGATGGTGTAACGCTGCTTGCCATCCTTGCCGGGTTGATTCATCTCCCAAAGCAGATTCGACCATGTACCACGATCCGGACAGTCAACGATTTTGACCTCCGGCACGGGTTGTGCGAGCAATTCACTACCTTCACGTGTGTAGCGTTGCACGGTCCATGTCATGGCAATCGCGCGTTTACCCAATGCCTTGAATAATGCTGTGGTATCCGGTTCTTCCACGCTGTCACGATCCGGACGTGGCGGACGCGGTAAGTCCAACAACTGATTCACCTGAGGCCAAAGGAACGAGACATCCATTTGAGTCTGTTCCGGATCTTCCTGAGGTTTGAAGCTGATGAGTTTTTGCAGATTGATCAAATCCTGAATGCGTCGGCGTTTGATCACTTCGTACATCTGACGATAGACAATAATCCGTTCACCGGGAATACGCGTCCGCGAGAAACGATCAAAGGGATACATATCTGCAAGTGATGCATTCTTGGAGACCGCCTGTTCCGCCAGGGATTGCAGACGCTTAAGGCCAAGGTTTTCATGCAGGAAAGTCAGGTCAAACACATCCTCACTGCGAATGCGATAAGCATCGCGGAAGAGTTCATTGCCAAAGCTGTCAAAGGAATCTTCATCCTTGGGCATGTTGCGGCCGGCATACTCGTCGGTGGCCAACACGTAAGGCGTGATGACAATGATCACTTCACGTTTGAGTCGGGACGTTTCACTGGATCGGAACAAGCCACCAAGCAAGGGAATGTCTCCGAGCAGCGGTGTCTTACTTTGTTCTTCGACATCATCCTGGGCGACCAAACCACCGATGATAAAAGGCGTATTGTTAGCCACACGTGAATAAGTTTGAACGCGACGCGTTGAAATCTGCGGCGCTCTTGCCAACACCTGATTGGTCTGTACATCAAGGAGTTCCAGATCAGCACCGGGAACTTCCGAAGAGACAATACCGTCGATCTGCAAGGAGACTTTTTCACCATCCGAGGTGATCCGTGGCCGGACATTGAGCAGGATGCCGATAGGAATGTACTTGAAGTTGAAACTGATTTTATCACTGGACGAATTACCTGAGACACTCGTCGCCACAGGCACTTCCTCACCGACTCGAATGGAGGCCTGGCGATTATCAAGTGTAAGAATACTTGGCCGTGAAAGAATCTTGGCTTTGCCATCGGTGATCAAGGCTTGAAGCTTGACATTGAATTCACCAAAGACATCTCGCAGTTGCACATCAAGTGCCGGATTGGCATTGGTGGCAAACAGCGGCAAACTGCCAACGGTCAAACTGCCCACAGCATTCCGCGGTGATTGCAATTCCCACTGGACACCCAGTTGATCCAACGATGTCTGGGCGATTTCCAAGACCATCGCTTCAATGAGAATTTGTCTGGCGGGTACATCAATGGTGTTCTGAATTAATTCCAACAGTCGAGCATGCTGCTCAGGTCGCGATGAATCAGAGAGTACCATCAACTCCATCAAAGGTGCAGCGGAAGTGTGCTCATTGAGATCCGAAGCAATACTGGGCGTCATCGTCAAACCAAATTCACCACGCTGAGCTTTGGAACCGCCCACCAATCCGGTCGCATCCGATCCTGGTATCGCCACAACCACTGGGAGATTTTTAGGGTCCACATTCTTTGCAATCGGGTCAATACCTTGATATCCACCGGGACCTTTGCCACCGTTTTTGTATTCGACAACTTGATAGCCCAACGTTTTGAGGATGGCCATACAACGATCCGGCTCGACATAGCTCAGAACTATTTTGTCGATACTCAAGTCTGAAATCTTCAATGCGCTTTGCCGCGCGTCCATACTCTTGCGCGACTCTTCAAGAATTTTCTTCATCGCGGAGAGGTCCATAGGCGTCATTTTCTGATCCGGTGATATGGTCGCACCAGCGATCCACAGATGCAGCGGTTGACTCTTGAAAACCTTGTAGCCAAGCTGTACCAAATGCACGCCCTTCTCATCGGTCTTGGCCATCATGCGCACTTGACGATAACCTTCAAGCGAAGGCATCCGTTTACGCAGTTCAGTTGTAACGCGTCCAAAGTAGCCCTGAGCCGTCAAGCGTGATTCCACCACATCCAACAGCTCTGCGGCTTCAAGATCATTCATGTCGACCATCGGTTCAAAGATGGCATTGGGCGATGAATTCTGTGCAAAGGCAGGTTCAGCCACCAACGTCCCCACGACCAGACCAAGCAGGATTGCCAACCACGCGATGGTATTCATTGCATGCCAGGAGCCTGAGCTTGTGCGTGCATCTTCCCGAGGTTCACTTTGATGCAAGTCCGGTTCGACAGTTGGACGCGGTTGTGGCGGGTTGGCCGATGCGGCGTCTGAATTTTGCGAATCAGTGTAATCACGTGAATCCATACGGAAGTCCTGATGATGGAACATATCGGGTGGTCCTTGGTAGCTGACTTTGCCGTTCTCCAAATGCACCACCATGTCGGCATGGCGCAGCAGTTCAGGTCGATGGGTAATCATCAACGTGGTCTTACCGTGCATGAACTGGAGAATAGCTGGAACAATCTGAGCCTCTGAAGCTGCATCAATGGATGCGGTGGCTTCGTCGAGGATCAGGACCTGCGGGTTATTGAGCATCGCTCGGGTGAGGGTGATACGCTGCTTCTCGCCACGTGAAAGGGTGATCCCCTTTTCGCCGAGAATAGTGTCGTAGCCGTTTGGCAATTTCTGAATAAAGTCATGTGCCCCGGTTCGCTGAGCGACGTCAATGATCTGTTGCATCGACGCATCGGGGCGGGCATATTGCAAATTTTCCAACACGGAACTGTTAAACAGAAAACATTCCTGAAAGACAATTCCCATATGTCGACGCAGATGATCAATGTCGATGTCATTGATATCCAACCCGTCGATTTCAATGCGCCCGCTGGTTGGATCATTGAACTTGGGGACCAGGCCCACAAGCGTACTCTTACCTGCACCGGAAGGTCCAACAATTGCGCAGACTTGACCAGGTCGAACTTTGAAACTCACATCTTTTAGCACATCCGTTTCATCGCCATAGGTGAAACTCACATCCTTGAATGCCACGTGCCCACGGATTTCAGGCTTAAGTAATTGCTGATGTGCAGCCGCTTCGACTTCATCAATATCAAGCATCTCAAACACACGATCCACCGACGCGCTGGCACGGGTGAATTTGGCAAGGCCTCCCATCAAATCAATGACCGTCGGATACAACATCTTCACGTAAGTGAAAAACATGATGAAGTAGCCCGGACGCATCGGGTTATCTTTCTTGAGAACCTGATAAGCACCAAAGCCAATGAGTGCCACCGTCCCCACACCCACAAGTAAATCCGTGGCAATTTTTTGAAACACGATGTACGTCTTGGATTGAAGCTGACTGCGACGGGAAATATCAATCGCGCGGACAAAGGCTTCATTCTCACGTTCCTGCCCGACAAAACCTTTGACCACTTCGGCACCAAGGAACTTTTCGATCAAGTTGCCATGCACGATCGAGAGTTGTTCAGATGCATCTTTACCTGTCCGTTTGATTGGCGTTTTGAATCGGTAGTAAACCAGTAAATGGATTGGCAAAATAATGGTACTCACCACCGCCAGAGGCCAGTTGGCTTTGTAGATGATGATCAAAATGCACAGAAACATGAACACAGCTTGAAGCAACTTGGGCAAGTCATCTTGAATGAACTGCTGGATGACATAGCTGTCGTTCATCACCTTGCTGGAAATTTTACCTGCATTGTGCTGTCGGAAGAAGCTGAGGTTCAGACGCTGCATGTGCTCGAAGAGTTTGTTACGCAGCGTAAAGCAGAAATTTTCACCGATTTGAACGACGGTGTATTTAAAGTGAAAAAACAGCCCATTGCGAGCACCAAAGATCACGATCATGCCAAAGAGGATCAGCCATAGCAGTTTGACGTTACCTTCAGGATTGGCTTCGCTTGGGAAGACATCATCAAAGAGGAGTTTGATGAGATAAGGAGGCGTGAGGTTCACGGCGGTAAGTGCCATCATCACCAGGAAGACGAATGCGAGCTTGGCAAAATAGGGACGTAGCAGCACAAGCACTCGGCGCAGTGAACTGGCCTCTTGTGTGTTTATCTGTTCATGTTGATGGGTGTGTTGTGTATCGGACATGTGCGAATAACCGTCAGACCTCATTCGGTTTTGCCATTCCCCTCCGACAATTAATCGCACCATTCTACCGTCTTGCGCCAATACTTGGGCAACTTTTTCTTGGCAATGAAGGAAAACCAACCGCTTTATTCCGATAATCCCGTCGAATCAAACACAAAAACCCATTATCAGACGATGCCAAGGTGTGCTGATCACAGCAATTGTCAAAATCACAGGCACCTTGACTACACGAAAAGGTCAAAGTCGTTTAGAATCGTTCTATTGAGAATCAATCACACATATTCAGCCCCATTGAGGTTTAGACATGAGCATAAGTCGACCCACACCGTTGGAAGATGAACCCAGCGTCAACGTGAAGTTTGTTTTGGAAGATCCACATCCCCTAGGCCAAGAGGAAAAGGAAGTGATCATCAAGGTTCGCCTGGGTGATTCGATCCTCGGGGCGGCTTTGGATGCAGGCATCGGCATCGAACATGCCTGTGGCGGAGTCACCGCGTGCTCAACCTGTCACGTTTACATCAACAAGGGTGAAGACTGCATCAGCGAAGCTGACGACGATGAATTGGATCGCGTGGAAGAAGCCCCTGGCCTTCAGGACAACAGCCGACTGAGTTGTCAGTGTGTTGTTGAAAGTGATGGAGATATTGAAATTGAAGTCCCATCATGGAACCGCAACGCAGTCAAAGAGCATCCGCACTAAATTAGATTGAAACCTTAATCTGCATTTCCTGTTTCCTCATGGGACTAGCCACTAGCGACTTGGGACTAGGGAAAGGCAAAACAACCAACATCAACCACGTGCTTTGTACATGGTCGGTTTTGTTACATATTGCATGACACCAGTCAATTACGCAGCAAGCATTCGTTCAAGCTTGTCAGGATAAGCTGCATGCCCAATGGCATCCTCACGGGAGATCATGCCATTGAAGTACAGGTTGGCAATCGCGCTGTCCAATGACACCATGCCCAGCGCGCGATTGGTTTCAATCACGTTGGGAATTTCAAACACGCGGCCTTCACGGATGAGATTCCGCACAGCAGGTGTACAAAGCATGATTTCAACGGCAGGCACCATGCCCGCTTCATCCAAACGTTTAAACAATGTCTGACTCACCACTGCCTGCAAGGTGTTGGCAAGCATCGCACGAATCTGGCTCTGCTGAGATGCAGGATACATATCCACGATACGTTCCACGGTCTGTGATGCATTAACCGTATGCAAAGTCGAAAGCACAAGGTGACCGGTTTCTGCTGCGGTGATGGCAGCGGAGGTCGTTTCAAGGTCACGCATTTCGCCCACGAGAATGATATCCGGGTCTTGACGCAGAACATGTCGCAAACCTGATGCAAAGCTTGGTACGTCATCGCCAAGTTCACGTTGTTCAATCATGCACTTGCCACTGACGAGTTTGTATTCAACAGGGTCTTCGAGCGTGATGATATGCTTGGCATAACGCTGATTCATCATCTCGATCATGGCAGCCAAGGTCGTCGACTTACCTGAACCTGTATCACCGGTGACAAGAATCAAACCGCGTGGCAGGTAAGTCATCCGCGACACCACCTCAGGCAGGTTGAGCTTCTCCAACGGCGGGATGTCTTCCTTAATCGCACGCATGGCAATGGCGATGGATCGACGCTGTTTATGTGCATTGACACGAAAACGTGCCAAGCCTGGAATCTCAAAGGAAAAGTCGCTGTCAAGATGATCGCCGAAGGTCTTAAGGTGGACATCGCTTGCCATCTGTTCCAACGCCTTTTGGCAATCATCAGGTGTTAACACGGGCATGTCTTCGATGGGTTCAAGAACCGTGCGCTGACGCATCATCGGCTTGTGACCACTGACCAGATGCAGGTCCGATGCCCCGGCATCTATCACGTGTTTTATGATTGCAATCAGATTCATGGACATTACTTTCTGCTCGGTGATTCATCACAACGCGCGGACACAGATTTATTCGGACCTCAGCACACACCGGCCCGTACCTGATTCATCGACCCTATAGTCCAGTCACATCACCCAACAACCGTCACAACCCGTCAACGTCCAGGTAATGATCACTCCCAAACCTGCCAGACGTTACAGCCTGCCCATGCCGCATTCAATTTCATCTCATTGAGCGATCACGCGAAATCAGCACAAAAGATTGGCCGATCTCCTGACTGGCTCATTGTTGAAAATATTTGCCCACTTTTTCAAGCCTCAACGAAAATTAAATCGTAGGCTTGATTCCGGACGAGCCAGGGGGCCTGATGAATGGAAGTGAATCAGGATGCGTTTGAATCGATCACGTTTACTGTCAAAAATTACTCGAAAAGTCCGAAAACGAAAACAACACCTGCTTCATCGCAGGCATCGCCATACATCTGATCATTTCCAATCGCTCGAACCGCGCGTGTTGTTAAGTGCGACCGAGCCGATCATGTATTACAGCTCAGCACCGGTGCGCATCGTCGATGCCGACACCAATCAAATCCAAGAACATGTCATGCAGGTCGAATCGGCCTGGTTTGAAGACCTCGCGCCAGATGTGGTAGCCAACCCCGATACCGGTGTGTCGAGTCTGAGTTGGCGAGGTTCGGATATCACCACCATCAGCGATCAATGGATTGTTCAGCTCAACCATGAAGGGCTTGAACATGCCAACTCGGTGAGTGATACCATTGATCTTTTAAACCTTGAACAATACAACGGGCAGGTCATTCGCGGTCTGGGGATGGCTGGCCTGGTGCTCATCCAAACCGAACTGTCCATTGATCATGACTTGTTTATGGACTCACTGATCGGCAGCGGTTTTGTGGATTATGTTCAGCCCAATGCCGTGTTGCACAATCAAGCCACCATGTCCAATGACACCAGCTTCATCAACCAATGGGGCTTGAATAACACCGGCCAATTCACCGGCTCAGTCGCCGATGCCGACATTGATGCGCCTGAAGCATGGGATCTGCATACAGGTTCAAATGAAATCGTTGTGGGCATCATCGATACCGGAGTCAAATACGATCAGGCAGATTTGAAAAACAACATGTGGATCAATCCCGGGGAGATCGCGCATAACGGTATTGATGATGATGGCAATGGTTTTATCGATGACATCTATGGGTATGACTTTGTTAACAACGATGGGAATCCGGCAGATGACAATGGTCACGGCACTCATGTCGCTGGCATTGTCGCTGCCGATGGTAACAACGGCTTTGGTGTCAGTGGTGTTTCATGGAACAGCAAGATCATGGCTCTGAAATTCATGGGGCGAGATGGAACGGGCTCAACCAGTGATGCGGTCCGCGCGATCAACTATGCCACCATGATGAAAACGCAGTATGGCGTGGATATCCAAATCACCAACAACTCATGGGGAGGCCAAGGTTATTCGACATCGCTGTATAACGCCATCGTTGCCAACAAAGAAGCGGGCATGCTCTTTATCGCAGCCGCCGGCAACGAATCGCAAGACAATGACGCCACCCCATACTATCCAGCAGACTATAACGTCGAGAACATCATCACCGTTGCTGCAACCGACTGGACGGATCAGCTTGCGAGTTATTCAAACTATGGTGCCACATCCGTCGATGTTGCTGCGCCGGGAACCTATATTTACTCAACCGTCACCACAGGTGCATCGGGCTATATGTCCGGCACCTCCATGGCTGCACCCATGGTTTCAGGTCTGGCGGCATTGGCATGGTCTTACGATCCGGACGCCTCATGGCAGCAAATCAAAGCCGCAATCCTCGATAATGGCGATACACTCGCATCGCTGGATGGCAAAGTCGCCACCGGCAAACGGATCAATGCCTATAACACGCTCAAAGCACTGACACCGCAGAACACAACACCTGATCCATCATTGGTTGAATTGTCGGTCAGTGTCGATGGCGTCAACATCACCAACGAACAAACACAAGCTATTGATTTTGGCACGGTCTATATGGGTGAGCGCGGTGTGAATGTCACCTTCACCGTCACCAACACAGGCCAAAGCACACTCGTCACCTCGGGCCTGACGGTTTCGGGTGGATTTAGTGTGATTGACGATCTGGCCAATACACTTGATGCCGGTGAAAGTGACACATTCATCATCAACATGGCGACCAACGTCTCAGGTGAGAGGCATGGCGTGGTCAGATTCACCAGTAACGACCTGGATGAATCCGTTTTCAGTTTCAATGTCGTCGGCACTAATCTCATACGGCCAAGTGATCCAAACCCCGCGCCCGTCGGTCCCTTAATCGAAATGCATGGCGACTCTTGGCTAGACCCCATCTATCCCAATGGCCATGTCTACTTTGATTCGGTCAATCTCAACACCCAGGCTCAGGTCAAAACTTTCACAATCAGAAATGCTGGGGATGCCGATCTGACAATGGACAATCTCCAAATCACCGGTAATTACGAGATTGTACAAGGACTCCCATCCGTCTTGGCGCCCGACGCCTCAGGCACCTTCAAGATTCGAATGCTCACCTCAGTGGCTGGTATCAATACAGGCACCGTGAGTTTTGACACCAACGGATCGGATAACGGACATTTCAAATTCGAACTGGAAGGTATCATCGTTGATCCATCGGTTACCACCCCACCTGCTATGGCTGTGACGGATGGTACCTCTGTCGTGATCCACAACGGGCAGGGCAAAACGATCAAATTCGGTGACTGGGAATTAAACCAAACACCATATGATCGCACTTTCACTGTCTACAACCGAGGCCGAAGCACACTTAACACAAGTAACCTTTCAGTATCCGGTGATTTTGAAATTATTGATGGACTCTCAAATAACATTGCACCAGGAAGTAAAGACACCATCGTTGTCAGAATGCTAACCAACACGGCAGGTATCAAAGTCGGAACCGTCAGCTTTAAAAGTAACGATCCGGAATTACCCGTCTTCAAGTTCAACGTCGGTGGCACAGTGACCGATCCATCAGTACCTACATCTCCGGAAGTGGGTGTCACACTCAATGGGGAAAGTATCACCGATGGTCAATCAACAGCCATCAATTTCGGTACCTATGAGTACAAAGGTAATGCCACCTGGCTAAAATTCCTCGTGAGTAATACCGGGCAAGGCGTCCTGACAACCCAATCGCTGAAAGTCACCAGTGGTTTCTATATCCAGGAAGGTCTCTCATCCACCATCGCCCCCGGTGGCGTTGACACCTTCACCATCGGCATCTCCACCCAAACCGTCGGCGAAAAATTCGGAACCGTCAGTTTCAAGACCAATGATTCAGACGAAGCACTGTTTAACTTCAATGTCACAGGCAAGATCGTCGACAGTTCCCACGTACCCGATCCGGCAGAAGTCGCAGTTAAATTGGATGGCACGGATATCACCGATGGTACATCCACCGCAATCGACCTGGGCAACAAAACGCTGGGGAAAACCTTCCAAAAAGCATTCACCGTCACCAACACTGGTGATGAGACATTGACACTTGCAAACCTTGAGGCAACCGGGGATTTCTCGATTTTTTCCGACTTGCCTGCAACACTAGCCGGCGGGGCCTCGACCACATTCATTGTTCAAGTGGACACCAATACGGTCGGTGAAAAAACTGGCAGTATTACCTTCAATACCAATGACTCAGACGAAGCAACCTTCAACTTTTTACTTGAAGCATCCGTCACCGCAGCCCCACGTGACGCAGAACTCAAAGTCACCTACTCCGGCGGTGAAATCACCGACGATCAGGACGCAGCCATCGACTTTGGTACAGTCAACTACGGTGATGACATGCCCGCCATCACCTTCACTGTCACCAATACCGGCGACAAACCGCTAAGCACATCCAGCCTCAAAGCAGGTAGCGGATTTACCATTGTGAAGAACCTTGCCCCCAATATCGCAGGCGGGCAAAGTGATACCTTCATCATCCGTATGACTACCTCATCGGCTGGCGAAAAAAATGCAACCGTCAGCTTCTACTCCACTGACGAAGACGAAAGCAACTTTAACTTCGATATCACCGGTTCCGTGACTGCTCCGCCAGACGGCATCGACCTGTCCGTCGCATGGGCAGATCAAGCAGATGCATTCTTCACACCCGGCAAGAAATCAAAAGTCATGGTTGATGTCACTAACAACGGCACCACCACCATGTCCGATTCGGTGACAGTCAATATCTATGGCAACACCAGTAACACGCTCGATGGCAATGAAATCCTGCTCGGTACCGCGACCAAAAAATTGACCCTCAAGTCCGACCAAATCAAAACCAATAGCGTCGTCATCGAACTCGACAGCAGCATAGCCCCCGACGATTACTATCTCTTTGCAGTCGTCGATCCTGACAACACCATTGATGAAAGCAATGAAGACAACAATGCCGCAGTCTCCTCAACCACCTCGGAAGTTGCATGGAAATTTGGTGATTTGGGCAACGGCAAAAAGACGCTGCTTAAACTCACCGATAGCGATGGGACACTCGTCACGTTCAACCTTACGGGCAATGGATGCGGACAAATCATTGAAAACAATGACGGCACATGGAGCATGTTGGTCACCGGCACCAACAAGTCCTCCAAAATAGCCATCAATGCAAAAGGTGGAGATAACATTGTCGAGCTACGCGATATCACCATTGGTGATCTCAATGACGACAGCGACCAAACAATACTCGGACAGTTCGCAGGTAAAAATGTTGATCTCAATGGTGGGGACTTTACTGTCACAGGCTCAGTGTCGAAGCTGATACTCGGCGATGTCACCGACACCACAATGACATTCATGGATGCCTATAAAAGTGGTACCGACATCACGCTTGACCAACTCACTGATGTGATCATCAATGCCCAGACAGGCTTTAACAAGTTCACCATCATCGACTGGTCAGACACGGATAACACAGCAGATGAGCTTAATGCCTCATGGATCAACAAGCTCTCCGTCAAAGGCTCCAAAAAGGCTGACATCGCCGGCAATTTTGAAACAGACCTGAATCTGTCAAACACAGATGCAAGCAAATATGCATTGAACACCGTCAGTATCAAAGGCGCAGTCGATGGCAGAACCTGGGATATTAATGGGAATATCAAGAACCTGAAAATCGACAGCGTCGATGACACCGACATCACAGTTAATGGCATAGCAGAGAAGGTTTCTCTGGGACATATGATCGGTGGTAGCTTCACGGCTCATGCGATCGGAAAGCTGGCAACATCTACGGCCAAAAATATCGCCAGCAATGGCAGCTTCAATACCGACCTCGACCTTTCCGGATCCACTAAAGAGAAATACACCGTAAAAACCTTAAGTGTCAAAGGTGATATCACAAATGCAGATATGCAAGTGGCTGGTAAAATCGGCGCACTGGTCGTCAAAGGCCAAGTTGCCAATTCGTCTTTGTCGGTCGTGGATGATAGTGACTTACGACAAAACGCCGTAATTGAAAAACTCGTACTTAAAGAAGTCTCTACCGTCGACGTGAGTGTCGAAGGCAACATTGGTCTTGCCAAAGCCGATCGCTGGCAATCTGGCAGCTTCACCGCAGAAGCTATGAAGAACCTCAAGATCAACAGGACTTTTAGCGCCGACCTTGACCTCTCCGGCAATCTGGCTGGGAAAGACACCCTCACAAATATGAGTATTGGTGGAAACGTCTATGACAGCGATTGGAATATCGCTGGCTCCATCAAGAGTGTTTCAGTCAAAGGAACTGTCAATGATTTAATACTCAAGGTAGTTGACTGTGAATCCGGTCAGCATGATGCAGCTGCGGATAAACTGATCTTTGCAGACATCACCGCAGCAGTTGTTTCAGTCGATGGCGACATCGAATTCATCAAAGCGGATACCTGGAGCAGCGGTAGTCTCACCGCAGAAAGCATTAACAAGTCCAAGCTCCCCGAAGCATAACCAAAGCAATCCTCAAATGACAACAACACCCACGTGACCATTGCGTGGGTGTTGTTGCATAGGTCTTCACGCCCTTGAGGTTCATTCAGCTTTGCGTCTGCGACACGACAAGACTGCTACTCATACAAGTTTGTTTACTCAAAAAAAAACCCGATAACCATTCACTTTTCTGTCTCAGAAACAACAACGTACCACGCTGACAAACTCGCATGACAATCGTCATAACCGGCCAACGTCCGAGATTCTTGGTGTTTCAAACCTGATAGCCGCTACAGCCCTTCGTTTGAAATACCAAATCATCTTACCCATGTCATTGCAGAACACTCCCTTCATAGATCAGTCGATTCAGTCAACAACTCTTTGTTGAAAAAATTGCCCAGATTAACAGGCCTCTGTGTTTTTCAAATCGTACGTTTTGATTCGGGTGAGTTTGGGTTTTGATGAAGTGGAGAAAGTTACCATGAGTTTTAGCAATTCACGACTGCTCGCAAAAGTGTCACGCAAGATTCGTAAGCGAAAGCAACACCTGCGTCACCGCAAGCAGAAACAGCAGACTCAACATTTCCAACCGCTCGAACCACGCGTGCTGCTTAGTGCCTCTGAGCCGATCATGTTCTATAGCTCGGCACCCGTACGCATCGTCGATGCAGGCAGTCAGATTGAAGAACGTGTCATGCAGGTCAACTCCGCATGGTTTGAAGACTTGGCTCCCGATGTCGTTGCCAATGTCGACAACGGCATATCAAGCCTTAACTGGCGAGGCACAGACATCACCACCATCAGTGACCAATGGATCGTCCAACTCAACGATAATGGTCTTGAACAGGCCAACTCAGTCAGCGACACCTTTGGTTTGTTACAACTCGATGATTACAACGGCCAAGTCGTCCGCGGCCTTGGTATGGCAGGACTGGTTCTGATTCAAACGGAATTACAGACCGACCACGATGTCTTTATGGATTCCCTGATCGACAGCGGTTTTGTGGACTACGTCCAGCCCAATGCCGTGCTTGAAAATCAAGCCACACCCAATGACCCCAAGTACGCCAACACATGGGGATTGCACAATACCGGTCAGTTCAACGGCTCGGTATCCGATGCAGACATTGATGCACCCGAAGCATGGGAACTCACCACAGGTTCAGCAAACGTCGTCGTCGGCGTCATTGACACAGGTGTGAAATGGGATCACGAAGACCTGGTTAACAACATGTGGGTCAACCCCGGCGAAATCTCCGGTAACGGGATCGACGATGACGGTAACGGTTTTATCGATGATGTCTATGGCTATGACTTCGTGAATAACGATGGCAATCCCATGGATGATCACGGCCACGGCACGCACGTCGCGGGAACCATCGCGGCAGACGGCAACAACGGCAAGGGGGTTGCCGGCGTGTCGTGGAATAGCAAAATCATGGGACTCAAATTCATGAGTTCATCAGGTTCAGGCTCAACCAGCGATGCCGTCCGAGCCATCAACTATGCAACGATGATGAAAGAATCCTATGGCGTGAACATCCTCGTCACCTGTAACTCATGGGGTGGTGGCGGATACTCTTCATCACTGTATAACGCCATCGTCGCAAACAAAAACGCAGACATGCTCTTCATGGCTGCAGCGGGTAACGACTCAACCAACAACGACAACGGCCCGCACTATCCGTCAAACTACGATGTCGATAACGTCATCTCAGTTGCCTCAACCGACTGGGCAGACGGACTCTCGAGCTTTTCAAACTACGGTGCATCCACCGTCGATGTCGCAGCACCGGGTTCCTACATCTACTCAACAACCTACGATGGTTCGTACGGCTACAAGTCCGGCACATCCATGGCAACACCACAAGTAGCCGGACTGGCGGCGCTGGCGTGGTCCTACTCTCCGGACTCTACCTGGCAACAGATCAAAGCAGCCATCCTCGACAACGGTGATACCCTTTCATCACTGAATAACAAAGTCGCAACCGGCAAACGCATCAACGCACTCAACACACTCAACGCGTTGACTCCTGCTGTACCTGAAGCCAACATTGATGTTTCAAACCTGATTGTCGGTACCATCCGGGATGATCATTCCTCCGTCTATGATTTAGGCGAATTCACGGAGGGGGTTGATGATACACGCGAATTCTACTTCAACATTTACAATAGTGGCACCAGCAATCTGGAGGTCAGTAACTTAAGCATCCCCGCTGGTTTTACGCTTGTACAGGACATTACGACAGATCCGATTGCACCGGGAGATGAAATTGATTTTATTCTCAAAATCGACACTTCATCAGGATTTGGCAGCAAAACAGGCACTGTCAGCTTTACGACCAATGACCCTGACAGCACGACGTTCAATTTCGATATCAATGTAGATTACGTCGAAGCAACATCATGGATCGCAATCAAGGAAGGCTCGTCGTTCGTCCAACATAATTCAACCTATACTGTGGATACCGTTGCTCAAAACGCAACCAGCCAGGTTACATTGACTCTCGCTAATGGCGGTTATGCAGCTCTGAATATCAATTCATTCACAGTGTCCGGTGATTTTAGTCTGACTTCAACAGTGCCAACGACTATCGGCTCAGAAGCCAGCACCACTTTTACCTTTGCGATGGATACGTCCACAATTGGCAATAAGTCTGGCCAAATTGTGATTAATTCGGATGCAGAAAACCAAGCCTCATTTGTCATCAATCTGGCTGGAGCAGCAGTTGACCCCTCATCACTCGTCGAAGTTGCAGTCCTCGATTCCAACGGCAATGAGTTGGCAGACGGCTCTAGCACGCCTTACACATTTGGCAACAAGACGCAAAACAAAACATTACGCAAAACCTTCACTGTCACAAACACAGGTTCAGCTGCACTCACACTCAGTGGACTCACTGCAACTGGTGACTTTGAAATCGTCAATGACTTACCTGCATCCATCGCAGCTAATTCGTCAGCAACCTTTACCGTCGAAATGGACACTTCCAGCATCGGCGACAAATCCGGAAGCATCACCTTTAACTCAAACGATGCTGACGAATCACCCTACACCGTACTCCTCGAAGGTACTGTCACCGCAGCCCCCGTCCCCCAAGAAGTTAAAGTCACATATTCTGGTGGCGAAATCACTGACGGCCAAGGTACCGCCATCGACTTCGGTGATCTGGATTATGGTGACTCCGAGCCGGAAATCACCTTCACCGTCAGCAATATCGGTGATAAGAAACTGACCACCTCAGGCTTAAATGTCGGCAGCGGCTTTAGCATCGTCGAAGGACTGGATCAATCCATCAATGCCGGTGAAAGTGACACCTTCACCATCCGCATGCTCACCAATGCCGCTGGGGAAAAGAACGCCAGCATCAAGTTCTATTCCAACGATGAAGACGAAGCCACATTCAACTTTGACATCACCGGATCAGTCGAAGCACCAGCCAACGGAATCGACCTGTCAGTCGCATGGGCAGATGATGCCGACTCCTACTTCACCCCAGGCAAGAAGTCCAAAGTGCTTGTTGATGTCACCAACAACGGCATCATTGCCATGGCAGATTCAGTGACCATTAATGTCTATGGCAACACTTCCAACACGCTTGACGGCGACGAAATTCTGTTGGGCACCGTCACCAAGACACTTAATCTCAAGCCTGATCAGACCAAGACCAATCGAGTCACCATAGAATTGGATAGCTCCATCCCCGCTGACGATTACTACCTTTTTGCTGTGGTCGATCCGGACAATGCCATCGCTGAAGCCAACGAAAACAACAACAGCGCAGTCACCAGTGCCACAACGGAAGTGGCATGGAAATTCGGCGACCTGGGTGATGGCAAAAAAACCCAACTCAAACTCACCGATGACGATGGAACCCTAATCCGCTTCTCGCTCAGCGGTAAAGGAATCGGCGAAGTGGTTGCCAACAACGATGGGACATGGAGTGTCTTTATCACCGGAACCACCAGTTCCTCCAAAGTCGCAATCAACGGCAGAGGAGGTGATGACCGCGTCACATTAAGAGATGTCATCATCGGCGATCCCAATGACGATAGTGACAATACCGGTCTTGCACAGTTTGCTGGCAAAAGACTTGACCTCGATGGTGGTGTTTTCACTGCTACCGGAGCAGTACAAAAACTCGTGCTTGGTGATGTCACTGACACGACCATGACCTTCGACGGAAACTACGGCCGAGGAACAGATCTCACACTCGGACAGTTGACCGATGTGACAATCAATGCTGATACAGGCTTTAATAAATTAACCATCATTAATTGGACCGATAGCGATGTAACCGAAGATGCAATTAACGCACGTTGGATCAACAAGCTTTCAGTCAAAGGCTCAAAAGGCAATGGTGTCAGCGGCAATTTCGATACAAACCTGACACTTACAGGTGAAGGCGCCGGACGATATACCTTGGATACAATCAGCGTCAAAGGTGAAGTCAATGGACGCACGTGGGATATCAATGGCAACATTAAAGCCATGAAGGTCGACAGCTTCGTGGATTCGGACATCGATATCGACGGACACACTGCCAAGTTGTCAATCGGTCATATGCTCGGTGGTTCACTCACGGTAAAGAGTGTCGATAAACTGGCAACCACTATTGCCAAATACGTCGACGGCAGTACCGGTGACTTCACCGCAGACCTGAATATCACCGGCAATAAGAGTTCCAAGTTCTCAGTCAAAACACTGAGCATTAAAGGCGATGTCGAAAACGCCAACTGGGACGTGGCCGGCAAAATCGGTGCCCTGGTCGTCAAAGGCAATACCGATGGCTTGACCTTGAACGTGGTCGATGAAGACGATCTGAAACTCGATGCCCAACTCGACAAACTGGTACTCAATACCGTCGATGATGCAGATATCACCGTCGAAGGCACCATCGGATTCGTCAAAGCAGTCAGCTGGACTACCGGCAGCATTACCGCAGAAGAAATTACCAAATCCAAACTGCCTGCATAAAGCAATCGTGATTTGATCAACAAATGTTATCTCCTTGAAAACATCAACACCCCACGTATCAACGGCGTGGGGTGTTGGTGTTTACAAGTATGAATTCGCGTTTATTACATCTCACTTGGCTGCGGCACTGCGTGTTGCTGATAGGTCGACAAGTGCAAAAACCAACAATAGTCACGAGCCACAAGACACCCCGGGGACTCAAGTCCCGCGGGCTTTAGTGTGTGATGCGTTGCGTTGTTGGAAATGTATCAGCGATTGATCAGTGCTTTGAGTTGATCCCACATCAACCGTGATGCATGACCACGATGACTGATCTGGTTTTTGTGTTCCGGCGACAGTTGTGCAGTCGTCTTGCCTAACTCCGGAACATAAAACAGCGGGTCATACCCAAAGCCGTTTTCACCGATGCCCTTGGGGTTGTCGACAGCATAGCCTGCATCACCGGGGCCGAGGATGCGACCTTCAATCGTGCCACGAACGATGATGGGTTTATCAAAAAGGTTCCTGACACCTTTTTCAGTTCCACCTTTTTCAGTTCCAGTTTCAGGGTTACACATCGCCATCGCACACACGAACCGTGCAGTCCGCTGCTCAACAGGTCGATCGCCCAGTTCATCAAGTAATTTTTGATTATTGGCTGGATCGACCACATCCCGGCCACCAGTCATGCCCGAGTATCTAGCGCTGAAGACTCCGGGTGCGCCATTTAACGCATCGACTTCCAAGCCACTATCGTCAGCAAAGCAGGGCAAGCCCGAGGCGTCCGCGTAATACTGTGCTTTAAGCTGCGCGTTGCCTTCAAAGGTCGGTTGGTCTTCGACGGGTTCATCAATCTCCAAACCAATGTCTTTGAGCGTGACGATTGTAAGTGACGGATCGGTGATGACTGCCTGGATTTCTTGTAGCTTATGTGGATTGGATGTAGCTAAGAGACATTTCATCGTTATTGTTTTAACCACAGAGACACAGCGTCATAGAGCCTGAAAAAGACAGAGTTGAATCTCGTCTTATTTTCTTCTCTGTGTCTCTGTGTCTCTGTGGTTGATTCCCTAAATGATTGGATAGCCCGATTACATCTTCCACCAATCGAGTTCGATTTCGTTGAAGATGATGTCGTGGATACCGGCATCTTCGACTTCGAATTTTTCGACTTCGTTGAGCTTACCGAGGTACTCGGTGTCTTCTGCGAGTTTTTCACTTAGTGCAAGCAGCGTCTCAAATCGGGAGACGTGCTGCATGAACCGCTTGATACCGTAGTCGATGGCTTGACCGCGAGTGATGATGAACTGCCAGTCGGAGGCTTGGAGCAGGAAGAGTTCTCTGCCGGCCTTTTTGAGCAGGTCTTCGATTTGCGGGTTGGTTCGCCAAGGCAAATCGGTGGTGGCTTTACCGAAGTTCGCTTCACAGCGGTATTCGATGTCCCACATCCAGTTGACTTTGTCATTGGTCCAGACGCGGTGATCGCCTTCTTCGCCCCAAGACCCTTCGGGCATGGAGACAACCTTGTCGGGCGGATTGTCTTCGAGCATCTGGTCGGTGCATTTGAGTTCCACATCCGGATCCGCATTGAGGGTCATGATGACATCACGCAGGAAGCGTGGGCCTTCAAACCACCAGTGTCCGAACAGCTCAGCGTCGAAAGTGGCTACGACATGGGCATGCCGACCGGTCTTGTGGTGATACTCGTTAATGCGGTCGTGGACCATTTTGGCAAAGTGCTGAGCATGTTGATGCAGGTGATGTTCGGTTTCGTCGGGTTGGTAGAGATGCTTCTCACCGAGGTCGACATTCTTGCCGGTAACTTTCCAGTACCGCAGTCCACGTTTTTCGCCCCACTGCTTGTGGAACTCCATGTAGACGCCGTCCGCCGGATAGCCGATGGAGCCGGACCAGACCTGTTCGCAGACACGAGGGTCACGGCCGAAGACAGCGACGCGTCCAAGCCCGGTGCCGTCGGAGTTGACCAGATGCGGTTCATGGACGGAGTGCCAACCGCGGTTGACGTATTTTTTGCCTTCGTTCCAATCGACTTTCCACCATTGACCATCGTTGTAAAGTTGCTCGGAGTGCGAACCTTCGATGAGATGGTTTTCGACGAAGAAGTGGTTGATGGTTTCATCAGCGATGAGATGTTCAATGCCGATGCGGTTGGGTTTGCCTGCCCAGCCGATGGGACAGTTCCACGCGCCACCAGGTCGGTATGCACATTCAGGCAACCACATCCCCGTGGGCTTGTAACCCAGGATACGATGACTTGATGCCAGGCCCGCGCGGAGTTGGGCGCGGATGGAGGAGTCTTCAAAGAGCAGTGGCAGGTACGCGTGCGTTGCGGTGGAGGTCAACAGTTCAATATGACCGTCGCGGGCATGACTGCCATAGGCAGCGGGGATGTCGCGTTTGAGTGCTTTGAACTGATTGAGCAGTCGTTCAAAGTTCTCCGCCCATTGCTGAGCGAGGTATGCCATGTGACCGTTCTGAAGGTCTTCAAATTCTTTGAGGTCTTGCTCGGCTCGTGCGATGCGATCGAGCAGATACTTTTCAAAGCCGTCTTTGAAATGTTCATGCGCGAGCTGTTCGAGGAGCACCGGCGTTAAGCCGATGGTGAACTTGGGCTCCACGCCATGCAGGACGCAGTGTCCAATCATCTCCAGGATCGGCAGGTAGGTTTCGGCGGCGGCTTCATAGAGCCAATCTTCGCCGTGCGGCCAGACGCCGTGCCGGAGGACATAGGGAAGGTGACCATGAAGGACGAAGGTAAAGCTGCCTTTTGCCATAATGCGATTCAGTTTACCGCAAATAGCCAACAGGCGACACACGCCGAGCCCGTGTTGGAACATTTTCCGTACATCAATGATTGTATTTCTGTTACAACATGCCTTATTAACCTCATGAATTCGCAGATTGGAGCCTTTTCGATGTCGATTCTCGTAATCAGTACTTCACTTAATCCCGGCAGTCGCAGTCGCGTAATGGCCAGACAATCCGTAGCCGACCTGCAAGCAGCAGGTGTCCAGACCGATTGGTTGGATTTACAGGAAACACCGCTTCGGATGTGCGACGGCGGCGCAGCTTATGGCGACCCCGCCCTTCCGGGGGTCAAGCAGCAGATCATCAATGCCACCGGCATTATCATGGCGGTTCCGATTTACACCTTTGATGTCAACGCAGCAGCCAAAAACCTCATCGAAATGACCGGCAGAGATTGCTGGACCGAGCACGTCGTCGGATTCATCTGTGCAGCAGGTGGTCAAGGCAGCTACATGTCGGTGATGCAGTTGGCCAACTCGCTGATGCTCGACTTCCGCACGTTCATCGTGCCCCGGTTTGTCTATGCAACCAAGGAAGCGACCGAAGGTGACCTGGTCGTCGACGGTGACGTTAAGCAACGCATCACGCAGTTGAGCATGGAAGTGGTCAAGGTGTCGACCGCGCTACGTGGATGAGTTACTGTCTTTGCGAACCAACTCGTGTTGAGTCGATCTGACGCCCGTTGCGTTGCATGCGGAATTGGGTTGGCTTAACCACAGAGGCACAGAGACACAGAGTTTTGAGAGTTGAATACAGTGTTGCTTAGCACCGGGTGTCAACCCGGTGCAGGTTTGTGAGTCACACCACTTGCAAGAACCTGCACCGGATTGACATCCGGTGCTCAGGCATTTGCGTTTGTCTTCGCATCAACTGCTTTCTTCCACCCACACTCCGGGCAGTGCTCCGGCGTGCCGGTGAGATCGTAGCCGCATTTTGGGCAGCCATGCCTGATTGGGAGCTTGGCCCAACTTGATGTAAATGCTGCGATCAGGCAACCCAGTCCGAATCCAAGCAGTGTATTGATCGGGATGCCAAAGAGCATGCCATAAGCGTAAGCTTCAAGTGGTGTTTTGAATGTGTCTCCCCACAAATACCATGCTTGCATGAAACCCAGCCATATGAAGGCATAATTACTGATTCTCAGATATGGAATGGTTGCAAGCGAAGGAACTAACATCCAGACAACAAAAAACACAATACTGAGTATGCAGGTGATTATGGCTGTTTTGATCCCCCAACGTTTGATCCGTTGACGGTGTTGGCGACTAAATAACGGACTGATTGATGCGAGAATGAAACTTATCGTGACGCATACAATGGTATTCAGTGACAGTGCGCTGATAATGCACAATGTGTGTTCCAATGAATCGTTCCAAAGTGTTTCAGCATTGATCCATTTCACCAGCAGGTAACCTGGCATAATCATAGGGATTGAAAGTGAGATTGGTGGACCGATTTTTGTATCAGCATTGATCACTGCCAAAGCGGTGGTGATCAGTCCAATGCCAACAGCCCACAAGGTGTATTTGAGTGTGCGATTCATATTGTCCCCCGCGACGAAATGCAGGTTTCACTGTCTTGCATCTGTGTTTATCTGTGTGCATCTGTGGCTAATATGCCTTGCACCAATTGCTGTAACGCATCTTGTTCACTGGCATCATCAAACCCCATCGCCAGCTTCACGCGATAGACCGGTGCGTTATCGTCGAGCTTGGGCCATTTGACGTAGTCTTTTTCCGTGGTGATTAACAACGCATTGTCGGCTTTGGCCCGTTTCACCAACCCTCTGATCACTTCCGGGGACCAGGCATGGTGGTCGGGTTTGATGATCACATCTTTGATATCTGACGCATACAAACGCAACGTGTTCCCAAAGGCGTCGGGATTGCCAATGGCGATGGCGGCATAACAGGGCTTGCTGTTTAACAGTTCCAAATCATGCGGGTGGTCCTGTGTGTCCAACAAGCCGACCCATTGATGGGACGCATGAGCGATGGGAGCCTTACCAGTGATATCAAGAATGGTTTGATCCAGCTGTCTTAACACTTCCGGGGGGACTTGATCACTACGGGTAATGATCACGGCATCGGCACGTTTGAGTGCAACCTTGGGTTCACGCATCAAACCGCGTGGCAGAAGGTGCCCGTAGCCAAACGGATTGCTCGCATCAATCAACACAAGGTTCAGATCACGGGCAGCTTTGCGATGTTGGAAACCATCATCCAAAACAAAACAAGTCACCCCCGGAAGTTTCCCCGAAGATTGGGCTAAGGCTTGCTTGGCACCATCGACGCGTGAGGGGTTTGCGATGACGGGAACGGTGTCACCAAACTGCGTGCGATAGACAGCTGCTTCGTCCGAGCCATGGGTGTCGGTGGACTTGTAACCACGCAGGAGGATCGCAGGGCGATGACCGATGCTCAGCAGGTATTCGACGATGAATCCGACCATAGGCGTTTTGCCGGTGCCCCCGGTGGTGAGATTGCCCACGGAGATGGTCGGGCGTCCCAGTGGATGCGAGGCTTTGAGACCCAGGTCAAAGAGTTTGTTTCGGACTCCGTTGGCAAGGGCATAGCCGGGTGTCAGAACGCTCATCAGACATCGCGTCGCTTTGGCTTTAAGCGAAGTGTCTTTACCACTGATGATGTCGAGGATGCGTTGGGTCATGGATGCCTATTGTATGTCGATATCCAATTCAATTTTTACCGCCAAGACGCCAAGGCCGCCAAGATAAGAGAGTAAAACAAAATAATATTCTCTGATCGAACTTGGCGTTCTTGGCGGCTTGGCGGTTCACATGTCTTTGAGATGTTGCATCAATATTGCCATTGGCAAGCCGACGACTGTGGTTTGATCGCCATTGACGGTGACGGGCCAGCCGGCAGCCTGGCGGTCAAAAAGGTTGTATCCCCCTGCCTTTCCTTGCCAATTACCGGTGTCCAGATAGGCATCCAAATCGGAATTAGACACATTTCCCAAGGTCACCTGGGCCCGATCTGCGAATTGAATCCGTTTATTTTCTGGTGTCTGCCCCTGAATTTCTGGCAAAAGCAATGTCACGCCGGTGACGACCCAGTGGGCGGTATTGAGCATTTTTCGGATCATTTGCCCTGCCTGCTCGCTGGAAGTCGGCGTGCCTGCCAAAGTTTGATCGGGCATCACAATCAACGTATCAGCAGCAATAATTGGACGATCCGGGTGAATTTTTTGGACGCTAAGTGCTTTTTGAAAAGACAATTGCATCGCAATACCCTCAGCAGTCGCCCCGGTATCCTCCGGATGAGCCGGATCATCAAATGGGGGGTTGATGGCATCAAAATCGACGCCTGCCTGCTCTAAAAGCTGTCGACGACGCGGTGATTGGCTGGCAAGAATCCATTTCATAATTGTTAACATTTTCACGGCAAAAGGACTTATGTTCAACTCAAGGACCAGTAAAATGACAGATATGCATAATGAATTCAAGGTTTTGCAAGACCTCGCCCGATAATGAACATTGAACTAGTAACGTAAGCGTGTCGCTGAGGGGCAATGCAGCACATGCTAGGAATAGAATGTTGGGTGGTCACCCCCGGAAGTGTTCCCATCTGTTTTGGGATTTGTCACTGAAAAGGGGAAGGCAGACAAGGATGTCTGTCTGGAGAACTGATGCAAGGATAGCGCGTTGCGGACCATCGCCATCATTAACCAAAAGGGCGGCTGCGGGAAGACGACAGTGTCGATCAACCTCGCAGCAGTTCTTGCTTCACAGGGTCACCGGACTCTGCTTGTGGATATGGATCCGCAAGGCCATTGTGCGTTAGGATTGGCGGTTCCTGAAGCTCAGATCAATCAGTCCATGGCTCAAATGCTCATGGCAGGTCTTGATGGTTCGCTATCCATGTCAGATGTCGTCTGGCAGATTTCGCGTAACTTCGACCTGGCGCCGGCGACAACCGCTTTGGCGGGTGTTGAAGTCCAACTCTCAAATGCTTCGGATCGTGACCGCCGACTGGTTCAAGTGCTCAGCACGATTCAAGCCAACTATGATTTTTGCATTATTGACTGTCCCCCGTCCATTGGGCTTTTGACCTTCAACGCGCTGCGAGCGTGTGATGAAGTGATCGTGCCGGTGGAGACGGGTTATTTTGCGTTGCAGGGTTCCTTTAAACAGGAAGCAACCGTGGAGATGATGGTCCGCCGCACGGGTCATCAGGTTCGTCACAAAGTGCTTGCCACGATGTATGACGTCCGCACGAAGCTTGCCCGTGAAATTTTAAGTGAACTCAAAAAGCACTTTGACGACAGTCTTTTACCCATCGTCATCAACTTCAATGCCAAGCTCAAGGAAGCTGCCAGTTTTGGTCAGCCGATCACTGAATATGATCCGACGAGTCGTGGCATGCAGGACTTTGAACAGCTTGCAGCATGGCTCGTTGCCAACCCGCCGATTCCTGTGGTGTCTGAAGAAGAGTCCCAGGAAGAACAGGAGCCGGCTGCGAATCCTGCTTTAAGTCGGGCTGCCGAACTCGTTGAACGTGCTCGTGCGTTGTCAGCTCGGACTGCATCACTGGCCAATAAGGTTGCATCCGATCCGGCCGTGGCTCGAACGGGCTTGATGCAGGAAGCGCAAAGGCAACAGGATGGCAAGTCACCTGACCCGGTGATCGTCTCCGAAAACGTCAAACGCATGGAACGCCTCTTTGGTGTCCGTAAGACCCAGCAAGGCATTCTCTTTGTTCAGCCTCAGCAAACCGCTGAGCAAATCAGTGTGGCAGGCGACTTTAACAACTGGTCCCCCACTGCCACCCCACTTGAGCGTGACCGGGATCTGGGTGTCTGGCAAACCTGTGTCCCCATCCCGCCCGGACGCTATCGCTACCGCGTGGTGATCGACGGACAATGGAAGCACGACCAATACAACTCGTCGATTGAAACCAATCCCTTCGGCGAACTGAACAGTATTCTGGAAGTGGGATAAAACAAAAGTGGTTGATTGTGACTTGATGTTTCAAATGATCCTGATGGTGTTTAACCACAGAGTCACAGAGACGCAGAGCCAAACCATGAGAAGTTAAATCCTCACAAGATTCGTTTTGACTCTGCCTTGAAAAATCTCTGTGCCTCTGTGTCTCTGTGGTTAAAACAGTAGAGACAGACAACAGAACACGATTCTCGAAGTTTCAAGGATGAAGCAAAAGAATCGCTACAACAGGAACGGATGAATGATCCAGCAGGGCAGCGGATCATTTTTTTGACCAATTCAACGTCCGGTAACTGTACAATAGGGGCGGATCGGGAAAAGACGGTCGCGGAGTTGCGACTGTATTCAATCAAGACCCTGCAAGATAAGGGCGTTGTGTTGGATAAACAACGCACCAATAAAGAGCTGGACGCATTGGCAGACCTGTATCTCACAGGACCGGATGAATCCAAAGATCAGGCCTCCCCCAAAGAGGCCATGGCGATCAGTGCGCAACGCAAATCAACCACCCAGCGACGCAAAGCCCCTTCTGCTCCTTCAACCAATCCACCTTCCGACGATTTGGACATCACCGATCGGTATCCGGGCACCCGTTCCACTGGCTTGATGAAAGGCCCGTCACCTGCGCGTCTTGTTGCCAAGGTGAACAATCAGGCTGATGCTCAAGATACCGCCAGTGACCATGCCACTTTGGCTCAGCAAATCGACGAACTGACTCAAACCAAAACCCAACAAGACGAACCGACCCTTCGTCTGGTGAATCTGGAACTTGAATCCGCCATGAGTCCCCGCCCCCGGCCCCCCCGGAATCCTCAAAACATCTCCAATTCATCCAACGGCTTGGAGACTGATACGGACGCTTCACATCAATCACATGACCTGTCAATGCCAACCAATACATCGGTATTGGAGTTCACTGAACCAGTTGAGATGACCGACCGACGTGTTGAAGTAGTCTTCCTGGGCAACCTGCCGGGCTTTGCTTCGCCATGGATGACACAATACGCTCAGCATGTCGCATTGGAATGTGGCGTCGTAGGTGTCCTGCACGTTGATGATGAGCAGATTGATCTGGACTTTGTCTCCACGCCTGCCAATCGTGTCCGCCTTGATACCTTGCATCAGCAGATCACGCAGTACGATCAGGCGGATGACCTCATCGCTGTTTTGGACATGCTCAATCAAGGAACCAACGCACCTGTGGGTGCCTGGCTGATCCATCTTGCGACACCTTTAACCGACACCACCCAAGCCATTGCCCGTTCACTGCCTGTTTGGACACTCCTCTCAGGCGTTGATGAGGCAGCTGGCGCCCGAGCAATGGACTGGTTATCGCATTGCCTGGAACAGGCCAAGTCCGAGGATATGAACCATGTGCAGTTCATGGCAATGGGAAGTGATATCGACCGTGCAGTGAGCATGGTCCGTCAACTTGATGAGCGTGCTTTGGAACAATGGGACACGTCCGTCGAACTCGTCGGCGTGCAACGTCAAATGGTGCCTGTGCATCTGCATACCCTTGGTAGCTTCCCGACAATGCTCGACCAGTGGCCAGTGCTCGCCAAACTCCTTGCAGGTGATGTGGCAACGACCGATTACCGCGGCAGTCTGGTCACCCGCATTGAATCCTCCAACACGCCCCCACAAACACCACAAGACTCTCAAGTCACAGCCACATCAGACAATCAACAATCCATCGACACCCCAGTCGCCAATGACACTGCCAAGAAGCATGACTTTGAAGCCACCGTCACCGCAGAAGAAGCACGCAATCTGCTCATGGCAGCAGCCAAAATAGACGGCATCAGCATCCAGGGTGTCGAACTTGAAGAAACCGAAACGCCAGACATCGAAGATGCCGCCACCCCTCTTGAGCCATCGCATGTTCAAGACCTTTCGGATACCGGCGCGTTTGATGCAATGCTCGACGAAGCGGATGACGATGAACTGACCATGATGGAAGCCGAAGCGCAACTGCTCGAAGATCAGCCTCAGCCAACTGGCCATGACATAGCAACTCAGGCGGTTCCCGAACCGGAAGTGGTCTCCGATACAGTTCGCAATTTTGTCGAACGTCTCAGACAGCAGGAACTCCGCAAACGTCAGCAGGCTACAGCATCAGAGTCATCCGTTGAGTCTCAAACTACACCGGATACCAGTTTGCATAACGATCAACCGGCAACTGTGCTTGAACCCTCGCTGACCGTCGCGGAGGTCGCCAAGACATCTGCTGATACCCAGCGTGATGTGCGAGCCCAGATACTCAACCAACCCAGTCGTCCTCAGCCGCAGAAGCAAAGCAGCCCTGAAGCTCAGCCTCTAAATCGTCCGACGTTTGAGCCACGTGTAACCAATCTGCCACGTCGCCCCCAATCTGCCGATACAGCTGAACCTCAAACAGATCACACTGCTGCTCAGTCGCAGACGATACAAGGTACAACTCAACCACACCTTGCCAGCTATTTGCAAGAAGCAGGTTTGATTTCACTCACCGCACGTTGCCCACAACATCCCCAAGTCGAAATCACCCTCGATGAATCCGGCGGAGTGCATCTTCTTGCAAGGCATGAGCAATCCTCAAACACCACAGTCCGTGATGCAATGTACGAATTGCTTGATGCACGCGGTTGGGTTGACCATCACATTTCACTATTGAGTCTCACCCAAAAGCAACTACGCTTCGACATGCAGATTCGCCCGGTCGTGCATCTGTTCACCGACGATGCTCGCGGCGCTGCCCAACTCGTTGCAAACAGTGCCAAGTTCGTGAAGTTCCATCTGCTATCAGCAGTGACCGTTGGAAATGAACGAGCGTTCTACTGCACTGAACTCAACTAAGCCAATTGCATGAGTTCGATTTGTTGTTTTGCTCAGTTCTGATTTTCAGAAGTTTGATTCCATTGTCATATTTTGCTTGCCAGGGAGCTTCGCCCCCCGGACCCCCTCGCGAGCTTGGTGCATTTCTGCAAGTCTGTTTCAATGTTGCAGCAAAAGGTTCAAAGGCCTGTGTTAAATGGGGCTCTGCCCCAAACCCCGCCAACAGGCGGCTGTTGGATTGCCGCCCCCGGAAGTGCAATTACTGTCCGCGGATTGTCTGTTTCAGGATCATCAAAACAGATTCAAACGCAAAACCATAAACCTGAAATACTCAAAACACCAAGCATACCCTCTGCATCCGAAAGTCTTAGCCATGGGATACCGAACCAACGACTTGAGTCTTCAAAACCCTCGGTAAACAGGCAGCAAAGGCCCGCCCTTCCGGGCAATGCCGTGAACTGAGTTTTAGAGTTTTGGCATGGCACGATTTATCCTTACTTTGTCCTGCTCGTCTTTGCTTGCTTGGCGGATGATCGGCGGTTG
>MDTD01147930.1_pt1 | contig 114177 bp, 81 predicted proteins | sample 811221 | NCBI WGS metagenome assembly MDTD01 (sample SAMN05326646, study PRJNA326480) | marine metagenome | isolation source: seawater | place: Pacific Ocean: South West | collected 2011 | reverse complement strand
GAGACTGCTATTTCACTTGCATTGGCAGTTCGTTTTGATGCGTCGTATTGAACGTCGTTCTAGAAAGTAAAGATTGCCATCATTGTCTGCGACGATGTTTCTGGAATATGGGTAGGTGGCTTCTTTGATGGAGCCATCTCGTATTTCTCCTTTTTCATTCTGAATTCTGGGTTGTATCCTTGATTCTTTTTCTTGCCTGTTTTGTTATCGAGCGTCAGGGGGGTGGGGGGAGGCACCGCCAGACGCGTACAGTGTTTCTTTCTGCGGAAGTGGTTGCAATGACGTCACCACGAAAACTCGTCGAGAAGGGAGGATAATGGGAACCCGGCAACCAATCTATCTTCTTCGATGGATAAGTTGTCGTATGGAGTTGTTCAAGGTTTTCATATTCTACGAGAACCATTCTACTGTAGGCACCAAATCTACGTATCCTTGGGGCATACTCAGCCAGGAATCCGTCCAGACCGACACCTACCGAAAAAAAGGCAAAAAGTTTTTCGAGTCTCCTCGTGACCAATTTGACACTTTTGTGACCACCAAGCTCCTCCGTTTCGATGGTGAGGGTTCGCCCATTGGGAGCCAGATTATAGACATTCGATTGTGCAGCGTTAAAATGTTTGGAGATGACCTTGTTTGTTGGGAGATCTATGAGCTCTGCTACTTCCTTCCCTTTGAGCCCAGTTCTGAGGTCGTTGCTCACCTCTTCATATTGTGTATTTGGATGTACCACACGAAGCTGTTTTCCTGTCGTAAGAGACCAGACGTAGATTCCTTTGAGGCTCGATGAGATAGCGACAAACTCTTTGCCATTCGGATGGAAATGTCCCTGTTTAAGGTCTTTCAGTGCCCATGTGTGCAGCTTCTTGGCGCTTTGCACATCCCACAACTCAATCGTGTCTTTTTTGAAGAGCGCCAACTGTTTTCCGTCTGACTGGAGCTTGACCTTGATTGTGTCGGTTGTTGGAATGTTTGCGAAGTTCTTTTTGGGACTGACCGTCCACAATGAGACCTCTTTTTTATCGAGGAGCGCCAACAGCGAACCGTCCGAGGATAGCGAGTGATACTTGATCCGTCTGTTCAGGGAAATCCCTTTGTTGATGGTATACACTGGTTTTTGAGTCACCAGATCCCACAACGTGATCTTTGACCCCGATGTATCCGAACCAAAGGTTGTGAGCAGCTGCTTTCCATCTGGGCTGAGATCAGCCGTTCTGGCTTTATCGGGAGCTATGTTTATAGAATGTATGAGTTTTCCCGTGCTGAGCTCCCAAACTTTGAACTCTGAATCCGAGGCCGTGAGCAGCTTTGTACCGTCGGGTGTTTGGGCAAAGTAATACACAAATCCAGTAATCCCTTTCCCCGAATGGGTTTTCCACATTCGCAATTGCTTGTTCGTTTGGATATCGTAAACATACACCTCCGAAAATGAGTCGATGACATCGTAGGATGGAGTGTATTTGAAATCTGTGTGAATCAAGATCAAGTGTTTTCCATTGTTTGCTGGGAACAACGCTTCCCTAAAAATTTCTCGACCAGGACTGACTTGTGGAAACACGGGCAATGGGAGTTGTTTTTTTGTTTGTAGATCATAGCCTCGGAGGATTTGTCCAGGCAACTTCAGGTAGAGCTTTTTGGCATCGTTGGACAGATACACCCAGTCCCGCAAATCCTTTCTTCCTTTGGGGGCGACTTTCCCAAGTTCGAGTTTCGAAAACTTTCGAGTTTGGGTGTTCCACAACGAGACATGGAGTCTTGGGCCAATGGGTTCTTCGAAGTCGATCTGTGACATTTTGGCAAGCATCGTGCCATCCCGACTTAAACTCAGATTTCCTATCAAACTCGTGTGGTATTTGCGGCTGTGCGCTTCGAAAGAAGCTGCCTTGATCCTTCCTTTTGTGACATCCCAGGCCAGCATATTGTGAGAAAAATTTGTCGAGTAGAGGGTTTTTCCATCAAATCCAGGTGTGATATCACCTCGATGTATTGGAGACTCCAGCGTTCTGAGCAGTGTTCCCGTCTTGCGATCCCATACTTTGATTTCATTAGGGTACCTCGGGCTTGTGTAGAAATAGTGCCCCTTTGGATCAAATCGAAGGTAAAGTATGTCGGCATAGTGGTTTTGGTCATTCTTTTTCGGAAAGGTCTCGACATGAACACACTCTGGTTTTATGCAGGATTCATCGATGTCACCGTCGCAATCGTCGTTGATCCCATTGCAAATCTCGGGTTTGGGGGGGTTTTGAGGAACACAAGGAGGCCCCCAGTTCTTGTAATTTTCGTCGAAGAACGTCCGTTTTTCGGGTTTCGGTTCGTGCGTATCGGGGGAGATCGTCTCCGAGGAGTCTGGTCGTTCGGAAGCATCAGGTTGCTCAGGAGGACCAGCATCGAGTTTCTCAAAGACAGGCTCGGTCTTGGGCTCTACGACTTTTTCGCGTGCAGGTTCAGGTTTGGTTGAAGTATCAGGTTCGAGAGCATGTTTTTCGGAGGTGAGTTCTTGTGAGGGTTCGAATTGAGAGGGAGGTGAAGTGCATCCCCAAAATACAAAACCACAAAGCAATGCAAGAAGTATATTTCTCATGATGTCCTCACGTTTCCTTGTTTGTCGAACTTTGCTTTTGTGCATTTCACCAAGTTATTCATTTTGAGAGGGAAAACTGTACGGTGATGTCTGAAAAACATCTCTCTATGGAGAAGCCTTGACATTCATTCCTGTTTCAACCTTTTTTGTTTGAGATACACCCATTTCTTTTTGGCAGAGTTGTAGTATGCAAAGTACCAAATGTCAGGCACATACACAAGTTTTCCGGATTTTGGGCTGGCTGATTCTCCGCTCCGAAGGGCTGCATTGCTTCTCAATCCAATGTTGTTCACCGATGTGTAGGAGAAGCTGTTTTTGTTCGGAGCGAAGCGCAGGTCATGGAGGGGGAGCTGGCGGGCGAAGCCCGTCTGAGGGGGGTCTTACAGCAGCCTTCGTCCTAATAGTCGCGTAAATGAAGTGGTTTGTGTTGTTCTTGTTGGGATGCTTTGATGAGCTCGTGAAGGTTCAGCCTTGTGCGTTGTTGTGTCTCAAGTTCTATATCTTCCTGATGGATCAGCGTTGCGTGTGGGTAGTACTTGCCGATATGTTTGACATAATAAGATGCTTTTTTGAGCCACTTATCAGAAGGTGTTGCATGTTTTTTCATATAGCGAGATGTCTTCGTGCTGAGTCTCACATGATACGCTTTTACGCGGACAATGTGCCCCTTGAGCTGTTTTGGAAGCGTAAGGGTCGTCGTCCAGGTGCGTGTCTCATCTGCTTTGAGTCGATTGTCCGCGATCTTTTTGGCTTGTGGTTCCCACTTCCAGGTCTGCCCGATACGATACGTTTTGCGAAGCAGTCTCTTTTGCTTTGCTGTGTAGAGGCTGACATCGATAAGTAAAAAGCGTTCAGGGTCTGCTGTCGGGAGCCAGTGTCCTGCGCTCGCGTTGTGGAGCCTGATAGAGAAGGTCGCCTCGCTTCCTGGTGTCAGCGTCTTTGGAAGCGTGGTGTGTACCTTGAGAGATGGTTTGTAGCCACGTTGAAGGAGCGTTTTGTACCCTTTGTACCATTTGGGAATCCCCCCACCCACCCAGTGATGTCGATGACTCAATCGTTTGGGGAGATGTGTCATCGAAGGGACAAGGCGACGTTGTTTGGTCGGCATATGGCAATCGACACAATCTTTCTTCCCATCGTATTTGCTTTGGGAGTGTTCTTTTTTGGTGTGGAACCAGCACACGAGATGGCGTGTAAGGCGTTTGCCTTGTGGGTTGTGACATCGCAAACAGACATTGCGCAAGGACGCCTTGTCTTTTTTGATCGGGTGTGGGGCGTACTTGCTTCCAATGGCACCAATGATAACACTCTCGCCCTTTTTGTCGCGGCGGATATGACAGGTTGCGCAGGTGATCGCTTCTTTTTGTAGCTCTTTGTCGAAGCCTGGATTGGGTGTGAGAACCGGCTTGAGGACATTGTTGTCGTAGAGACCTGTGACGATGTACGCGCGTTGGTTTTGTACGGGAGCGTGGCAATTGAGACATAACCACGTTGGGGAGCTTGGTTTGGCCAGCTCTGTCTGGTACTGAATGTCAGCGAGCGCAGAGGCATGTGTGGATTGGGACCACTCTTTGTAGATGTCCGTGTGGCAGGCCGCGCACTGTTTGGCCCGGACACCGCCGACGCCCTTCACAGGTTTGATCTGCGGGAGAATAAAGGCGAAGGTTTGTTTGGCCGCGAAGCGTTTGGAGAGTGGTGTGATGGAGGGCTTGTTTGGGACTTTGAGGCGAGGTGTCGTCGAGGTCTTTGAAGAGGTCGATGTTGTTGTGTTCGGTAGGGTCGTATGTGTATTGAGTTTGTGGGAGAGCTGTGTCGATGTTGTGGGGGCACGGTGACAACATAAGAGCGTGACGGAGAGCACGAGTGAGATGAGCAAGATGAATGTTGTTTTGTACCGTGTGTTTGCCAACGCGTCGCTCCTTCGATGATAACGTCTTAGCCCTGAATCACTGTTGTCTCTTTCTTGGACTGTCCTCTGAGAGTCGCAAGCCCGAGAGTATGTCCCTGTAGAGACACAAAGTCCAGTATGGACTCATCGAGAGGTTGTCGTAGGGGATGATGACAGCGTTACACTTCTGAAGCGAGGGGGAGCATGATGGGGTGGTCGTCAGGGAGCCTGGACACAGACTTTGTCACTACAGACTGTTTTGACTTCTTGGCATGGAGCGCAGTGGAGGACTTCGTTGACACAGTTCTGAAGTTTGGCATTACGTGCATCAGAGAAGGACGCCAGGGCGTTGGTGTTGATGAACTCCATTGTACAACTGCATCCACAAACATCACCAACGATGACAGCGACACAGTCTTCATCTTTGGTGCATGATTTGTCGTAGTCTTTTGTCGTGATCACAGTGTCCGTGCCGATAGGCACACAGGCATATAGGCTGAGACTTGTGATAAACGCGAACAGGAGCCATTTTGAGATCTTCAACATATTCTTTCCTCTACATCAATGTGGGAGTTACTTTCATCACTCAGGCCGAGAATGTAAACAACTTGTGACTTTTTGTCGAGATAAGTTTGTATCTTTCTCGTCTGTGACTTGCCAAGACTGTATCATGTGATATCCTATTTTTTTCGCGACATGCTGAGATTCTGGCTTTGATGATGAGGTGAGATTCATGAAGAAAGTGACGATGCCACGATGGAAATGGTTGCTCGCAAGTGGACTGTTGTTGTGTTTGGCTGGTTGTCCAAGTGCGGCGCGTTTGCAGGACAACTTTCGGAAGGTACATATCGGATGGATGGGCAAGACGGCTTCAGTCCTTGACGCCTGGGTCCGGGCCGAGAAGGTCGATCTCTCTTGGGTCAAGGCCTTGCCTGACTGTCCATGTACGATCAAGGTCTCAGGCAACAACTGTGTGCAAAAAGACGTCCCCTTTGACACAGCCGAATATCGGTGCTCCTACCAATCAGGGACATTGAAGTTCTATCACCCAGGTGCTGAGTTTGAGCTGCGTCAATCCAAACCCTCCAAAAAGCAAAAGGATACAGGGCTCACCAAGATTGGTCAGCAGTGTACTTACGGACGTCGCAAAAAAGGAGACACTGTCGCCTATTTGATCACCGAAGGACCAGCCGCTGGAACTGTCGACAAATTTGGTGCCATGCTTGGGGGGATGTTCCTCCACCGCGACGCAGATGTCGACTCGTTTTGTCTCGCGCTCAAGTGCTCCAAAAACACCTTCAATCAATGTGTCGAACAATACCTCTCTGTACGTCCTGTCAACAAAGGCAAGTCGTGCAAGCCCTTTGACCCATATGGACCTGCCGGTGGTAAGAGCGCTGACGCAAACAAAAATGGTATCCCCGACAAGTGGGAGAAGGTGCGCTACGATCCCTCCGTTGCGTTTACAACCTGCCAATAACCAGATCCCCTCAATATGTGACATTGTTGTGATTTCCCATGAAACCACTTGTTGTCTCCGTCTGTCTTGACATACTTGATCGTTGTGGTGATGTTGATCGCCATAACTTTTCTTTTCACGTGTGCGACAGACTCCGGGAGCTGGCGTGATGTTTGTGGTACAGGTGCCTTTATCTGTGGAGCAAAGGGATGATTCGGAATTGGCTATCTTCTTTATATGAGCGCGTATCCCCCTCTCAACCTTTCGATGCCATTGATGGCCTGGATGAACCTGACTTGCTCTGGTGGCTGCTCAAAGGAAAGCTCGCAGGTATGGCCAAGCCCCTGGAGCGCGAACTCGAACCCCTCTATCAGATCGGGTTTCGCGGGATTGTCTGTCTGCTCAAAGATCCTGAACTCGTCCATATGTACAAAAGGCACGGCTACGAAGCTCTCTCACTGCCTGTTGATGATGGCACAGCCCCCACGATCGCACAAACCAAAGAGTTCGTCTCCTTCACCGATGAGCACATGAAAGACAAAGGCGCTGTCCTTGTCCACTGTCAAGCCGGTTGGGGTCGGACTGGCACACTCCTCGCCGCCTATCTGATCGCCCACGGTGACGCTCCCTTCGATGCCATTGATAAAGTCCGCTACGCCCAATCCAACGCAATCACCACAAACGCCCAAGAAAACTTCTTGCTACACATGCCCGCCTCCTACGCCTGATGGTCTGGTTTTTCATGAGGAGCAGGCAGAGACCACCCACAGGGGACGTGTAGGGCACATAGGGTACATAGGGCAAGTTGCCACTTGCCCATACAGGGGGCTGCCGCTTGCCCTCACTGGGGCTGCCGACTGGGGGCTGCCGCTTGCCACTACTGGGGCATCCACAGAGGACACATAGGGCACATCGGGCAAGTTGCCACTTGCTTGGGGCAAGTTTCCACTTGCCCTTACTTACTTGGGGCAAGTTTCCACTTGCCCTTACTGGGGGCTGCCACGTGCCACTACTGGGGACCACCGACTGGGGGCTGCCGCTTGCCACTACTGGGACATCCACAGGGGACACATAGGGCAAGTTGCCACTTGCCCTTACTGGGGGCCACTGACTGGGCTGGCTGCCACGTGTCACTTACAGGTATATCTTTTCTTTTGTGCTCTCTATCTTCGATGCTTCACCACGCAAGGCGATCTCCAAAAGCCTCTCCACACCCTGTTTGGACGATAGTGACGAGAGAAAGTGGCCTTGTCGCAGCGCGATGTCTTTTACGCTCATCAACGTCTCTCTCCACACCGCAGGACAACCCCCCATAGCCGCCTGATCCTTAGAAGCCCTTTGGATGGCTTGGGCTGTGACGACTTCCTTTGGATGGTACATCGTATCGCCACTTTCCACGACCTCAACGAGAGAGAAGAGCTGTCTTAAGATACATTCGAGATAGAGATCTTGAAGAACGCAATTGTTATACGTAAAGACCCGTTGCATTCGATTGAGGTACTCTGTGAGAAAGCGCGCCTTTCCTTTCGCTTCGAGCGATGAATAGGCGGAGTATAGACCTGTTGTGAGCGCTTCACCTTGCTGGACAAAGGCACCATGTGGAAAAAGTGGGGAGGATTTTCTTGGGATACGAATGGAGGTCGCGCGTCCGTCTTGTTCAACAAGCTCGAAGATGTCGTGATGTTGTGTGCTTCGGCAAAATCGCCACTCACCAGAGACAGGGGCGAGGAGCGCTGCGTCAGGGGAAGACGCTGGAGAGAGCCACTTCTGTGCGGAGGTCATCGGATGTGTGTAATGTGCATTGGGTTGTTCATCCGTGTCCGGAAGTGTCGCCAACACATCACCATTTGTGAGCTGCGCTCCATCCTGTACGTAAAGAGTGTAGCCCTCGAAGAGTAGGTAGTCTCGTTGTGTGTTGTCCTCGAAGGACAAGCGTATCTTGGGCAGGGGGTGTCGGCCTGAGACTTTGTAGAGCGCCAGACCTGTTTCGGGATCGATGGACTCTTGTAGATTGTCTCCGACGATACAATCGACCAATGAGACCGTTGCGCGTGTGCCTTCTGGTATGTTTGCGCTGAGTGTGTGTTCGGTATATCGGACCTGTTGATGAAGTCTCTCGCCGATGTCAGGTCTTGTGAGCCCCAGACAAGTCTTCAGATATGTTTGTGCTGCCCTGTGTCCTATCTGCGAATCGTCTCCCACAGGAGCGCAATATCGACAGATTCCTTCTTTGGCGTCGCATGTCAGCGGTGAGCGTATCTTGAAGCGCTGTATACCTGATTGTTCTAGACGCTTGAGCGTCAAAGCTGTCAGTCGTTCACCTGCGCTGGCGAGGCACACTCCCATATCATCGATAATATCCTCTGCACAGCGTCTCCCTTGTACGCGCTCTACAAAGGATGTCTGTGTGGGGAAATGGACGTGGACATTCGCGTATTCGACGTCAATCCCCGCAGCGGTGCCACAATCCTCTTCGCCAAAGTGAAGTGGCTCCAAAGCTGTAAAGAGCGAGGAGACAAGCTCCATGTATGCCTGATGTTGTTGTTCTTTGTGTGTGAGTTGGAGTCTTCGTTCGTGTGCCAACAGACTCTTTTCGGTGGGTCGTAATCCTTGAAGCAGGTGTTTTGTGACAGGTAGATCGACGTGATACTCGCTCTGTGGGGGGATGTGTGTACACATGATGAGCAGGTCCCGCCACGGGTATGCTGAAGAGGTACCGTGAAGAGAGAGCAGCAACCCCAATCGCCACGTCCCTGGCGCAGAGAAGTCGATCGTCTCCGTGTATTGATGGACGAGTTGGGCGTGACATTGTGTTGTGTGGTGGGACCAGATATCTAAGTATTTGGATGTGTATTCTTGCTCTGTGATCAGGGCTTCTTTTTGTTGTTGCTTAAGCTCGATCAGGGCGTTTTGTGTGTTTTCGTGTTGTTGTGTATAAGCCTCTGGTAGAGACAGATCTTGTAGGCCAAGAGAGAAGGCCGAACGACTCCACGCTGTGATGGCGATGTGGTATAGCTCTGTAATGAACGCCGAGAGCGCGTCTTCTGTGAGCGTTGAGTGTGCTACTGTGAGCCATTCTGAGACGTGTCTTTTGATGTGACGCATCGACGCACAATGAGACCACATCGGAAGGTCGGCAAGTGAGATGACTTGTTTATAGGGGGTCCACAGTTCCATCAACAGAAGGCGGCCAACAGTCGTCACATAGTCATCTGTTTCTTGCTCGGGCAGACCGATAGAAGGATGGTAGGGCGGCTCCTGTTTGAGGTGCACACGTCTGTGAAGAGATAGCTGTCCATGTTCATAGGCGTACAGGGCTTGTTTGTGATGTGTGTACATCACAGGTGGTCGTGGATCGAGCGCTGCTGTGAGATAGGCGAGGCTGGTGAACAGGTCTGTCTGATCGTCCCAGCGCAATGTCCGGTCTGATTGTGACCATAGTTGTTGAATGGGCGAGCATTGTGTGCGAGCTTCTTGTTGTGCCTGTGACGAGGAAGGCATATGGATATATAGATATTCAATCTCTTCGGGTTCATGGAGGAGCGCGGCTGTGAGGGGATGAAGTCGAAGCTGATGTCCTTCACATAAGCTCGGACGCAGCGCGATGGGGGTCGTTGTCGCTGTGTGTGTGGTCGATTGTATGAGGATGACGCGCTCTTGCAGCCACGCTTCGAGTGTGGACCACTCCTGTGGAGAAGAGGCTGACCATGAGGGGGCTTGTGGGTGGTGTTGTTCGTACAGTGTGGCGGCGACCTGTACGGGGAGACCACATGTGGTAAGTGAGTAAGAGGGCGAGGCGATGAAGCCGATGGACAACAGCGCGCGTGTCTCTTTCTGTGAGGATTCTGGGCTGCTGTATCGTTGTAAGAGGTCAGTGAGAGAGATGAGCGGTCTCTTCGATTTGTCGACGAGTGTGTGTTTGCAGCGTGCGTTGTCAAAGAGGGCGTCGCAGGCTTCTTGGAGCATACGCTGCTCGTTGCGGATAATAATCTCCGGCGCGTTGAGCTCGATCAGTCTCTTGAGGCGGTTGTTTCTATTGAGAAGGCGTCGATACAGATCATTTGTGCTGAGTAACCACTCTGTGCCACGTTCTTGCCAATCCTCTGTCCTGAGAGCAGGGGGGATGACAGGGATGACGCTGGTGAACATCGAGAGTGGTGAGATGTTGTTGTCTGCAAATTGCTTTGCGAGCGCGAGGCGTTTGGCCCATGTCTGTTCTTTTTGTGTCGTGCCGTCTTGTATGTGCGCCTCACAACGCTCCATAAAGGCGCGCAGGTCGAAGTCTTCCAGGAGTGTGTAGAGGGCTGCGGCGCCAGTCTCGATCGTAAAGTCTTGCGTTTCGGACATCGAGTAGAAGGCGTCCTCTGTGATCGTCGTGCCTTTTGGATAGGATGTGTCCTCAGAGCGCGTCACGACATGGAGGATGGATGAGGTGATATCCTGGACTTCTTTGGTGCTAAGACACAAGAGGCGCTGAAGGGGTTTGAGTGGATGTTTGATGTAGCCCATACGCAGGATGGGTGTTGCGAGTCTGATGTGTCCAAAGCGATGTTGTCGAGCCTTGAGAGAGATAATCTCTACGCCACACTTCTCACAGGTGAGGTCTTTGTGCTCGGTGCCTTTGTACTTTCCACAGATACAGGTGTAGTCCTGGATGGGGCCAAAGATGCGGGCACAAAAGAGTCCATCTCGTTCGGGTTTTTTGGTGCGTGCGTTGATCGTCTCCGGTTTGGTGACCTCTCCAAAAGACCGTGACAGTGTGTCTTCATCGGAGACAAAGCCGAGGCGCAGTGTGTTGGAGGGCGTGGGGGATTCCAGAGACAGGACACTTTGGAAGCCATCTTCTGTGTCTTGTTGTAGTGACCAACCGAGTGAGAACAAGATCTGTGCGAGCTGTGTGAGCTTAGGTACGTTGGACGATGTCTCTGGAGAGGAGGCGTACACTTCGTCGATATTGAAGTGCAGGTGGTGACTCAGCCAGGACCAGAGTAGGTGCTCTCCAGGAAGATATGTATACACACCTTCCTGGATGAGAGGGAGCTTTGTGGTCTTGTCTGCGTAGGCGTCAGAGGGTTGCACCTTCATCCAATACATGAGGCCCGTAGGTGCATTCTGTTGTGTCCCTGTTCGTCCATCGAACAGCGGTAACTTACCGTGTTTGGAGAGACCAGCCTGTTCTAACAAGGTCGTATAGATTTCACTTGTAGAGGTCTCTGAGAAGGGCACGTTGACACTCGTTAGGCCGAGCTGTTTGGCAGCCCACGCGGTTTGTAATTCGTATAACATGCCAGGCGCTTTGTGTGTCGCAAAGGCAAGCGGATGCATGATGATATCGACAGGTGTTCCGTCTGACAGCGCGGGCATCTCTTCTTGAGGGAGGATATGTGCGATGCGTCCCTGTAATCCGTGCCGATTGCCGAGTTTGTCACCTTCTCGGAGGGGACGTTTGCACGCGATATGAAGGGTCACACGTCTGAGGACCGATTTGCCGAGTTTGTGACGAGCTGGTGGTTTGTCGTGCTCGTCGAGTAATCCCGTTCTTTCGTAATAGGAGAGGGTGTCGTCATCACGGGAGAATGTGTGGCTGTCCTGGATCGAGATCTTGATCACTGTACCGGACATCCCAGGAGGGAGATGAAGGGAGGCATCTTCACCTGTTGTGAGGAGTGGTTCGTCTTTCTTGTCTTCGTCTGATAGGGCGAGATCGTACATACGGTCTCTTGTCTCTTGTGTGGGGCGGCGTTTGGCGACGAGGAGATCGCCTTCATGGACGTGACTACCGACAGGGATGATGCCATACGGATCGAGCTGTGTGTGTTGTGTGGTCAGGAGGATGCGTTCGGGGCCATAGGTCGTGTCGTAGAGTGTGCAGGTGATCTCTTCGATATGTACGGAGGTGAAGGCATCACTTTGGATGACTCGTTCGCTGACGAGTAATTGTTCCTTGGTGTTGAAGCCATCCCACGGAAGACACGCGGTGATGAGATTGTGTCCAAGGGCGATCGTACCGTCTTTGATACCCGGCACGTCACATAAGACATCCCCTCGATGGACTTGTTGTCCGGGCTTGACACGAAGACGTGCTGGGCTGTAGGGGCCTGTCTCCAGCGTTGTTCGTTGAATAGAGGTCTGTGTCTCGTCTATGAGGAGCGTGATGGAGGTGTCATCGATATGTTGGATGGTGCCTTCTTTGGGCGCAAATGTTGTGTGTCTTGATGCTTGTGCGAGGAACTGCTCTGTGCCTGTTTGGACGATAGGAGAGGTTGGATGGAGGAGTGGGATGGCTTGTGTGATGTTTTGGATGGCCTGCTCTGTCGAGGTGATGGAGAGGTGGCCTGCGAAGGGGATGAGAGAAGCCGCTGGTGAGGTCTGTTGATAGTCGGAGACCTCTGTATGTGTGGTGTCTTTTGTGGAGAATCGTTTGAACGCCTGATCACTGTAACCCAATTGTTCGTGTGTTGTTTTTTGGGTGTCCCTTACGTGTCTGTACTGTTTTTCTGTGGGTCGCCAAGTGACGTCTTGTGGGGTTTTGATTGGGCTGAGTGGGATGTGTAATATGCCTCGCAGGTTGGGTTGGGTTGTGAGCGCGGGAGTGAACTTCAGCCCGGGGGGTGTAGAGTGTGTGAATGGGCAGAGACGTCCGAGCTGTGATGGGTGGACGAGATAGTCTTTGGTTTTGGGTGTGCGAAAACCATGCTTGAATGTTCGTCTGGCGTCGAGTTGACGAAGGTGATGTAAGCTCGCGAGTGGGTTGTGTGTGTGAAGTGGCTGACTCCATTGTTTCGAACGAAAGATCTCCTGCAAGCTCTTGTCGACGTGTTTGAACGACACGAGGTCCTTGATGTCTTCGGGGATATCTGTGTGTTGAAGCATACTCAATCGTTCACGCACATAGCGCGATGTTTGTTCGAGGCCTTTTTTGCATTGCTGTGCGATGAGTGCGCCAGGAAGGACGACCTGCCAGTGTTTCATGTGGTTGAGGTCATCGAAGACGAGATCTTCAAAGATAGCATTTGTGTGGGGTGCTCTGGCCTGGATCAGGAGTCTTGTGATGCCGAATAGATCCTCTGGTGTGAGCTGCATACTCTCGTATGTGCCTGTGTATTTGATACGTTCGTTGAGGTGATCACGTCCTCTTTTTGAGAGGAAGTAGTGTGACTCTTTGTAGGGTGAGGGGTGGAGAAAGAGTTGTTCAAAGAATCGGTCTGCGGTCTCTTGTGTGGGTGGATCGCCTTTTCGGATGCGTTTGTAGAGGTCACTTCGTATTGTGTCTGGTGACCACTGATCTTGTGTGGTTTGGAGTGTTTGGTGGATGTCTTCGGCCAAAAAGCAGGTCTCAGGCGTTGTGTGTGCGAGTGTGAAAGAGGTGACACCGTGCTTTTCAAAGCGGCGAAGATGTTTGTCTGTGAGCTGGTCGCAAGCCGAGGCAAGACATGTTTGTTTTGTTGGGGAGTGGACGTCTTTTGCGAGATATTGTCCGAGCAGCGCTTCTTTTCTGATGGGGATGTGTGTGAGACCTGCGCGCTGGAGCAATCGTATCCGTAGGCCGAGTCTGTGTTTTCCAAATGAACGTCCTTGTGGGACGATGACCTTTCCTGCTGTGTCTTTGATGTCGAGGGTCGCATGTTGTCCGATGAGTTGTTCGGGTTCAACGGGCGTGAGGTAGGGGGTGTCGGAGCGTTCTTTGTGGATGAGGATGGTTTTTTGTGGGTAGAGTGAGGTGAGTATGTTCTGGGCTGTTTGTCCTGTCGCGCGTAGTAGGTCGACAGCAGGTATGGGATGTCGTCGATCGAATGTGACTTTGCAAGTGTTGTGTGGGGTGAGTGTCCATTCGAGGAGTGTGCCTTCGAGGGGGGCGACTTGGGCTTTGATGGTGCTCTGGTTGTCTCGTTCTTCTCGGGTGAGATAGGCACCTGGGGATGGATGAAGGCGTGGGGAGAGGACCTTCTCGACACCTTTGATGATGAAGCTCCCTTTGGGGGTTGGACATGGAAGCTCTGTGAGGGGGAGGGTGGTCTCTGTGCTCCACGTATTTTCTTGAGCGTCTTCTTTTTGAAAGTGCAGATGGAGCGTGATGTCCACACGTTGTGAGTATGTTTGTTTGTGTTGGATACATTCTTTGGGAGCGCGAAGAGGAGGGTGGATGTGGAGATCTGTACAGGAGAGCGTGAGCTCTCCGTTAAAGTCCTGGATCGGGAAGATCTCCTGAAGGACCCCCCACAGTGTATGTTCGGGAGCGATATAGTCGTCTGTGAGTGTGTCCTCTGTTGCGTATTCTTCGAACGTACGTGTATGCAACAGGTGTGTGTAGGAGTCATGGATGTGTTGGAGCAGTGAGAGCGGGTGGAGTGGCAGGGGATTGTTGTGTGGTGAGGGTTGTGTCATGGTTGCCGTTGACTCCTTCATGATGATTCCCCTGAGCGTCAGGGATGTGGGATGGGGTTGTCCTTTACGTACCATGTATGTATGTCATGTTGTCAACAACCTCCCGAGCTTCCGTATCCTTTTTTATCCGATAGGCCGTATGGAGTATGATCGATGACAGTGTTTGGCAAAGATGAGTATGAACTTTTTTTGATCGCTTTGGGAGTGGAGGAGCAAGCCGACACGGACTCTATTTCGATGTTGTATCTTCCTGCGTTTGGCGTCCCTTTCTATGCGAGCATCCAACTGTCCGTTCCTTGTAGAGTAAAGCTCCATATCCCTATGGAAGAATGGGGGAGCGAGTACTATCTGGACATCTTCGAGCATTATTGGGAGGCGGAGGGGGAGCTTTCGCTTGGGTATAGCAAGAGGATCCTGAAGGAGGTTTACGACCTCAATACTTCAGATTTTGTCGATTATTGTGACCCTAAGACAAGGGATGGGTTTGCTGCTTATTGTAAGGGGGTCGTTAAGGGGGAGGCGTTTTGTTTTTCTACCCAAAATCCCAATTGGAGAGATGAGCTCACCCACATCTCGTACTTGACGATCATTCGCAAGGCCTTGTTTAAACTGTTCCCGAATATCCTCGCGATACAAAGGATGAGACCTGATTAGGCGCGGTCATTCCCGAAAGCAGAGCTTTTTGTCTCCAGCCTGACGACATGTTGTCCCCGCCGCACACTCTCCCATGATACATTGTCTCAAACATGCACCTTTGTAACAGATGCTGCTGCTGCTTGTGCATCGCTTGATGGTTTGTGCGGTGCATACTTCTTTGTTGATATCGACCGTTTTTTGGGTCCAGCCATCTTTGAGTCTGGGGGGACCTTGCATGTCCCGCTCTGTTTTGACGCCGTGACAGGAGAAGCATGTCAGGGTGCTATCTCCCAGGAGTCTTTTCATCTCAGGGAGTACCTGATCTTCCATGAACGCAACGATACGTGCGATCTTTGGATCTTGGTGTTTTCGTGTGGGGATGTTTTTGGGATCGAGAGGGTGGAGGAGGCTGGGTTTACTGAAATCGAGATGTTCGTCTTCTTGTCGTCCGTGGCAGCTTTGGCAATGAAGCTGTGTTGTTTGGTATTGGGACAATCCGGAGTGCTGAAACATCAATTGCATTTGTGGCTGGACAACTTGTTGCATGAAGTCAGCTTTGGATTGTGGTGTCGGGTTTCCGCCTGATGGGCTGCTCCCCCAAGATGAACCACCATCCATGCTTGTTCCACAAAACATGTTCCCGTCTGGACCCCATTGTGGTGTCTGTTGGAGTGGCTCTTCTTGGGCATCTGAGCAGGCATATGTGCTCAAACCAAGTACCAGGCAGCAGCAAAAAAACCAGCTTCTTTTTGTGTGTTGTGTATACACCCTCATCTAATCCTCCTGTTTTTTAGGATGTCGAATGATACTTTTACCATAGATACACCAGACGTCGCAATAAGCATGACATGTTTTATCTGTTTTTTTTGTGGATTGTGCTATACTCCAATCGTGACAGCGGGACGGGATAGAATAATGGTCGGATATAAGGACCAAACCTTCGAATAATTTATGACATGATGATCGGATGCAAGGCCCAAACCTACGGGGTGATATGTTATGTTCTTTTCTTCTTCGATGAGCTGGTTACGAACTTTTTCTTTTCAGGATAATGTGATGATCATTCGTATTGTATCGATTTGCTTGTTTTTGGTTTTATCTTGTGGTCTCGGACGGAATGTAAGAGCTTGCAAACTACCAACGAGTTCTATCAACTCTCGAACGACACTTCCTGTCGATGGGATGAAGGATGTCCCTACAAACACAGATATCTTGCTCGAATACAAGTACACTTTATTTTCTGGTGGAGGAGGGGGCTTTTCTATCGATGAGACCTTCCGTTTGCTTGACGCGAAGGGCAAGGAGGTGACGCTTAAGAAGAGGATTGGAGCGAGCCGAACAACAGGATATTGGGGACGTTATGTTGTTATTCTAGAGCCGTCGGCTGAGCTTTCTCCAAATACGACATATACTTTGTCGTCGAACCTGTCAAAGCTACCGTGTGCTTTGCCTTCAGGTTGTCAGCCTGGGGACTTCTCGAAGATCATGTCATTTCATACAGGGGCGGCGTCGGACAAGACCCCTCCATCTTTTCGTGGGATCGAGAAGCTCTCAGGGTGTGAACCGGCGAGTCAATGTCGTTCGAGCGCATGTTGTGGGCCTTATGTGCAGAGAACGTTTGCTCTGTACTGGAAGTCTTCAAAAGAAGCGGCCTCATCTATTCGGTACAATGTGTATGGGGATGGGGTGCTCTTTTTTGAGCGGATCTCGACGACATCGTTTGCTGTGACTGTGTCTTTGTCAGGGACGAGCTTTACTCCCAGCAGTTGGTCTGTGTTGCGTTCAGCTCCCCAAAAAGTGACCGTACGTGCTGTCGATATGGCTGGTAATGAGGATACAAACCGCAACTCTTTCGATGTCCCCAAAGTATGTTCTCAGATACCTGTTGATGAACGTGAGGGAGAGCAAGAAAGAGATCAAGATGGTGGGGTCTTGGATGCAACTCCGGACACACGTGGTGGAGGCGATGCCCCAGCCCGTGAGTTTTCTGACGTGCCTGAGTCGAAACACTCTGTGGGGTGTCAGAGTGCATATGGTCCTGTCGGAGGCTTGGACTTCTTTTGGTTGCTTGCTGTGTTCCTTGTGCTGTTGTACCGGAGAGCTTGGTGTTTATTCAAAAGACAATGCTGTTAGTACACCAGAACAGAACTTTCTCGAATTATTTTTTCCTCGGAGGACCCTTCCCCAAGCAAACAAGGGATGCCTCACAACACAGAAAACACGTCTCCAGACAGAGAAGGGATGTCTCAAAACACAGAGGGGATGTCTCCCCCACACCAAAGTCATCGCAAGGCACCCAAGCCCCAAAACAACAAACAGAGATGTCACTTCAGGCAATATCTATGTGAAGCCTACTTAACATACGTCATCATCTGAGCAACAAATGTGAGCATTCCATTCACAAAGAGCTCACTTCTGCTTGCAGACATACCACTCCAATGTGTAGAGCAGACACTTCTTCGTGCGAATATGACACTTCCCCGCGCAGATATGTCACTTCTTTGCACACATCACGCACTTTGTGCTGTTGGGATACCACTTCAGGTTAACGGAGCTACCACTTCAGGTAACCTGAGGTGGCACTTTACGAGACTGGAAGTAAGATTATTTCTCATATAGATGCGAAAAATGGAAGGTGGAGAGGCTGTTCAGGTTGGGATACTGGATGGCGTTCTTGAGTCAAAACCGTTGGGGGAGGTCTCTTGTTGGGCTCTCTGTTGGTGGATCGATTGACAATGGTGGTTTGGGCTGGTGGCTGACGTGACAAACCTCTGTCCTGTTGCACATTCTTGCTGTTGGACCTATACTCCAAGGATACAGCCACGCAACAAAAGCATCCGCCTGCTCGCAAGCTTGACGATAGCTTGTAGATGAGGCGAGAGGCCAACGAGAGGATAAAGTTGGATGGAAAAAGCAGATGTCGTAATCATCGGTTCCGGGTATGGTGGAAGTATCCCTGCCTATCGGATGGCGAAAGATGGACGTAAGGTCGTTGTGCTTGAACGTGGAAAGCGCATGGAGACGAGTGACTTTCAGCACTCTGACGATCCCAAATACGTCAACAGTGTCCTTGAGCTGCTCGTCGCGAGCAATAACGCAGCGCTTCGTGTCGGGCGTCTCGTCGGTGGCGCGTCGATCAACATGGATGGTGGGTGCTTTCGGCTCCCCGCCCACTCCTACACAGCCAAAGACAAATCAGGGCGGCCCTATTGGCCCGAGTCCATCACGAAAGAAGTGCTCGCCCCATACTATGACGAAGCCGAAAAAGTCATGAAGATTCGTCAAATGGAGTGGAATGAGATCCCAAAGTCAGGTGGGTTGTTCGCGGACATCTTTGCCAAAGCCGGACACAAAGTCGATCGCGCACGCATGAATTACACCGACTGTATCCACTGTGGTTACTGTTCTGTCGGCTGTCGCTTCGCCAAGAAGCAGTCTCTGATCCTCAATTACATCCCTATGGCCGAAAAGCTCGGTGCGGAGTTCCGCTCAGAGTGTTTTGTCGACCACATGAAGCCAGATGGCACCGGTTTTGTCGTCCATTACAAAAAAGGTGAAGAGGCCAAAGAGATTCGCGGCGATCTGGTCTTCCTTGCTGCTGGTGGCCTTCACTCTCCCGCAGTGCTTCACCGCTCGAGCAATTATCTCGACAAATTGCCCCTTCATGTGGGCAAACACCTCAACTTCAACGGTGAATCCGCTTACATCATGATCCTCCCCGAGGATTACGGTGGTCTCGATGAATACTTCTGTTATATGGGGATGGAAAATGCCGGGATGATGTGTTTTTCGCCCTTTGAAGATGAAGGTTTCACGTTTCACCCTGGTGGTGGGATGGAACCAACAATGTTCGCTGCGGCGCTAAGTGGTACGGATGATCCCGAGCTGCCCAAACGCACATGGGGGCTGGAGTTCAAACGCTTTGTCGAGAAAGTCTATCCCCACCGTGTCTTCGCCTTCTCGTCTTTGGGACTCGCAGAGGGCATCTCCGAAGTCGAGAAGTCCAACAACAGCGACACCAAAGTCTCGATCAATATGACCCCTGCCTACGAAGCCTATCTCGACAGAATGGATTTGTTCCTCGATGACGTCGCCAAAAAGAGCGGCTGTAAGATTATCTCGGCTATGCCCCGTAGACTTCATGGGATGACGACGGCTCACCACCTCTCTTCCAACCGTATGGGCTCATCCAAGGACAACTCTGTCGTTAGTCCCGATGGATACGTCTGGAATTATCCCAATCTGTTCTGTTGTGACGCGAGCGCCTTACCATATGCGCTTGGTGTGAATCCTGCCCTGACCATCTCCGCAAACGCCTTGCGTGTGTGTGATTATGTACAAAAGAACCGATGAGGAGCCGAAGATGACACACAAAGATGACAAGCGTGAGCAACACTGGCAGCTCAGCCGCCGTGAATTTTGTCGCCGCTCGGCCATTACCATCGCTGTGCTCGCACAAGGGTGGTTACCTGGGTGTTCGACAGAGCCCAAAGAGCAGAAAAAAGAGCCTCCTCCACTGCCGACTTGTAAGGAGAGCACAACACCCGAAGAGAAGACGATCGAGGCGTTTTGTGAGGTCTGTATGCCTGGCTTACAAAATGACCCCAAAAAGATCCCTGGCGCCGTTGAAGCTTGTGCCGTTGCGATGTTCTTTGACCCTGAACTCCCAGCACATCCTTATGTCCCTCTGATCGTCAGCCTCCTTAACTCGCAATCCCAAAACGCACATGGTGACGACTTTACTGCGCTCACATACGAAAAACAGATCGAAGTCGTCGATTTTCTCGACCAGAATATTCAACTCTTTGGCTTCGCGATTATGTTGGTCAGGTTGGCGTATTACAGCAGTGAACAGGCAGCTTATTATCTCGGCTACCCTGGTGCCAACGGTGGCTATGTGTCACATGACCACTTCAGCTTTCGCAAACCGATGTCCGAAGAGATGACCAAAGATGGTAACCTCCCGTGAAGGCCAAATAAACACAAGACCCACCTCCATATGTAAGTAGTCCTTTCACGAAGTAAGCGCATGAGTATGATATTACATTTTCCCCGTAGGGTCGGGCCTTGTGTCCGACCTCTGTGTTGCGTTTTTTCCGTAGGATCGGGTCTTGTGTTCGACCTCGATATTGAATGTCTTTTCGCGAGAGGACCACTAAGGCCGCCAGATGGAAAAAGAAGGCAAGCCAAAAAAGTACACACAGAGCTGGTTATTGAAGCCTGATGTGAATCCCTCTGCGCCATGTCCCAAAAACAAACGATGCGAGAGCATCGTGGGGTCTGGGGTTGAACAAACCCCAGGCGGGTGTGGGCAGCCAGCCCACGACGCCAAGCGAAGCGCGGCAGACATGCAGGGGCGAGTGGCAACTCGCCCAAACAAGGACGTACAGGGAGCAACATGCAGGGGCGAGTGGCAACTCGCCCAAACAACGACGTATAGGCAAATCGCCCAAACAAGGACGTACAGGGAGCGACATGCAGGGGCGAGTGGTTATAGGCTGGGGGGTGTGGAGCGGAGATAGGCTTCGATTTTGATCGAGCTTGGTGTCTTGATACCCCCAACCGAACGCATCTTGAGTTTGGTCGTGACCAGCATATAATTGTCCTTACCGTGACCACTGACGCGAAATCTGATCCGCTGTCCTGTGTATCCCTTCACGACACCGTAGAATAGCCCCATACGATTGGTCTTTCCGATAAGTTTTTTGTTTGCGTAGACACGTGCCCCTGTGATCCCTTGCTTGTTCGATGTCATCGCGATGACTTTTACAGGGAAGAACCACATCTGATGTGCCTTCTCGTGCGTGACTTTTTTGGGGGGCATTTTGGCGGGTTTGCGCGTGGTCTTCTTGCCTTTCCACAAAAAGATTTTCAACTCGATGGGCTGTGTGCGGGTCTTCGAACCTTTGTACATTCGCAGAGTGCGAGTGGCGACGCTCTTATTGTTGGGACCACGTTGTACGCGGATCTTGATGTCACTTCCTACAACACCACGATACATTCCGACATAGATACCAAAGAAGTTTGTCGAACCAAGCAGCTTACCATCGACATAAATTTGCGCGTCTGGAATGGGTTTTTTGAAGGGAGTCTGGACAGTGACCTTGAGCAAGAAGAGTTTTCTGGGACCTTTTTGCACACGTCGACGTAGAGGGATGCTCCTCCTCGGCGAAGGTCTCTTGTGTTGGGGAGGCTTCGCGCGAACAACAGGCTTCTTGCGGAGCGCTGGTTTTCTACGGATGACAGGCTTCTTGCGAGGCATGGGAGAGGTTTTGCGTGTGATGGGTTTTTTCTTGAGGTAGGGGGGGAGGGGTTCATCATCGCCACGTAGATGGGCTGTGACATAGACTGTTTGTGGTCCTGTCTGTTCTTTTCGCAGGAAGGTGTAGAGCAAGATGTAGTTGTCTGGTCCTGGTGCTTGGACACGGATCTGGATACGCTCTCCGACTTTCCCTTTGTAGTGCCCCATGTAGAATCCGGAGATATTGGTCCGACCAACGAGTGTGCGGTTGATGTAGACGAGCGCGCCTGAGAGTCCGACTTTTTGTGTATTGAGCACGATGACGCGGATCGGGAATCCCTCAGGTCGTTTGGTTGGCGCTTTGCGTCTCTTGAATGTTTTGTATCGACGTGGATTGTAAGGTGTGCGTCGTTTGAATCTGTAAGGCGTGCGTCGTTTGAATCGTCGACGTGGTGCAGGTGTCCCTGGTTTGCGGAGTACCGCTCTGACGAAGATGGGGCGTGGGAGTTTGCCGAAGTTCGTCTTGCGAAGGCTGAGTGTCCTCGTGACCAACAGCTCGTTATCTTTCCCGATACCTTGTACCCGGATCTTGATGCGTTGGCCTTCTTTACCACGATAGGAACCGTAGTAGACCCCATGGCGGTTGGTTGTACCGACGATGTTTTCGTTTACCATGACGAGGACATAGGGGAGCTTTGTGTGTTCAGCGGTCTGGGCGGTGACTTTAATGGGGAACATCCAGGTTGATTTGGCGTGAACGTGTCCGACGAGAGAGAGGGACAAGAGAAGAAAGATGGGAACGATGCACTTGCGCATGGCTCGAACTCCTTGTGTGGCGATTTGGTTTCGGTCTGTGTTGTAGCATGCGCTTTTTGTCTTTTGCAACGACCTCACGAGCAAAACCTCGTATAGACGGTGTTTCTCTTGGCGTGACATCAGTGTGTGGGGGATGTCTTCTGTGGATGAGCTTTTTGGGAGGAGGGGGTGTGAGGTTGAATGGTGTCCGTGAGAAGGGTGATACCATGTGTCAGGAGGTTGTTGAGCGCAGGTCTTCGTCTTTTTCCGACCCATTGTATCGACGTGTTGACGATGTGTCTAGTGCGCTGGAGTTGCTCCGTTGTCGTGTGATCTCCCATCACACGGGCAGCTCCAATCCCGAAGGCCGTCGCCGCGGCGCCAATCCCAAACACGATAGGACCTGTGTCATTGTCGACGTAACCCTTTACTCCACGAGGCCACTCCCTGAAACCCCCCATCCCCGCAAGCTGTACGAAGTGATGGCGTTTGTATGCTTTGTAGAGTGTGCGTGCGGCCTTTGGAGCCATACGTCCAAGATAGAGAATCGACCAAGAGAGTCCACAACCTCGCGGTGATCGCCACATACGACTTCCTGTCACGTTGGAGTAGTGAAGACCTCGTTTGTTGGTCGCGTGTCTCTTCATGTAACGCAACCATCCTTGGAGAGGTGCTTGTAAGAGATCTTTGTTGTAGAGTTTGTCGTAAAGCCAGAACGCGTAAAGTGTTGCGGTCTGGTCGGCGGGCCAACGATGCCGACTCTTTCTGTATGAACGCAGATGTTTTTGGCGGCTTTTGAGCGAGAGTCTGCGCAGGTGTTTGATGATCTTTGTGTGGAGCGCTGGATAAAGTCGCTTCTTTTGGGTCAGGCTGGCTTCGCCAAGCACGATCGCGAGATGACTTAGATACAACCCTGTGTGTCCAAAACGACGAAGCTTTGTGGGGGTTTTTCCGTATGGTGAGAGTGTTGGGTGAAGCGCGAGTGTGACCGCCTGTGTGAGCAGCTTTTTGGCGAGCTTTTTGTGCACTGGAGAGATGCGCGCGATGTTGGACAACCCCTGGGAAGCCTTGGAGAGCGCGACCATCGCGAATGGCTGACCCACGCGTTTTTTGAGACGTCGTATGCCCTTCAAGTGTAGATGGTTTTTGATGTACTGGAGGCTCTCCTTGGCCTGTGATGTTGGGGGGATCAAACGCAAGCCCGCGAGCGCCACGGACGAACATCCCACAAGAAATAACCCTCCCCACATCCACATTCTATATCTCGATCTCATCTTCTCGATCCTTCTTTACAACGTTTTTTCCTGTAGGATACCTCGTCTATTTGAAGGTTCTTTGAAGAGATGAAGAAGATTGTTTGAATTGGGCTCTCAGGGACCACCATCTTTGGTCGACGCCTCGCCATTGAACTCTCCAGGGAAAGGGAACTCTGAAGAGCCGCCATCAGGCGGGAAACCACCACCGTCAGGTGGAAATCCAAAGTCAAATCCGCCACCTTCAGGAGGGAATCCAAAGTCAATAGGTCCACCATCTGATGGAAATCCAACGTCAGCAGGCCCACCATCTGGGTTTGGCCCAAAGTCTGGTGGGGGGATGGAATCAGTGGGACCACTGTCAAACGTCGGTTCTTTTGTCTCCGGGACAACAGAGTCTGTGGGACCACCATCAAGGGAGATGTCTGGCACGCCTGCATCCACATAGTCGACAGGTGGCGGCTCTTCTTCGATAAACTCGGATTGATCGGGCGGCTCTGTGCTGATTGTTTCTGTAAGAGGTTCGGTGGTTGGTTCTGTAAGGGGTTCGGTGGTTGGGTCTGGGATACTTTCTTCTTTTGTGGTGGGCTCTTTGTCGTCTTGTGTGCCTTCTGAAGTGGTCTCTTCACGGGGCTCTGTCGGAGCGCTGGAGATACAGATACTTCCGATACATTGGAGCGCACCTCCGCACTCTTCTGCGCTTGCACAAGGGAGCCCCTCCATCGTGGGGAGTGTACCGGTGCAGTGGATGGACGCGACACACAGGCAGAGCAATAGGAGCGTGGATACAATTCGTGTGGTCATGGGATATCCTCTACAAGCCTTGTTTGTGCAGTATGTGTCTTGTGCTTTGTGTCGATGACAGGGGGGATGGTGTAAGTGAGGTCGGTTGGGGTTTGGGACGTGACAGGATGAAGAGCGTGACACCAACCCCCACTGCTACGACGCCACTACCGATGAGTACCCAGCCTGCGGTCTGGAGATTCTGTGTGTCTCTGAATGTCTGTTGGACCGCAGCGGCTGATTCTCCTTGTTCGATTTGTTGGAGTCGACCTTCGATGGTGTTGGTGATACTGCGTGTGCGGATGTCTTCGATATTAGAGAGGACCTGGTCTTGTGCTTGTTGTCCAAAGACTGTGAGGACGACGCCTCCAGCGAGCAATAATCCACCAACACCACCGAGAATGACAGGCGCAACAGGGAAAGGTTGTGGTGTGGCTTGTGCGGGTTTCTTTGTCGGAGGCTTCAACGCGAGCTTTGTCTTGCGTGTCTTGGTGGGCTTTTGACGCGCTTTGGTTGGTTGGTTCTCTTTCTTGTCGACTGCGCGTTTTGTCGGCTGTACAACGCGCTTGGTAAGGGTTTTTGTCTTTGCTGCGGTCTTCGTTGGGGTCTTTGTTGTTGCCTTGGTTGAGTCAGCCTTCTTTACTGTTACCTTCGTTGAGTCAGCCTTCTTGGTTATTACCTTCGTTGAATCAGCCGTCTTTGCTGTTATCTTTGCTGGTTTTGTCGAATCAGTCGTTTTGGTTGTGTCCCTTGGTGGGGGCTGTTTGGAGGCGACTTGTGTTGTCTTTGTGGGTGGATTGGGCTTGGGTGTGTTGGCGGCCTTTGTCGTCTTTGTTTGTGTCGGAGGTGTGCGGGGAGGGGGCGTCGGTGTTGTGTTTGCGGCTACGGGCTTGTTTTTCCGTGTGGGAGGAGCGGTCTCTTTTTTGGGGGGATTTGGGCGTTTTTTGACGCGGGCGAGGCGTACGGTTCGCTTTTTGGGTGGCGCTGAAGTATTTGGACGCTTGGCTGGTTTGACACGTCGTTTTGGGCGCGCTCTGCGTCGTCTGATGGGAGGGGGAAAGCTGATACTGACAGTCCGGTTTTGTCTACGTTTGTAAAGCGCGAGGCGTTTCGTGACTGTGGGGAGCCCTCTGTATTTGACAAAGATGCTGTACCTTCCGGGTCGAACGAGTCTTGTTTTGATGGGAGGACTGTAGAAGATGCGTGTATAGCGATAACCTTTGACTGTGACACGTGCGCGCATTCCGCGTCTTGTGACGATCCTCATGCGGATGTATTTGATGCGTTTGCGCAGCGTTTTGATTTGTTTTTGAATGCGTTTGCACCTGTAGGCTTTGCCACAGAGGTCTTCATCGATGTAGCTTTGCAGCAAAAAGATGGCCTGTTCGAGTCGATAGGCTTGTGCAGAGCTGTTGTTTGTCCTTTGTGCGGACTTTTGGTAGGCCCAGGCACCATTTCGCAGGTAACGACCTTTTCGGACCTGTTTGAACTTGCTGAGTGTTTGGCCTCGCTTCATCTTCTTGGCGAGTGCGCGGAAACATTCGGCAGAGCGCAGGTATTGTTTTTGGTTGGAGAGCGCTGCACACGTTGTTGTGCTCGCCTCACTCTTTGAAGGTACGAAGACATAACAGACGACGAGAAGAGACCATAGAGAGAGTTGGGGCTTCACGGAACACTCCATTAGACTGTCGATGGTTGGTGAATCGTCCATGTAAAGACGGTCGTTATGGTTGTTTCTTGAGGCAATAATCTGCGGAGAGGAGCGTCAATCCTTCTTTTTTCAGATAGATGATGGGGTTTTTTTGTTTTGGTAGTTGGAAGACACACTGCGCGAAGCCTTTTTGTTCGACGAGGATCTCGCCAGGCGATGCGGGGACACAGAAGCCACCTTTGACGCGATGTGCTTTGCCTGATTCTACGTCGACGTCGGCATTTTTTCTGAGCGCTGGGAGTACTTTGATAAACACTCCATTCTTTTGCTTACACAAACTCGTCTTTTGGGGTTGCCCCGTCTTCTTTTGGGGTTGGCCTGTGGTCTTTGTCTTGCCTTGAGAGGTTTGGCGATTGGAGGGGGGAGCTTTGCGTGCTTGTGTGTTGCCTTGCTTGGGAGTCGCTTTGGGTTGGGCTGTTTGTTTGTTCGCAGCCAGCGTCTGTTTTGCAGGTGTGTTGGTCTTTGTGGGTTGTCGCAGGGCAAAGTAGCCTGTGGCACCAGCGACCGCGACGACCGCGAGCGATGTTGCGACCCAGAACGCGGCGCTACCAGCGGCAAAGATCCCGGCACCTCCCGCTGAGACGGTCCCCGCCGCGGCTGATATGCTCGCCGCTTGTGACGCTCCTGCGAGGACACCGCTTGCTTGTGAAGTCGCTGTACCTGCGACGTATTGGCTGGCATGTTGGAGACTGTCCTGTACGAATTGTTTCGCTCGTGCCTCAAGTTGCTCCTTGAGCATGTCTTTGAGTTGGTCTTTGACCTTGTCTTTCAGCTCATCTTTGATCTTGTCTTTGATCTCCTCTTCGATTTTTTTGCGCAGGAGATATTCGTGCTTCGCCCACTGGAACGCGTAGAGAAAGGCATCGACGTCTTGGTAGCGTTCCTCTGGCTCTCTGGCGCACGCTTTGGCGATGAGTTGGTCGATTGGGTGTAGCAAAAGATCCTGAAAGTCATTGTTTGCGAGTGCAGGAGGGTATGCGCCGAGGGGCGCGGTTCCTGACATCAAGGTGTAAAGTAAGACACCGAGGGAGAAGACCTCACTTGTTGGAGAAGGCTCTTCACCTTGTTTGACCTCTGGTGCTACGAAAGATGCGGAGTCTTCGATAAGGCGCTGCAAAGAGGGTTGCTGAAGAGCGAACAAAACAGGCTCTTCTTCATCGAGCACTTCGATGTATTCGGGAGCAAGTCCACCTAGTCGTTCTTCGTCCTGGTGGGGGTCGTGGAGGTGTGCGCACAATGTGACAAACATCGGGAAGAATCGCTGTGGCTGCTTGCGTTGTTTGGGCGTTTGATTGGTGAGGAGCGTGTCGAGTGTTTGTGTCGCTTGTTCTGGCATTGGTATTGACCTGTGGCGATGAGAGTATCAACGTATCAGGCCCCTGAATAAGGCCGTCGGATAGGAAAAAGGATAAGGAAAAAGAGACCTTACGTCTGTGTCGGGGGAAGGCGTCCATGCCTGTGCTGTGGTAAAAAGACCTGCACCATTATAGCACAATGATCGAAACATACGAACTGATTTTGTGGCGTTTTAGCTAACAAATGCGGAGGGGCTCTTTGGGTGGGTCTTCTGGTTTTTGTAAAATGTTCACTCACTCGTCGCGGAGAAGACAACGTAGGGAAAGAGTCGCTTCCCTTTGTGTTTGGTATTGGTGAGGTCAAGGACTTGGATGACGTTTTTGTACTTGATGTTGCGATTGGCGACGATGATGGCACGTGATTCACGAGGGGATGCTTTTTTTATTTTCTTCAGGCAGGTTGTGAGTCCTGCGAGATCCATCTTATTTTGTTTGTTTGGGAAGGTCAGCGCTGGAGGGGGTTTTGGTGATGCTTTACCTGGTGAGCAATGAGTGGGAATGGGATGGCCGTATACGAGCAATGAGATGCCTTTTGGTTTGATGTGGATGGTTAGATTGAGGGGGCGTTGTTCTTTTCGCGGTGTCACCTTTCGTCTGGACACTTTTCGCCTTTTTGTCGGGGGAACCTTTTGTGTTTTGGCAGGGCGTTTGTTTGTTGTGCGAGAGCTTGTGGTCTTTTTGAGAGACTTGAAGCCCATCCACTTTGCGAGCTGTTTGTTACCTTTGAGCGCACCTGTCAAGGTGTCGAGTTGAGGGGCTTTTTCGATGCGGAGCGTAGGCGTTTTTGGTTGCGCACGTGCGAACGTGCCACATCGACTGTTGGCGGGTGGGAGTCCACCAATCATCGGAGGGCAGAGCAAGAAGATACGAGCTTCACAGCGCGTTCCCTTTTTGAAGGGGTGACATACTGCGAGGTCAAACTCGCCAAATCCAGCCTGACCACCTGTGTAGAGCAACTTTGTGAGGAGCCCGTAAGGGAGGTCTTGATCGAAAAACAACAGCAGGTCGTTGTGGGTTGGATGTTTCGTGCGCTTCGCGAGCGCTTTTCTGCGCTTGTATCGTGCTAAAAGACGTTTATAAAGGGGCAGAATGAGATAGCTACCTGTTCGACGCAAGGTTTTTTTGGGAAGTTTCCATCCCGAGCGAAGGGAAATTTGTTTCACACCATCCACATAGATCCCACTCGGGGAGACAGAGAGCGATGTTTTGAATTGCACCATACGATAGGCTTGTGCTGAGAGTGGGAGTTGAATCGATGATGTTGTTGGGAAAAGAGATGGGTTGATACAAGCTTTTTGGCATTGGGCTGTTGAGAGTGCTTGCGAAGCATTTGCTGTTGGTATCAACAACCCAAAACACAGGATAAAAACAATACGCCAACCGAACATCGTGGACCTCCTGGTATATAGCCGTGCAAGGCTTTTTAGCGTGCACTTATGATACCCGGAGCATACTGGATCTTTGGTTGTATGGCAATCTGCTCACTTACTGGTCCTCTCGCGAAAAGGATATACAACATCAAGTTCGGACACAAGGCCCGATTCTACCGGGTAAATGCAATGTCGATGTCGGACACAAAGCCCGACTCTACTGGGGAAAATGCAACATCATACTTATGCGTTTACTTCGTCAGGGGATGTTTTTGGATGGAAGCAGCACTTTTTCCCACTGTTTTTGTGCTCCGATGAGTTGTAGAGGAGAGAGGGTCTATTTGTGCCAGGTGCGCTCTCCTGCCGTCGGTATGAGCGTTCGGTTTTTGTGGCGTTGTACGCGTTTATACTGTCGCGCGGAGAGCAGGTGTGGTCGGTTGGCCAACGTCTTTGAGCGCTCTCCCGGCTGTTTGGCAGGCGTCTTCTTTTGTACCACAGGGATAGGACGTGTTTGATCGAGGTCACGGTGTCCGTGTGCCTGTCGTATGGGTCTGCGTACTCTCTCGATACGTTCGTGTGTGCTCAACTGTTCTTTTTGACGAGTCACTTTCTTCGGGGTCTCTTGGGGAAGTTGAAGCTCACCCGCCGCATCAGATGTGTACTCTTTCTCGTAGGAGAGGTTGATTTGTATGGTGCCATCCTCAAAGGTTGGTCGAAGGACCATAACTTCTTGTGGAATGTTCTTTTTTTTGATGGGTTGAATCGCTTGTCTCATGATCGTACTCCCTTGGAAAAGAAGGTTCTTCTGTCTGCAAATGTGTTTTGCATAAACCATTCCACCAAAGGTATCTTTACGAAAGATATAGATCTTTTTGAGTTGTACTGTGATGATGTGGGAGATCTTTGTGTTTGGGATGGGGTCTTAGGAGAGGGGGGGGAAGGTATCTTCTCGTTTTGTGGGATGTCTGGTTCCCATCATGAAGAACTTTGTATATGGGGTGGTTCTCTCGCGAAAAGGACATGCAACATTGAGGTCGGACACAAGGCCCGACCCTATGGGATAAAACGCAATATCGAGGTCGAACACAAGGCACGAACCTACCGGATAAAACGCAATGTCGAGGTCGGACGCAAGGCCCGACCCTACGGGATAAAACGCAATATCGAGGTCGAACACAAGGCACGAACCTACCGGATAAAACGCAATATCGAGGTCGGACACAAAGACCGACCCTACTGAAAACGCAATGTCGAGGTCGGACACAAGGCCCGATCCTACTGAAAACGCAATGTCGGACTCATGCGCTCACTTCGCGAGAGGACGACTTAGCTGGTGCGGCGGATACGCAGCGCCTGGAAGAAGAGCCCAAGGAGCATCAACAAGGCGAGCCAGGAGAATGGGGAGTTGCTTTGGCTTTGGCAACCACAACCACCACTTGGAGCGACTCCATTGTCAGGTGTGGTGGTTCCATTATCAGGTGTTGTGGTTCCGTTATCAGGCGTTGTGTTCCCATTATCGGGCGTTGTGTTCCCGTTATCAGGTGTTGTATTTCCTGCGTCATTACCTGTTGTTTGTTCTGTCTCTGTTGGCTCATTGGCTGGAGCTTCGACTTGTGTGACTTTTTCTTCTTGTGGTTTGTCGACACACTTGCCATCGACACATTCTTGTGTGGCGGAGCATGAGACGCCTGCGCAGGGATCTTTGGGGACACATTGGCCTTCGACACAGGTCTCGGTGTCTTTACAGGCAGGTGAACAAGGGGACACTTTGACACAGACACCGGCCTGACAGCTCTCACCTGTTTGGCAGAGGTCTCCATCATCGGGGACACCGTTACAGTCGTCGTCTTGTCCGTTACACTCTTCTGTTTTGGGGGCAGGGGCATCGCAGGAGGACCACTTGCCATCGACACAGACCTCATTTCCGTTGCCACAAGCGCTTTGGCAGGAACGTTTGAGCTCTTCGTCTACTTTTCCGTCACAGTCGTCGTCTTTGTTGTTACAGAGTTCGGCAGCGCCAGGGTAGACATCTTTGTTCTTGTCGTCACAGTCGGGGTCAGCGGCGCAGATCGTGACACCATCACCATCTTCGTCGAAGCCTTCGTCACGAGTTCCGTCACAGTTGTTGTCTTTTCCGTCGCAGATTTCGGGGGATGCTGGTTTCCCGTTGTATGCAGGGAAGACATTCTTGTCGTTGTCATCACAGTCTTTAGAAGCCGGTACACCGTCTTTATCCTGGTCAACTGTCGGTTGCGTGACGTTGATCGTGTATTCTTTGGTGTTGTTGGTCTCGTCAGCTTCTGTGATTTTTTTGTCGGGATCGACTTCGACTCTTACGAGGATTGCGCCCGCTTTGGTCGCTGTGTATTTGTAGGAGAGACCTTTGAGTTTTTTCTCTTGAAGACCACCTGTGATAGTCAGGTCGGGTTTGATTTGGTTACCATCGATGGTGAGTCTGACGGTGATATTGTCTGTGGTGGTGATGCCGAGGTTGCGGATCGCGATCCCGATGCTCGCGGTTGAACCAGTGGTGACTGTTGTGGGTGTTGTGACGATAGATGAAACTGTGAGGTCGGGGCGTGGGATGTCCTTCCAGGTGACGGCGAGGTCTTTGGTGTTGTTCTTTTCGTCACTTTCGACAATTTTGTCTGTGGGGTCGACTTCGACGCGGATGGTGTGTGGGCCAGGTGTGTTGACGGTGATGGTCTTGTTAAAACTCGTCGTTGAACCTGCGGAGAGGCCTGTAAATTGGGAGGAGTCTCCGATCTGCTTGCCATCGACGTAGAAGCGAACGAGGAAGGAGGGGACGCCGATGGGAGCGCCTTTTGAGCCCTGGTTTTTGACCGTCGCTGTGATCTTGACAGATTGTTGGACTTGTGGAGGGCTCGGCAGTACGGAGATCGATTGGACGATCAGGTCAGCACGTGGGACGCTCCCCCAAGTGAAGGATTTCTCGATCGTGTTGTTGGATGTGGAGAGCTCTTTGGGCGTGCTTCCAGAAGGATTGACGACCGCCTTGATTTTGTGTGCGCCAGTGCTGGTGACAGTGTAGCTGTAGTCGACAAACTTCACGCTACCAGCGGACAAATTGGTGAAGGGTTTGGAGCCGAGCTTTTGTCCGTCGAGGTAGAAGTCTACGAGGATCGAACCACTCGCATTACTCGGACCGATGTTTTTGATACCTACACGGAAGGTTGAGGGGGAGCCTACGATGGGGCTACCGGGGTTGACGACGAGTGAGATGGGGTCGAGGTCTGGGAGGGCTGCGGACCATGTCCAGGTCGCTGTTTTGCTGTTGTTGTTCTCGTCTGTTTCTTTGATCTTGTTGGTGGGGTCGACGTCGACTTTGATTTGGTGCGCACCTTGTGTGGGGATGCTTACATTAAACGTCTTGTCGCCTGTGCTTCCTGCACCCAGGCCAAACACGAAACTCTTGGTGTCTGTTGAGACTTTGCCATCGACGGAGTAGCGCAAGATAAATTGGTTGGTCAATCCACCAGCGCTCTTGACGCCGTTGTTTTTGACGGTGACGGTCATCTTTGCGGTCGCGCCTGCTGCAGGTGATGTTGGAGAGAAGGCGATCTTGGTGATTTCGAGGTCTGGCAGGTTATCTTTCCACGTAAAAGACGCGCTTTTGCTGTTGTTGTTGTCGTCCAATTCGGGGATTTGTGTTTTGGAGTCGGCCTTTGCGGTGATGGTCTTTTTGCCCGCAGTGGTTTGGGTTGTTTGTGTAAAGAGAACCCGCTTGGCACCGGACGCGAGAGATGGAACGCTCAACTGGACTGGGCTCCCTGTGCCGACCTGTACACTGACTGAGAAAGAACTTGTGACGTCTGTGCTGCCAGCGTTTTGGACTTCGACGTAGACGGTCGTCGCTTGTTTGGTGATGGGGGTGCTTGGAGAGACCCAGATGCGGCTAACGACGAGGTCGGCGCCTTGGCGCGTAAAATTGACCGAGCGGGAGACTTTGTTGTTGTTCTCGTTGCTCTCACTGACCTTTGCTGTCGCGTCGACAAACAGCTCTACCCTCTTGAGTCCGTTGGTCGCGATGGCCGTTGCGGGGATGTTGATGGTGTAGTTGTCTTTGCTCTTACCTGCGAGACCGAATGCGTCGCACTTGCTACCGATCTTTTTACCATCTGCATATGCATAGATTTCAAATGAACAGGTTGAAAAGCGGCTGCCTGCGCGGTCGGCGCCTTTGTTTTCAATCACCACTTCGATTTTAAATGCGGTCGCTGCCGCAGGTGAAGCGGGGTTTAAAGCAAATGAGGACACGACCAAGTCCGATGCGGCCAAGGCGGCGGTCGGTAAAAGGAGGAAAATCAGCATAAAGATCACGATGCTGTATCTCTGTCGGGACATTCTTACGTGGGATTCTTTCACAACATTATCCTTACAAAAAAAGGCAACCTGCCCATCAGGTCGCTGTTCTTGATGAATCATCTGTACATGAGACTGTGTCTACATGGGATGTCTTGTATCCTTTTGAATGCAAACGCATTCGCGAACGGTGCAGTCTGTACAGATCTGAAACGAGTGTCAAGTTGTTTCACTTCGTTTTTGCTTCGCCCCTTTTATCAAAAAGTATACCAACATCCCAAAATTGAAAGGTTTTCTTTGATTTGTCTGAAAGTCTATACAAAACAGTTGCTTTCGAGGACATACAGCGTTTTCACTTCTCTACCCTGTCCAGTATTGTGGACGCTTCATTCCAGGATACCGTTTGGTTTTTGTGATTCCACTCCTTTCACACCGTTGAAAAATACACACACCATCACAACAGGTGTGGTATATTGACGCACACATTGTCAAATCGCAGGCTATCGTCCATAGAGTGAGGCTGATAGAGGAGTAGAAGATGAAGTTCATACGTGCCAAGTGGGTTGTCGCGCTGTTATTTGGCGCTTTGTTTGTCATGTATCTTTGGGCGGGGTGGTTTTTTTCTTCGATTCTTTTTTATCCTGGTCCACTTCATTGCCGAGTCAAATCATTTGTATACTGCAAGGGCCCCTCTGAGCTGGGACTCTCTTATAAGGAGGTGTCCTTTCGTAGCAAGGATAACTTTCTCTTGAAGGGGTGGTGGATCCCTGCGGCAAAAGATCAACACAAGGCCGTGATTTTCGTTCACGGAAGAGGTGCGGACAGGCGAGAAGGGATACGCTTCGTGAAGATTCTACACGATGCTGGGATACACACATTAGCCTTTGATTTACGCAATTGTGGGAAGAGCCAGAAGAGTTTCAACTCGATGAATTACCACGAGCGCAAAGACGTTGTCGCGGCCATCGATTTTGTGACCAAAAAGCAGGGTGTCAAACACCTTGGTTTGTTTGGATTCTCGATGGGGGCAGCGACGAGCATGTTGGTGATGGCCAAAGATACCCGTGTCAAAGCTGGTCTCTTCGAAGGTGGCTTTTCTCGCTTCTCCGATGTGATCGCTGAACGCGCGAAAAGTGTGTATGGTGTCCCTCGTTATCCGCTTTTACCGCTTGTGGAGTTCTTTTACAGTTGGCGTGGACAGCTCGAACCGAGCAAGATGGACCCCCTTGATGTGATCGCGACGATTTCGCCTCGACCTGTCTTTTTTATCCAGGGGACGAAGGACAGGATCGTCGTCCCCCATCATGGAAAGAGACTCTACGCAAAGGCCAAACAACCCAAGACCTTGTGGCTTGCGTCTGGTGTTGGACATATCAAGGTTTGGCAAAAGTACCCAAAGAAAGCCACAAAGGATATCACCGCATACTTCACAAAATATCTGCGTTAGGCTTTTTTCCCATCGACTTTTTTGCTTGGAAAGTCTTAATGGTCCTCTCGCGAAGTAAACGCACGAGTATGATGTTGCATTTTTTTCCGTAGGGTCGGGCCTTGTGTCCGACCTCGATGTTGTACGTTTTGTTCGGTAGGGTCGGGCCTTGTGTCCGACCTCGATGTTGTATGTCCTTTTCACGAGAGGACCACTTAAGGCTTACCGAGCTTTTTGATGGCGTGAAGTGTGCGTATGTCATTTGCTTTTTGGGCGTGGAACAGAGCAGCCCTCCGAAAATCCGTTCTCTTCTTTTGCTGCGCGAGGCGCAAAAACACTCTCCCAAGTTGTTTGTGTAATGTTCGTGTATGACTCCCCTTTGGTTTGAGAGACAAGTACGCCTTGATGATATGCGTCGAGGTGGCGAAGGCCTGTTTATCATGTGATTTTCGTCCATACACTCGCGCTTGGAACACAATCAATGACTCGATCTGTTTGATGGCTCGTGTATACACTTTGGGGACCCCTGACCACTTCTTGTACCAGGCATGTTTTGGAGATAGATAGCGAAAGAGAGCGAGGAAAGCCTTCCGTCCTCTCTCTGCTTTGTGGATGTGTACGACCATCTTGGTGAGCTGCCTTTGAAAAAAGATCAGCTCGCGGCTGTACGGTGTTTCTGCGATCGTGTCACTCTTTTGTAGCAGCCACCTGTAGGACTCCATCGCCTTGGGATAATTCCCCCTCATCTCATACGTTTTTGCGAGCTTCTTCATCAACATAAACGCTTTTTTCTTGGGCAGATGTTTTCGAAAGTCGCGATAGACCTCTTTGACCGAGCCTCTATATGTATAGGCCTGAAGCATATCCTTCGCCACACTCTCTGCGAACGCCTTCTTGTACATCTTGGTGTTTCTATATGACCGCACAAAGACCCACTTCCACTTTTGCAATGCACGTGAATAGTGGCCCTTGTTGTAATCACACCAGCCTCGATAATATTGTGAAAAGAGTTGATACTTTTCTATGGATGCTCTTGTCTTTTTAGAGAGGTCTTTTCCTTGTAAGTCTTTCGACGCCATCGCAAAGCACGTATTGAAGGCTTGATGAGCACGTGACAATTTGTTGCGGTTGAATAATCTCACCCCGCGATAATGTGTTTGTTGGATGGTTTGCAGGAGGCTCTGTTCGTGGATGGTTTGCAGCCTGTGATGGAGTCGTTTGATCGTGCGCTGGGTCTTTTTGATATGATACGTGAGGTGCTTTTTGTAAAGTGCGCGCGTTTGTCGTTGTGCGATCGAGAGCGTACGTCGGAGAGCACTGTAGGAGGGGGAACGTTTGTATGTCGATGTATGCTTGTGAAGCAGGTCAAGGACAGCCCTTACGTTTTGGAAGCGTGTCTGTATCACTCGAAGACGTCGGTCTTTTTTGATGCTGGCGAGCCACTTTTTGAAGAGCGCAGGTGTCGTCATCGAGGGCGTCACGAGTGAATGAAGAGGAATACGTGCCTGAGAGCTTTGTCGCTGAAGGTGAGCGAGTTCTTTGTGGAGGATTTGCGTGTTTTGTTTCCATTGGAGGAGCAGAACTCTGCGCTCTTTTGTGTTGTGTCTCAAGCCAAAAGCGTACATCGCAGTCACATACAATGAGAGCACGTGGGGATATTGTGTCAGCGTTTTTTTCAGGAGCGCCTGTGCTTTTTTGTGTTCGTAGGAGAGGAGATAGACATGGGCGAGCTCTGAGGCGATATCGGCAGAGTGTGATTGGTTCATCAACGAGGTGTACAGAACTTTTGCACGTCTCAGGTGTGTGTACTTGTCGCCTGGGGATTGGTTGGCTGCTGCGTAGTGGGCGCGAGCTAGATTGTGTTGTGTGAGGCGTTTGAGTTTCTTGTAGATGGGCTGTGTGGGGGTTGTCAGTCGGGGGCGCTGAAGGAGAGCGCGAAAGTATGTGAGCATTTGTTTTTGATCCTGGCGTATGTTCGCGATCACGCCGAGAATAAAGAGTGATTTTTCGTAATCTGGGGTGTTTTGGGGAGAGACTTTGGAGAGCCATCGTATGGCTTGTGTGGTGTGCCTTCCTCTGCGCAAAAAATGTCCTCTTCCTCGTTCATAGGGTGAGATATACGGGTGCAAAACAGAAGGGAGCGAGCGGGGGTTTGATGCAAAGTTACGAAGACATCGATCGAGCTCGTGTTTGGATGCGTGCTGTTTCCAATGTTTGAAGGCTTGTATTTTGATGGGGTTAGGGGTGTGTGCGTCTTGCCAGAGTGTTTGTGCTTTGGGTAAGGAGATGTGTGTCAGGCCGAGAGCAGTCAGCGTGAAGATGATGTCTCTTTTCGCCTCTGCACGTGCTGTGGGTGGATGTAGGGTTGCGAGTTTATCTTGTTGTGTAAGCAGAAGGGACAAGGACTTTTTGTGAGGTGCACCATGTACGCTGTTTGAGAGCAGCAAACAGAGCAGAAAAGCGGAGTATGTTCGAAAAGGAAGCATTTTGGACCTCTATGGGGATGGGACCATCAGGTGAAAATGGTCTGGAGATTGTGTATGTGTTGGTCAACATTTTTCTGTACAAGTTCCACCAATAGATCGATCAAAAAGAAGTTGTCTGACAAATCTGGGTGTTGACGTCTTTGTTATGATTGTCGTATCAATATTGCATTGTGTTCCCTGGCAACAAAGAGTGAGTATATCCGTGAAGAAAGAGCATTCTCCCACAAGCGAACAAGCGCGTCAGCGCCGGCTCGAAGCAGAGAAGACACTCCGTGTCGTGTCCCAGCACACAACCGAAGAGAAGGACGGTCTCGACCCATCCCATACACTTATGGCGACTTCTGGAGAGGTGGATGACCCGATGGAGAAGACGCTCGCGATGGGCGAAGAGGCTGAGAACACAATCGCTGAATCGGGGGCGATCTTTGCACATGACATCGAACGCGCGATCGCAGCGCGTATGGCTGAACAGGATGCTTCTCTGTTTGATGACATTGAGAGCGAAGAGAGCGTCTCTTTGGTCCAAGCGTCTGTGTACTCGGCTTCGACTCCACTCCCTGTGCGACATAAGAACACACCGAAGCCCGAGACCGCAACGCCTCTACCTCGTGATGTAAAGCCTGCGGTGACCTGTCCCCCTCAAAACAAAGTCATCACGCCACTCCCTGTCGGGACGCCTGTCACCATTCTCGATCCACTGATCGGTCGTTATATCAACCACTACAAACTCATCGAAAAGATCGGGCGAGGAGGATATGGTGCAGTCTATCGAGCCCTACAGACTGTTCTCGACGAAGACGTCGCGATCAAGATCCTCCATCAGGACTACCTCGTCGATGATGTCGTGATCAAGCGCTTCAACCGCGAAGCCAAAGCGCTTGCACGTCTCAATCACAGTGGTGTTGTACGTGTTCTCGATTTTGGCCTGTTTGAGGGGATTGGTTTTTATCTCGTCATGAATTATCTCGAAGGTGAGAATCTCTCAAAACTCGTTGGCAAGAAAGTCAGCCCCTCTCTTCAAAATGGTCTCCCACTCGAACGCGTCAAAGATATCGCCTTACAGATATGCGATGTGCTCGCCTATATCCACAAAGAAGGTATTCTCCATCGTGACTTAAAGCCCGATAACATCTTCCTCGACAGACGTAGTGGGAGAGAGCGTGTCCAGCTTATCGACTTTGGCATCGTGACCCTCGAAGATGATGAGCGTCTGACCAAAACAGGGCATTACGCTGGGACGATGAGATATGCTGCCCCCGAGCAATTTAAAGATGAACGAGATTACGACCATCGCGTCGACTTGTATGCCTTTGGGATCATCCTTCACTTGATGATCTGTGGTCATGAGCCGTTTGAGAAGGAGAAGGGGATCAGCCTGATGTACGCCAAGATGAATCAGAAGGTCCGCACACTCTCCGAGCTTGCGCCGGAGCGAGTGTGGTCTCCTGCGCTCGAAGACTTGATGCAGTCGATCATGGCCAAAGAGCCCGAAGAACGACCCAAAGACGCAGCCGTCCTGTGGGATGCCCTTGGACCTGCGCTCGATGAACAGGCCAGACTCGATGAAGAGAACGCATTTGTTCTGTGAAGATGGGGTTCTTAAAAGTCGTCAGGTAGGGAGGGCGGGGGGCCTGAGAATGCGAGCGTTGCACGGGATATAGACTTGTCTGGACCTCGAAGGAGACCTGTTTGTTTGAGCTGGTGTGCGCTCTGAAAACCTGTGTACAAGGGCGCAAGAGCTTCGATCGAGAGGGATAGACTTTCTTCTGTGGGGGTGGAGAGTTTGTGCATATGCCCACGACCTGCTTTGATATCAAGTCGCCAATCTCCAGTGTTCTCCGCGATAATCGGATCATCGATGTGCATGGGGATGGAGACCTCGATCCCCTCCTGGTAGCCTCTCGTTTCGAGGGCTTGTTTGACATTGACAACACGCATCATCCAATAATCATCCCCTTGCGCCTTGATGATCTGCGATTGGCTTCCGAGGTACTCGGCGATGTGGGTGATAAATGGATCTGTAGGACCACCGTAGCGGACCAATCGATCGGCCATCGTACGAAATCCCGCGAGAAACTTCATCAGACCAACGTGCGCGACAGGTGTGAGCGCGATAAAGTCACGGACTTTTACGTAGTCATGGCGCTTATGAGGTGCAGAACACACTTGGTAGGTGAGCGCGCCTGTTGTTTGTCCGTTCTCTTCGAGAAAAACAAACTCTTGTAGCTTCTCCTCACGGCGCAAAATACGCAGCCAGATACTCTCACATCGGTCGAGATGACCGTTATGTTTGGGAGCGTATTGTGCGTGCAGTGCTTTGAGCGCGGGGACATCGTCTCTAGTGCCTCGTCGGATATGGGTCTCTTTTGCCGCTTGAAGGACTTCCTCGGAGGCTTTCAGTTGTGTGAGCATCTGTAAGGGCATGTCGATCGAAAAGGCGTGACCTGACAGATCATAACCGACACCTCTGTATAGCCGCTGTGATGAGCCGTATAGAGTGCTCAGCGCATATCCCTCTTCGTAGAACTCCTGCAGCGCGCGCGTCATGAGCTGTGTTGCGTATCCCTTTCCTCGGGCCTCTGGAGAAATACAGACACCTCCAAGTCCGACATTCGGGACGCTTTGTCCACCAAAAAATTGTCCCATGTTGTAGCGGACCAGACCACCAAGGACATGCTCTTGTGTTCGTAGTACACGGAGGTTCTCGACCCCACATCGTTTGAGCCATTGGAACGTGACGTCTTCACCATCAGAGGCGAAGCTCGAAAGCAAAATACGGGCGAGGTCCTTTTGTTCTTCTTCGTTGGGCTGAATATATTGTGCGTGCATGACCATCCTCATGAGCTTGGGTTGATGGCGCTATAACGTTCACTCGATGGATTTTGTTCGATTTGCAGGGGAAGATGTGAGAGCGTGGGGGCGTTGAGGATGTTTCAGGATGCGGTCCAGCCGAGGTAGCTGATGAACCACTCGAAGAGAAATGCGAAGCCAAGGACAGGGATGATCAATCCAATCGAAGAGCCAATCAGATACTCACGAAAGCGGATCGGAGAGAGCGCGAGGGCGTAATTGGCGCCAGGGGCGAGCCACGTGAAGAGCCGGATCAAGATAACAGTTTGGATCGGTTTGTCTTCGATGCGTTCGAGGATCCGCACGACGATCTTCCATTTGACCTCTTGCAGCGCTGTTCCTCCGAGTGAACGGACGACGAGGAAGCTGACAGAGACGGACGCGATCGCGCCAAACAATCCGATGAATGCACCTGCGACCTGACCGTACAAAACAACCCCTGTCGCGACAAACAACATCCCCGGAATGTGAAACAACTCGCCAAGGGCAAAGATCGTGAGATAGACGACGATGCCGAAGTAGCCAGCGCTTTTGACGAGCGCGATGATCTTCTCTTTGGTGAAGTAGCTCTCCAACCCCAGCGCTTTTCCGACGACGACAAGACCGACCAAAAAGATCACCAACAGGACCATTCTCAGGCGCGTTGAACGAGGTGATGTTGTCTCTTGCAAGGTATGCCTCCCTTGTATCTAAGGCCGTGATTCTGTTTGCACCTAGCAGCTCAATCTGCTTTGGACGGGGCTGTGTCTGTTGGACAGTGGCAATCTCCCCACGAGAGCAGCGCGAGGCCCGTGTCACCGCATACCCTGATGCCTTCTTTACAGTTTTTTGGGAGGCGATCAAAGTGCAGGTGGAAATTGCACTTTTCAACCAATCCTTTTTCGCGACACTCGTTGCGAGGCGCGACGATACAGCGGCCATTGGTGCAGTAACCCTCGAAGTTTTGGTTGTTACACTCACAGCGGGAGCTGCAGGGGAGCCCGTTCGGGTCGAGCGCGGTGCGGCTGATGTCATTCTCACATGAGCCATCAAAGGGGCTACAGCCTTGCCACAGACCTTGTATCAGGACGAGCAGGGCGATGATCCAGAAGATGCGCATCGTCTCTCCTTGGTGCACGTTTGTGTGGATCTTGTCGACATGCATTGTACTGTACCACATTCTCCGCTGTGAAAGAGAGCCTTTCTTTTGCTTGATTGGCGTTGTATGTTGTTGGCCTGATGACTCGATTTGCGGGTTCATTTGGACAAAGGATGGAGACCTGATGGCGAAGAAGCGTTTTTCGACGATGATGATCTCGGAGTGGATGACTGAAGACCTCTCCGAACATATGGGACATCGTTTTGGGCATCTATTGTCGGAGTCTTTTGTGTTGATGCTGATCGCGTTGTTGTTTCCTTTCGCGTTGGGTCTTGAGCAAGGGGGGATGATCGCGTTGTTTCTGGTGTCTGCGTCGTTGATGAGGCGCATTCAACAATTGCTCGATGAGAACCGCAACAACATCTGGGTGAAGCAGCGAGGTAGTTGGCGCTCCAACAGGATCTCGGCGATGAGCGTGCTCGCCATGTTCATCGGCTTATTTTTGGCCAATATCTTGTTTGCGAGTGTGTTGGTCGCCATTGGCGCGGAGCAGAGGATGAAGCATTTCTTTGACTTTGTCCTGAAGACCGAACATCTACACGCCGGGCAGGTGCTCTCTGCGCGTTTCTCTTCTTTTGGTGCGATCCTCGCCAACAATTATATCGTGCTGCTGACGACTTACCTGCTGGCGTTTTTGTACAGAGCGTTTGGGATGGTGCTCGTGATCTGTTGGAACGCGTGTGTGTGGGCGGTTGTGCTCTTTTCAGTCTTTCGTATGGCGTGGTTACATACGAAGGTCTCGTTCTTTTCGTTCTTTGGTCGCGCCGTTGGGGCGATGGTCCCTCATCTGTTGTTGGAGGCGCTTGCGTATATCCTGGCGGCGCTCGCGGCGATCTTTTTGTCGCAAGGCTTCTCCAAATACGAAGCGACAGACAAGCGCTTTCAGCTCGTCTTTCGCGCGTCGTTTTGGATTGGTTTGTTCGCCTGTTTGATGGTCTTGTTGGCGGCAGGGGCGGAGGCGCTTTTGCCTGCCTGGTTGCTGAAAGGGATGTGATACATGTTGGAGACAGAGCGGCTTGTGCTGCGTCGTTGGTGTGACGCTGATCGTGATTCCTTTGCGCGGTTGAACGCTGACCCTGAGGTGATGCACTATTTTCCAAAGACCCACGATCGTAAGTATAGCGACACATTTATCGACAAGATGCAGGAACACCTGGAGACGCACGGATACACCTTGTTGGCCTGTGAGCGCAAGGAAGAAGGTGACTTTATCGGCTTTGTCGGTCTCCTTCAGCAGACCTTTGAGGCGCGCTTTACGCCGGCTGTGGAGGTGGGGTGGCGTTTGCACAAGCACACTTGGGGGCAGGGATACGCAACAGAAGCCGCAAAAGCCTGCTTGCGTTGGGGGTTTGAGGAGCACCTGCTCGACGAGATTGTGTCCATGACATACATCGGAAACCAACCGTCTATTCGGGTGATGCAAAAGATCGGCATGAAGTACAAGATGCACTTCGAACATTCAAAGTTGCCCGGTCATTGGTTGGAAAAGCACATCTTGTACACCGCACATCGCGTGGATTGGCGAGCCGAATGATGTCCGGTGTTATTGTGGGATGGATTTGTTGGGGTAGTGCTGCCGGAGCCATGAGAGCGTCTCATCGAGCAGGGCTTTTGGAGGGCTTTGGCTGCTGTCGAGGATAAGCTCGGCTGAGGTGGGGGCTTCATAGCGAGAACCGACACCTGGGAGGTGTTGGACATCGCCTTCTTGGGATTGTTTGTAGAGACCTTTTGTGTCTCGCTCGATACACACTTCGAGTGAGCAATTCATCCAGATCTCGACGAAGTTATCGACCTTGTTGCGTAGCTGGTTGCGGTACTCTGCGTGGTTGGCGGTCGCGCTGAGGACGACGTTTGTATGTCCTTGTGCGGCGAGTGTTGCGATGTGGTTCATCGTCCCGTAGAAGATATCGCGTTCTTCTTTGGTGTACGTCGCATGAGGGGTCATCACGGCCCGCAGGTCATCACTGTCCAGCCAGAGTGTCGCGAGGTCGTGCTCGACAAAGTGCGAGACGATGCGTTTGGCGAGGGTGGTTTTTCCACTTGAGGGCAAGCCTGTGAGCCAGATGACGAGACCTTGTGAGGAAGAATTCACGACAGCACCTCATCGATTTGTTCGGGATGGAAGGGATGTCCATCGAGTAAACGTTCGGCAAAGCGCAGCAGTCGATCGCGCAGAGCTTCGTCGATGGATGGATACCACGTTGGGCTGGCCATCACGAGCGCACGCCACGCAAAGAAAGGCGCGACGACCCCAAAGACCTCATCGTCATGTGTGTGTTCGAGGTAGGTGCGCCAGAAGATATCCCAACAATCACGTAGTGGTCCTTCGAAGGATGTGTTGTGTTGAAGCGCAAAGAAGGCGTAATTGAGTGACATACTCGCGAGGTCATCGGCTGGTTCACCGACGCCGCCCCGTGAACAGTCGAGCATCGTGAAGTCTGTACCCTCTCGAAACAGGATGTTAAATGGATGAAAGTCTCCGTGTGTTCGTTTGCATCGGTGTGACAAGTGTTTGAGTTTCCAGCGCCAGGTGACGGCTTTTTGTTCGAGCGCCATCAGACGTTCTTGTGTGGCGATGGGGTGGTCAAGTGGATAGCTGTCACAGAGGCCGAAGATGCCTTCGCCGCTGCCGATTGTATCGCGAAGCTCTCTTGTATAGTTGGAGGGGTCGGCTTGTTCGCTGTGTAGCTCGACGAGATACATCGCGAGCGCGCGAGCGCGGGCGATATCTTCATCATTCTTCTCGGTTGTGGGCTGGCTCATCCGGGAGAGGTCATGTGCGTATAGCTCACCTTCTACGTAATTGGTGACAAAGAAGGCCTCACCTGGGGCCATCGAGAGGAGTGAGCCATCCTCTGCGAACGTTCCGATGTCGAGAGCGCGGATGTGATGGGGGACGTGATTGAACAGATCGTAACACATCATCAAGTTCCCGGCGCGGTCGGAGCGACGCTCATGGCCAAAGGGGTCGGGAGACATGGTGCGCAGGACGATGTCATCTTCCTGTCCGTTGGGGTGTCGGAAGTGGACTCGTAGGGGGCGACCGTAGCCATAACCTTTGAGGTCTTCTTGTCGTTCTTGTCCGAGCAGCGCGAGATACAAGAGCTCTGTTTGGGGACCGTATTGTGCGTGCAGGTATGTCTCGATGTGTTCTCGGGTCAAGGCCTCGTTGGCGATGGATGTTTCCTTGCTCATGGACCAGTCTCCTTGTTGTTGGAGTGGGTTTGGGGGTGACACGACCAAGAAGATAGTCAAGAGGGCGGTTGACACCTTGATTTGTGTCAATTGTGATCGCAAGCCGTTGGTGTCGGTGCTCGGAATGTCGTCGGTGTAGTTGGGACGTGCGTCTCTGACAGGTGTTTGTATGAACACGACGTTGGTGCTGAGGGATATTTCTTTGTAGAGAATGGTTGACAGACTGTGGGATGAGTGTAGAATGAAGTCTACTTTTTGGGCCCCTGGAGAGAATCCGAGGGGCTTCTTTTTTTGTGCAAGGGAGCGCGAAGGTATGACGAGGCTAAAAGGCAGCCGCAACAAACGCTACGAGGAGGAGAGGGAACGACTCGCGGCAGCGTTGTTTGAGGCTCTGATTCAGACAGAAGATCTGAGTCTGAGCTTTCGTCAGATGGCGGACGCTTGTGAGGTGAGCCCTTCAACACTGCGCCATTACTTTACGAACCGAAAGGGCGCGCTCAAAGCCGCAATTCAGCACGCAGGAAAGCAAGGGGAACCCTACCTTGAGATGGTTGAGGAGGGAGAATTTGGTCCACCGCAAGAGTCCTTGTTGTCGTTACTTCGTTATCTCCACTTCGGTTGGTCCCACTCCAAGCTAGGGGACCTGCATCGCCTCGGTCTGGAAGCTGGTTTGGGGGATCAAGAGATGGGACCTGCTTATCTACGCAATCTTCTTGAGCCCTCGCTCAAAGCTTTTGAGAAACGTATCTCATTACACATCGAGAGGGGAGAATTACGACCCTGTAATGCTCGGTATGCAGCGCTTTCACTTGTCTCGCCGTTGTTTCTTTTGATGCTTCACCAAGAACAGCTCTTTGGGGCATGTGATTTCCCTGTTGAGATCGATGCCTTTATCCAGCATCATACAAAAGCCTTTGTAAACGCACATCTTTTCTCTACAGTTCCCCTGGACTCTGTGTCTGCTTCTACCATCCCATCTTAGTGTCCGCCTCTCCTCCCATCATTGACCTTTTTTTGTTTCTTTGTATGGTGCTAGGCTCTACGTCTTGGTGTCGGTTTTCTACGTCATGACGAGGAGGATACGTACCCTCCAAAACGAAATGTACGATAGCTACGCGATCAGGAGCGATAGATATGCCAAAACCTCCCCCTCCAACTCCACCCTCATCTGGAATCCAAGGTCTCCGTGAACACTGGCGCAACGACTTGATGGCGGCCTTTAGTGTCTCGATGGTTGCGCTGCCGCTGTCTTTGGGGATCGCGTTGATCTCAGGGGCTCCTGCAACAGCCGGCTTGTTTGCGGCGATGATTGGAGGCTTTGTCACGACGTTTGTGCGTGGCAGTCATATCGCTGTCAATGGTCCTGGGAATGGACTCATCGCGGTCATTTTGATGGGCGTGATGAGCTTTGGAGGTGGCGTACCTGGTCAGGAGATTGCGGCGTTCAAGTACGTCCTCGCGGCGATCGTTGTGGCGGGGATTCTTCAGACGTGCATCGGGCTACTCAAGCTCGGTAAGCTCGGGAACATTTTTCCGTCTTCTGTGATCCACGGTATCCTCGCGGCGATTGGCCTGATCATTTTGGGCAAGCAAGTCCACGTCGCGCTCGGCGCCAAAACGGCCGCGAAGAGCACGCTGGGTGTCTTGATGGACATCCCCAACAGCATCATGGCTGTCAACCCCTACATTCTGCTCGTTTCGGCGCTGTGCTTGTTGATTCTTGTCGTGTATCCGAGGATTCAGAGTAAGACCATTCATCTCTTACCTGCGCCGATGTGGGTCTTGATTCTCGCGATCCCGCTCGCGTGGTATCTGCAATTCGCGACCGCAGAGAGCTACACGTTGTTTGGGAAGGTGTATCCACTCAGCAAAGACCTGATGGTCCCTATCCCCAAAAGCCTGCTTGATGGATTTTTGCTCCCGGACTTTTCCAAGATATGGACGCTCCCTTTTTGGAGTGTTGTCTTCTCTATTACTTTGTTGTCTTCGATCGAGACGCTCATCAGTATCAAGGCGATTGACAAGCTCGATCCCTATCACCGCGAAACGGACGCCAACCGCGAACTTATCGGTGTTGGCTTGAGCAGCGTGGTCGCTGGTTGTCTTGGTGGGTTACCTATCGTAACGGTCATCGCGCGAAGCTCTGTCAACATCAACAACTGCGCACATACACGGTGGTCCAACTTCTTTCAGGCGGTGTTGTTGTTGTCTTTGCTGCTCTTTGCGCCTGTGATCCGGATGGTCCCGATGGCTGCTCTCGCAGCCATTCTGATCTACACAGGATATCGACTCTCAGCGCCTAAAGTCTACAAAGATGCCCACAAAAAAGGTTGGGAGCAGCTTCTTTTCTTACTCGTCACGCTCTTCGCGACACTCGCGTATGGACTTGTACCAGGGCTCCTTTCGGGAACGGCTTTTACACTGTTGTTCCAGATCATCCGTACGGGGACCTCTCCGAGCACTTTCTTGCGCTCTCTCTGGGAGACCTCCTTCGAGCGTAAGGAAGAAGGCGAAGTGGTCGATATTGCGCCTGTAGGTATCGTAAACTTTGGGAACATCCTGCGTTTGCAGAGCGCCCTTGATGGTGTCCCGACCAAGAAGCAAGTCTCGCTCAACTTTGCCAAAGCGCCGTTGCTCGATCTAACAGTCCTCGAATATCTCCAGTCACTCTCCGAGAAGTTTCGTCACGCAGGTGGGAAACTACAGCTCCTTGGGACCGAACATCACCAATCCTCCAGCTCCTACCCACAAGCCTTACGTGTCCTTGGTGGACCTGTGATCACTGCGCCCGAACGCCCTGTTCGTATGAGCCGACGTCAGCGCGAGATGAGAGAGCTTGCGGACCAAAATGGTTGGCACTATTGTCTGGAGCTTGATTGGGATGCGTCCTATCTCAAGAACTTTGCGTTCTTTGAGACCAGACCTTTGGAGTACAAAGAGAACGTGCTCTCTGGCCGATATGAAGAGTTTGGTGTCGATTGGGAGATCGCGGACCTGACCTTTGATGAAGGGGCCATACTCGTCGAAGAGTTCCACACAACCGTTCAGATCTTATTTCACTCCTGGGATATCCCGGCGTTTGTCGTCGAAAGAGAGGAGTTATACGACCGCCTGATGGAGTATGTTGGATACGAAGAGGTCGATCTCAAGTACTTTACCAAGCTCTCCTCTCGTTTTGTTGTCAAGTGTTGCAATGGCAAAGATGTCGAAGCCTTCTTTACCAAAGAGCACGTGAAGTTCTTTGAGGCCAATGATATTTACCACCTTGAGAGCAATGGTGAGGCGTTGTTGCTCTTCCGACGATTCCGACTGGAGCGTCCACAAGGGATTATGAATATGCACAAGTTTGGCAAGGCGCTGCTCGAAGAGTTGTGTCCCAACGCCCCAAAAATCCCACTCGAAGAGCAAACTCCCCAAGAGAGAAGGGCGTAAGCTCTTCTCTTATGTGGCTCATGTTGTAAAAGGATGGTGCTCAGCGTTTTTTGGATATTTTTTGCCAGATGGACCACGCAAAGGCGAGGGGGATGAGTAAGAACGAACCGTAGGCTGCGAAAGCAGAACCTCCGGAGTGAAAGAGGGCTGCGATTCCACGATCAAACGATTCATCATTGATCAAATATGTCCATGTCGATGTCGGGCGCTGCATTCCGTCCTCGTTGAGAATAAAGCGTCCGTCTTTGATCTCCGATGAGGTAAAGGTCTCTACTGTCTTGTCTTCGATCCGTTGGTAGATATCTTCAAATGCCTCGACAGCCTGACGGCAGAAAAAGAAGAACGGAGGGGGACCAGCCGCGCTTTGTAGGTGAATCCCTTCTCTAATGTCTGTGAGATGGGCGAGGTGTTGGGCCCAACAGGTGTCGAGGTGGATGAGGACGACCTTTCGCGCAAGCTCCGCAAGTGCTTCTTCGGACATCAACGCAGAAAGTTCTCGAAACAGTGAGGGCATCGCCTCCTTGAGAATAAGCACGCCCTCCTCACCGTTGAGAATGTCCGCTCTATACGTGTGGATCGTCTCACGTTGTTGTTCGATAAAAGACGAGTATTTGAACAGCGTTTGTCGGATCGTGAAGTTTTGACCTTCGATAATACGTTGTGTACGTGCGACCTCTCTTCGAAAAATCGGGTTATCAAGTGGAGCGTCTTGTGAAGTCGGCAGCAGCCTCTTTGGGATCAGCGCCTTGACCTCAAAACGCGCCATCAATTCATCTTCTAGGCTGACAAAAAAGCACGAGGAGCCTGGATCACCTTGACGACCTGCGCGTCCTCGCAGCTGATAATCGATACGTACGCTCTCATGTCGGTTTGTACCGATGACATAGAGGCCACCTGCAGAGACGACGGCGTCGCGTTTGGCTTCGTCGTGTCCACCGAGCTTGATGTCGACGCCTCGACCTGCCATGTTCGTCGATATTGTGATCGCGCCAGGGAGCCCTGCTTGTGCGATGATCTGTGCTTCGAGTGCGTCTGTGCGAGCATTGAGCACCTCGTGGGGGATCTCTGCCTCTCGTAGCAAAGCCGAGATGGTCTCGGACTCTTCGACACTTGCTGTCCCCACAAGGACCGGGCGTTGTTGGGCTCTGGATGTACGGATCGTTTGGACGAGCGCTTTGTGTTTGGCGTCGACATTGAGGAACAAGATGTCCTCTTCATCTCTTCGGATACATGGTGTGTTGGTTGGGATAACGACGACTCGTAAGCCATAGAACGTGTGGAATTCATCTTCAGCAGGGCGCGCGGTCCCCGTCATACCCGCGAGATGTGTATATTGCCTCATCAGATGTTGTAGTGAGATGGAGCCAAGGACTTCGCCCTCTGGCTGGAGCTCCAAACCTTCTTTGGCTTCGAGGGCTGCCTGAATGCCATCGGGCCACTGACGGTCATCGACGACACGCCCTGTGAACTCGTCGATCAATTCAATCTTTCCATGTTTGACGATGTAGTCGACGTCCTTCTTGAGTAACACGAGCGCGTGCAGCGCGACCTGCAGACCTGTGAGAAGGGCGTGGTTTTCGGGCGCGTGTAAGGGGCCACAAGAGAGACGCTCTTCGAGTGTATCTTGTCCTTCATCTGTCAAAAAGAGCGTGCGTTGGAATTCGTCCGTTTTGTAGTGCTCATTTCGGGTGAGCTCCTTGACGATCTGTGCGAGTTTATATGGATCGATATGTTGCTTCTCTTTGGTCCCTGCGATCACGAGAGGGACGCGGGCTTCGTCGATTAAGATGGAGTCCGCTTCGTCGACAATGGCATAATGGAAGGGACGGTGGACAGCATCTTGAGGAGCGAGGACGAGGCGGTCCCGAAGGAAGTCAAAGCCGGCCTCTTTGGCTGTGGCGTATGTGATATCCTGACGCCACGCCTGCTGTCTCTCCGAGGTCGACATGTGTTTCTCGACAGCACCCACTGAGAACCCCAAGAAGCGGTAAATCTCCCCCATCCAGTCGGCATCACGTTGGGCAAGATAGTCGTTGAAGGTGAGGATTTGGACGCCTTTGCCTTCAAGGGCATGGAGGCAGGCTGGCATGACCGCCGCGAGCGTCTTCCCTTCTCCTGTCTGCATCTCCGCAACATTTCCTTGGTGAAGGACGATCCCCGCGAGCAATTGGACATCAAAAGGACGCATCGCGAGTGTCCGTTTGGCGGCCTCTCGTACGATCGCAAAGACATCGAACAGCAAGTCATCCAAAGAGATACCCTGTTGGGCTTGTTGCCGAAAGGTCTCTATATGTTCCCTCAGTTGTTCATCTGATTGGGACGCGTAGATCTCCTCAAGAGCATTGATTCGTTCGATATATTCGTCGTATGAGGAGGTCGTATACTCGACGGGCGCCTCACGCAAGCGATGGATATACTGCTGGAACTTCCCTGGGATAGGATACATATAAGGTGACTCCAAGAAATGATTGTTGAGACCTGAGGCCATTCCCTGTGTGGGTTGGTGGATTGTATTTGGCGAGGACAAAGTAAGTGCCTCTGCACCATTGTCAAACACAAAGATCAAACAGGGGCGGAGAATGGAGTGGGGTTGATTCGGTGATTGCGAGGAGAGAGCCACGAAGGCTGCTGTGAGGAAAAAGCGCGTGGGAGAAGGCTGTAGAGCTGGAGCCTTAGGATTCGATGGGGACGAATTTGATGAGGTGTTGGTGTTCTGTATCCCAATGTTCGAGGAGGCGTTTGGCTTTGTGGCTTCCTGTCTCTTCGAGGTATTCGAGGAGCAGGCCACGGACAGTGTGTTCGTCTTCTTGGGTGAGCGCTTGCGGGGTGATGTATCCTGTGTGGTGGTGGGAGGGTTTGGGTTTGTATACAAAGACAGTACCACCTGTCATACCTGCGCCGAGGTTGGGGGAACAGTCTCCGAGGATCACGATGTATCCGTCAGTCATGTACTCACAAGCGTGATAGCCTGTTCCCTCGACGACGGCTGTTGCGCCACTGTTTCTGACGGCGAAGCGCGCACCGGCCAAGCCATGAACAAAGAGTTTTCCGCCTGTTGCACCGTAGAGCGCGCCATTTCCGATGATTGTGTTGGTGTCTCTTGCGTAGGCGGCCTCTGGAGGAGGCTGGATCACCATCTTCCCACCGCTCATGCTTTTGCACACGGAGTCGTTGGCCTCCCCGTAGAGTTGGACTTCGAGGCCATCGACCAAAAAGACCCCAAAGCCCTGTCCAGCGCTACCTTTGAATTCCAACTGAATCGGTGTGCATGTCGGTGTTTCGACGCCAAACGCGTTTTGTGTGGCTTGTGTGCGATGTTGCTTGACTTGCTTGGCCATAACACCAGAAAGAGTCGCAAGGACCGCTCGATCTGTTGATTTGATCGCGTATTGTTTGGAGACGTGGCGTTCACCTTGGAGGGCTGGTTTTGTATCGTCGAGTAATTTTTGATTGAGTCGACCGATATGATGGGGATGGAAGACATCTTTTCCTTCTGTCGGGTAGGCTTTTTGCAAAAAGAACGAGAGGTCGAGATGTCGTTGTTCGATGAGCGGGCGTTGTTGCTCGTTGATATGGAGGAGGTCTGTACGTCCGAGTAAGTCGTCTAATGACGAGAATCCCAGAGTCGCGAGATGGTGGCGGACGTCTTCTGCGAGCAGCTGTAGGAGTTTGACGATGTGTTCACTTTGCCCTTTGTACTTGGCCTTGAATTTGGGGTCGTGTGTCGCGATCCCTGTTGGGCAGGTGTTCTTTTCGCAGATCCGGGCCATCACACAGCCCTCAGCGATCAGCAAGAGTTTCCCAAAGTCGTACTCTTGGGCACCCATAATCGCCGCGAGGATGATGTCTTTTCCACGATGAAGTCCTCCATCGACGCGCAGCGTGACTTTCTCGCGCAGGTCATTGTCGACGAGCACTCTGTGGACTTCCATCAGGCCAAGCTCCCAGGGTAATCCTGCATGTCGCATCGACATCAGCGAGGCGGCGCCTGTCCCACCGTCTCCACCTGCGACATGGATGATATCGGCGCCGGCTTTGGCGACACCGACCGCGATCGTACCGATTCCAGGACCGGAGACGAGTTTGACGCTGACGCGGGCTGTGTGGTTGAGCTGTTTGAGCTCGCAGATCAGCTCCTTGAGGTCTTCGATGCTGTAGATGTCGTGGAGCGGTGGTGGAGAGATGAGGGCGATGCCGGGCTTGGCGTGTCGGGCTTTGGCGATCTCTTCACTGACCTTGGAGGCGAGCAGTTGTCCACCTTCACCGGGTTTGGCGCCCTGGGCAATCTTGATCTGAATCTCCTCACTTGTGACGAGATATTCGGCTGTCACACCAAATCGACCGGAGGCGATCTGCTTGACGTTACAGGTGATTCCCTCTGTGTAATAGTATGGGTTTTCGCCACCTTCACCGCTGTTGCTGCGTCCGCCAAGTTCGTGCATCGCGAGGATCAGGTCTCTCTGAGACTCCGCGCTGATCGCGCCAAAGGACATCGCTCCCGAACCGAACCTTCTGGTGATATCGCGGCCAGGAAGTACGTCGTCGAGTGGGAGCGCCGGGTTGTCTGAGGAGAAGCTAAAGAGGTCGCGAATGTGCATGGGGAGACTGCCATCAGCGAGGGAGAGATACTCTTTGTAGTCCTCTCGTAATTCGTCGACAGAGCGTTCATCTCGTACGATCGTGTGGAGCATCTTAGAGAGTGTGTTGGTCATCGAGTGTTTTTCGCCGACAAGACCTTTATTATGCTCCCTGTAAATGTACGTCTTATCAGGCTTATACTCTTGCAGTGGGGGGAGCGATTGGACACGTGTGATGATTTGTTCACAGAGGTCTTCAAGCTCAACACCACCGATGGGGCTGTTGATACCAGGGAAAAACGTCTTGACGATCTTGGGGCCAAGTCCCATCGCGAGGAAGAGTTTGGCGCTTTGGTAACTCCGCACGACGGAGATCCCCATCTTGGCCATGATCTTGAGCAAACCCTTCTCAAACGCTTGTAGAAGCAGGTGTTCTCGCTCCTCAATGGGGATCTTTTCGAGTTTTCTGTGTGCGGAAAATCGGACAAATTCGAGCGCGAGATTGGGACAGACTGCTGTCGCCCCAAAGCCGATCAACGTCGCGAACTCGTGTGGGCTGCGGATCTCTGCGCTCTCCACGACGATCGATGTATCGAGCCGCATTCCCGCTTCGTTGAGCGCGTTGGTGACTGTGCGCAACACGAGCAGACTCGGGATAGGGGGTTCTTCTGCTGTCGCATGGCGGTCGGACAGGAGCAAGATGGGGATGCCTTGGCTGGCGGCTTTGACTGCGCCCTCTGCGATGGATTTGAGGACAGAGCGCATCCCCACAACACCATGTGCGCGGTTAAACTTCATATCAAAGTGCTGGACTTGCTGTTCCCCAGCACTCTTCTCTGAACGTCGCTGCCACTCCCAAAGCACCTCGATCTGTTCGAGGTCGAGAAGTGGGCTACTTAGTGCATAACCTGGTTTGGGTGGGATCAACTCGTTAGGGGCGAAGATGTTGGGGCATGGTCCCAAGAAGGTCCGCAGATCTGTGACGATTTTTTCACGGATGTAGTCGAGGGGTGGGTTGGTGACCTGTGCAAAACATTGATAGAAGTAGTCAAACAGGGATCTCGGTAGCTCCGAAAAGACCGCAGGACGTGATGTGTCACCCATCGAACCGATAGGCTCTTTGCCTTCTTGGGCCATGGGGATCAGAACTTTGTGCAGGTCCTCGTCTGTGTATCCAAACAGGGGGAGTTTGTGGAGGACTTTGGCGTGCTCTGGCCTCGGTCCTTCTGGGAGCGGGAACAAGCGCGCGTCGAAGTGAGCGTCTTCGTTTTCGAGCGCCTTCCCTGGATCTTTGGTGATCATCTTCCCGGTCCGAAGCTCGACAGAGACGCCAGAACCTGCCTGAAGTGTTCCTTTTTCCAGGATGAGCGACTCATCCACTTCGAAGACACCTGCCTCCGAACACAAAAAGAGGTGCTCTTTGGTCAACGACCAGCGGCAAGGCCGAAACCCATTGCGATCGAGTCTGGCACCGACAGTCTCACCATTGGAGAACAAAATACAAGCCGGTCCATCCCACGGTTCCATCGCGCGGCTCCAGAAGCGGTAGAAGTCGTTGTCCGATTGTGCCGGGGGCATTAAGATCGCGAGGACGTCTTGTACGCGGGGGATACTGCTGCGAAAGAGCAAGGCCTCCACCATCTCGTTGAGGCTCCCTGAATCGCTGATGCCTGTGTGGGTCAACAGCTCGTTGCTACGTAGACCGAGTGATTTTTCACGGGAGTAGGACCATGAGCGGTTGCCCTGGATGGTGTTAAATTCGCCGTTGTGACCGATGAGGCGAAAGGGTTGGGCCTTATCCCATGAGCTGACTGTGTTGGTGCTAAAGCGCCTGTGGAAGACGACAAAGCGCGTCTTGAACATGGGGTTTTGCAGATCGAGGTAAAATTGTTCGAGCAGATCCGAGCGGACCATCGCCTTGTAGACGACTGTGTTGGCAGACAGAGAGGGAAAATACAGCGCCTGGTTGTGTCCTTTTAGCCTGGACAATGTGTGGCGGTGTGCTTGGTGTAGCAGACGATCGAAGGACATGTCTGTGCTGCAATGTTTGGGGCGCTCGATGATGGCGTGCAAGATCTTGGGCATGGAGGCGCGGGCGCGTTCTCCCAGGACCTCTGGCGCTGTCGGGACATCCCTGTACGCGAGGATCTTCATACCGAAAAATTGGAAGGTCTCCTCGAAGATCTTGAGGGCTTTGCGTTGCTCTTCGCTCTCCACTTGCAAGAATAACGTCGCGAGGGCGATAGAACCGTGCTCATAGCCGAGCAACTCAAACGGGATGTCCGTCATGATGCCCGCGCCATCACCAGTCTTACCGTCGAGGTCAAGGGCACCTCGGTGTTCGACACGGACAAGGCCCTGGAGACCTTGTTGTAGGTGACTGTGACAGTAAAGACCTTCGCGACTGGCGATAAAGCCAATCCCGCAAGCCGCGTGTTCTTGTCGATTCCCTAGTGAATGTTCTCTCGTGTGGTTTGTTTGCGTATTCAATATGAACCTGCTCCTTGTGTTGACCTTGTCTGCGTAGTAGTGATTGCTCTGTGGCATGCTCGCGAACCACGTTCACCACGATGAAAAGAGTTCGATATCGTAGGGAGTTGTCGAAGAAAGGTCAAACGTTTTCTTTTACACGCGGAGCAGCTGGGCGCAATTTAATGAATGATCATTCAGTAAATACACAGAGAAGTGACGTGGATTCAGTAGGGGAATGCTGTGGTGGAGCTGTCGATCAAGAAAGGGTGGAGTTGGCCAGAGCGTGTTGAGGGGGTTTTCTACAGCGCTGTGGTTTTTGTGATGTGTGGGACAGGATGTGTTGGAAAAGACTTGGAGAGAGGGTTGATTAGCGGAGCGTGAAGGGGAGCACGAGTTTCTGCATCAAGAATTGACCTACACGTGTGCCGATGAGTTTGCCAAAGACACCTGGGACAGCTTGGTCAGCCCACTTGGAGAAGTCAAATGAGTCCGTGTGTTTGATGATCTTGCCGTCTTTAAATTCGAACTTTGAATCGATCGAGTTGTGGATGGGATTGCCTTTGATCAGCTCATAGTCGGCGTCCCAGTGTCCTGTGACGCTGCCATCAGCCTGGACTTTGACCTGACTGGATTCGATTTTCAGGCCCTTGTTGCTTGTGATTAACTTCCACATGCTCTTGAGTTTGTCGCCCTTGAGATTGGGGTAGGCGGGATCGGAGAAGGTCGCGTCAGGATGGTACAAAGACAGGATCGTGTCGAGATCCTTTTCCTCCATCGCCTTGTAAAACTTCTTGATCACCTGTTCTTTTTGCTGTGCTTCGGTCAACTTGGGAGTGGACACCTGCTTGATGGGCGCTGATTGTGCCATAGGAGCCGCTTGTGTCGCCGCGTTGATGTCTGTTGTCCCCATGCCTTCTTGGATCTGAAGGGACAGGATGTTGGTCCTTTTGGATGTAGGGACCTGAGCGGATTGTGCGAAGTTCCCAACGTGTGGATCGTTTGAGGGTGTACCTGTTTGGTAGGTGTTGCCGTCTGTTTGGGTTTTGGGGGTCTCTTGGATGGGCGCTTGTTGTTGAAGGGACGTGGTGTCGATGGATTGGGCGGCACGTTGTGAAATCTTCATGTGAATCTCCAATGGTCTCTATACATGGCGATGATATGTTCGAGGTGGTCTTTTTGTGGACCGGACGAAGGCTTTTTTCTTGGAATAGCCTTTTATCGCGATTATTTGATTTTGACAAAGCGTATGATATAGAGGGGATTCTGGTTTGGCAAGAGGATTATTTTGCGAAGACATGCACAATATTGCTTTTTAGGAGTGATGGGAGATGGATCAGGTCCGGGAATATGTGTTTGGTACCCCAACGGTCGATGACAAGCAGATGGACGTGTGGGTATCTTTTGTGGGTCACTACATCTCGACGGATTACAACGCGGCGTTGCGGACGAGAGAAGACTCGCTCATTGCGTATTGTTGTCGTGGTGGGGGGGTGTTGGGGATGGGGGCGCGGGAGCATGCTTTTTACGAGGGTGATATCTTGCTTCAACCTGCGCATATTCCGCACACATGTCGTTGTGATACGGAGACGGGATGGGAGGTTTGGTGGATCATCTTTGGTGGACAATATGCACATAAATTGCTCGGTTTGTCTTCGTTGCATCCGATGTCGCCGATCATGCGTGTTGGGCAGCACGAGCGGTTGTTGTCTTGTTTTCAGGAGGTCTTTTCCTCGCTCAAGGAGAAGGGAATCCACTCTCAGCTCGACGCGAGTCGGATGCTGTTGGTGTTGTTGATGGAGCTGCAAAAGCTGCACAGGAAGGCACACGCTGATGATCTGCAGTTACTCGAACACATCACTTACAAGACGGAGAGTTTGGACCAGATGGTCGCGGAGTCAGGGTATTCAAAGCATCATTTTATTCGTGTGTTTAAGAAGGCGACGGGGATGACACCGTGGTCGTATGTGCTTCATTTGAAGGTGGACAAGGCGAAGGAGTTGTTGTTGGAGAAGCAATACAGTGTCAAGCAGATCGCGTGTGAGGTGGGGATGCAGAACCCATTGTATTTTTCGCGATTGTTTCGCAAGTTGACAGGAGTCTCTCCGCGACAATTTCGCAAGGATGGAAAGGGGATCGCTGACTTCTAGGGTGTCTCTTTGGTGTTGCTTGTGATTGACAGTCTTGTCAAAGCCCAATATCTTGCCCTGTGGAGGACTTTTGTGTTGTTGAACTTTGTTTTCAAAGGAGTCTATTTTGATTTGGGTTGATGCAGATGCCTGTCCGAAGGCGGTCAAAGAAGTGTTGTTCCGGGCCTCAGAGCGTCGCAAGCTACATATTTGTTTGGTGGCGAATCGTTCGATGTACATCCCTCGTTCAAGCTATGTGTCTTTGCAGGTGGTGCCGAAGGGATTTGATGTCGCGGATGAGAAGATCATCGAGCAGGTTGAGAAGAATGATTTGATCATCACAGCAGATATCCCCTTCGCGGCGGAGGCGATAGAGCGTGGTGCGTGGATCCTGACGCCTCGTGGGGAGCAATACACCGAAGACGATATTCGTGAGCGTCTGTCGATGCGTAATTTCTTCGAGGAGATGCGCAACAATGGGGAGATGACAGGGGGACCACCACCATTCGGGAAGGCTGACAAGCAGCGCTTCGCCAATGGACTCGATCGTATCCTCGCGCAGTTGAAAAACGCTTAATTTATCAATTTGTTTTTAAAGTCTGGCTACCGCGCTTCGCTTGCCCAGCTGCCGCGCTTCGCTTGCCCGGTTGCTATCGGGGACCGACGGCGGTCCCCAAGCGCGCTAGCGCTTGCTTTCCCCTCCATTGGCTGCCGCGCTTCGCTTGCCAGGCTGCAATGAATCAGCGCTCACCACGGTGAGCGCTGATACAATATGAGGACGAGGGAGAGGTTCAGGTGGGAGAGGCTGGAGAGAGGGGAGTTACTTGCATTTTTTTGAGAGGGCTGGTGTTTCTATTCCTGCGGAGATGCGTTGGTACTTCAGATTTTGCTTTGTGAGCTTGAACTTGTTGTCTCGCTCTGGACAAAACTTGGGGTGGCCGCCTTGTAGTATGCTAGAGCAGTAATGATAGCCAGGCATAATTGAAGTTCTGTAGGTTTCGGATGGGAAGTGTATGATTTTTTTCCACTCTTCGACGGTGACAAGTTTGTTGCTGCTCGTTGGATCGAGTACCCTTTTGCCTTTGTCTGTATTCAAAAGCAAGGCTACATGATTGCACCATTCGTACTTTTTGCCTTTGTGCGTTATCCAAATTCGTTTTTTGGGACATCCTGGTTTCCCTCGTTTTGGAAGTGCCCATATTTTTTGGCTGTATATGCCTTGTTGATTGGCCAATCCCCACATTGCATGGGCTCGAATAGGGCTACCATCATCCACATGGAGTTTTTCGATTGGAAAGCATTCATGAATGGAGAGGAGCCGAAACAATCTGTTGGCTCTTTCCAGTGACACTATTTCTTCTGGAGCAACTACTTTTACTGGAGGGAGGAATGATGGAGTGGACTTGGATAAGAGTTTTCGGAGCGTTTTGTAAATGGATTCGTTTGTGCTTGGATTCTGGCCGGCTTTTTTGCCAGGCTTGCACATCTTTTCCACAATGTTCAAAGGTGAGAGCCCGTACTTGCTCTTTATGTTGGGATTTGCTCCCTTCGCCAAGAGATGTCGGGTCACTGGAATGCAACATTTATCTGCTGCTATAGCCAACATTGTGTGTCCGTCAATCGTCTTGTTTACATCGAGTCCACGTTTGAGATAGCATTTTACGATCTCTGTTTCACATTGACTCACTGCGCGGAATACCTCTTCTTTGCTGGGATTTGCTTTGCATTCTAGAACCCTTCGAGTCCTTTTATCGAGAAGCATCGAGCGGAGTTTTGTGTAGATAGCGTCATCTGTAGCTGGATTGTTGCGAGGATTGCACTTCCTTTCCACAATGTTCAAGGGCGAGAGCTTGTACTTGTTCATTGTGTTGGGATTTGCTTTCTTATCCAAAAGAAGTCGGGTGACTGGAATGCAACATTTATCTACTGCAGCAGCCAACATTGTGTGTTCCTCTTCGTCAATCACCTTGTTCACGTCGATGTTGTGACGGCTGAGAAAGCATTTTACGAGTTCTGTTTCACAGTAACTTATTGCTCGAAAGATAGATGTATCTTTGAGTGGTTGTTCAAGGCACTGTCTTGGAATACAGTTTCCTCTTTCGCACACCTGATCAAGATCACACTTTTTTTCACATCCACCGCAATGTGCTATGTTGGTTGTCAGGTTGTAGCAATCCCCATCACAACAGGATTGACCTGATGCGCAAGCTCTACCGCATGTACCACAGTTCTTTTTGTCACTTTTCAAGTTTACACAGCGAACACCGCACCTTGTAAAGCCTTGTTGACAAGTGGGAGGTTGGTCGATTGTTGGTTGTCTATCTGGAAATCTCTCCGAATGATTTGGCTGAATCACAATGTGAGAGTTTGGCGGGGTAAAGTGCCAAACTGCAATCGCAGTGAGGCCAATAACGAACAGCAAAGCCAGAACAAACCAGAATATGTAAGTTTTTGAATGAGTTTTGTTTTCTGGGAGGTTTGGAGTCGGGAAAATGTCGACTTCGTTGGTTGTCGTCTTTGGGGGATTTACGCTTGCTGCAAAATGTTCGGCTTCTTGTTTGATATCTTCTGTGGGAGCTTGTGTTGTTTGTTGGTCTATGCGCTTTCTGATTTGCTCTCCAATTTGATTGAATGTCTCGTTTTCGGGGAGATATTCTGTTCGGGGTTGAAGATTCTTCAGAAGAGTGAGGAGTGGTGTCGAACCATCCGCAAGCTTTTGCGTCCTGTTTAGGAAGTGGAGTACGAGCAACAAATGATTGGAGGGAACAGATGAACTTGGAAACAGTTGGGAAAAACCTGCTCCAAAATGGATGAATAGGAAGTCTGTATCCTCAGCTCCCAAAGTGTTGATGATGGTTGTGTGGAGTTTGTGGAGATCTTCTTGCGTCAGAATGGAATCATTTGGATCGTTTGGTGGTTGGTTTGCGTTCAGTAACTTATCAAGCGTGTCACAGTTGTTGTTTTGTGCCTGATCGAGGATGTACTTGGCCTCATTCAAAACGATGAGTAAAGCATCTGGCGATGTTCGGCGGTTGAGTGCATACAAGATGCCTGATAGGTCACTTGAGGGACTTGATGTTCTTGGAAGAGAGCCTCTTACCCCTGGATCTAGAGGTGCTACAAGATTTTGGATTTCGATCTGGCCGAGGCATGTTTCCGATAACAATTGGTTGATTTGTTCGTTTGATAGCAACTACTCGACTCCTTGCTTCAAAAATGAAATCTCTCAAACGAATTGTTTTTGACCTTCCTAAGTTGATGTCATTTAAACCTACTCTATCTCTCCAACTTTTTCAAAGTGGACTTCTTGTGTATGTTTTGAAACCCGCAAAAGGGGTTGTGTTGGAGAAGGGGCGATATGGATGTCGCTCCCTGCGAATGTTCACCTGTTGCCTTTGTATGTGAATTGGGGTTTTGAGATCTTTGGATGCATTGGGAGATGGACTTTCTTGTTGTGTTGGGGGAAGTTGTCAGATGAAAATGATCTCGGAGGGATCTTGTAGAGCCAGTGTTGCGGACTCTGTCTGGATCTTCATGGGATCGTGTTCCGAGAGCTCACCAAAAGAAAGTCCTGTCTTCTGCTCGATCCATGCGATCGATTGTTGGTACGTTTTATGCGCTCCAAATACAAACTCTTCCTCTTGCAGATAATCCTCTTGTGACATCGAATATCCCGTTGCGGTCAATTTCCCCGTCTCATCGTGCTGAAAAACAATGATCTTCCAGAACAATACAGGGATCTGGATGTCGTATCGAAATGGATCGTCTTCTTGAAATACCGGACCCGTGAATACGGAGATGTTCATGTCGTCTTCGCGCGCATGATCCAATGCGTAATCTTCGAGCCGCAGCCAAATACCCGCATTGAATGGTTGCATTTGAGGGACTGCGTTTGTCACGTGCATAGAGTCGTCATTTCCCCTCTTGGCTGCTGCATCCGAACCCCATACCGGATCTTCACGCCTTGTCATATGACCCCGGCTGAACTTTGGTGGGTTACCATAACACTCCTTGCGGATTTGGTATTCTCTCGGTATACGAGGATCATATCTCCAACCTGTGCGCTTCTTTTTCTTCGACTTACTGCCGCTGATGTTGACCGCGCTGTAAAAACACATCCTTCTGTGTTTGTTCATGACCACCGAAAAATGCTGATAGTCCAAAACAGAGAGTCCCTCCTCTCCATCGAAGTCAAACGTCAAGATGTCCTCTTCGTGTTTGGTAAATGCTGGAAGAGGGACGTTAAACGTATCACCAAGAAAGTCAGCCTTGTAACCTTGGCGGACACCTCGGCGAGATTTGTATTCATCGGCCTTTGAACCCTCGCTAAACACCGATGCCTTTTCATCTTTTTCGGGGAACGATGGGAGCCCACCTTGTATTGGGGGTTCATTTGGAGCTGTTGATGATGGGGGAGTCGTTGAGGGAGCTGTCGCAGGGGTTGGGGATGGTGGGGTGGGTTGAGGGGCCAACGCCGTTTGTGTATCTCCAACCTGAATGGTGACATTGATAGGGATTGTTAGTGTGATCGCGTTTGATTCAGGATGAGCTGTTGTCGTAAATGGCGTTTCCGTTGGCTTCTCTACCATGATTCTTTCTCCTGGAGAGTGGATGGTTGCTCCCTGGCTGATTTGGTGGAGTCGCTCGCTGATCAGCGTCGACGGAACCGCATAGTTGGCCTTCAGAAATCGACCCGCAAAGTGTATACCAACCGCTTGCCCTGTTTCCAAGTCGAGCACAACCGAGCCTGAATTGCCCCCAAGTGTCGACGCATCATGTTCGAAGTATGTTGGTGTTACATTCATCACCATACCCGGTGCCAACCGTTTCTTGTTGTAGATGTTCCCAAAGAGCTTCTCCATCAACTCCTGATCTGGTAGCCTCAAATCTCTCGCGGGGTAGCCGATAATCGCAATATTTTTCTTTTGTTTGGGACCTTGTTGTGAAAGTGAAATGGGTTCACGCTCACAAGGTTTGACCTGCAAAAATGCGAGATCTGGACCTTTCTTCCCTTCGATGTGGAGGATCCTTACCAAGTCAAAATGAGCTTCTCTGGGATTTTCGAACTCTTCTAGAAAATCGATACGTGCTTTGACGGCCCCGCCTCTGAAACCCCTACCAAAAGAAAAGGCTCCATTTCTCTCCACCGCGAATGCGCTTGCGACATGTCGGTTGGTCACAATGATATCTGGTGTGACCAACCAGCCCGTCCCTGCCCAATCTCTTCGATGGCCCTGAAGTTCAATACGTCCAACCGCAGGAATTGCCTTCTTGAGATACTTGGAAGCTTCTTGTAAACGAGTCTTCCAAGTTGCGCTCTCTGGATCTTGGAACTTTAACTCTGCTTCGTCGCGATAGACCCTGAGTACAGGACGTCCTGTCCTATATACTATCGTCTCAAGATCCAAGCCTACAGGGAGGTATGGAGTGCCTTCTGGAATGGGAGTCAACACTTCTGGTGTTGGCTGGAGACTTCGCGTAGGAGTGAGGATTTCCAGGACGGGCTTATTTTGTCCGGTATAGACGTCTAGCTCTTTTTTGAGCTCTTCACCAAGTTCTTGATCTCTCTCTTGTACCCGACTCAACGCTTCTTTGAAGGGGGTATTCCCTGTACTCATCAGCAACCTCCTTGATCAGGTTGTTGGAGCGTACGCTCCAACAACCCACGGCTTTAGGGAAGAACACGTTTCGATGTTTAGAGTTTAGCTTTGGAAGAAGCCTTCTTCTTCGGTCGCTTCTGCTTTTTTGTTGGGTTTTCGCTCGGAGAGTCCGAGACTGATCCTGTAATCTTTGCGATCACGAAAGACTGTTTTGGCGACGCTGGACCAATCTTCAAACCACAATTCGAGGTCGAAGAGTGCTTTGATATAATCATCTTTCTCTTGTTTTGTTGGGAGAAAGTTTTGTAATTCAGGGACATCTTTCAAGATCCTGAGATGGTTTTCAAGACCCGCGAGAATGTCGTCTGTGATGATAGAACGTTCATTCAATAACTTCATCGCGGCTTTGTCTTGCTCGCGGGTTTTGCTGCGGCTTTTGTCTGTCCCATCGCGGAGAGCCTTGTAGCGTTCGACATAAAGGGAGACACTCTTGATCGCATCATCTCCTCGTGCGGCTTTCAAGTCACCACCAAACATGTATTTGTGCTGACTTGGGAAGCGGATAGCCAAAGCAGCGTGTGTGAGAGCAAAGTTGGGTTCATCCCAATTGTCGACAAACACAAGGGATTGGGCGTAATCTGGGTTGGTGGAAGGGATCTCTTCGGGGATTTGTAGAGTTGTGACTCTATTAAGAATGGATTGTCCTTCGTTATGGATTGCTTTGCTGTATCCAAACTCTTGCAAGCGCATGAAGATGACCGGGCGACGGGCAATTGCTTGCAAGAAAGTAAACATTCTTCCTGGGTAACGAAGAGCTTTGCTACGTGACATTGTGCGATCTTTGTAAGTCAGTTCGTTTGACATGGGTGTGTCCCCTGTTTTTGTGCGGCTAAGCACTCTATCCTTCGGTTTTATGACAAGGACGAGATGTTTTGCAGCGGTTTTTGTGTATTTGTGCACCAAGACAACCACACAAGATTGCAGAAGTCAAGGGCATATTTGATGTCGATTTTATTTTGGAAGACTCCAATGTTTCGAGAATATGTGTTTTTGCCTTGTGCGGCGTACAAGGAAGCTAGAGAGGCCTTCCGCGAAGCCATACTTACACCAGACAAAGCAACAACTCTACTTCGTGAAGCTTGTGCGAGGAGTACTGAAGCGGAAGGTGAGTCTATTGGAGCTTGTGTTGTGACAAAGGGAGCTAGTTTCCGGTGTCATGAAGCTTGGATCAGGTCTCCAGGGAGCTTGTGCAACGGAGTCAAGCTCCTCTTGGCCGATGTTTTAGCGTTCACTTTGTATGCACAGGATATCCATGTTCTACGTACGAGCTTCCGTATTTGCTGCACAAGCTCCAAAACATGTGTTTTTGTAGATGATTATGGCTGGAACAAGATTTTTGATCGGGCGAGATCGTTTCCGGACTCGCTGCACAAGCTTCCACGCTCGCTGCACAAGCTCATGATATTGCGTTGACAACAACGAAAAAAGGTTGTACTCACGAAAGTCACTTCAAGAAAAAAGTATTTCCTTGCATCAACCTAACACGGATATACATACGTGCCGTGTTTGTAAGGCTATTGGAAAAAAGCGCACGAAGGAGGATTTGATGGAGCCTCAGGCGAGGCATGAGGAGAAGGCATGGCCACCGCCATATCGACGACGAAGAAGAGAGCGTACGTGTGCTCTCCGAGACCTTGGGTTTCGCCTCTCTGAGGCCTATGCTTGCGGTTTCAACTGCAACCTCCACATGCGTTTCTTTTTCCTCTATACTTTTTTTCTTACAATAGCCTAAGCGACAGGAGAATGTGATGAGCTTTTTGGATGACCTCCCGCTGGATTGGACCAAGGCAGAGACTCGTGAATTGCATCGAATACTCTCGGCAGCTTTTTCGACACAAAAGAGTGTAAAGCAGATCACAGAAAAGGCAGGCTTGCCTCCAGAAGATCTACCCTTTGCCGCCGATACGGTCAGAGAGTTATGGCACGAAACAATGAACACGTTACGCAAAAGGGATCAATTGCGTACTTTGCTCGAAAAGGCGGTTGAAGATCGAAACGCGAAGAGTTACCACGAACCTCTCCAAAGGATGCTGGATGATGCCGATATTCCTGTTTCGTCAAGGGAAGCTGGAGAAGGAAAACCAAGCTTTTGGGAAGATGAGCCTGTCACAGAAGATTTGTATTTGGAGCGCTTGCTCGCGAATGGGAAGCGACTCTTACCGGTGACTCTTCTTGGACAGCTTAGTGTTGCAGCACAGAGCGTCGCCAAGCTGTTTATGCAATTTAATGGACATAAGGCATATGGCACAGGGTTTCTTGTCACAAAGAACCTCTTGTTGACAAATCACCATAACGTCCACATCGAATTTGATCACCGTCAACAAGGAAAGAAAATCTATCTCGCCGAAAATATTGTCGCAGAGTTCGAAGTGAACGGAGAGACTGTTGAGGTGAGTTGTTCGAGATATCAAACAGAAGGAGAGGGGGAGTATCTTGAGAGCGAAGAGCATGATTGGGCTCTTTTGCAATTGAAACATCCGATTGAAGGGGTTGACCCGTTGAATTTGGGGTCTCGTTTTGATGTCCAGGAGCGGGATTTTCTGGTGATCATCCAGCATCCAGGCGGAGGTGAAAAGCAATTTGCCCTTGAACACGAGGCTGTCCGTGGAGTGACCGATTTACATGTTCAGTACCTTGCGGAGACGGATGCTGGTTCATCAGGCTCACCAGTATTAAATGATAGGATGGAGGTGGTTGCTTTGCATCGGGCTGCCTTCTGCGATATCGTTGACGTCGATGGTGAAAATGTGGAGGTCTGGTACAACTTGGGAGTGCGTATCGATCAAATTGTTGGTAGGCTGGAAAGGTACGGTGTGATTTGACCTGCAGTGCAAGATGTCATACCGTTTGTAGGAGGTATGGGATGGTCCCACCCTTTGGATGATGATCTGCTGGAGTTGAGATGAATTTACTTTCCCAGGATGAGATTTTGGCGTTGCACCAGGCGGCGGTTGTGTTGGGTCTTAATAGAGACACGTTGCTTTCGGGACTTCATCGTGGATTTGTTGGTTCTTTGAGGAGCGCTGGCTCAACTTCGACACAGTTGTTGATGGATTTATACGCTCTCAACCGGATCGAAAAACTGATGGATGGTACTGTTCCTTTGCTCATATGGTTGCAAAATGCCTCTCATCTATCATCATATACTCCCGAAGGGGATGTGTTTCGGGATGTCTTGGAGAAGCTAAAGGAGAAGGGAGGACAGCAGACATCTACTGTTTCAGAGAAAACGGAAGAAAGGGGCTCCAAGCAGCCTTCAGAGAAGGACTTTCGTTTTATCACGGACGCATTGAAGCCATTTAGACGTGCTGGTTGCAACATTTTTTGGGAGGATGGGCTTATCCAGGTCAAAGCGATGTCGAAACTCTTTGATGTCTGGAAGCTCATGGAGCTTTCTGATTTGTTGGCGGGTGTTCAAAGTCTCAATTTGGATGGTTGTCAATTGGGTCCACAAGATTTTCAGATGTTCTTGAAGCACCCTTTGGATGCTCTTAAACATTTATCCTTGGCTGAGAACAAGCTGGAGCATGCTTCATTTGCTGCGCTTACACGAACATCCTATTTCTCTCAATTGGAGACGTTGGTACTTCGGAACAACAACATCAAAAATCTTGGTGAAGAGAGTGTTAAGAAGTTTCCTAATGGTATTCAACTCAAAGCGCTCAATCTCGACGGTAATGGCTTGTATGATGCAGATCTTGGTGTTTTGCTTGCGCGTGGTCTCTTGAAGAACATCGAAGTCTTGGAATTACGTGAGAATTACATCACGGACAAAGGTACTGAGTTGTTGGCTGACTACGAAAATTCTTTTCGTTCATTGAAGTCTCTCAATCTTTGGAGCAATCGTGTGGGGGAAGAGGGGCGGCAAAGATTGGAGCTTCACTTTGGGAGCGAGCTCAAAGAGGGGCTCAATCTCAAGGGACAAGAGGTTGATGAGCCTGCACGTTTGTTTATCGATATGCACCCCTATCCCTTTGACAGCCCCGAAGGACAGAAGCTGCATCAGATTTTGAAAGAGACATATGATAGTGTCTCGTCGCTCGTTTCTCTTGTTGGGCGGGTGGGGATTCAAAAAGGAGATCTCCATCTTGCACAAGCACCAACGTACATTTGGAGGGATGTCATCGAGCTTGCAGGTAAGCATGGGCGTTTGAGACAGTTACTTCGTGAAGTTCTTGGGGATAAGAATGCAGCTGCGAGACATGACGATATCAGGTCTTTGCTTGGGCTTGGACCTGGAGAGTTTTTGGCAAAAAGATGCTCCCCTCTTTTGCTTCTTGATAGTGAAGAAAGTCAAATTCACTCTACCGAAACTACCAACGAAAAGAAGAGTGCTATATCACTTCTCCACCAAAACAACTCCTATCAGGATAGCCTCCAAGCTGGCGAGCCAGAGGTACTCTTCGCCTCTGCTTTTCTATGCCACAGCAAAAAAGATGGGGAATTGGTCGAAGCTGTCTCTTTGGAGTTGGGGAGATTGGGCGTAACTTCATGGATGGACAAGAACGAACTGCTCCCTGGAGCCTCCCTATCCACCGCCTTACGTGAGGCAATACGACAACATGCTATCATCGTTGTTTTCCTATCTCGAGCGGCTTTGGAATCAGATTGGGTTAAAGATGAATTGTCCTTCGCCTTGGAGTTGGAAGATACGCCAGATCAAAGTTGTCACATCGTTCCTGTATACATTGATGATTGTTTGAGTCTGGTTCGTTCTAGTCCACTTCTGAGTTCCAGATGGTTGCATCCAGACGGACGCAGAGTCGAACGATTGGGTATCTCTGTTGATGGTTCGGGAGTTATCGGAACAAGTTCTTTGACTATCGCACAAAAAATAGCAGAGAAAGTATATGAAAACATGGGCATATCTAGGTGCTCGGAGGTTGTGCTCTGTGTTGATCAGCGTGGAAGAGCTACGAGGGGATCAAGTATCCAAAGCATCCCAGCAAACCTTCAAATCTCTGGAGCTCCGGTCCTGATTTTTCGTCCTTCTTCTGATAGTGGGGCGCAATCGGAGACTTTAAAAGGTGAAGAATGGTCGATTGTATACTCCCGAATGAAGTGGGCACTACAGAAAGCCTTTGGAAATATTCGTGGTGTTCAACCAAAAAAGGTGCATATCACTGGAACTTCTCAACTGGGTTTTCCTTTTATGCTTGGGCGGTACTTCAATCGCAATTCATCCATAGATTTGTTCTGTTACGGTCCTGGTGGTCCTTTTGATAATCAGGGGCAGATCCGACATATGCCACTCAATGGTGGCGATCCTCATTGTCAAACTCCTGATAAGAGGATTCCAGCACTTAAAGATGGCGAAAAATACCCTGAAATTTCGCTTTTCCTAGGCTCTGGAAACTACGTATCTGATGTTTTGGAATACTTGAAGGAACATCCAGAATGTGGACCTCTTGTTTGGTATGGAAGTTCTCGCTTTTCAGATAACGAGCAGGTGATGAAGTACATCGCTAACGTAGTGTCTCTTCTCTTGCGTTTAAAGGAAGAGCACCAAACACGGAAAGTTTACTTTTTTTGTGGACTTCCCTTCCATGTTTTACCGTTGTTGGGGGCAAATCTGCTCCATGTAATGGACAATGTCATTTTCATGGAGTTCCTTAGGGACTTAGTTGGTTCGGGGGGGTGCATTGGTGATATGTATGAGGCTCTTTCTGATGAATAAGCATTGATGTAAACAACGCTCAAGGCATAAGGTATACTACGCTTAATGTAGGATCTTTCTTGCTCCCTTGAGGCTGTGTTGGACTACATTGACAAAAAACTCTTGCAAGAGTTTCCAGGTTTGTGTACTATCCCCAAATCAACATGAACAGCATCTTTGATATGCTTCTCTGATAAAACAGCTTGTTACAACTTCGATATCTTGTCTTTAGATTGTCACACGTGGTGAGTTGGTGGACATGAGTATGTTGTATCTCTTGAATTTTGAAGTCGTATTCCGAAAAAAAAAAGACATGACTCTCTCTTGTCTGCCGATATTTGCTGGTTTTTATATTGGCGGTGGAGTTGTGAAGGGGATAGGAGCGATGAAGCTCTCTCTTCCGATAAAGAAAGACCTCACCCTATTACATTCTTATCAGGGCTGTAGCTTACGCTTATTTCTGTTTGTTGGGCTGTCGGTGATATTGTGTTGATGGCTCTGTTCCTTGCTTGAAGGAGGTTTGGCCTTGTGAATATCCATGACTTTCATAAGTTGAAGCGTTCTGTCAATCGGGTAGGACCCGAAGATTTGCGCACTCTTGTCTGTGAACTCCAGACCATCACCCCAATCCTCGGAGGCGGAACGAGCAATCGTCAGGTCGATGAGGTCGATTTTATACGTGTTCCAGGTGTTCGGAGTCAACTGAGACAGTGGTTCCGAGCAGTCTTTGCACATCGTTATGATACAACCAAAGAACTCTACGAGGCAGAGAGGAGCTTGTGGGGAGGAATGTGTGATCAGAAGGCCAAGGCTTCTTGTGTCTGCATCCAGATCGAGCTTGTCACTTCGAAAAAAGAGATTGAGGTTGATAGGGGACAACTCGATTATAATGTCCCTGGATTTTATGCCATGTGGCCAGCTCGTGGCACGAAAGAAGATAGACCTGCGCCACGGATCCACGAAGGTGTCACCTTTCGATTGCATCTGACCTATCCTGACACACGACGAGATGAGGTAGAAAAATCGTTGAAGGCCTGGATCTTGTTTGGTGGGTATGGCTCTCGAACTCGTCGAGGATGTGGAAGTTTTATGCTTCTTTCTCTCAAAAATGATTCAGGTGAAGACTTGCCTCTCTCCGATTGGCTTCCTTCTGGAAAGGGCTTTTCTGCAGAGCGCCTCATCCCTGAACTTCGTCGCCTGTTAGGTGATGATCTTTTTAGACCAGATGCACGCCTGAATCGAGATTTTGGAAGTCTCTATGGAGCTAGTTGTTGTGTCGGACTTCCTGGTCCCAAAGGGAAGCATAAGTGGATTGAGAGTATCGATTGGTTAGGAAACTTCCGACAACAACCTGCAAACTATGTGGGCGATCCATACTTTGCGCGTGCTCCAGGGAGGCAACGAAATCGGCCTGGACGTTCAAGATGGCCTGAACCCGATAAACTCCGGCGGATCTCTCGAGAACCTCGTGGTGGATGGGACCACGAGCCTCGACATAACGATAGGATCGTCTGGCCTAGGGCTTCCTTTGGGTTGCCCATCAACGGTCGATTTGCTGGTCGCGGTGAACCTCGACCCTTTGAGCTACAATGGAAGGACAAGGAGGGAAAGGAACATTCACGCCTTGCCTCTCCTCTCATCTTGAAAGCCATGCCTCTCGATAATGGACAATTCGTACCGATCGCTCTTTGGTTGGATCGTCGATATCCAGACGAGGGGAAGATCTGCTTAGCCAAAAAAGATAGTCGCGTTAGTCGATCTGAAGCTGATTTCGATGAACTCGTTGCTCCTGAAGATACAGCAAGATTTGCTCCTCTTGCTCATGGTCAGAATGCGAGTTCTGGTCAACGCATGCAAGAGGCCTTTTTTCACTGGCTCCAGCACCGAAATCTTGCAGTGGAGGCGATACGATGAAGAAGACATTGTTGCTTATCGCTATCGGTCCTGTACAAGAGTTCATCGCCCAGGCTCGACGCTCTCGCGATTTGTGGTTTGGCAGTCATCTCCTCAGCGAGCTCTCTCGTGCAGCCGCCAGCGCCATCGCCCGGTTCCCAAACTCTGGGGATCATTCAAAGGCTACGGTCGAAAACGAGCGTTTGATATTTCCGGCTTTCAAAAGTGTTGATGAGGCTCGGTCTGAACTTGTGTATTGTCCTGCTCCATACCGAAATCAGGGAGAACCTCCTCGCAACATTGCGAACAAGCTCCTAGCTGTTTTGCCCACCGAGCATGATGGGAGTGAGGTCGCAAAGCAAGTTCGAGAGGCTGTCTTTAAACGTTGGAGAATGATTGCAAATGAATGTTTTGCGGGCAACAACAGACGCATTACCGCTCTCATTGAACCTTCTGTGCTCCGTACTGATGCACAAGGATGCAGAGCAGCCTGGGATGAACAGATTGACACCTTCCTCGAATTTTATGCTGTATGGTCGAGTTTCGGAGCAAAGGAGTATGTAAGTACCCTGGAAACTCTGGAGAGAGAGCTTTTTGCCAGAAAACATCTGAAAGACTTTTCCGGCTGGCAACACCAACGGGGGAATGTTCCCAAGTCCAGCCTCGATGGGGCCAGAGATACTGTTCTTGTCCGAAGTGACCCTACGAATAGAGACTTGTGTCGGGCCAGACATCAATACCGGATAAGCGATGGAGAGCAGCTCGATGCCATCGGTCTCATCAAAAGAACTGGTGGTGAACCCGGGCAATTTATCCCTTTGGCATACATCACTATTGCACATTGGTTACTCATAGCTCAAGAACGATGCCCTGATGCACTGCACAATTTACAGAATAAATGTGAGGAACTTGATCTGGGAGCTGTCGACTCTCGCTTTCTCTTTTGGGAGAGATGTCCTTGTTATCGTGCTGATGCACAGGTCTTTTTCGAAGACCGCTGGAGAAGCATCTTTATCGACAAAGAGGGTGTGGACTCTCAGAAACTCTCGCGGATGGATGCAAAATCGGAGAGATTCTCGGGGACAAGGCTCGACGAAATTACCAAAGAAGCAAAGGATTTTGGTCGGGATTTTGTGCTCCCCATCCTAGAAAAAAACCGTTCTCCCTATCCGTACGTTGCCTGTCTCGTGGCAGATGGCGATAAGATGGGATCCTGTCTCAAAAAGTTGACTCAACTCTCCGATTCTCAAGACTCTTCTCTAATCTCAGCTCATCAAAACTTCTCACAAATCCTCTCTCGCTTTGCCACAGATGCCCGTCGAATCGTACAGGAAGAACACAAAGGCGCTCTCATCTATGCAGGGGGAGACGATGTCTTAGCGTTCTTGCCTCTTCAGGATGTGCTCTCTTGTGCTCTGAAACTCAAAGATGCCTTCAAGGCCAGAATGAAAGAAGCCCTGCCACAAACCCAAGAAAATGAACATCCCACGCTCTCCGTAGGGATCGGAATTGGGCATTTCCTCGAAAATATGGGGCATCTACTCAAACTCGGACGCCGGGCCGAAGTTCTTGCCAAGGGCAAAGAGTTTGCTTCCAGGGGACTCGATCGCGATGCACTAGCGATTATCCTCGACAAACGCTCTGGAGGTATCTCATCCTGGCGGTCTCGCTGGGGAGAAAAGCCTACTCATCTGATACAACAAGCCATTCGAAATCTCCAGAGCCGACCATCAAAAGTCTCCTCTGTCGATGAGGTTGTTGGAACAGATGATACTCTTTTAACTGTTGCCTCCGAACGACAAGGGTTCCCTTCGACGAAGCTCTACGAACTGCGGGAGCTCCTTCTACGTCTGCCGAAACCCAGAGATGTCAACGAGAAGCTCAGGAATATGACTCCAGATCGACAAGCAGAAGATGAACTGGCCTGGAGCCGAACACTTCAGAAGGAAGTGGGGAGAGTTATCAGCAAGGCTGGGACCTCTCCTGGTAAGGATCCAGACAAGAAAAGCAAGTGGACCCCTGCGCTGTTGGGACTCTCTTTCGAAGGTTTGGAAGAGGTTTCTTCCGAAGAACCTAGTCAGCACTATCGCTTGTTATATCAGAGAATCGAGAATTGGCTTCAGAGGATGCTGATCGCCCGGGTCTTTGTCGATGCCCAGAACTCCCTTGAGCCCAAAGGTTCGAGTCAAACACCCGATGCTGAAGGGGGCGAGTGATGCCTGCAAAAGATTTGATTTTGTTCCCGCGTGATGGCTTCTTCTGCAAAGATGGTCGAGGCTGGAAGAGCAGCGAGAGCGGTAGAAGTCGGAGTCTCGACTGGCCCTATCCTTCGACGATGTTGGGGGCTCTGTGTACTTCGTGGGGCCTGCGTCTGGAGTCTCAAGATGAGCGCCTACTCAACAAAAATGAATGGTTGGCTCTCAAGGATAAGCTCTCTGTAGATATCCTGATGCCCGTCCAGAAGAGCCCTTTTGAGGCGTCAGAAAATGCCCGGCTGATGTGGCCTACCCCTGCCGATAGTTTGTATCTCGAAAATGTATCTGAGATCTTCCCTTTGACTCCAACCCCAAACCCCAAAGAGATCGGAACCTTGGGGACTGAACTTTCAGATTCTGAGCAGGAGGCCATGGATTCTCTGTGGAGGCCTCGTGTTCCCTACGAAGGGAAACCTTTAGAGAAGCCAATGTGGTGGGAACACGAGGAATTCATCAGCTGGCTCTCTGGAGAGACGTTCCAAAGACACATCAAGGAAGAAATACAATCTCGTTCGTTGGGGCGTCGGATGCAGGTCCAAGTGAGTATCGATTATTCGACACAGGCGACCCTGCATGGTTCGATGTTCTCAACTGATGTCGTCGAGACTTTATGTGGGATGGAGAAGCCAGGGACGTACTTAGAGTGGGCGTTGGCTGTTCGCTTTCAATCGACCCAGGAGCTCGGTGGATTTCCTGATCAACCCCTATTCTTAGGAGGGCGACGTCGCACCCTTTTGCCTGAACAAGCACCTGAAGACCTGTTTTCGTTCCCCGAAGAGATCCTCAAAGCTGCCGAGCAAAAGAAGCCCAAGGGGCTGCGCTTGTTTGCTTTAACGCCTGCGCACTTTGCTTCGGGCTGGTGTCCCAAACCCTTTAAGCCCAAAAATGGACAGTTTTTGGGTGAAATCGAAGGGATGGAGCTCGTGTTGAGAGCGGTCTGCTGCTCTCGACCGCTTCACGTTTCTGGATGGGATCGGGCGAGTCACGAACCCAAATCCACTAAAAGACTCGTCGCACCAGGTTCGGTGTTCTTTGTCCAAAAAGCAGATGGGGGTGTTTTTGCTGCTGAAGAAATCAGGCGCCTTTGGATGGCTTCTTGGGGAGAGGATACCCGAGAGGGCTATGGTCGCTTTGTCGCGGGAATTTGGAACGTTGGGTAGTACAAAACTACATCTCGAAATATACAACTCTTTCTTTTTTGAACCTTTCGCTTCACAAGGAGCTTAGACGATGGTCATTCGATCTTTTTTGATCCACGCGCTCTCCCCCGTTCATGCTGGCACCGGGCAATCTGTCGATGTGATCGACCTGCCTATCGCACGGATGAGTTCAACTGGGATTCCTATCATTCCAGGCTCTTCTATCAAGGGATGCTTGAGAGACACACTTACCGAGAGCCTTGGTGATAAACTTGAGGTTGTCTTTGGACCCGATTCCAATAACGCATCAGACCACGCCGGGGCTGCTGTTTTTAGTGATGCCCGGTTGCTCGCACTCCCAGTAAGGAGTTTTCGAGGCACGTTTGCCTGGGTCTCGTCTCCTTTGCTGTTGTCTCTCGCCCGTCGTGACCTGAAAGAAGCCGGCCTGGATGTACCAAAGCCTGGGTTTGCGACTGAGCGCCGGGCCTATATCGGCTCCTCTTGTCTCAATACCCACACCATCGAGGGGGTTCAGAGATGTTATCTCGAAGATCTCGATCTTCCTGTGAGGATGGAACCATGGGTCGATGCATGGTCGGCTTTGTTGGCGCCGCTTGTCGCGGGAGATAGTCATGTGGATTCTTTCAAAAATCGCTTTGTGGTCGTCGATGATGAGACGATGACTTTCCTCTGGGAGACCGCGACGCAAGTAGACGCTCGTGTCTCTATCGATTCTGAGACTCGAACGGCCAGAGATGGCGCGTTGTGGTATGAGGAGTCCTTACCTCCTGAGACCCTGTTGATAGGTCTGTTGGCTACCCACCATAGTTTAAAGCCGAAGGTACAGCTCGAGGACAAGGAGGTCATGGAGCTCGTGTTGGGGGAAGAGAGTATCGTGCAATTTGGTGGGAAAGCCAGCGTTGGCCGAGGCCGTTGCCGTTTGCTGTCACTCAGCGCATAAAAGGAGGTTTCCGATGACACGAGATCAATTACGAGCCCAACACGCACACACCTGCGTCGAGTCTGTCGATGACAAAAACTGGAAAGATTACAAGATCCTTGTCTATGGCCTCGGGCCTAACATCATGCGAAGCGGTCTATCTGCAACGGTTTCTTTCATCCAACGCAATAAAGGAAGTGCCGCTGTCAAGTTACTCTGGGAGCACCTTGCAGGTGCTGGTATCCCCAATATCCCTGAGAAGCCCCTTGAGATTCCTGCTGCAATTCGTGCGCTTGATGTGGATAATTACATGTTGACGACGCGCGAGCTACTCAAGTGCTCGGTGTGGTTTAAGCGAGCTGTTCAAGCGTACTCCTCTGAGAGAGATAAGAGTGCGACTGGAGCGGAAGAGGGAGAAAGCTGATGCGTAACTCGCTTGAGTTTCTGAGACGTTTTGATGGGATACAGCATCTGGACCTTGCCTATGGTATGTTGGCTCCCGTTGCATACACAGGGGAGGAAGAAGGAAAGATCCCCAAAGACAACAGGGATGATTGGTTTTCCTGTCTAGAGAAGATTCAGATTTCGCCAGATTATCGTGGGGGCTATACGCGTTGGAAGAACAGCTTTTCCCATGATAAGGACATACACCTCTTTGAGATTACCTTGCGCTCTCGTCTTTTGTTGGGTCATGGAAATCCAGCACCGACAGATGTAGGTTTGACAGTTCATCATACCTGGGGTGTACCCATGTTACCAGGGCCATCCATCAAGGGGGTCGTTTCACATTATCTGGAGGCGAGCTATGGGCCAAAGGATAACAAAAAATCCCCTTTTGATGAGGAACATCCAGAGCCAGATAGACGTATTTTTCAGGGGGTGCGTTGGGAAGGAAAGCGGATCGAGCATGGTCCTGGACTGATCTACCGGGAGCTCTTTGGAGCACCTGCGGCAAGAACGGACAACCACTTTCCTATCGATGCAGACGCTCAAAAGGAGGTATTCCCTTCTGAATCGAGAGGAACAGCTGTTTTTTATGACGCTTGGATGATACCACCTGATGATAGTGATGAGCAGGGAAAGACACCATTCATCAAGGATATTCTCACAGTTCATCAGCGCAGCTATTATGAGAGTTTCGGTGAAAAATCGCCAAATGATTGGGATGACCCAAATCCCGTGGCATTTCTCACTGTTCGTCCGGGGACCCGGTTTTTGTTAGCTTACTCCGTACCGAAAGAACGCTCGGAGATGTTGCTCTCTTTGCTGAAAGATTCCCTTGATGAATGGGGGATTGGTGGGAAGACATCAGCTGGTTATGGGCGTTTTTCGAAGGATTGGGAAGAGGTCCGGTTGGAGAAGAAGGTACGCATTTCAAAAGACAGCATCGTTTTCGAGTTCGAGAAGGCATTTGATGCGTTCATTGAGGGAGGTCCTGGAGTGAAAGGAAAGATGAAGTTTGTAAAGGAGAATTGGGAGGAGAAGCTGCTGGCTTTGGAGAATGTAGATGAAAGGGTGAAAGCCTGGGAGATCATCAAAGGTAAGAGCTCTGTTGACGGTAAGTCCAGAGTGCAAAGGAATGGCAGTACGAAGAAGTGGCTCAAGGAAATCAAGGACAAGCTCAAAGGCTGAGGGACTTTTTGGCTTGATGGTTTTGAGGTTTTTTGGCAGGTGGATTGGTAGGTACAGGTCATGATACTCAAAGAGAACTGGTTGTCGGAGTTGAGAAAATGGATTGCTGCTCCCAAGAACTCCTCTGAGCTTCGTCGCATAGCCAATGAGATTGTTGATAGTTTTCCAAGGCCTGAATCCTTGGCTCAGTCGTATGTTGAACCTTGGGGGACAAAAAAAAGTCCCTCTTTGGGGGATGACTGTGAGCAAAAAGAAACTGTTGTTTCGCTTTTAAATAGTTCTTTCACCGAAACCCTACATGGAAAAGGAGCTTCTGGAAGGAATAGAGTTTTTCTTTTGTCCGGTACTGGTATGGGAAAGACATCTTTGCTTGTCATGTTGTATCTCGCTGCTGAGGCTGGTCTTTGGAAGTCTTCTTCAGAGCATTTTTTCTTCCAAAACATGGGGGGGAGGGGGTTCTCATTGAGTTCCATTCCTGTCGAAAAGCGGGGCCGAAGCACATTGTTTTTGGACTCTCTGGACGAACTTTCTATCTCTTTGGATAAATTCGAAGAAAAACTTCACGCTATACTTCAAGAGGTTGAAGATTTTTTTGAGGTGATCATTTCCTGTCGCACGCAATTTCTTCCAGAGGAAATCGAAATGTCAGCTTCTCTTATGGGTGAAGGGTATATTCGGGTTAGTGAGTTTCATTACCCTGCCATCTATCTTGTTCCGTTTGATGATGGACAAATCGAATCCTATTTGGAAATGCGCTACCCCGACAAATGGTATCAACGGTTTTTTCCCTGCGTTTTCAAAAATGACAAGCGTCTACAAGCGTCAACAGCGATTTCCACTGTGCGTGAAATTTTCTTTCGTCCTTTGTTACTTTCTTACATTGACTACTGGCTTCCCTCGTTTGGAGATAAAGTTGAGACTGTTTTGTGGGAGGGAGATTTTCAAATTTACCGTCGTTTAGTTGATATTCTGATTCGTCGGGAAGCTGGTGCTGATAAAAGATGCCCCCCTCGTTTGTTGTGGGATGCATATTTCCAAATAGCGCTTTCTATTCAGTCTCAAAAGAGCCTTACCCTGACAGAAGAGCAGTTGATTTCTTGTCTCCCCTCAGAGAGTGAATATGAGCCGGTTCCCTTCAAGAACGGAGATGACCCCCAACCTCCTGGGGATGCAAATTTGAAAGGAATATTCTCTTCTTCCGAAATTCTTGAACTTGTCAACGTCGTTATTGATGCTGGGGGTTGTTACCCGAATAGCTTTCTCTCTCATTTGCCAAGACGCCTTCAGGCTGGTGTCAAGAGATATGATCTCACCCGCCAAGAGGAGTTTGAGGGAGATCTCTGTTATCTCAATAAGCTTGATCAGTTTGTCGAAGGTAAGCTGCCAATAGAAGGTTGGTTCGGACGTGCTGAGTCTCTATTTAATACGACTCAACAAGAAACTCCTGAGATCCTCAAGGAGGCTATGAAAAAGGTCGAGGAGAGAAAGAAAGAGATGTTGGCAGAGAGAGGCAATTCGGTTTTGGGACAATTTTTTCGAAATTACAATCGGGCGAGTAAAGCCTTGTTGGAGCGAACTCCTGATGGAAAATATCACTTTTTTCACAGAAGCTTCCAGGAGTTTCTCGTTGTGAATGCTATTATAGAATGTAAGAACAGAGTCCCTACACCTGGAACGATCAAAGGGACAAGTGTACTTTTGGATTTCTTGAAAACTTTTTGTTCGTTTGGTTCAGGTGGGAAGAAAATTTCTCTTGCTGGTTTGGACGTTTCAGATCTCGATCTTCGCCCTCTTGGTTCTCAGGTTTTGGAGCGGTTTGATTTTGAGCTGGTTGTGTATAATGAACATACTGACTGGCCGGATTCTCCTCCTGAGGGAGTCGTTGGGCCGAGGTGTGATCTCCGAGGGCGGAGTATGCTTTGTTTTTCCGCAGAAGCGCTTGGAGAGGTCGATCTTCAGGGGGCAAAATATGATGATGAAACTCTGTGGCCTCCTAATTTTGATTTTCAGAGTTCGGGTGCTTTTGGACCAGGTGCATGTTTGAGTGGAGTCGATTTGAGTGGAATCGATTTGAGTGAAGTCGATTTGAGTGGAGCAGATTTGAGTGGAGTCCACCTGGAAGAAGCCAATCTGGAAGGAGTCAATCTGGAAGGAGCCGATCTCAAAGGAGCCAATCTGGAAGGAGCCAATCTCAAAGGAGCCAATTTCAAAGGAGCCAATCTCAAAGGAGCGAGATTTGACAGGTACACTGTCTGGCCAGAGAATTTTGATGAATTGAATTCCAGAGCTTTTGGACCCAGGGCTGATTTGAAGGGAGGTTGTTTTAAAGAAGAATATTTGAAAAATATCGATTTTACCGAGGTAAACCTGGAGGGGGCAAACCTGGAAGGGGTAAATCTCGAAGGTGCAAAGCTCCAAAACGCAAGCCTCGTCTCTGCCTGTCTTCAAGGTGCTGCTTTGTGGCAGACAAACCTAGAAGAAGCGGACTTGAGGGAAGCAAATTTAATGAATGCGGATCTGGAGCTTGCTGACTGTAGAACAGCAGTTTTGGAGAGAGCCAATCTTCAATATACAAATCTCCGAAATGTTGATTTTCAAGACGCAAACCTGCGTTATGCTCAATTTCAGGGGGCAGACTTTGAAGGAGTAAACTTGAAAGGGGCAAACTTGGAGGGTTGTAATTTGGACCAGGCTGTATTGAAGCGTGCTATTTATGACTCAGAGACTCTGTGGCCTCCAGATTTTGATTTTCAGAGTTCGGGTGCTTTTGGACCAGGTGCATGTTTGAGTGGAGTCGATTTGAGTGGAGTCGATTTGAGTGGAGCAGATTTGAGTGGAGCAGATTTGAGTGGAGCAGATTTGAGTGGAGTCGATTTGAGTGGAGTCGATTTGAGTGGGGCGAGCTTAGAAGGGGGGAATTTTCATGATATTTTGTTTGACTCTTCGACTATATGGCCTGAAGGTTTCAGCTTGCCCTCTTTTATCCAGAACGCTTGAGGATGAGATTTCTCCTCTTCTTAATGCAGTTGCTCCAATTCGACGTCCGATCTGAGGACATGACTATGTTCTTTTCGGACCTGTTTTTTTCCGAAAAAAGTGTCTGTTGACAACATTTTACGTGGAACATGGAGGACGTGAAATGGATAACAATAATCAAGGATTGCAAGGCACGCAATTGTTAAAACGTGCTTTTGAAGCAGAACAAGAATGCCTCAGAGCAAACCTAAAGTCATCAAATAGAATTACGCACTGTGGAGATCGAGGTGAGGTTAACGAACAGTTCTTTATCGATGTACTCAGAGCATATCTCCCCAACAGGTACACTGTAGAAAAAGCTATCGTCATCGATAGCACGGGAGCTGTCAGTCATTCCATTGACATCGTTATTTTTGACCGGCAATACACACCCACATTGTTTGACAATCAGAAACACAGATATGTCCCAGCAGAAGCCGTGTATGCAGTCTTTGAATGTAAGTCCAAAATCAACAAATCATACCTTGAGTATGCCGGAGATAAAGTCGAATCAGTGAGAAAACTCAAGCGAACCAGCGTCAAAATTCCACACGCAGGCGGTGTTTACCCTGAAAGAAAACTGTTTCCGATAATTGGTGGCATACTTGCAATCGATCTGGAGTGGGATACGGGATTAGGTTCAACATTTGAAGAGAATCACAAAAAACTCCAAGGGGACAAACACCTTGATTGTGGTTTCACTGCCGATGGACATTATTTTGATGTGTTTAACGAAGACAACTCCTACAAAACTCAGAAGGGGGCGGATGTCCTCGCATTTTTTGTTTTTCGCCTCTTGTGGAAACTTCAGAGGATGGCGACCGTTCCTGCTGTTGATTGGATGGCATATGCTACAAATTTTCGCTCTTGATGGATTCCAGGGGTTTTTTGGAAAAGTCTGGTACACTCCAAGGAAGATGATTGTTTGAACGGTTTTTGGAGGATGAACCATGTTCATGATCATTGCACATCTCATTGATGGCGCCTAGGGCTACGATACTGTACATGAACTCCGATGGCCTGAAGGTGATGAGTGTCCCTTTTGTCTATCCAAACGAGTCATTCGTCGTGGCTTCGATGACATCAAGTCCGCAAAGCAACGTTACCAACGCAAAGAATGCAACAAACATTTTGATAATCCTATAGCCACCGTCTTCAGAGGGTATCACCGACCTTTCAAAACATGGGTTTTGTGCTTTGTATCTCATGGGGGAAAACCTATCTTTATTGGATTTTTATGTCTCTATTAACATTGCTTTTTCATCGTTTCCAAACTTTCTTTTTTTGAGGTGGTGCACTTTTGGGATACCTTTCGACTATGAAGGGGAACTGTCCACAGGATGTGGCTGTGTATCCAACCCCCAATCTCTTGAGAGGAACGTTATGAAAAAAACGCTTACTTTGTTCTTTGCCTCGGTCTTTTTGCTCTCCGCAAGCGCTGCGTTCGCGTGGCCAAAGCTCCCCAAAGGCTTCAAGTTTAAAGCTGGAAAGGTCTTGAAGTATCGCTTTGCTGCCGGTGATTACGGCGTCAAAAACGGTCTCGGTGTAGGCATCACCTACACATTTAGAACGGCCGGCCCCAAAGGCGGGACAATCACATTCAAAAACGTCAAAGCTTTGCTCGCGAGCCCACGAGTGAGCAACAAAGACAAGAAGTTCTTTCGTGCGTTGCGCAAGAAGATGCACAAACAATGGCTCCAAAAGCGCACATTCTGTCGTGCTTTTGTGAAGAGACTCAAGCGACAACAAATCGCCAGCCGCAAAAGAAAATGTGGGCTGCGAGCCGGAGCGTGGCTTCGCAATGGCAATCATGGCTACACAATGTGTATCAAACGCCCCAAACGTAACTCACAAAGAATGCTTAAGAGACGTGCTCGTCGTCTCCTTCGTTGCTCAAAACGCACACTCCGCTCCAAAAAGTCCAAGCTCACAAACTCCCGACGCTAGTCGTCTCTGCGTTGATGACCTTCAAAGTTGAATGGTCCAAAAATCGAATTCGTGGAGCATACGATGAAACGATGTCTCTTTGTTCTGTTCTCAGGTTGTGTCTTTGTGTGTTTCTTGTTTGTCGGAATGTCTGACGCCCTGGCCTGGAAGTCATGTCGTTCGGGGTTTCGAACATACAAACATGGCAACTATCGCTGCACACTTGGTCGCAAAGATCAGTGTCTCAATGGCCGATGGAAATACAAAGGAAAGTGCGGCTTTTTCGGGAGGTTCTGCCACTATGGCTCAAAGAACTTCACCCACGGAAAGCTGCGATGCACGTCGGGAAAACGATACCAGTGCCGTAAGGGTCGTTGGAAATACATCGGAAAGTGCACAAGTGGCGGCAAAAATTGTCGTTCGGGTTTCCGGACTTACAAACATGGTCAATATCGCTGCACACTAGGGCGCAAAGATCAGTGTTGGTATGGGGCCTGGGTGTATCGTGGAAAATGTGGTCTCTTTGGTCAATTCTGCCACATTGGAGGTCGCTCATACAAAACAGGCGTGCAACAGTGCTTTCGAAAGAAGGGACAAAGTCGCCCTTACTTCCAAAAATGTCATCCTGGCAAATTTGAACATCAACAAAAAGCATTCTGGCAGACGATGTGGGGGACACCCTATTGTTGCAACCACAACAATCGCCCCTACCGCCAAGGACAGAAGGTCAGAAAAAATAGCCACTGGTATCGATGTTCAAAGGGAAAATGGGTCTGGTAAGACAGGCTAATACAAAAGCCCCATAAAAGATCCGGTTATTTGGGGGCACCACAGGCGATCCACTCAGCGAGTTTGTCGCGTTGTTCTTTGGGGGGATCGTCTGGTCCTGGAGGCATCGTCGTGTTGTTGGCCGCCGAACGTAGAAAAATCCGCTTCCTCAGAGCATGTGTCGCTTCATACGTATCAAATATATAGGCCAACGGTGCACCTCTTCGGCTCTTGCTGTCCACTGAATGACAACTATCACACCAATCCGCCAAAAATTGCTTGCCAAAATTCTCGTAGGTCAGCTTTGTACCCTCTGGCGGACACGAGACCTCCTCTAAATCCGTCCACAATCCGAAGTTCCCGCACCCGACGAGTGACAGAGAGACACAAAGACCGATACACGTTATCCATCGTTTGAATGTCATCAGATGCGCCCCCTATATCCCATAGTTGAAGCCAATGGCCAGTCGACCACCGGCGTACATCACCGGACCCATATCACCAGGGAACCACTTCAAGAACGCCTCACCTGACAGAAAAAAGACCCACTTCCCCTTCTTTAAGAACTCATACTCCGTCCCCACGGCAAAACCAATCCCACCACGGTGACGAATGCCATCACCCACACCAAGGATCGCCTTGATAAAGTCTCCGGCGATGACACTGAGCGATTCTTCGTGCTGATGGAGGATGAGGAGGCGACCAAAGGGGCGGAACTTGCCGATCTTCCCCCAAGCCTGAATCCCCAACGAGATGAGCGTGATAAAACGCTGGTCGACGGCCGCATAGTCGAGATTGATATCTGTGAAAACACCCAGAAAACCCCAATGGCGATACCCCAACTTGAGCTGCGTACAGGCGACCCCGTCACCTCGCCACTCTGTCCCAGCACCTCCAATCCCCAGTGAGGCCCGTAAATCACCGGCCTTTGCGTGGGATGGAATCGCCAACAATAAAGACGCGAGCAGACAAAGCCCTATCCATCGCGTGATTGTGTGATTGATCGTGTACATGATGATGAACCTCTTATTCCATCGGCCTTGTGGATGTGAGACTGAGCAGAGACCACTCATTCGCGCCGTGATTGTGTAAGTGAAAGTAAATGGGCGTCCCTTTGGGAATGTCTTCACTCACCGTCCATGTCAGCGTGTGTAGCTTCTTTGGGGAAGGGATCGGGATGGTGATGTCCCAAAGTGTTTGTCCACCGATACGGATGGCGACATGGGCTTCGGCTGCAGTCGATGAGCTGAGATCATAATGCCACAACTTGAGCTGAAGGGTGTCACCTTTGTGAAGCGCTATGAGGGCTGGCTGGCGTGCCGTCAGATAGCGACAGATCCCTGTGTGGACACCAAAAGACCACTCCCCATTGACGAGATGGGGCTCGGCGGCGTATGGACAGCGTACCTTTTCGGGGCGGTCTTTGAATGGATCCTCCGAGGCGGTCAATTTTTGCCAGGCTTTTGCGTTGACAAGTGACGTCGTGGTGACACATGTTCCTGTGTCTGGATGGGCGGTGGCACCTTTTGGACACGTCTTTTGTTGCTCAAGCTCAGGGATGTAATCACCACATCCTGTGAGCCAAAGGGCACATAATAGGAGCTGAAAGACTTTTCTTCTCTTTGCGGCTTTGCACTTCACGTCGTCGTCCTATTTTTTTGCGGGCGGGCTTCTTTGTAGTGTACTGCCTTGATCGAAAAGTATCACACTTTTGGTTTGCGCATGTCACTGTGGATAACGTATGATGTGAAGCAAGTTCATACATGAGAGAGCTGATCCCTCGAAGACCTCAACAGGAGCGAGTGTACAATATGGTAGGCGTGTGCTGAGATGACATCCAAACAACAGTGTCCACATTGTAAAAAAGACGTGGGCGGGGCTGGCGAAGAGATCACGTGGTCCTTTTGCCCACATTGTCGTTTTCCGTTGATGCTCGTCGCCGGAAAGTACAAACTGGAGAAAAAAATCGGCCGCGGCGGTTTTGGGAGTGTCTACCTCGCGACACACATCCATCTGCCTCGTAACGCCGAACGTGTCGTAAAGGTGATCAACTCGGAGATCTTCGAGGCCGATGAGATGCTCAAGCGCTTCCATCGCGAAGTCCACCTCACAGCGAGCATCTCTCAAATCAATGAACATATCGTCCATGTTTATGATGACTTCGGTCAGATCCCAGGGATGGGACACTACTACGTCATGGAATATCTACGGGGCAAGACACTCTCCGATATCCTCAGACGCCCCGATAAACTCCCCTCGATCAAACTCGCGCTGCATATCTTTCGTCAATTTTGTGAGGGGATGGAGGTCGCTCACCTCGAAGGGATCGTACACAGAGACCTGAAGCCCGATAACCTCATGTTGATACAACGTGAAGACGACCCGTACTTCGTAAAGATCCTCGACTTTGGCATCGCCAAACCCCTCGAAGGCGCTACACCCGAAAGTCGTCCCCTGACCGCCGGTCCGATCGGGACACCTATGTACATGTCTCCCGAACAATTCTTGCACCAAACCATCGACACACGGGCTGATGTCTACGCGATGGGGCTGATCTTGTACGAGCTGCTCACGGGACAATCTCCCTTCCTCTCGGGAGAACAAGATGGACAGTATTTTATCCAGGAGGTCGCACAGCGCCACCTTCGGATGCAGCCTCTCCCCCCCCGAAAAGTCCGACCTGATAGAAATATACCTGCTGCACTTGAGGCCGTCGTCCTGCAAGCGCTCTCCAAAGAGCCGGAAAAACGCTTCTTCTCTGCACGTGAATTCAAAAACGCGATCGACGGGCTCGGACTCCGTCAAACACTCTCCTCCTCCGAATTAGAAGCGTTCTCCGACATCCCAAACAGACAAGAGGACACACTCCAGCCAACACCCCGACATAAACGCCAGACAGAAGACGTCTCTTTCGGAACCCCTGTTCCCTTTCACAGGACACCAGGACAAACACCTCGACAGCGGACGCCAGGAGGGACACCACAGGGACAAGAGCGCATGACACAGTCGATGCCGCTCGAAGCCGAGGCCGTCCAGGATGTCGCGTTCCTCGAAACGATCGCCTCAACTGGAGATATGCCACTCGGAAGACCTGCACCATTGCCGACAGCGTCTGCTCTCGATGAACACACACAGGCACCACCTGTCTCGACACCTGTGACGATACAACCTGCCGAGCGGCCTGCTTTTTCAATCAAGAATGTGTTGGTCGTCGCGTTGTTGCTGGTGTTGATGTCTGGTTATGTTGTGTACGCTGTATGGTGGGGGGTACAGCGTCATTCTAAGGTGAAAAAGGCTAGGGCCCAAACGCTCACTCGACGTATCCTCCCGCGGACAAAGAAGGCGGCGCCACGAAAACGACCTGTCGTCGCACCGCCTGTCCGTCAAAAGACATGCAAAGATGGGGAGACTCGACCGTGTTTTTCGGGGCCTGAGAGCGCAAAGGGCGTTGGACGCTGTCGCGCTGGTGTGCAGACGTGTCAGGCGGAGAAGTGGTCCACATGTAAAGAGGAGAGATTGCCTCGTAAGGAACGTTGTAATCGCCGGGACGATGATTGTGATGGTCGCGTCGATGAATCCTTTCCAAAGCTCGGCAAGACGTGCCTCGTCAAGCGTCACCAATGCACCTTTCAGGGGACATGGCGTTGTGCGAAGGGAGAACGGGCGTTACAATGTACCTCAATGGTGTGGCGCAAACGCAGAGGTTACAAGCCTGTCTGGATGTCGATATCCCCAAACAGTCATACATTCCATGTGACACATGGCCGTTCTCATCACACTCGAAAGAAAACGCTTCGGGTGAAGGGTTTGAGCTGTTTGGAGTTGAAGAAAAAGACGGCTTTTCAGATCTGGTCGAAAGGGTATGATCGTTGCACATTCTATCTGCGTGTCACCAAACAATGGACCGAAAAGAAGCCCCATCGCATCCATATGAAACGTAGATCGGACCTCGATAATGCGACCAATTATTGCTTGCGTTCCCAGTAAATCCACTCTCTCTCACTCTGAGAAGTCCCCGCCCATCCTGGCTATATCCAACCTGTTATGCTCCCTTCTTGGGTTGTTGTCTTTTTTCACACTTGTGGTGTTTCCTTCATCCAATGCGATGGCTGCGGTCTCGTGTGGTACGTTGTATCAACAAAAAAAGTACGCAGAGGCCGGTGATTGCTTTTGGAAGCAGGCCGTCAAACTTGGACCTGGGCAAAAGCTCAAGCTTCAGGAGAAGTACGAAAAAGGGCGTCGTCTGCGCAACGCAGCGCGCTGTTATGCGAAGGCGGCGAAGAGCCTGTTAGGTACATTGATCCCAAAGGGGGGGACGAACAAAGACCTCAAGATGACGAAAAAGAACGCCCAGACATTTACGAGGGCTGCGTACTTTCGGGAGCGTGGTGTCGCGATGTTGCAGGTGTACCGGGAGGAGAAGCTCTACGAAGATCCACAGGTCTTTCAGCGGACTTGGGAACTGGAGCGCACATGGAGTCGGAAAATAGGGTACTCTAGGGTGACCATTCAGACAAAGCGCGTCGACGCAAAGCTCTGTGTGGAGGGGTTTCGCACGAAGATATGTCGTGAGGGGATGTCTTGGCGTGGGCGTTTGCGTCCTGGGATCTACAAGGTGGAAGTTGGGTATCCTGGTTTGCCTGCCGTTTTCAGAAGACGCACCTTTTTGTTGCGCCCAAGATCGAAGAGAGTCCTGCCTTTCCAACCTCCCAAACGCACGCGCTCAATGCTCTCCTTGAAGAGTCAACCAGAGAAGAGTCGGATCTATATCAATGGCCATCTTGTCGGTACGACGCCGCTGCGACTCATTGTGCCTTCAGGGAGGCACAGTATCGAGCTGCGCAAAGGGTGTTATCTACGACAGGCCCAAGCGGTCGCTGCACCTGCCAACAAAAAGACCCAGCTCAGTTTGCGCCTGCGTCGTGATCCATACTTTCTCAAGTGGCGACGGGACGTGAAGAAGCAAAAAGATGACCGCTTTTGGGGGTATATATTCACAGGTATTGGTGGTGCCTTCGTCGGAGGAGGGATCGTCTTGTCCGTGGTCGCAAATGATACTCTAGACAAGGCGCAAGAAGCCTACTTTCTCTCGACGGAGAGTCCAGAGAGTCTGGCGAACTTTAAAAAGCTCGCAAACGAGTACAACGGACTTCACTTGGTGCGGATCCTGTCTTTCGTGGCGGGGATTGGCGTACTCGGTTTTGGTGGCTGGCGCTTGGTGGCGACGTCCTTTCGTGTGAAGCGTACCCCATGTGAAGAGCTCGAACGAAACGATCGTTTCCGCGCGCCAAAGTGGAAGACCAACAAGGAAGGGGTCCGTATTGTCGATGACAATGTGCTCATCGAACCCCCTTCTAAGCGACCTTAAAGAGAGCACTCATTGTCTATCGGAGCGTTGAAAAGATGAACACAACACGTCATTTGGGTCGCAAGAGTATCTTCTACACCCTTACATGTTTGCTCTTTATGGGGGTGTCTTTATTCGGATTTGTAGCCTGCTTTATCGATGTCGATGATCCTGCGAAGAGCGTCTTTCCTTCTGATCAGCCGTTGTTTGTATGTACCTCACTCTCGTCATGTGATGGAGGCGATGAGCAATGTTTCAAGCGTTCATGTCCACCCAGTGTTCCTTACTGTGTCAATGGTGTCTGCCGACAGTGTGAAACAGCGACGGATTGCGTCGATGGAAAAACGTCCTGTGTCGATGGCCGATGTCTTCCATGTGATGGTGTCTGTGAGTCCGTGGCTGCCGAGAGGAGCACCAAGGGGACATCAACAGGTTTGGGGATAAGAGCAGATGCACAACATCGGACTTGGATCGTCGGGAAGTACAAGGGAGAGGTCGCCTTTGGTCCCTTCAAACCGACAGGGGAAGAGATAAATGAAGAGACGGGCAGTCGCTACAGAGGATATGTCGCGTTAGTCGACGCTTACGGCTCTTTTCTTTGGGTCGCCAAGGTTTCCTATCCCGACAGCCAACTCCACGATGTATGGTTTGATGACAAGGAATTTGTCTATGTTGTGGGGTACAAAGACCTCAGCACAACACCAACTCTGTTTGTGGCAAAGTTCAAGGTCGCGATCTCATCGCGCGTAGATACAAAAAATCTTGTGGACACTGTTGTCGCCGAAAAAGAATTGGCAAAGACCACACCCAAACACAATTCCATCTTGAATGCTGTGATCACAGTCCAACAGGGCGGAGCATTGTACGTCGCTGGGAGCAGTCAGGAGGGGTTGTTTGTGACGCAGCTCGACACGAGCTTCAATGTTGGCAAAGAGGGGTGGCCTTTTGTCGCGAAGGTGGACAAGGACAAGTCGGGTGTTCCCCATCCCTCCGTTGTCTCTGCGTTGACCCACACAAAAGATGGCAAGATCGTCCTCGCGGGTTATTTCCAGGGGACGTTGTCTGTGGGGGCAAAGAGCCTCGTCGCACAGGGGCGTCACGCGATATGTTTGTTTGCGTTGACCGAGAAGGGGACGTTGTCTTGGGTGACGGAGACGTTGGACGCTGTGGATGCACGTGCGCTCGCACTTCACTACTCACAGAAGGATGAAGACTTCCTGCTCGCAGGGGATTACTACGGATATCTTCGCTTTCAGGCAGCAGATGACAATACACCACAGTTTCCATTTGTGATCGAGAAGACTGCGTTTATCATGCGTGTTGGGAAAGATGGACGTCCTTATGAGCGCGTGCGTCTCGACAATGACGCGTTTTTGGACAAACAAGATGGTGTTGAGGCGCGTCGTTTCAGCTCGGTAACATCGCTCGCAAGACTCGGTGATGGTTCGATCTTGGCGGCTGGATTTCAGCGGGAGTTCAATCTATGTGGACAAAAAGTTGAGGAGAAAGATCTACATGAGGTTGTAAAGACAGGCGACGATGCAGGGCGCATTATCAGAGCAGTGACTGTGCTTCGGGATGCATTCCGAGACGCAGGCTCAGATGAAGTGCTCTCTGAACCCCCTCTGGGGTCGTCTTTCTTGATCAAGTTGCAGAAGACATCGGACTCATTGGTATGTCAGGGCGCGAGTCAAACATTTGAGCAGGGACGGTATATGAAGGTCGCATCGGCGGAGACGAACAAGATGGTTTTGTACGGTGATCAGTCGATCGCGTTGATGGGGAATTTTTTACATCAGTTGTATCTGCCGGCATATTGCAGTCATAAAGAGAAGGTCTTTAAGTCAGGTCTTTACAAAGGTGAGCATACATTTGTCTGGCGACTCCCATTGGAGTTGAAGGCGTGTAAGACGGACGATACAGAGGAAGATTGATGTATATTCTGCCGGAGGTGCTGAATAATTCGGCGCTCCCCTCGTCTGATTTTGGGTGAGTTAGTTTCTGAACGATGTCTATGCAATGGAGAGAGATGATGTTGAATCGAGTATGGAAGGGTGTGTTGTTGGGGGTTGGTTGTTTGTTCCTTGGTGGAGGTGTTGTTGGCGCAAAAAAGCTGACACAACAAGTGAAGATTGTTCCCAAAGGACAACATGTTCTCATTGAGGCACGTGTTCCGAAGAAGCAGCTTCAGATAGTGGGCAAAAGAGGGATGAAGACTGTTCTACGTGTCTACCGCCATGACGGGAGAAAGTGGGCACGTTTTCACGCCCTGGATCTGCGCAAGCAGCTGTGGAAGAAGAAGTTCTCTAAAAAGCGAGTATGTCGTGGGGTCAAGTCATTCGCGGTGTTGCAAACTGCGATCAGTCAGTACCACCTGCGCAAGAAGAGATGGTGGAACACAAAGGTGAAAAAGCTCCAAAAGGCTTTTGTCCCTACGTACTTCCAGACAACACGCATCGTCTGTCAGGCGCCTCGGGTGAAAGCCAAAGCACAGAAAAAAATGCGCACACGTCGAGCGATTCGCCGACCCAAGGTGGGGGCTTTTGGGCGCGTTGGGATGGCAAAATCAGCACCTTCAAAGGCTGGCTTTGCTGCAGCGAAGGCCGGTCGCGTGACCAACGCTTGGCGTGGGACACAGTCATTTTTGCAGATCCACGGTCACGCTTGGGGCCCTGCAAAGAAGGGGCGTGTGACCAATCCCTGGCGCAAAGCCCATAAACGTGGCCGCGTGACCAATCCCTGGCGCAAAAAGCGCACCTCGAAAGGCAATGGACGGGTCACCAACCCCTGGTAGTCTCGTTATAACGACCTCTTATGTGTTCCCAACCTTCCTACTCTCTTGTTTCGTCCAACGGCCCCAATTGACACAGAAGTTTATGTGCGGGGATGTTGTGAAGAAAATTGTGTCTCCACTTCTCAATGTCGATTCCCTTCGCTTGTTCTTGTAACGCTTGAAAAACTTGCTCCAATCTACGTTGGCTCTCTGCTTTGTCTTGGGTGCTTTGTATTTGTATACAAGTCAGCTCAATCCAAAAGTGCTCATTGGCGTATTGAATGTGTTCATTGTGCTCGGACTGGAGAATCGATTGCAGCAGTGTATGTGCTTGTTGTGATTGCGCTTGTGACAGATGGACGCGCGCCTGTCCTGCGAGCGCCGCAAAGTACTCACCATACCGGGGGATGGATAAGAAGATCTCCGCAGCTTGTTTGTAAGTTGCGAGGGCGTTGACGGGCTCGTTTTGGGCGGCTTGCAGGTGTCCTTGTGTCAAGAGGGCGGTCGCTCTCATCTCTTTCTCGTCGAGTGTTTCGATACATGTAAAGGCGTGTTGGAGGGTGGACTGTGCGTCGTCAAACTGTCTCCTGTAAAAGAGCGTCTCCGAGAGAAGACAGAGCGCGTGGCCTTCGAAGTAGAGGTGTCCGATCGAGCGGCTCAGCTCAAGCGCACGTTGAAGGATCTCTTGGGCTTGTTGGTGGTTGCCCATGCGCAGATGACATTCACCAAGTGTGCTCAAGCCGTAGCTTTGTGTGGCTTTGTCATTGATCTCTTGGCTGATACGGACGACTTGTTCGAGTGCTGGGATGGCTTCTGTGAATTGTCCACATTTGAGCAGACAGTAACCGAGATTGCTCAAGGAGACACAGCTACCTCTTCGTGAGCCGAGTGTTTGGAATGTCTCCCACGAGCTACGGAATTGAGCTGTGGCTGCGACAAAGTCGTCGCGTTCGAGTAGGAGTGTACCGACATTGTTGCGAAGTCCAGCGACGTCGAGTTTTTGTTCCAACGCGGTGCAGATCTGGAGCGCTTCATCTGTGCAGCGGATCGCTTCATCGAGTTGGTGGAGGTCGCTGTAGCAGATACCAAGGTGGCGGAGACATGCAGCTTTGACAGAGGGAGCGTTGGCTTGCTCGGCCAGCGCAAGAGCCTCCTCTAATTTTTGTTTGGCGGCTTCGCCGTTGCCTTGGAGTCTGAGCGTCCACCCCCACTGCTGGAGGGCTTTGGCGGTGGAGGTGAGATCGTTTATCGAGGTCGCCTGTTCGATGATTTGTTGGGCTTCTTCAATCGCGTGGCTGTAACCGTGGTTGGTGAGTGCGTAATTGAGCCGTCTGAGCGCGACCTCGATCTGTTTGGGGGGCGGGAGCTGTTTGGCGAGCTGACGAAGGGTCTTGAGTGCTGCGCGTTGTTCTTCTCTTTTGCCGAGCAGATCGTAAACTCGTTCTCGTTCGAGGTGGAGAGAGAGTAATTCTTCAGAGGCCGTTGGTGGTGTCAACTCGATGGAACGGCTGAAGTAGGCGAGGGCTTCTTCGTTGGCGTATTGGCGGGCTGCGTATTGACCGGTGAGTTTGGTGTAGTGTTGCTCTCGTGAAGGGTCATCGGCGTGGTGCCAGTGATAGGTGAGCAGCGGGAGCCATACTCCCTCTGTGTGGTCGGCTGCCTGTTTGTAAAGGTGTTCGAGGTGTTCGGCGATGGTCCTGTGGAGTTGTCGTCTCTGTTGGTAGAGCAGTGAGCGGTAGGAGACCTCCTGGATGATCATGTTCTTAAAGGCGAAGTGTGTTTGATCGTCGCTCTCTTCGAGGGTGAAGGCGTCTTTTTCGAGATTGGCGAGGAGGACGTGGAGTGTGTCTTGATCGATATGTGTATGTGTGATGATGGCTTTGTGCAGGAGCGGAAAAGAGAAGCTGCGCCCAATCACAGAAGCGACACGGAGGGTGAGTTGTCGCTCTGGTGGGAGTTGATCGATGCGCGCGAGGAGGAGACCTTCGAGCGAGTCGGGGAGGGTGACATTTTTGATGTCAAAGGAAGGTGCGAGTGTGCAGCGTTTGTCTCCATCGATATCTGAAATATGTAAGAGTTCTTCTTTTCGAAGCAATCGCAGGAGTTCTTCTGTAAAGAGTGGATTTCCTTCGGCTCTCGTTTCGACGAGCTGACAAAGTGTTTCTGGGATTGCGCCGATTGGGAGTTCGAGGTTTGATGCGAGGAGGGCGCGCTGTTCGTCTTGACTGAGAGGTTGTATGGTCTCGATATGTGCGAGCGATTCGATATGTTGTAGCGCGTCTTGTTTGCAAGAGGGGTCGTGTGGGCGGACTGTTGTGACCAACATGATGCCTGTGGGGGCGATGTCAAGGCTCCAGGCGAGCTCGTGTAGGAGTTCCCAGGAGAGTGAATCGAGCCACTGTAGGTTTTCGAGCACGACACAGCAAGGGTGTGTGTGTCCGAAGCTCTTGAGCAGGCGTATGAGCATCTGGTGAAGGTTTTGTTTGCGCAGGGCTGTGTCGAAAACCTGTGTGCGCTCTGTCTCGGGAAAGGAGACCTCCAAGAGCGCGTTGAGGAGCGGGAGGAGTTCAATGTCCTCGGGGATATACTGTTCGATGATGTGCTGGATACGTGTGGTTTTTTGGCTCTCTTCGTGCAGCCCAAAGAGATCCTGGAGGACATCTCGCCAGACCCAGTAGCTGGTTTGTTGTTCGATATTTTGGCCACTGCCTTGCAGCCACGTGAGGTGATGTGCCTGGCATTGTGTTTTGAAGGCGTGTAACAGTCGTGTTTTTCCGATCCCAGCGTCGCCTTTGAGCAGGACGATGTGGTTGTGGCCTTGTGTGACGTGTTCGATGTATTGGGTGAGTCGTTGCAGCTCGTCCTGCCGCCCGATCATGGGCGTGTGGAAATCCTCTCGTTCCAGTTGGGAGAGATAGAGTGGTCGGTAGACAGGGAGTGGTTGGGCTTTTCCTTTGAGCTTTACGGGGGAGTGGGAGGTGTATTCGATATATTTTTGTGTGAGGCGGTGGGTTTCTGGGTCGCAGAGGATGTCTTCGGATTTTCCCATCAGACGTGCTGCGAGATTGACAGTGTCTCCCATCGCCGTATATTCGCGTCTCGAATCACTCCCTACTGGACCCGCGAAGACACGACCTGTGGCGATCCCTATCTTGAGGGTGAGTGCTTGTGTCGTGGCGATCTGTTGAAGCTCTAGACCACAGCGGACAGCGCGCAGAGGATCGTCTACGTGGGCGAAGGGAGGGGCACCAAACATCATGAGCATGATGGTCCCTTTGTCGTCGATCGCGAGTTTGTTGATGTGTCCCTGGTATCGAGCGACTACGGTCTGTGCGTGTCTCATAAATTGGTGAAGTGCGGTGATGCTCTCCTCGCCTTGGAAAGAACCGAGGCCGATAAACAGGACGCTCATCGAGCGCAAGACACCAAGCCACTGATGCAGATCGGCTTCACCGCCCCAAGAGAGGACGGTCTCGGGGACAAAGCGGCGCAGCAACGCTGGGAGTTGATCTGAGGAGGCTTGAAGGTCCGCCCTAAACAGAGGACGAGGAGGCAAAGGGTGTGGATAGAGTAGCGTTTGGGCTTCCGGGCTGATGCAGACATCACCTCTCTCGGCCTGTCCTTCTGCGAGGGTTGCTTGTGTCAGGCCTGGGCCAGCGATCGCATACTCCCAGTGTTGGTACATGCCGCCGAGCTGCATGGCGAGGATGTCGCCACCACCAATCCCGACTTTGAGCCCTAACTCGACAGGACCAATACTGCTTTGCAGGGGGTTGAGAGCCTGCATCACACGTTGTAGCGCGTTACCCGCCTGATAGGCGCGACGGAGTAAGTGGGAGAGTGGCTCAGCACCTGTAAAGAGAACGGTGATGGCGTCCCCTCCAAACTTGACAACGTCACCTCCTTCTGCCTCAAGCGCTGCGATCAGTTGGCGAAAAGCGTGGTTGAGCAGGCGCGTGATCTCCTCTGGACCCTCGTCGCCTTTCGCTGCGAGCGCCTCTGTCAGAGGTGTAAAGCCTGATATATCCGCAAACAACACCGCACCTTGTAGAGACTCAACGAAGGGGGTTTGTGATGTGGTCGGTTGAACATGGCTGACTTGGTTTTGTAGAAGCTGTGCTGGAATGTAAGGCAGGATACTCAAAACTTTTTGGGCCATGTTCTTCTCTTTTGGTTGGGGGCTTGGTTTGGGTCGAACCCTACAATGCCTCACTGTACCACAAGAAATCAGTCACCAAAAGTTTACGTGTCTTCTTTGTCCGCGTTGAAGGGAGGCGCGTGTGTGTCGGGAGATGTCTTGTTGTGTCGAGGTTTGCATTTGTTGTATATTGTGCGCACATTCAATCCGATGGTCCAAAAAGAAGAAGGCGAATGATGAAAAACCACAAGGTGATGCAAAAGCTTCGGGAACGCTACATCGAGAGCATCCCCAACAAAATGGATGTGTTCGAGCAGGCGATCACTGAGTTTAAAGCTGAACAGAGTGAGGAGGCGTTGGGGACACTTCGGCGTCTGGCACATCGGATTCGTGGTTCTGCCGGAGGATATGGATTTCCTGCGCTCGGTGAGAAAGCCGGTGAGCTAGAGCACACCGAGGTCGAACAGATCGTCGAAGCGACGCAAGCGTTCATCCAAGAACTTCACTGTTTGTACGAACAACACCATCCTTGTGAATTTCGTGTCCTGCTGATCGAGGATGACCTCGACGCCGTTGAGCTTGTACGCGCGATTCTCGAAGGGAAGCCTGTCAAGATCGATCATGTTATGACCCAGACGGAAGCATTCCAGGCGCTTAAAGAGCAGAGATACCAGTTGATATTGCTGGATCTCGTGCTCCCTGACTGTGATGGCCGCACGATCCTCTCTGCGCTGCGGGAGCAGATGGAGTACGCAGCCATTCCGGTGATTGTGCTCTCAGCCTGGAAGACAAATTCACTCGTGCGCAATGAGTGCTCTATCTACGGAATTGAGGCGTTTATCGAAAAACCAGTCCCTGAGGATACGTTCCCGACTCTTGTGATGTCCGCGTTGACGAGGGGGCAGGATATGAGACAGATGAATGAAGATCCGCTTACAGGGCTGAATAATCGACAAGGATTTTTTCAGTCTTTTGAGCCTGCTTTGTCCCTTTGTCGTCGAGAGCGTCGGCCAATGTCACTGGCATTTTTTGACATTGATTTGTTTAAGTCACTCAACGATACATTTGGACATGATGCAGGGGATGAGGCGCTCGTTCATATCGCGAATCTTCTCGAACAGAGGCTAAGAGGGTCTGATATGATCGCACGTTGGGGAGGGGAGGAGTTTCTTTTGGCGCTCCCTGGAACAGATCGATTTGGCGCGAAGAGTTTGATCGAGGCGATTCAAAAGCAGCTACGTGAGAGCTCGCAAGAGCACTGTGTGCGTATGGTGACGTTTTCCTGTGGGATCGTTGAGATCGAGCCTTGGGAGGCGTTTGATGTTGCGTTGTTGCGGGCTGATAAGCTTCTTTATGCGGCGAAAAAAGCGGGACGAGATCAGTGCTTGCTTGAGACCGACGTCGCACAAAAGAAACGACTGCGTATCTTGTTGGTTGAAGATGATGAGCTTGTCACTGAGCAATTGCTGGGTATGCTCACACCTGAGTACGACGTGAGATATGTCTCTTCTGGGGAGGAGGCGCTTGCGTGCGTGTTCAATGAGCCGTTGTATGATCTCGTGATATTGGACCAAAAGATGGAGGGGATGAGTGGGCTGGAGGTGCTCAAGAAGATCAAGCTACAGACCACTTACTGTTCGGTACCTGTTGTCTTTTTGACTGTGGTGGGGGAGCGCTCTGCGATCGAAGAGGCTTTTCGTTTGGGGGCTGCCGATTATATGCTAAAGCCTTACAACGAAGCCTTGCTCTCTGTGAAGATTAAGCGTTTTGTGATGAAGCGTTAAGAGCCTCGTTTGGTAGAAAAATGGCTTGCAACATGCTCTGAAGGGCGTCACGTGTGACTGGCTTGGAGATGCTAAATTCGACCTCTGGAAGGGAGCTCTGCATATCATCTGCAACAACGCTGACAAGGGCGATGGGGATATCTTTTGTGTGGTCCGATGCTTTGAGTGAAGAGACCAATTGCCATCCGTTGAGCTTGGGCATCAACAAGTCGATAATAAGGAGGTCTGGTTCCCACTCTTGTAGCAACAGAAGTCCTTCTTCTCCGTTGGATGCCTCGCGGATCTCACAGTGAAACTCTTGCAAAATCAACGACAGCAAAGAGCGCGTATCAGCGTCATCGTCGATCAACAGGATCTTCTTGGGAGAATGTTGAAAGTAGTTATGGAGTTGGAGGACAGGGAGAAGTGAGTGGTTTTTGTCTGGATCATAGTGGGTGGACTTTGCCGTGTTCTCTTCTGGGAGCGAGGTCTCTTGCGCTTGTAAAAAGTGCATCCGGAACGTCGAACCTTTGTCTGGCTCACTCTCTACCTCCAGTTGGATTCCAAGATCTTGGCAAAGAGATTCTACAATAGCCAGTCCAAGACCTGTGCCCATGTAGCTTCGTGACTTTTGGCTGTCGACTTGCGTGAAGGGCTGGAAGATCGTCTTGAGCGCGCCTTCATCCATCCCAATCCCTGTGTCGATCAGCTCCAGTGTACGGAGTTGGTGGTCTTGGGTTGTCTTTACGCGTAATGTGACGCCGCCTTGTTCTGTGAATTTGACGGCGTTGGAGAGTAGGTTGAGCAGGATCTGCTTAAGTCGTTTGCGATCAGTGTGTATGGGGGCAACTTCCTCTGGACACACCAGCTCAATGGAGATGCCTTTCTCTTGCGCAAGAACCTCTTGCAGTCGTATGACTTCCTCTACAACTTCTTCTGGTTGGAGCATCTCTTTGTGGTATGTCATCTTGCCGGCTTCGATCTTGGAGATGTCGAGGATCTCGTTGATGAGCTGGAGCAGATGGAGGCCGTTCTCCGAGACACGTGAGATGTATTTGAGGTCTGTCGTGCTAAGATTGCCAGCCTTGTTTTTGCCCAGCAGTTTGGAGAAGCCGATGATCGAGTTGAGTGGTGTGCGCAGCTCATGACTCATTGTGGCCAAAAATTCGCTCTTAGAGCGGTTTGCGGTTTCGGCTTCAAGTCTTGCTTGTGTCAGGGTTTTTTCGTGTTCAACACGAGGGGTTAGATCGTGTACACTTGCGATGACATTTTCTTCCGCTGGATTGAGCGTCGCGGTCCAAGAGAGCCAGCGCCAATCCCCATTACTCGCGCGAAAGCGCTTGTTGAATTTGGCTGAAGGGCGTTGTTTGTCAACCATCGCACGCCACTTTTTCATCAACGGTGCTTTGTCCTGAGGATGGATAAACTCGATGAGTGGCTTGCCCAATAACTCTTCTCTTTTGTAGCCCAAGTGTGTTGTCCACGCTGGGTTGACCTCTTGAAAGTAAGTGTCATTCCCCACAATACACATAAGATTCGAAGAGATCGTAAAGAAGCGCTCTTGTAAATGCTGGAGTTTCTCGCTTGTTGCGGCTGTCGAGGCGAGGTTTTGTTGGAGCTTTTCGTTTCGTGCGTATTGCAAGTCTCCGCGAAACTGACGCATCACAGTGTTCGCGAGAGAGCGAAGCAGTTCTTTTTGTTTTGTGGTGATCTCTCTTGGTTTGTGGTCGATCACACACAATGTTCCCAGCACGAGATCGTCTTCTGTGGACAAAGGTGCCCCTGCATAAAAGCAGACCTTTGGGTCGCCTGTCACGAGTGGGTTGTCCGCAAAGCGTTCGTCTTGATGGGCGTCATAGACGTAAAGAGGTTTACCTGATTCTACGACGTGCCCGCAAAAGGACACATCTCTCCCTGTTTGTTCAGCGTCCAGGCCAACTTTGGCTTTAAACCACTGCCTGTCGTGATCGACAAGAGAGATAAGCGCGATGGGAGTGCCACAGATGTGAGCGGCGAGACGTACGATGTCATCGTATGCTTCTTCTGGTAAGGTGTCCAGGATGTTGTAAGCGTGTAACTGTTTGATACGCGCAGCTTCATTGTCTGGGGCTTGGGGGGCTTTCATGTGACTTCTCAGGTGCTATGTGTTGAACAGATTCTCGATGGTTTGGAGGAAGATTTCGTCGTCGAGGATGGGTTTGCTGATGTATTGATCAAAGCCCATGGAGAGGAATTTTTCCTCGTCGCCTTCCATCGCGTGTGCAGTCAGCGCGACGACAGGGCATGTCGCCAAAGGTCCTTCTTTCAGCTTTTGGAGAACCTCTGTCCCGTCCATGCCAGGCAAGGATATGTCAAGCAGGATGGCATCAGGAGGCGCTTGTGACATACCTTCGAGGGCGGAAGGGCCGTCTTCGTATTCATCGATGTCGAAGTGGTCTTCAAGAAAAGCTATGATCAACATTCGATTGTCTGGGTTGTCCTCAATTAGTGCTAACTTCTTCATTTCGTAAGCTTTCCTTTCCTATTCACTCTATGACTGCTACGAAGGCGAGGTGTTGTTGCGCAGTCATTCGGGTGTGTACATACACCAAAAGGCGCAAGGTTGCAACACACGATATATATGATCAACTTTGTGCGCTGTTCGTTCTATTGACAGTTTTTTGAAGCCCACTGTCAAAGGTCATTGGAGGCAAAAAGGGACAAGGAGTTGGAATATACACAACGGCCTTACGAAAAAATGAGTTCTGTGCGATGGTTTGCCCATAACAAGGAGAGGCCGTTGTTGACACATTTATCTGTCTCCTGAGGCTTCACGTCGAAGCTCTCGCTGTCTCAAGGAATGCACATGTCACGATATCGTTTAAAAATGGACAGTCCCCTCGGTACGCTGCAATTGTTTGCGACTGAGGATGCCCTCACACATCTTTTTTTGCCGACGTACAAGTTGCCCTTACCCGTGGGTGCAGTGGACAACGCTGAACATCCAGTGCTGCTTGAAACACGCGAACAGCTTCATGCCTACTTTGAAGGGACACGAACGGAGTTTGATATCCCTGTGTCACAAGAAGGGACCGATTTTCAGGTGGAGGTGTGGTCAACCTTGCAGGAGATCCCATACGGAGAAGTGTGGTCTTATCAGCAACTCGCAGAGACCATTGGGCGGCCAAAGGCCGTGCGTGCTGTTGGGGCGGCGAATGGACGCAACGCGATCTCTATCATTGTCCCTTGTCATCGGGTGATGGGAGGGGATGGTTCTTTGACTGGGTACGCAGGTGGGGTCGACGCGAAGCGGTGGTTACTGGAACACGAAGGTTACACGTTCTCCGACACATCACAGCTCACACTGTTTTGACATCAGTACACAAAATCATCATTTCCGTCTGTGGTCGTGACGATCAAGATTGTGCTGTCTTTGATCTTGGCATCGAGCTGTTGGTACGCAGCGATGACTGTGTCTGTGTATTGTTTGTTGTAGGAGAGGATGTATAGAATCGAGCGCTCCCAGGCGTCTTGTGTTGATGCGTTTGATGCGCTGAGTGGGATGTCTCCTAACTTTTTGTTGAGGAGGGTCTTGGCCTCTTCAACTGTGTAGGGATTGCTCGGTGGAAAATGAAACGCTCTTGTCACACTGACACCGATCTTTCGCCCATCGATTGTGACGAGTATGTCGGTCTTCTTGCCTGTCGATTGTTTGTAGGTGATCTCGGCCTCTGTTTTGAGAAGGGTGCTGAGTTCACAGCGTTTGAGCACCTCAAACGCCAACACCTCTGAGTGAACTGAGCTCCCACCGAGATTACCTGTCTTAAAGATCTTCATCCCGCCAGTTGTGAGTTTATTTTCGTCAAAACCTGTTTGTCCAAAGTCGATACTGTTGCGGAAAATGAAGGGCTCCGTTTTTTTGTTCCACTCCTCATCATCGAGTACACCACACTCTCCAGAGATCGTCCCGAGTCCAGGCAGTGGGAGCGTTTGCTCGGGGGTTGTCTCTTGGACTGGTTCGGGGGGCTGCTCTTGGGTTGGCTCTGGCTGTGGCTCAGGTGGAAGCTCTGGTGTTGGTTCGACTGTAGGCTCGACACTTGCGTCTTGTACATCCGGTTCATCTGTGGGTTCGGACGCAGCCTCTGTTGTGGACTCCTTTCCTGTCGTTTGTTCGGATGCATCGACTTGTTGTTCTTTGGCTTGTTCTGTGTTGTTGGGTGTTGAACAAGATGTCGTCAGTTGGAGGGCGACCAACCACAACAAGACGAACAATATATGACGAATGGACTTTGACATATCAGCTCCAAGATCAAATGGTTGTGTGGTGTGTCATCATAGGAAAGAGGGCACACCATTTGGATGATGTGTACCCTTTCTCGTCAGAGGATGCAAGTTGGTTGGTGTATGGATTGGTTTTAGGCTTTGGAGGGGTCGAATTGTCTGAGTCGTAGGGCGTTTGTAAGGACGAAGAGGCTGGAGAGTCCCATCGCAGCCGCAGCGATCATTGGGTTGAGTGTGATTTTGAACGCAGGATACAGCGCACCCGCAGCGACTGGTATGAGTAATGCGTTGTAAATGAACGCCCAAAACAAGTTTTGCTTGATATTACGAAGCGTCTCTGCTGAGAGGGCGCGTGCGTAGACGAGTCCTGTTAATTCTTCTCTCATCAAGACGACATCAGCGGACTCGATCGCGACATCTGTTCCGGTCCCGATCGCGACGCCGATATCAGCTTGTGCGAGCGCTGGGGCGTCGTTGATGCCGTCTCCGACAAAGGCGACCTTGTGGCCTTTGGACTGGAGCTCTTTAACGACGTTTGCTTTCTCTGCGGGGCGGACATCGGCGTGGACCTTGTCGATACCGAGTTGTGAGGCGATCGTCTGTGCTGTTGAGGGGTTATCACCTGTAATCATGACGACCTGTGTGCCTTGTTTATGAAGCTTCTCGATCGTCTCCTTGGCGGTCTCTTTGATTGGATCTGTGACCGCGAGGAGCGCGACGACTTCTTGTCCTACAGACAAAAAGATGGGGCTCTTTCCAGCTTGGGAGAGGGCGTCTTTTTGTGTGGAGAGAGAAGACACATCCAACCCACGCTCTTGCATGAGATGGGCAGAACCGATGGCGACCTCCTGATCTTGCACCACACCTTTGGCGCCAAATCCAGCGATCGCCTCGAAGTCTTGCACCTTCTCGGGTTTGATGTCTTTTGTGCGAGCGTACTCGACGATCGCCCTCGCGATGGGGTGTTCACTCGATTGCTCGATGGATGCGGCGTACCGCAGGATGTCTTCTTCTTTGTGTGAGGCGACTGTGTGGATGTCCGTCAATTGGGGGCGGCCTTGTGTCAGTGTGCCTGTCTTGTCAAAGGCGATGGTGTCTGTCTCCTGGAATGTCTGAAGACTCTCCCCTTTGCGGAACAAGTATCCCGACTCGGCTGCTTTGCCCGTCCCGACCATGATGGAGACAGGTGTCGCGAGTCCCATCGCACAAGGACAGGCGATGATCATGACGCTCACTGCGGCGACAAGTGCGTGGGTAATGGCTGGCGTGGGGCCGACAAAGAACCAGATCAAGAATGTCACCAGTGCGGCTGCCAGAACAGCCGGGACAAAGATGACGACGACTTTGTCTGCGAGCGCCTGGATTGCTGGGCGTGAGGCTTGGGCATCCTCGACCATCTTGATGATCTGGGAGAGTGTGGTCTCTTCACCGACACGATCGGCTCTGAACAAAAAGCTCCCAGATTGGTTGACTGTGCCACCTGTGACGCGGGCACCCTTGGCTTTTTCGACGGGGACAGGCTCCCCTGTGATCATGGATTCATCGATGTAGCTGCTGCCTTCGAGGACGATTCCATCGACAGGGATGCGCTCACCGGGCTTCACCCTGATGATGTCTTGTGGGACGATCTCTTCGATGGGGACTTCGACTTCTTCGTCATCTTTGACAATCCACGCTGTTTTGGCTTGTAAGTTGAGCAGTCTTTTGATGGCTTGGCTGGTGCGTCCTTTGGCTCTGTGTTCGAGGTACTTACCGAGCAGGACGAGTGTGACGATCATCGCAGCAGCTTCGTAGTACACGTGGACAGCGTTGGAAGGGAGGATGGAGGGGAGGAAGGTCGCGATCACAGAGTATACATACGCGGTGCTTGTACCGAGCATCACGAGGGTGTTCATATCGGGGCTGCCGTGACGAAGTGCAGCCCATCCAGTCCGATAAAAGGGCCAGCCTGGACCAAATTGGACGAGTGTGGCGAGGGCGAAGAACAGGTAATGTAGGTGCTGTGTGGAGATGACCTCCGCGCGAAGAGAGCGCAGGGAGGGGATGAGCATGGGGAGCATTTCAAGCAAAAAGATCGGCGTGGTCAGCGCGACAGACATCCACAGGCGCGTTCGTAGCGTGTGCTCTTCTTTCTCTTTGGCCTTTTGCTCGGCATCGCTTGTGTCCCCTGTGGCAGCCTGTTCGACGACCTCGTAGCCTGCGTCTGTGATGGCTTGTTTGATCGCGTTTGGACGGATGCTACGGGGAAGGTAAGTGACGTTGGCCTTCTCTGTCGCGAGGTTGACGCTGGATTCGACGACACCGTCGATCGCGTTGAGGGCTTTCTCAACGCGACCAACACATGAGGCGCAAGTCATCCCGCGTATTGGGATGGTGAGGGATTCTTTTAGTACTGTATAACCTGCGTCTTCGACGACTTTTGCGAGTGTGTTTGCGTTGAGTGTGTCTCCAAAGGTGACAGTTGCGCGTTGTGTCGCGAAGTTGACATTTGCCTCTTGTACGCCTTCTGTCTCGCGCAGGGCCGTCTCTACACGCCTGACACAAGAGGCGCAATGCATTCCTTCAACGGTAAACTCTGTCTTACACACATCGGGTGATGATGTGTTCATGTGTTGCTCCTTGTCTACGTTCTTCACGTGTCCTCTTGCGCGTATCGTTGGATGCGGACCTGAATATGTTGGTATGTCTGATCGATGAACGCCATGAGGATGCGGAAGTTATCGTTACCTTCTAGTTTTTCGGACATCAGCTGTTGCATCGCTTTATTGCGAATGGCCAGCAAGTCCTGGATTGCTTGATCGTACTCTTCAAGGCTCGTCGTGGCTGAGAAGTCCTTTTGTCGTTGGAGAACGCTGTCGTAGTATCTATCATTGCGTTCCTTTCTGTTTCTACTGCCAACGGATGAACGTCGAGAGCCCTCCTAATATGAACATGATGATGCTCATCGTCAAGGTTATGGCTTCTACATAGCGAACAAAACAGAGGAGACATTCGCGACAAAGTGTCCATGTTCAAACAGCCTCTCATCGTGTTGTGGTCGTGGATATAGAGGATTCTCAGCCTGTCATATGAGCAGGTTGAGACAGACTTCCACAAAGAGGTTCTTTTGTCTACAGGGGCGGCTTAAGGAGCTATGTTTTGTGACTTGACTTTGTTTTTTCTCCATGCTCCAATGCCATCTTTCGATATCCCCATAACGATCAAGGAGGTTGGTAGTATGCGCTGTTATGTAGGCGTCAGGTTTGTGCTGTGTTTGTGGGTTGGTAGTCTCTTGCTAGGGCCGAATCATGCTCATGCAGGGCAAAAAGAAGATGCATTCAAACGTTTTGTTCGGCTACTCAAACAAGATCGTCCAAAAAAAGAAGACATTCCCTTTTTGAAAAAGCATGTCCCGACATTTGGAGCGCGATTGGTGCCACTGTTGCCGGAGATCTTTCAGTCTTTCAAAAGCAAAGACAGGATGAAGCGCGAACTCGCGGGCTTTGTGCTGATGAATCTCTCCCAAAAACATTGGTCAAAAGCCTGGCCGATGTTTGAGCAGGTCCTCAAGTCTCCAAAGCACGAAGCCTGGGCCCTCAGTTTTTTGGAGCGCTCTTCCATTGAGGGACACTTTAAGAAACTCTTTCCTGATGTGCTCTTGCTCCTCAAGCATCCTAGCGCAAAGGTACGTGTGACCATGATTCGCATTCTCGTGCGGAGCTACCCTCAACGCATCCCCCTCGGGAAGGTTGGGAGAAAGACTTCCGATATACTCCTGGAGGCGCTCAAAGACAAAAATGCTTCTGTCCGGATTTTTGCGGCGCAATGGTGGGTCGGGAGAGCCAAAGATGTGAAGCGACACCCTTCACTGTTGTTGTCTTTATACCAGCGTTATCACACTGACTCTGCGTTCCTCGCGACACTCAAACGTACGATGATGGAACACCAAGCGACCTTTCGACCTATCTTTGAGAAGATGGCAAAATCTCTGACAGCTTTGCGAAAAATGACCTCCAAGAGTCAATCTTTGCAGGGGAAATTGTTGCGCCATTTTCAAAATCCGGCATCTCTTGCTTCGGGAAAAAAACTCTACCGGACATACTGCGCTGTCTGCCACAAGCCCAATGGAGCAGGATTCGTTGGTCCCAATCTCACGGATCTATACTCAATCCATGGTTTGACACTCAAAAAGCTGTACGAAGTGACGAGTAAGGGAGTATCAGGATTCGGAATGCCTGGTTACAAAGGCATCTTGAAGACAAAGCAACTGCTACACGTCACCGCCTATGTCGCTGCGCTCAAAAAACATCCCCTCAAAGGGAGAGCGCCCTCCAAGAGAGCCAAAAAACGTCCTGTACCTGCCTACCTCAAATCTTCGATATCCAAACCCTCCTCAACACAATAGAACGTCAAACCCCTTTCTTTCTATCCTTTTGCGCTCAGTGGCCTCACTGTTCGTCTCAGCGCAACAGTCCGTTTCAGGTATATTGCTTGGTTTTTGTTTGACTTTTTGTATGAATGTTATGATGTTTTAGATGGTATTGAGCGACCTATATGATTTCATTCAAGATACAGAAAGGGGCTATATACATGGGATTTTTAGTTGAGGGAGAGTGGCGTGATGAGTGGTATGACACAGACGCAACAGATGGTGAATTTGTCCGAGAAGAGGTGCAATTTCGCGATTGGATCAAAGCCGATGGCACGACACCGTTTACACCTGAGCGAGGGCGCTATCATCTATATGTTTCGTATGCATGTCCGTGGGCGCACCGCACGCTTATTTTTCGCAAATTGAAGGGACTTGAGGACATCATCTCCATCTCTGTTGTCGATCCCTTTATGGGAGAGGACGGTTGGTTTTTCAGTGACGCTCCCAAGGCAATCCCCGATCAGGTCAATGGGGTGACCTATCTACGCGACATCTACCTGAAAGCCAAATCCGATTACACAGGTCATGTGACGGTTCCTGTCTTGTGGGACAAGAAGACTGAGACGATCGTCAACAACGAGTCCTCCGAGATTATCCGTATCTTTAACAGCGCGTTTGATGAGCTGACTGGTTCGACGCTCGACTTTTACCCAGAGGAGCTACGCGAGCAGATCGACATTCTCAATGAGGAGATCTACGAGAATGTCAACAACGGCGTGTATCAGTGTGGCTTTGCGACCTCACAGGAGGCCTATGAAGATGCATTCTCCCGTTTATTTGGGACACTTGATAAGCTGGAGACGATCTTGTCAAAGCAGAGTTACTTGTGTGGTGAGCAGGTGACAGAGGCTGATCTTCGTTTACTGCCGACATTGCTGCGTTTTGACCCTGTGTACTACGGTCACTTTAAGTGCAACTTACGACGTCTTGCGGAGTACGAACATCTCTCTCATTACATGAGGGCGTTGTATCAGGGATTGGGGCTTGCGGAGATTACACACATCGACCACATCAAAGAGCACTACTACAGCAGTCATGAGACGATCAACCCTACGAGGATCGTGCCAAAAGGACCCGTGCTTCGTTACGATGCACCTCACAACCGCAAAAAAGTTACTCTTCGTCCTGCGTAAACTCCTTCCTTTTTCCGTGAAGCTCCATCAATGCATCATAGGCTTCCCAAGGGGTGGTCCCATCTTTGAGACGTGGGAGCTTCATGCCAAAGACCTGCGCTGCGAGCAGTCCTGATAAAGCCATCGCACGTTTTTCCTCTGTAAACCGACCTGACAGACTCAACTCTCCGAGCAAGTCGCGTATATGCTGAAAGAGCAGCTTTTGCAGGCGATTTGGGGCCTCTGGGAGGCCATATTCATCGCTGATATGCTCAAAAAAAGGCTGGAATGAAGGGGCGTAGTCCGTCGCGTCGACTTCTTTTTGGTGGCGTTGTCCTGCGTCTATTTTGGCTTTGTAGCTATCGACAACCTCCAACAGTTCTTCGATTTTGAAAGGTTTTTCAATATATGTGATGTGGTGTTCGCGGCTCATGCGTTCGAGTTTGGGACCGGAGTGTCCTGTGACGAGGGCGATGTGCATGTGTGGGTTGTTTTTGAGCAGGTATTTTCCAAAGACGATGCCGTCCATACCAGGGAGTTTTTGGTCGAGGAAGGCGATGTCAAAGGTCTGGTAGGGGAGTTGTTCAAGTCCTTTTTCGGCGGAGCTTACACCGATGACTTGGTATCCTTCTGGAATAAGAACCTCGGCCATAAAGTTTAGCATATCGGGATCGTCATCGATCACGAGGATGTTGACTTGTCCTGTTTCAGCATAGCTCATGGTTGGACTCCTCGACTTTCGCGTCTGTGTTTCTTTTCGTGGTATCAACGTTATCCGAGGAGCGCCTACAAAGTCAAGACAGAGCGTGAATCTCGTGCAGACAGGGGCATCCTGTGGTAAGCCATAGATTGATGACATTGGTATATTCTTTGCGTTTGGAGATATGATGACACATTCAGAGCCTGCTCCTGCTTTCGCTATCGAACCCGAATCTTTGCACCCTTCATCATTTGGAGAAGGTTTTGCCTCGACCTTTCGTGGGATGGGGTTGATGTTGCGAACGCCTAAGTTATTGTTGTTGGCATTTTTGGCGATGTTGATCAACGGCATCGTCGTTGGTTTGTTGTTGTGGTGGGGGTGGTCTGAGTCCAACGCCTTGTTGCCCTTTCTTAAAAAGTACCTTGGTTTTGCGGCGTGGGGATTTACGATCTTCAAGTGGGTGTTGTTGCTTGCGTTGTTGTACTTTGTCGTGCCAACAGTGTTCTCTATTTTGCTCAACCTCAACCCGATCTCGGCGTATCTTGCGACGCTGATGTTCCAGATCGTGTTTGCCAAGGAGATGGGGGAGAAGTTACCCGAGACGGATTCTTTTATGACGAACATCTCGAAGGTCGTGTGGACGGAGTTTCGAAAGCTGCTCGCGATGGTTGGGTTGATGTTTGTCGCGGTGTTGTTCAATTTTATCCCGATCGTAGGGTCTGTGTTTGCGGCATTTTTGTTGATCATGATCAACGTTCAGTTTTCTGGTTGGTCGTACATGGCGCCTTACTACGAGGGGTTGGGATATGAGTATCGACGTCAGCGAGCGGCGGTCGCGAGACAGAATAAGGCGATCTGGGGCATCGGTGTTGTCGCTGCGATCCCTTTTCTCAACTTGCTCGCGTTGTTCTTTGGTCCGATTGGTGGTGCGGTCCTTGCGGCGAAGGTCCACAAAAAAGCATTGGATTCGATGCGCTAGAAGAAGTTATTGTCTTGTCTCTTGGGAGGGCGTTGACTCTATGCTGTGATGTGTTATGAAAGGTGCGACAACGTTTCGCAAGGTTTCACATTTTTCGATTGTAAAAGGAGACTCTCATGGCAGAGATTACGCTTAAAGGAAATGCAATTCACACCTCTGGAAATCTCCCCGAAGTTGGCAGCGCAAGCCCCGCGTTCACATTGGTCGGGACTGATCTCGCCGAAGCATCTTTGGAGACATACGCTGGCAAAAAGAAGGTCCTGAACATCTTCCCAAGCATCGACACTGGTGTGTGTGCACAATCCGTTCGCACATTCAACGAAAAGGCTGCTGGACTTGATGGGACTGTTGTGTTGAACATTTCCGCAGATCTTCCATTCGCGCAAAAGCGATTCTGTGGTGCCGAAGGTATCGAAAACACTCTCTCCCTCTCCACATTCCGCAGTGGCTTCGCCAAAGACTTTGGCTTGGAGATCACAGACGGACCCCTCGCTGGCCTCTGCTCACGCGCTGTCATCGTCCTCGACGCAGACAACAAAGTCGTCTACACAGAGCAGGTCCCCGAGATCGGACAAGAGCCCGACTACGAAAAAGCACTCGCAGCACTCGCATAAACCCCTTAGGTTCGGGTTTGATGTCTGACCATGTGTGATGTGTTGAGACGGTAAAACCCTGTAGGTTCAGGTTTGATGTCTGACCGAACACAATGTGATGTGTTGAGGTGGGACTTTGAGTCCCACCGCATTTCAAATCGATGCGAAGCCTTTACGGCGAGCGTACCCTCTCTATAGCACCGGGTTTCAACCCGGTGATTCCAACCAAACGAATCCCTCTATCCAACCATTCAAGCCATGATTGTGCACCCAGGTTAAAACCTGGGCCTATAGATAATGTACGCGATGCCTGCGGCCTCGCAGCCATTGGAATTGGGCAGGTCTAAAGACCCGCCCTCAAAACCATAGAACAGACCCGCCCTCAAAGCGACACAACGTCCGCCGGATTAGAATCCGAGTTCTCCTTTTTTGCCTTGTCTACGGACAAGGAGACCTACCCACAAAAATAGTAGCGGCCATAAGAGTCCGTTATGTACAGGCGAGGTGCTGCATCCAAGTCTTTTGGGTTGCGTGGACTTGGTGTCTGTTGCAGGGTTCTCCACTGTGTGTCTCTCTCGCTGAATGACATCTGGTGTCCTCTCTGTGCTCGTATCCACAACAGTATCCGTCGTATTTGTATCGCGTTCTGTGGTGTTTATGTCGCGCTTTGTTGTGTCAGGTGTGTTTGGTTCTTGGGTGTCTGGCTCACCTGCGTCAGGTTGAGTTGGTTCTGTTGGAGGTTGGTTGTTTGGTGGAGAAGAGAGCAACTCGATTCCGTTACCTGTGCCGAGGTTGCGCGTGTATTGTTTCTTGTCGGCATTGTTCCAGTGCTCGTGGACACCGAGACTTGTGAGTGTCGTCCCATCTTTTTCGGGGTCATATACAGTGCCAGAAGGAGCTTTGTGTGCGACGGCAGCTTCATGGAGGTAGCGGTCACCATTTCGCATATTGGGGCTTTGTGAGAGCGTGACGGTCTCGTGCCAGATAAAGTCGAACCCAACGGAGTCGATGGCGACGATGTCTTGCGAGGCAAAGATACTCGATGGCCAGTGGTTGTTGAAGGGCTTCATGCTCCACTTTTTGGGTTCGCCGTTATAACTCTTCGCGCCGTACAATCCGTCGAGCAAAAAGAGCATTGTTTTTTGTCCGAGGTGTTTGTGTCCCATCAAATCGACGATAGGGGTGTAAGTCTTCATCGAGAAGTTCCATGACATGGTCTTGGCGTGCAGTGCGCTGGGATTTTGAATGGAACCAAAGTAGTTTTTGCCACAGAGTGTCACAGGGGCGATGATCGCGTGTCTTTTGAGGATCGCCATGTTGATCTGGTATGTCGCGTCGACGACTGATTTGGGCAGAGAGCTCGTCTTTCCATCTGCGTAGCGGATCGCGTCGGGGACCCAGAGGGCCTTTGTGCGCCCATCTTCTCCGCGATTGTCGACAAAACGGACCTTGGGGAAGGCTTTGTGGCTGGGGTCAAACACCACATCGCTCATCGCCCGTATGGCATCGTAAACAGTAATCGCTTCGGGAGGAATACCGGCTTTGTTGATGAGCTGTTTGAGCAGCGCGAGGACCATGTGGGGGGACGCGTCGATTTGATTTTGTTTGGTCGCGTAAGGTTTGGACCACATGTTGTTCATGTTGATTTTGATGACGATACTTTCGCCTCTTTGATACCCTTTTGTCCCCCTGTTGTGCTTTTGGTTGAAGTGTGTGAAGAGGGCATCCCAAGCGGCTTTGTCCGTCGTTGTGTTTGTAAGCCAGCGTAGGTTGTTGGACAACATCTGATCGACGACAGGTTGGTTGTTGTATTTGTCCTCCCACCAATACCCAGTTTGTCCATCCCATGAGGTCGCCTTGGCGTTGTGTGTCCACGTAACACGACCAGGGTAGAGTCCACGGGCTGTCCCCATGGGAGCGTTGGGAGCGTCGTCTTTGGGGCTCGCCTGCGATGTGCCTGTCACCATCACCAAAGAGAAGGTCGATGAGATTCCGCCAAGCAGCAACAAAGAGAGGGCGATGGGAAGGGAGAGGCTTGCGACTTTTTGGGCGTGACGTACACTGAAGACCGCCGTCCAGAGGCCCACGAGGGAGAGGACGAAGTACGACGCGACGGGAAAAGCCATACGCTGGCAAGGATATGCGGCGCGGCTCGGCTTGGGGATGACACGCACCAAAAACCAAAAGAGCGCGATCGCGCCAACGCCCCAAAGGACGAATCTTTTGTACCATGTTTGCGTGTCACTTTGTTCTGTTGATGAGACGTTTGGAGGATGTTGAGTGGTTTGCATTCTTCTGTACCCACAATGACAAAGCGATGGATTTCCCTCATGTCGGTCATACTGGACATACATGAGGAGACTCTAGAGAGACCTGTTGTGTGAGGTCTATTTGTGTAGAGCGATGGACTTGAATATTGTGGGGATTTTTTTGCGAAATAGCAATAAGGATTTGATTTTGATGGTATTTTGAGAGGGCTTATTCGGAGGGGGAGATGCCGAGTTTGGCGAGCGTGTGAAGCGCTTCGTTTTCGTGTTCGAGCTGTTTCAATCTGTACTCGTAAAGATCCCGGAAGGAGAACATACAAAGTGGTTTGCCATTTTCGTCGATGTAAGGGAGGTGGCGGATCTTGTGCTCTCCCATCAAGTGGAGGGCTTCACTCAAGGTTGTGTTGATATTGGCTGTGTGAAGATCTGTGGTCATGATCTGTTGGACAAAAGTCTCGCTCGCGGTCTTGTCTTTGGCGACGACTTTGTTCATGAGGTCGCGCTCTGTGAGCATCCCCACGAGTTTGTTTTCTTCCATGATGATCAGCGCGCCGATGCCTTCGGAGAGCATCAGCATGGCTGCATCGTGAACAGACATCAACGGGTCAATGGTGACGAGTTCATGTTTTTGAAGGTGTTCTGGTAGAGTCATAATCCTATCCTCCCTACATGCTCATATCGAATGAACTGAGGCCTCAAGTGTGTTTCCATGAAAGAGTGTGTCAAATCGGGCACAAGGTACACGATTGCTTTGTGAAGTGTAACGTGCATGGTGTGAGAGGGGGTTGATCCAGATCAACCTCCTCAGATTGGCAGGTATTTTCCACACAATCGCTCTCCTTGTCGAGAGATAAAAGTCAACTTGTCCTTTTGAGACGGGTTACTTTTTGGCTTCTTCGGCCTTGATAGCGTCCTCAATCTCCTGCCTTGGATCTTTGGAGATAAAGCCGGACAAGAGACCAAGCCCCACCCACAAACCAAGTGAGATCAGGCCCGCGGTCATCATGTATTGGCTGAAAGCGGACTTTTGGTTGGTCCCTCCCATCCCACTGATCACTCCGATAAATACAAGCACGATCCCCAAAAACATGAAGCCACGAAGCACATATGACATTTGTCTTCTCTCCCATTCTTGTGGTGGTTTGAGGCTGGTGGACATTCCTCGTCAAACCCACTATCCTATTTTCTCCCTCGGCTGTCCATATACAGATTCTTTTTTGCCCAATTCTTGTCCCTGGGAGGCTCACTTGGCGGAACATACATTCGAAGGCTTTACACCTGAGCTTGTCGACTTTCTAGAAGATTTGATGGATCACAACAACCGCGAGTGGTTTCACGAACACAAAGATCTCTACGAGGTCGACGTGCGTGGACCTGCGTTGTCCTTTATCCGGGCGATCAAGCCACATCTACACGAACTCTCCCCTCACTTTCTCGCGAGTGACAAGAAAGTCGGGGGTTCCTTGATGCGTATCCATCGAGATGTCCGCTTTGGGAAAAATAAAAAACCGTACAAGACCAACGTCGGGATTCAATTTCGTCACGATATGGGGAAAGATATCCACGCGCCTGGTTTTTACGTGCATATCAGCCCTTCGTCTTCGTTTGTTGGCGTTGGGATGTGGCGGCCTGATGGACCTACACTCCGAAAGGTCCGTGACGCGATCGTCGAATACACAGAAGATTGGCTCGCCGTCCGTGACGACCCGACTTTTACGGAGTATTTTCGCCTCGATGGTGACTCGCTGAAGCGTGCCCCAAGGGGTTTTGACAAAGACCACGAGTGCATTGATGATCTCAAGCGAAAGAGTTTTATCGCCTTACAAGAGCTCGATGAAGAAGAGTTGTACGAAGATGATTTTGTCGAGAAGGTGATGGCTTCATTTTGGGCCTCAGCGCCATTTATGCAGTTTCTATGTAAGGCGATTGGTGTCGCCTTTTGATTTCCAAACAGGAGTTAGTGATGGATACGATACGAGCAGGATGCTTGGTAGGGTGTTTCTTCTTCCTTCTCTCCTCATGGGGTGGATGCGCTCCGTCGACCTCGCCGTCTGAGACACAGCAAGAGTCCACACAAGACGCGACAACCCACACAGAACCGACAAATACACCAGACGTGATTGTGCAAGAAGGCTCCACCGACAACGCGAAGGGACTCGAACAGGTCGTTGTGCCTGACACGCCGTCTGCCGACAAGCGTGTACGTGATCAAGCTCCCATTGAAGCGCCGCCCAAAGAGCAAGTGGTCGTGCCTGAACAACCTCCCACACCAAAGACGCCCTGTCAGGTCCCAAAGATCGAGGTCGACACATCGACACCAGCGCAGGTCGTGGGCAATGGGACACCGCAAAGCTGTGACGAGGCGGCGTTGCGCAAGGCCATCTCATCCGGAGGGATCATCACATTCCGTTGTGGCGCAGCACAACACACCATCCGTCTGCAAAGTGAGCTGAAGGTCACAAAAGACACTGTCCTCGATGGAGGCGGTAACATCACCCTTGATGGGAACAAGAAGACGCGGATCTTACACGTCGCGTCCTCCTTCGAGAAGTTGACGCCAAAAGTGACTGTACAACACCTGACCTTCATCAATGGAAAGACGACAGCACCTGCGAATACCAAAGACACGGACAAAGGCGGGGCTGCGATCTATCGTTTGGGTGGGACACTCCACATCTATGGATGTACATTCCGCGACAACGTCGGACCGGTGACAGGACAGGATGTCGCAGGTGGCGCTGTGTATGCGATCGGGAAAGGACCGCTTGTGATCGCAGAGAGTACCTTCACAAACAACCGCTGTAGTAGTGGTGGCGCGATCGGGAACCTTCATAATGATCTGCAACTCGTCAACAGCGTCGTCACAGGTAACGAAGCCACTGGGAGCGGTGGGAATCCTGGAAACGGCGGAAACGGCGGGGGGATTTATATGGATGGTGTGGGCAATGAGCTGCTGCTGTGTGGGGTCACGCTCTCGCAAAACAAAGGGAAGGCGTTTGGGGGCGGTGTTTTCAGGGTGTCCAACCGTGAGATGCCTGTCACCAAGATCGAATACTCCTCCATCGAAAAGAATACACTGACAGAAAAGACCCAAGGATTGGGAGGTGGTCTGTACTTGCAGGGGAACACTGTGACGATCAAGGCGAGCTTGATTGCACATAACAGCTCCCGTGGTGCCGGTGGGATCTTCTTTGGTCCGCGCTCCTCTATCGAGATGGAGAACGTGACGATCGCACACAACACCGCGACGATGTCTCTTGGTGGTGGACTCTCCGCTGGAAACGATATCACAGGTTCATTCAAGCACGTGACGTTTGCGAATAACGCGGCACCTGGGGCCCAATCTTTCGCGGCGGCGATGACTGGTGGCAAACTCTTGACTATCAAAAACTCCCTCTTTGTCGGTCATACTGCCGGGAACAAGTGGGTTGATTTGACGTGTCGGGAGACGATGAAAGACGGTGGGGGGAATATTCAGTGGCCCAAACAGCGCACAAGTGGACAGGATGATAAGCCTTGTACTCCCAACATCACCTTCGCAAATGTGGCCGTTGGAGGGCTCAAAGACAACGGTGGTCCGACGAAGACGATGCTCCCTTCTGGGGGAGGTGGAGCGCTTCAAAAGGGAAGCGGTTGTGCTGCGACAGACCAACGTGGTCAGCCTCGCAAAAAGAATGGCTGCACCATCGGAGCGGTCGAACTTCCGTAAGGGGATTTATTTGGTGAAGGGGTAACCTGCTGATTTCCAGGCGGAGAATCCGCCGAGCATGTTGTACGCAATCTGAAATCCAAGTTCTTTCATGATACCAAGGGCGCTGCTGCTACGTCCACCGACGGCACAATACACGAGATAGCGTTTGTTTTTGTCGAGCGCGTTCATCTTCCCTTTGAAGGTCGCGCCGTAGTAGTCGATGTTGATGGCGTTGTAAAGATGTCCACCATTGAATTCACTAGAGGTGCGTACATCGATGATCACGAGGTCTTTGTCTGTCTCGATCAGCGTTTTGGCTTCTTGGATGGTGACGTTTTTGTGTACAGGGGTTACTTTCTCGTCAGGGGTGACGTTGACTCTCTTCTCCACGGTTGGTTCGGGAGCTGACGTATCTGGTGTGGTCTCTTCTTGTGTGGAGGCATCTGTCACAGCTGGGGTGTCTGGTTGACTTGTTTCCCCGGCGTCTTCAGCTTTGGGTTCTTGTTGTGGGGATTCTGTGATGCGCTCTGTTTTCGTCTCTTCTACTTTTTCATCGGCTTTGTTGTTGTCTCCACACGCGAGGAAGAACAACAAACCAAAGCACCAAAGATATCGAACCATTTTTCTGCTCCCTGGGTACATGCCACGAATCATCGTACGATGGAACAAGCTCCATCTGTTGGCCTAGGGCGTGTCTGCAAACTACCGATTGTGCTAAAATACCCTCCAACCGGGCCCTCTAACGCTTAAATTACTCGGCCCGGACGGAGGTTTAAGTAT
>MDTD01140371.1_pt1 | contig 114360 bp, 104 predicted proteins | sample 811221 | NCBI WGS metagenome assembly MDTD01 (sample SAMN05326646, study PRJNA326480) | marine metagenome | isolation source: seawater | place: Pacific Ocean: South West | collected 2011 | reverse complement strand
GGAAAAGAGATCAGTACCCGGGAATCAATCACTATTACGCGGGAATCGTGTTCACAATATGCTGGGACATCGGGAGAAAATAGCGCGGACTTCTACACCGGCACGAATACTCTCAACGGTGAGGTTGTTGGGCAGGTGCCCGGGACTAATGATCTCTATGCGGTCATCGTACAAGAAGAGACGGATCGGCGAGCTCACCAGATAGTCCCGGTGTACCAGCGCATTCACCAGCAACTCCTCAAAAACGATCCGGGGAATCTCCAAGCGCCCCGGTGCATTGACGCCACCGGTACCCTGGACCCGGTGTAGGTTCCGCACCACAAACGCCATCGCACCCTCAAAGATCGCCGGCAAGGGCCCCTCGAAATCCTCGGAATCGAGATAGGTCGTTGGATGAACCTCGGTTCCCGGGTACGAGACCGCCTTTAGTACGAATTGCGGCTGGTACCGCTGGGGCGCTTCGCCCAGCAACAGGAGGCCCGCCAGGTTCAACTGCCCCGACGGTAGGGCAAGGTTCAGATTCCGCAGGAGTGTGGTCATTTCATCGTCGCTATCCGGCAGATCCCGCTCGTAGGCATCCCGGAGAAAGCCGCGCAGGCGCAGGAGATCAAGGTCACGACCGGTCGCCCGGGTGGGGAGCTCATCGGCGTGAAACTGGTCGGTGACCTGAAAGAGCCGGCGAAGCTCCTCCTTGGAGTTGACCCGCCGCTTGTCGGCGCCGGACTTCAGCCAGATCACGCCGCTATTGTCAAAGTAGGGCTTGTCCAGCCCTCGCGGCACGGTCAGCGCGATGACAACCCGCCCGTTTTCCAGCAGAACGTTGGCGGTTGTAACCGTCACCGGGCTGCGAACCAGGTGCGATGCGGCATTGCTGATAAGCTGGTTTACCCGACCGACATCTGCCGTCTCCAGACCAACAGGTGCCCCATCGTCGGCCACACCGATGAAGATCGTACCCCCATCGCCGTTCGAGAAGGCGGCGATCTCCGCAGCAAGAGATTGCGCGTTGCGAATGTCACGTTTGAACTGCCGCGTGCTGTCTTCACCGGCGGCGATCTCTGTGAGCATCACGTCATACTCCACGCAACAGTTCCTTCCCCATCCGGAATATCACACCTTCTTTAAAAGGTCAATAAAAGGTCATTTATTGGGTCAGTTCGCAAACCCGACGCCCGAATCTTTCCTCCAAGATTCCGCGTCGTTTCAAACCCGGATTCTATGTACCCATTCACCTTGTTCGGTGGAGATAGGTTTCCGACCCGTTCGTTCAAGCGCTCCTCAAGGAGCGTGAGGGTTCCAAGTCTGTATCTTTTCATAGTCGTAGTCGTCCTCAAATCCGAACGCGACATCTGCATTCGAGGTCATCGAGGAGATCCTCGCCAACGCCCGGACCCGGGACCGCACGCGGGGAATCGGGTTTCAACGGATCGAAATCGCATGAATCAAACGGTCGTCGGGCGCTCCACCACGTTCTCCGGGCGTCACAGGACAGCGCCGTGTCCCGAGGGAACGAGGTCCGGCTGCTCCAGCAGTGCGACGATGTAGCGCTGTCACGCACGGAGATCTACGGACTGCGCACCAGTCTCTTTTTCGTGTTTCGAAACCAGTGACGGAGCACACAAGTCATGAACGTCGACTCGAGGATATCGATGTAGCGAGCGATCGTCTGAGGCGAAACACCGATCGGATCGGCAAATTTCGCCCGGTTGAGAATCGAGCCAGTGGACGTGGCGAGCATCGTCCACAATCGCTCCATCATCACGGTTGTCACGGTTATTCCCAGCGCCGGAATATCACGCTCCAGAAAGGTCCGAACAAACTGCTCCCGCCACCGATCCCGGTCAACCAGCGTCCGAAGACAGCTCCTGATCGAGGCAGTGGGATGCTCCAAAGTGAGGGAGAAATCGGCGAGCTACTGTGGGCTTTCCGGCTTGTCGGGGGAATTTCGGTGCCCGCCGTCGTTTCTGGATAGAACCCTGCAAATCGTAAGTCAAACGGTTGAATTGCACGGTTAACACGGTGTCGGGTGCAAAATGCGTGTCGTAGCGTCAGGCTCGTCGCAAAGGTGATCCCGTCGATATGAACCGCGTATCGATTATTCCAGGTCAGAAAAGCGCCTCCGAATCTGGCCCGCGACCAGGCATCCGGCGTGGAGATCATCCGATTGCCGATCGACGACTCTGGCGCACCCGTTCCGTTCCAGGTGCCAATATTCTGGAAGCAAGCGAAGTCGGGCGTGCAGTTTTTGTCTGCGTTCCCAAATATTCTATTTTTTCGCGCCATTGACAAGTATCTCAAACGATTGTTTCATTGAATCACATCGCACGGCAGTAGCGTCCAAGGAGTACTCCATGACAAGCACCCAACAACGCGCCGAACTCCACCGTCAGATATGGGCAATCGCCAACGATGTACGCGGTGCCGTCGACGGCTGGGACTTTAAGCAGTACGTGCTCGGTGCGCTGTTTTATCGCTTCATCAGCGAAAACTTCGCGAGCTACATCGAGGCGGGCGACGAGAGCATCAACTATGCGGAGCTCCCCGACTCGGTCATCACCCCGGAGATCAAGTCCGACGCCGTCAGGACCAAGGGGTACTTCATCTACCCCAGTCAGCTCTTTGCAAATGTCGCACGGAGCGCCAACGACAACGAGAGCCTCAACACCGATCTGGCAGCGATCTTTGCCGCCATCGAGAGTTCGGCCGTCGGCTTCGACTCCGAGGAGGACATCAAAGGACTTTTCGCCGACTTCGATACCACCAGCAACCGCCTCGGCAACACCGTCAAGAACAAGAACACTCGCCTCGCGGCCGTTCTCAAAGGTGTGGGGAGCCTCGACTTCGGCGACTTCCACGGGAGCGAGATCGACCTGTTCGGCGACGCCTACGAGTTTCTGATTTCCAAATACGCGGCAAACGCGGGCAAGTCCGGCGGCGAGTTCTTTACCCCGCAAAGCGTGTCGCGCCTGATCGCGCGGCTGGCGATGCACAAGCAAACAAGGGTCAACAAGATTTACGACCCCGCGTGCGGCTCAGGCTCGCTGCTGCTCCAGGCACGCAAGCACTTTCACGAGCATATCATCGAAGATGGCTTCTTCGGGCAGGAGATCAACCACACCACCTACAACCTTGCCCGCATGAACATGTTCCTGCACAACATCAACTACGACAAGTTCAACATCAAGCACGACGACACGTTGGTCAGCCCGCACTTCGGCGACGACAAGCCCTTCGACGCGATCGTCTCAAATCCACCGTACTCGGTAAGCTGGATCGGACCGGACGATCCGACGCTCATCAACGATGAGCGCTTTGCCCCGGCCGGCGTGCTGGCACCCAAATCCAAGGCCGACTTCGCCTTTGTGCTGCATGCGCTCAGTTACCTCTCGAGCAAAGGGCGCGCCGCCATCGTGTGTTTTCCCGGTATCTTCTACCGCGGCGGCGCAGAGCGAAAGATCCGCCAGTACCTGGTCGACAACAACTACGTCGAGACAGTGATCAGCCTGGCCCCCAACCTCTTCTACGGCACCTCAATTGCCGTCAACATACTGGTGCTCTCCAGGAGCAAGACCGATACCCGAACGCAGTTTATCGATGCGAGCAACCTCTACAAAAAAGAGACCAACAACAACGTGCTCCTCGACGAACACATCGAGACGATCGTCGCCGCCTTCGACAGCAAGGAAGACGTCGAGTATCTCGCGCGATCGGTTGAACACCAGGAAGTGGTCGACAAGGACTACAACCTGTCGGTCAGCAGCTACGTAGAGGCCAAAGACGACCGCGAGGTGATCGATATCACGGTGCTCAACGCGGAGATCGCAGCCACGGTGACAAAGATCGACCAGCTACGGAGCGACATCGACGCGATCGTGGCTGAGATTGAGGGATTCGAGGCATGAGCGATCGTCCCGCTTCGTTGACGCAGCCGCCGGATGGGTACGCCGAATGGCCCCAGGAGCTGAAGAAGCGCATCCAGACCACGCAGCAGAGCGCCGCGCTGGCGACCAATCGCGAGATGGTCATGCTGTACTGGCGTATCGGCCGGGACATTCTGGAGCGGCAGGCGGCGCAGGGCTGGGGCGCCAAGGTGATCGACCGGCTGTCGCACGACCTGCGAGTCGCTTTTCCCGACATGAAGGGGTTCTCCCGGACCAACCTGCTCTATATGCGGTCTTTCGCTGAGGCGTGGCCGGACGAGGGAATTGTCCAACAGGCTGTTGGACGATTGCCATGGGGTCACAATGTGGTGCTCCTCACCAAGCTCAAGGATCGTGAGCAGCGGCTCGCATACGCTCAGAAGACCATCGAGCATGGCTGGTCACGCAATGTGCTCGTCATGCAGATCGAATCCCGCCTGCTCGAGCGTCAGGGTGCAGCACTCACCAACTTTGAAGAGCGCCTGCCGCATCCGCAGTCTGATCTGGCGCGCGAGTCGCTCAAGGACCCGTATCGGTTCGATTTTCTCGGCCTCACCGAAAAGGCGCAGGAACGCGAGATCGAACTCAAGGCCGGCGACTTCAAACCGGAGCACCTGGGCCAACTCGGCTTCTACCTGACCGCCGTGGATCGCCAGATCAAAACGACGGAGGATCGTCCCACCATTGGCCTGCTCCTGTGCAGAAGCAAAAACAAGGTAGTCGCGGAGTACGCCCTGGGTGACAACACCCAACCGATGGGCATCGCCGAGTACAAGCTCCGCGAGTCGCTACCCGAATCACTCGAGACCAGCCTGCCCAGCATCGAGCAGATCGAGCGGGAACTGACGGAGGGCGACGCATGAGCGGAAGATCGGAGGGAGAGATGGATGCGCCCGGAGCGAGCAAGTTTGTGGAGAAGCTAATGGATGGGGCTGAGGTGGAGTGGGTGGCTTTGGGGGAGCTCGGTGAACTGATCCGCGGCAATGGATTGCAGAAAAAGGACCTCACTGAAAGCGGGGTACCCGCTATTCATTACGGTCAGATCTACACCTACTATAGGTTGTGGACAGCGACGACAAAATCCTTTGTCTCGGAGGATCTCGCGAAGTCCCTGAGGAAGGTGGACTACGGCGATGTCATCATCACGAACACGAGCGAGAACATCGAAGACGTAGCAACCGCCTTGGTGTATCTCGGAAAGCAGCAGGCCGTGACGGGTGGGCACGCAACGATATTCAAACCCGGCCCAACCATCAATGGAAAATACCTCGCGTACTTCACGCAGACTGATATCTTCTCAATTGGCAAGCGCCCGTTCGCGAGGGGCGCAAAGGTCATCGACATCTCTGCTTCGAACCTGGCGAAAATCGCCGTCCCCATCCCCTGCCCCACCAACCCGGAGAAGTCCCTCGCCATCCAGGCGGAGATCGTCCGCATCCTCGACACCTTCACCGAGCTGACCACCGAGCTGACCACCGAGCTGACCACCGAGCTGACCGCCCGCAAGAAGCAGTACGAGTACTACCGGGATCAGCTGCTGACGTTTGACGAGGATGAGGTGGAGTGGAAGACGTTGGGGGAACTTGGTGACAATCTCGACTCGAGGCGAAAGCCAATCGCCAGCAATCAGCGACAGCCTGGTGAAGTCCCATACTACGGCGCATCTGGAGTCGTCGACTTTGTCAAGGAGCACATCTTCGAAGGTGATTTCTTGCTCATTTCGGAAGACGGCGCAAATCTGCTGGCGAGGAGCACACCGATCGCGTTCAGTGCGTGTGGCCGAATATGGGTAAACAATCACGCGCACGTTATCGAGTTCGAAACGTATGTAGACCGAAAATTTGTTGAGTACTACCTGAACAGCATCGATCTGACTCCGTACATATCTGGGGCCGCTCAACCCAAGTTGAATCAAAGTAATCTGAACAGGATTCCAGTACCTGACCCGCGTAGAGAAGTCAAACACCGAATCGTCGCGATTCTTGACCACTTCGACACCCTCACCACCTCACTCACCGAGGGCCTCCCTCGTGAGATCGAGCTCCGCCGTAAGCAGTACGCCTACTACCGCGATCTGCTCCTGAGCTTTCCCGGGGCCCGCAAGGCGAGCGATGGCTAAACCCACACACCTTTGTGTTGACAATTGGGTGACAATGCAGCACCATTCCTATGGAGGCCATATGAAGTTTGTAACGGTACGGGATTTTCGCACATCCCCGGCAGCGATCTGGAAGCAGCTGCCGGAAGAGGGAGAGCTGGTGATCACCAACAACGGGAAGCCGATTGCGCTCCTGACGCCCGTCTCTGACCAGAATCTGGAAGAGTCGCTCAAGTCGATCCGGGCGGCGCGGGCAGCCAGTGCGGTGCGCACGATGCAGCAACTCTCGGCCAGGAATGGAAACGCCGCATTAACCGCCGAGGATATCGCCTCGGAGATTGAGTCCACCCGAACGTCTCACTAACGATGCGCGTCGTTCTCGACACCAACGTTCTGATCTCAGGACTCCTCAACGCTACGGGCAAACCGGCAGAGGTACTCAGTCTCATCCTTGCCGGGAGGATTGTCCCTCTGATAGATAACCGGGTTCTGCTTGAGTACGAAGCCGTCCTGCGTCGGCCGAAGTTCCAGTTTCCGGGCGACGCGATTGTGTCGGTGCTGGAGTTTTTTCGGCAAGCGGGAGAGTTTGTCACCCCTGAGCCAACGGCGCAACGGTTCACCGATACCGACGACCGGAAGTTTTACGAAGTTGCCATCTCCGGAGCGGCGGAGTTCCTGATCACCGGCAACACCAGACACTTCCCCGATGATCCGATTATTGTGTCGCCATCGGAGTTCCTGGAGCACTATGACTGACTACACCAAACCAATCGCCGAGTCCAACACCTTCATCGTTCTCGACCGCTACACCAAAGAGTATTCCGTCGCCGAGTCGTACCAGAGCGAGCAGGACCTCGAGCGCGAGCTTATTCAGGACCTCGTCAATCAGGGCTACCAGCACCTGCCGGGTCTCAAGTCGGCCGGGGACATGATAGCCAACGTGCGCGTGCAGCTTGAGGCGCTCAACGGCGTGACCTTTGGCGACGGCGAGTGGCTGCGCTTTGTTGAGACGTATCTCGACCGGCCCAGCGATACGGTCATCGACAAGACGCGTACGATCCACGACGACTACATCAACGACTTTGTCTTCGACGACGGGCGCATCCAGAACATCTATCTGGTGGACAAGAAGCTCGTCGCCCGCAACACCTTGCAGGTGATCTCGCAGTTTGAGCAGACCGGCAGCCACGCCAACCGCTACGACGTGACGATCCTCGTCAACGGCCTGCCCATGGTCCAGATCGAACTCAAGAAGCGGGGCGTGGCTATCCGCGAGGCATTTAACCAGGTGCACCGCTACAGCAGGGAGAGCTTCAACAGCGAGCATTCGCTCTTCAAGTTCCTTCAGCTCTTCGTGATCTCAAACGGGACCGACACGCGCTACTTCGCCAACACGACCCAGCGCAGCAAGCACAGCTTTGACTTCACGATGAACTGGGCCAAGGCCGACAACAACCTCATCCGGGACCTCAAGGACTTTACGGCGACGTTTTTCCAGAAGCGGACGCTGCTTGAGGTGCTCCTGAAGTACTCGGTGTTTGATGTGAGCAACACGCTCCTCGTGATGCGACCGTACCAGATCGCGGCGACCGAGCGGATCATCCGCAAGATCATCTCATCCCACGAGGCAAAGAGCTGGAGCACGCCCGAGGGCGGCGGGTTTGTGTGGCACACCACCGGGTCGGGCAAGACGCTCACCAGCTTTAAGACGGCGCGGCTGGCGACCGAGCTTGAGTTTATCGACAAGGTGTTCTTTGTGGTCGACCGCAAGGATCTCGACTACCAGACGATGAAGGAGTATCAGCGGTTTTCGCCGGATAGCGTCAACGGCTCGGACAGTACCGCCGGCCTCAAGCGCAACCTTGCCAAAGACGACAACAGGATCGTCGTCACCACCATTCAGAAGCTCAACAACCTGATGAAGTCGGAGAGCGACCTGCCGATCTACCGCAAGCAGGTGGTGTTTATCTTTGACGAATGCCATCGCAGCCAGTTTGGCGAGGCGCAGAAAAACCTCCGACGCAAGTTCAAGCAGTACTATCAGTTTGGCTTTACCGGCACACCGATCTTCCCGGAGAACGCCCTGGGCGCCGAGACGACGGCCAGTGTGTTTGGCCGCGAGCTGCATTCGTACGTGATCACCGACGCCATTCGCGACGAGAAGGTGCTCAAGTTTAAGGTCGACTACAACGACGTGCGGCCACGCTTCAAGTCGATCGAGCAGGAGCAGGACGAGAAGAAGCTCAGCGCCGCCGAAAACCGGAAGGCACTGCTGCACCCGGAGCGCATCGACGAGATCACCCGCTACATCCTGAGCAGTTTCCGCCAAAAGACGCATCGCACCCACGGCAGTGCAGCGGGGTTCAACGCGATGTTTGCGGTCAGCAGCGTCGATGCCGCCAAGAGCTACTACGATGCCTTTCGGCGGCTCCAGGCTGACGTGGAGAAGCCGCTGCGGGTGGCGACGATCTTCTCCTTTGCTGCCAACGAGGAGCAGAGCGCCGTCGGCGACATTCTCGACGAGAGCTTTGATGTGTCGGCGATGAACAGCACCGCCAAGGAGTTTCTCAACGCCGCCATCACCGACTACAACGCCATGTTTGCGACCAACTTTGGCGTCGATAGTCAGGGCTTTCAGAACTACTACCGCGACCTGGCCCTGCGGGTGAAGAATCAGGACATCGATCTCCTGATCGTGGTTGGCATGTTCCTGACGGGCTTTGACGCGCAGACGCTCAACACTCTGTACGTCGACAAGAATCTGCGCTTCCACGGCCTGATGCAGGCGTACTCACGCACCAACCGCCTCTACGACGCCACCAAGACCTTTGGCAACATCGTCACCTTTCGCGACCTCGAGCAGGCGACGATCGACGCGCTCAAGCTCTTTGGCGATGCCAACACCAAGAACGTCGTTCTCGAGAAGAGCTACCGGGAGTACATGGAGGGCTTCACCGACATCGCGACCGGTGAGGCCCGCCGCGGCTACATCGAGGTTGTCGCCGAGCTGGAGGAGCGCTTTCCCGATCCCGACTCGATCGCGACAGAGTCCGACAAAAAGGCGTTTGCCAAGGTGTTTGGTGAGTACCTCCGGATCGAGCACGTCCTCCAGAACTACGATGAGTTTGCGAGCCTCAAGGCGCTCCAGCGCGTCGATCTTGCCGATCCCGACGCGGTAGAGGCGTTCAAGGTCGCTCACTACGTCGATGACGACGACATCGAGAAGCTCAAGGCGGTTCATGTCCCCTCAGAGCGCGCGATTCAGGACTACAAGTCGACCTACAACGACATCCGTGACTGGCTGCGACGGCAAAAGGATGCCAATGATGCCGACGCATCCACCGTCGACTGGGACGACGTCGTCTTTGAGGTAGATCTCCTCAAGTCGCAGGAGATCAACCTCGACTACATCCTCGAACTCATCTTTGAGAACAACAAGAAGACCAAGGACAAGGCGACCCTCGTTGAGGAGGTCCGCCGCGTCATCCGCGCGAGCATCGGCAACCGCGCCAAGGAGAGCCTCGTCGTCGACTTTATCAACCAGACCAATCTGGACCAGATCGGCGACAAGGCCAGCGTCATCGAAGCGTTCTTCGCGTTTGCCCAGGCCGAGCAGAAGCGCGAGGCCGACGAGCTGATCGCCTCAGAGAAGCTCAACGCGCAGGCCGCGCGTCGCTACCTCACCACATCTCTCAGGCGTGAGTACGCCAGCCAAAACGGCACGGAGCTCAACAGCATCCTCCCGAAGATGAGCCCCCTCAACCCGGAATACCTGACCAAAAAGGCAAGCGTCTTCGAGAAGATCGCGGCGTTTGTTGAGAAGTTCAAAGGGGTCGGCGGGGTGGTGTAGGGGGTGCGGCAGATGGCACGCGATTTGTCCCAATCAGTCTGACCATCGCATCGCGATTGCCGCAGACGTCCGTCTTCATATTCGATTCCCATCAAATATTCTTTTTATGTTTGACACCCGCTGACGTGCGTGATATTCTATATGTATCGAATATGGATCGTATGTTCCATATGGATGGAGGGTTCTATGAACGGGAACGATATCGAGTTTCTGGCGATGCACAAACAGAGGATCGCGGAGCAGATCGCACCGAGGCAACGGGGCATCACACGCTCGGTCGGGCGGAGTCCCATCCACGCAGGGCGCACCGCCCGGAGAGTCGTTCGCTCGATGCTGCGCGCCGCAGGGGAGCTGCTCTCGCGCGTGTCGCAGCGACTGATCGAGCGGGCCGAGGCGATATGAAGAACACCCAGCCCACCGTAACGTTCGGCTACAACTCGGCGCTTGAGCTCGTCACCGCCGCCGCGTCCGTCTCCGCGACCCACGCACGGGTGACCGCGAACGCGACCTTCCTCCCACCGGTCAACGATGAGGTTCGCGCGTGGCGCGCTCGCGTCGACGCGGAGTTGTCTCCCTTCGATCGGTCGGACCTCGATCTCGTGTTTTCGACGGTAACCGTCCTCGTTGCGCTGGCGTACGCTACGTTCCGCGAGGAGACCCGGACCCCCGAAACGCTGATCGCGTTCCTCCGATCGGTCGACGACGACGAGTTCGTCGAGGGCTTCAGGCACGCGCTGTTTGTGGACGAGGCTCCCGACGAGTGGCTCAAGGAGAGGATGATTCTTGAGGCGCTGGAACGGGACCGCGATCGGGAGACGATCCCGTTTGCCGAAGAGGCGCGCCAGCTGATCCAGCTCCTATCGGCCCCTGCCCACTTTCGCAAAAAAACCGCCGATGTCCTTGATTGGTTCTACCATCGCTTCCTCGCCGCGGATGCGGATCGAATCGCCGCTCGAATGGAGGCGAGGATCGACGCATGGCGGGAGCAGGTTCTCGACAATGTCCCCGACGCGCTCAAGCGCCTCTCGGGTGGCAACTACGAGACACTCCTTGCCAAGTGTCCGGAGGTCACGATCCTTCCGGTGTTCTACTCCTCGAGAGAGCGGTCGATGTTCATTCCAGGCAACGCGAACATCGTCATCGGTATCGACCGTGCCGCTGCGGATCTGGCCCCGGACAACAGCGACGAGGCCACGCGGTCGGCCACCGATGAACTCCTCAAGGCGCTCTCCGATCCCACGCGCCTGGCGATCCTGCGCCTCGTCCGAGAACGCCCGCGCTACAACCGCGAGCTTGCCACCGAGCTGGGAATCTCCCCGCCCACCGCGAGCTACCACGTCGACAAACTCCTTCAGACCAACCTCCTCCGCCTCGAGTTGTCGCAGGGTCGCCGCTTCTACTACGCGGTCAATCCGGAAGGGATCGAGCGGTTGCGTGAGAGTTTGAAGGTTGAGTTTCTGCCGTAGCGACACGTCCGCCGATCACCCGAGCGAAATACCGATTGACACATCGAACCCGTGGTATATTATTAGTACGCATGGAACTAATCATCCACGAACTGGCGGTTCACCTCGAACGATTCGCCGAACACCTTCAGGACGTTGGCGGCGAGCTGTTCCGCGACGCTTTCAGGACGCACCAGATTCGGGAACTGACCGTGCAGCAGTTGCGGTATCTCGAAGTCGTAGAAGCCAATCCCGGACTCACTCCGGGAGACCTGGCCGCCGCCTTTCAGGTCAAGAAGCCCACGGTGAGTAACATCGTTCGGCAACTGGAACGCGACGGATTGATACACCGCGAAAACGACGCCATAGATCGACGCGTATATCGGATCCATCCGACGGAGGTTTCGATCGATATCTTTCGAAAACGGCGCGAGATGTACACGAACCTCGCCGAACACATCGGGACCAGGTTGACCCACGACGAACTCGTTGACCTCGAGCGACTCTTGCGCAAAGCGTCAACGGAAACGGGAGAGAACCATGGGTGATCCCTCGTCGCCACTCCCCCGTTTTCTGTTCATTCCCGGCGGTGGAATGTCGAGTTGGGTCTGGCGATACCTGGACAATGATCTTGGCTCCAATGGAATCCTCATCGACCAGCGAATTCCGGCAAACACCAAAGAGGCGCGCAGAACGGTCGGGCTTGCCGATTGTGTTCGACACATCGAGGAATGTGTCGGCGACATCGACGAGTCGCGTATCGTTGTTGTCGCCCATTCCGGCGGAGGCGTGCTGGCGCCGATTGTCGCCGGCCGGATGTCGGAGCGCGTCGACGGGATCATTTTCGTCGCGGCGAACATTCCCGAGCATGGTCACAATGCAACCGACGCTCTTCCGTTTCCAATCCGCATCCTGAACCGTGTCGCGGCGCGCGTCCAGGTGCGATCGGACTCGATCCCGATGAGAAAATACGAGACGATGATCAGGAAATCGTTCTGCAACACCTGTACCGAACAAGCCATTCAGTACGTATTGAATCAGACTCTGCAGAGCGAACCGCTCTGTCTGCTCAACGAACGCGTCGACTGGGCACAGGTTCCGGCGACCGTCCGAATGGCGTACATCAGGCTGACAAAGGACAAGACCGCGTCCGTCGCGCTGCAGGATCGGATGGCAGGCAACCTCGCCATTCGCGAGGTGCACGAGATCGAGAGCGACCATATGGTCATGATCAGTCATCCCGACTCGTTCAACCGGACGATCAAAACGATCGTGAGGGGCTGGGCAGCACACGTTCGGCAGCGATAGGCTGTGGTATGAGCACAAAACAGATCACGGACACGCTCTTCCAGATCACCCGTTTCGGCATGATCAACTGCTATCTGGTTGTCGAGGACGACGGCGCCACGCTCGTCGACACCGGCATGGCGGGAATGGGCACAGGACTGGTCGCGGTCGCCGAGCGTCTCGGTCTTCCGATTCGTCGGATCGCCCTCACCCACGCCCACGTTGACCACGCCGGGGCCCTCGATGAACTGGCCGGGCTTCGTCCGGATGCCGAGGTTTTCATGAGTCCCCGGATGGAACGCCTGCTTTCCGGTGATCTGGCGCTGGAGCCCGGGGAGCCCCGGATACCGCTCAAGGGCGGTTTTCCCCGTCGCGACACACGAGCTACCGGGTCCGTCGTTGCCGGAGAGAAGGTCGGTTCGCTTCGCGCGGTCGCCTCGCCGGGCCACTCGCCGGACCATATCGCCTTCCTGGATGAACGCGATTCGACGCTCATCTGCGGCGACGCGTTTCAGACAAAGGGAGGTATCGCGGTCGCCGGGGTGATTCGGTGGCGCTTTCCCCTGCCCGCCTTCGGCACCTGGAATCTTGAGTTGGCAACACAGTCGGCGGCGGCGCTGCTGGATCTGGCGCCGGCGCGCCTGGCTCCGGGGCATGGAACGGTACTGGAACAGCCGGTCGGCGCGATGGAGCGCGCCGTCGCCGAGGCGCAGGAAAAACTCCGTCGGGGAAACCACTGACGCCGCAACCGGCGATTGCTTCCCCGGAGGCCGGCGTGCGCTACTGCCGGCCGCTGCGCTCCAGCGCCCGCTCCCTGAGATAGAGAAAGAACGGCAAACCAAAGGAGGCGCCGATCAGGACGGTGCCCGCAAGCGGTATCCAGGCGGTTTTGATCCTGAGTCGCACCGCCTCGAGACCGGCGAACACCAGCGCGGTCGCGACCACCACGGTAAAGTCCAGGGCGACTCCGGCGATAAGCTGGTTCGCAAACATCGAGGACACCATCGTCCCCACGGAAAACTCGCCCGCCATGGTCGCCGGGATGAACTGACTCATCGGAAGCACGATGCCGGCCACCGCCAGCACGAGGTAGATTGTCTTCTTCATGGGCCAAATATCGCAACGATTTGGTCGCACGTCGCTATTCGCGCAACCACTGATACAGCGTCTTTCGGCTGATCCCGAGTTGGCGCGCCGCTTCACTCTTGTTACCGCTGCACCGCAAAATCGTCTCGGACGCCCGTCGACGCCGTGCGTCCGGGGTCTCGCGCGGCGCCGCGGCGCCGGACCGGGTTGCTCGGCTCCCGACCTCCCGCGCCTCGGTGTAGTTTTCCAACAATACACCCGTTCCGTCCAACACGGCGCTGTCTTCGAGAATGGCCGACCGGGTGAGTACGTGCTCCAGCTCCCGGACGTTCCCGGGCCAGGAATACGCGATGAGACGCTCCCGAAACTCGTCCGTGATACCGACGATCCGGCGGTTCAGACGGGAGGCCAGGAGCCGCAGCAGGTGGTCTGCAATCGGAGCAATATCGCCCGGTCGCTCGCGAAGCGGTGGCGTCTCGATAACGATCGTTGAGATCCGATAGAACAGATCCGAGCGAAACCGTCCCTCCGCCACGTCGCGGCGCAAATCCCGGTTGGTGGCGGCGATGATCTGTACGTCAACGCGCGTGGCCTTCTGGCTGCCCAGACGGAACACCTCCCCCTGCTGGATCACACGCAGGAGCGCCACCTGCCCGTGGGGACTGAGGTCGCCAATCTCGTCCAGAAAGAGGATCCCATGGTTCGCCAGTTCGAACTTGCCCTTGCGGCGATCGTGGGCGCCGGTAAACGCGCCCTTCTCGTGTCCAAAGAACTCGCTTTCCACGAGCGAGTCCGGGATAGCGCCACAGTTCATCGTAACAAACGGCATTTCCCGTCGCGGGCTGCGTTGGTGAACAGCATGGGCAACCAGTTCCTTCCCGGTGCCCGTTTCGCCAAGTATGCAGATGTTCACGTCATGGGGAGCGGTGCGCTCGATGAGCTCCAGGACCCGACGCATCTGCCGGGAATCGCCAACCAGGGGAGCACGAACGCGTGTCGCCGACGGGGTGCGGGGCACACTCTTGAGCCGGCGAATCGTAGAGTCCACGATTGCCGTTACCGGGATGCGCTCGAATGCCGATCCGCCGGCGTATCCGTGGACCGGGACCTCCCGCAGGATCTCCTCCAGGTCGATTGGCTGAGTGATCGATCCACCAAACAGAAAACTCAACGGAGAGAGCGTCTGCCTCGCCACGACGTCCCACATTTCCCGAACGGTGGCGATCGCGGTGGAAAGCTCGTTCTTCTTTTCCATCGTGTCCGTGACCGCGCGGGTGAGACCCACGTTGAGTATCAGCCCGTCAACGTGAATGTCGCAAAAGTGTTCGACTTCCGAGGGGGACAGCGCGAATCCGAAAACGGCAAACCCGGCCGCCTGCGCCTCCTGCAGCATGTCGAGTTCTGCCTCATGGTGAAGTCCGTGGGAGATCATGATGTCCCGCATGACGCCGTCGACGAGTCCGGTCGCCGGCCAGTTGGTGACAGCGTCCACGCCAAGTGTCCCCAGCCGCTGGAGACGCTCCGCGGTCGGTGCCGCCGGGTCGTTGGGCATCATACCCGCCACCACCGGGACCCCCTGATTGTGCGGCAGAACGTGGCGCCGTAACAGTTCCTCTGTCTGGTCGTTCGCGTTGCCGTAGGCCAGGAACGAGGCGAGAGACCCGACCCCCGCGGTTCGGTACGTTCCCGCGCTGAAGACGAAGAAAATGTCGGCGCCGGCCCGGACGGAGGTCGCGGTGATGTTCCCGGAACCCGGGGAGACGCCGATCAGCGGGCGATCCGGGGGCTTGGTGCCGACAACGCGTTGAATAACGGGATGCCGTGCGGACAGATCGGTCAGCACGGGTGTTACCTGTAACCCCTACTGTGACTCGGAATCGTTACCATGATGAAGGGTAACACGAGTCTTCCTGCGCTGGGCGGCCATTTTTGCCCGATTCCGCACGATTCGGCACGATTCGGCCGCAAAAACAGCCGAATCCTGCCACGCCAGTGTTGGCACGACTATTTCAAATACGTGAGCACACGACTCAAACGGGAGACACATGATGAACACAACCAAAGACCGCGCCACGATCCTCGCAGGGCTCCGCGAGAAGGTCAAAGCCGGAGTGCCCATTATCGGCGGCGGCGCAGGGACCGGAATTTCCGCCAAATCGGAAGAGGCCGGCGGTATCGACCTGATCGTGATATACAACTCCGGCCGGTATCGAATGGCAGGCCGCGGCTCTCTGGCGGGCCTGATGCCCTACGGCAACGCCAACGAGATCGTGAAGGAGATGGCGTACGAGGTCATCACCGCCGTGAAAGATACGCCGGTTCTCGCCGGTGTCAACGGGACCGATCCGTTCATGCTGCGGCGCCACTTCCTGCAGGAGCTGAAGGATCTCGGATTCGCCGGGGTGCAAAACTTCCCCACCGTGGGTCTGATCGACGGTACATTTCGCCAGAATCTCGAAGAGACGGGAATGGGATTCGGTCTCGAAATCGACATGATCCGCGAGGCGCACGAGATGGATATGCTCACGACTCCCTACGCCTTTGATGCGGACCAGGCGGAACAGCTGACCCGCGCCGGTGCCGACGTCATCGTGGCTCATATGGGTCTGACGACCAAGGGGTCGATCGGCGCCGAAACGGCAAAAACGCTCGACGACAGTGCGCGGTTGGTGCAGGAGATCGCCGACGCCGCGCGGAGCGTTCGGGATGACGTGATCGTTCTCTGCCACGGTGGCCCGATCGCGATGCCGGAGGATGCGAAGTACATCTTCGATCACGTGAAGGGCATCAACGGGTTCTATGGCGCCAGCTCCATGGAACGACTGCCAACGGAGACGGCGATTTCGGAACAGATCAAGGCGTTCAAAAAGATCACGTTCTGAACCGTGCGAGGAACAGGAGTACCCGGTATGAAAAAAGCATACGTAGTCGGAACGTTCGACACCAAGGCGGAAGAACTCTCCTATGTGGCGGAGTTGATCCGTGCCAGCGGAACCACCGCTGTGACCGTTGACGTATCGTCCAGGCCCCACGGCACCGCCGGAGGCGACATTTCGAACGCGGAGGTGGCGAAGCACCATCCGAAAGCCCCCGGTTTTCTCGGTACCACTGACGATCGCGGGGAAGCCGTCACGCTCATGTCCGAGGCCCTGGGCGAGTTTCTCGTGGGTCGCGACGACCTGGGAGGGGTTATCGGCCTCGGCGGCTCCGGCAACACCGCCCTCGTGACCGCCGCCATGAGGCGTCTCCCGGTGGGGACCCCGAAACTCATGGTCTCCACCGTGGCCAGCGGTGATGTTGCGCCCTACGTGGGCCCGAACGACATCACCATGGTGTACTCCGTGACGGACGTCGCGGGACTGAATCGAATCTCCCGGGCAGTCCTGGGAAACGCCGCTCACGCCATCGCCGGAATGGTGGCGCATCCGATTCCGGAGCCGGCGAGCCAGAAACCGACGCTGGGCATGACGATGTTCGGCGTAACGACCCCGTGCGTCACCGAGGTCCGAAGGCAGCTCGAAGCCGAGTTTGACCCGCTGGTCTTCCACGCCACCGGGACCGGCGGCCAGTCGATGGAGAAGCTCATCGACTCGGGAATGATCTCGCACGTGATCGATATTACCCTCACCGAGGTATGCGACCTCCACATGGGAGGCGTCATGAGCGCCGGCGAGGATCGGTTGGGAGCGATCATCCGCGCGGGCATACCGTACGTGGGATCCGTGGGCGCGCTGGACATGGTGAACTTCGCGGCGATCGATACCGTGCCGGAAAAGTTCGCGAATCGAAACCTGTACAAGCACAACGCCAACGTGACCCTCATGCGTACCACCGTGGATGAGAATCGTCGCATGGGACAATGGATCGGTGGGAAATTGAATCAGATGACCGGACCGGTCCGATTTCTGCTCCCCGAGAAAGGCGTATCCCTGATCGATGCCGAGGGGCAGCCGTTCTACGATCCCGAGGCTGACGAAGCGCTCTTTTCCGCGATCGAAGCGACGGTCGATCAAACCAGGGACCGCGTGGTCAAACGTCTTCCGTACAACGTGAACGACACCGAGTTCGCCGACGCCCTGGTGTCAGAATTCCGGGAACTCTGGAGGGACCGATGAACGGAACATTTGTCTTCAACACAGAGATGGTGCGCGACCAGTTTGACTGGGGCGAGATCGCCTGGGCGTCGCGCCCGCAGAATACCGATTCCGCTCAACTGGCAGTGCTCGATGTGACGATCACCCACGGCATGGGGCATGACTTCCATCGTCATCCGGACCAGGAGGAGATGATCTACGTGCTGGAGGGCGAAATCGAGCAGTGGATCGAAAAGGAGAAACGGATTCTGAAACCCGGAGACGCGGTATTCATCAAGAAAGGGATCGTCCACGCGAGCTTCCAGCGGGGGGCCAATCCGGCTCATCTCCTGGCGATTCTCGGTCCGGCGGTGGGGGACGGCGGCTACGCGATGGAGGACGTCTCCACCGAGGCGCCGTGGAACGCACTTCGGACGAAATGATCGTCTCCGCTCGGGCGGGGACGCAGCGCATTGGCCCCTTATGCGAGCGCCCGATCCGCGGGCCACGCGGCCTTGTACGGGCGCTCGCTGGTGAGCGCATCGTAGACGTCGCAGGCGGCGAACAGCCGCGCCGAGACGGGCACGTCGGTGCCGGCGAGCCCGTCGGGGTACCCGCCTCCGTTCCACCGTTCGTGGTGATGGCGCACCAGCCCCAGGCTCAAGTCCGGAAGAAATCCCAGCTCGGAGGCAAACTGGTGGCCCACCACGGTGTGGTTGCGCATGACGGTCCACTCCTCCTCGGTGAGCGCACCGGGTTTGAGCAGAATGGCGTCGGGAACGGAAATCTTGCCGATGTCGTGGAGATAGGCTCCCCAGCGCACCGCTCGAATCTCCTCCTGAGACAGGTCGAGGAGACCTGCAATGCGCACGGCCAGGTTGGTCACGCGGTCGGTGTGTCCCTTCGTCTCCCGATCGCGGGCCTCGAGGGCACGGCCGAGGGCGCGCATCGCCCCTTCCCGTGCGCTCTTGGCATCCTCCTCGGCGATCAGGCGGGCGGTGAGCCCCGCGAGCGCACCGGCGAGGGAGGCGAACAGCGCTGACTCCCGCCCGTCCCACCGGTGGTTCTCAAAGGTATGCATCAGGAAGGAGCCGAGAAACGCTCCGCCGGTGGAGTGCACCGGCGCAGCCGCCAGGCTCTTCACGCCGAACGCGGCGAACGCCGCAACGCGCTCGTCTGAGGCGGTATCGGCAAAGAACAGCGGCTCAGAGCTGCTCCGCAACTGCGCCAGGAGAGGAAGATCCTCGGGAAGGCCGTGCGCCAGCAACGCGGTGAACTGCTCGTCGTCGGGCATCTCTCCCGACGCGGCCCGCGCGTGAAACAGGTGTCCGTCCCGCTGGAAATAGCCGGCACCCACGGCTGCGGTATCAGAGACCAGCTGTTCCAGGAGCGGGGTCACGGCGCTGGGCACATCCGGGGCCGCCAGCGCCCGGTTCATGAGCTGAACGATCACGGCGGCGTTGGCTGTTGTCGTATCCTGCATATCGCGTACGATACCCCAGGGTTATTTCGGACTGCAATAGTCAGGTTTTGGCCTACCGTGGATTTCATGCCGCTCCCCTGCGGGGATGGTCCTACTGCGCTCCGACCCATACCGGCGACGAGATCGCCCAGTGTCCGTTCCGGAGTCGGACACGAACCCAGTACCAGCGTGCCGGGGACAGGTGCCCGCGGCGGTCGTCGGTCCAGTCGATCCGCCAGCGGTACGTCTCCGCCGGGTCGGCGCTCACCCGGAACGCGGGCGAGTCGATCGCGCCAAGATTGTCCGAGCGAGCCCCTGCAAGGAGGTCTCCAACACGGTATTCCGCGCGACGGCCGGAGAGATCCACCGTGACGGTCGCGTTTCCGATGTCGCCGGTACCCGGCGCGAGCCGAAGCCCCAGGCCCTGGGTGGACGGCGTGGTGTTGGTCATGTTGCCCCAGGTTGTACAGTGGAACGCGACGCCGTCTGCGCTGCGCTCCCACCCGGCGTTCTGGATGGGAACCTGGTTGTCCGATGCATCGAGCGGAGACACCACCTCCTGCCCCCGGAACCGCGGGAGCACGTCGACGAGTTCCGCGCCGCTGACCCGGATTTCGCCGTGCCAGTCGAACCGCTTCCCCCGTTCGCCCCACCCGAGCTCCACGTGAACCGTCACGACATCGGTTGCGGCGTCGCCGTTCGCATCGGTCACCGCCTCATGGTGAAGCCCGGCGCCCGGCCCCCACCAGACCATCCGGCGCCCGACCCCGTCGACGAGTTCGACATAGTCGATCGCCGATCCGGCATCGACAAAGATGCGATGGTCGTGCGTGTCCGCCGTGTCGATCACGCCGCCCATGGGGGTGCTGTCCACCGCGTGCCACAACGTCACGGCGTCGCCGGTGTTTGCCCAGGTCCGGCGCGCGAAGAGCGCCTCCCAGAGAGCGCGCCGACTGCGATCGGCACTCCACACACCGGTCAGTCCGTGACCGTAGCTGCCGGGGTGCGCACTGTGGTGGTCGGTGTTTCCCAGAACGCCAAACCGGTGGCCGGCTTCGAGGCCCGCGACCATCGTGCCGCGGTACTGCAGCGGCCCCATGGAATGCAGGAACGGTCGGTCGCTGCGGTCCTGCTCGGCGAGCCCGTGCATCGATGTAATCTCGACCACCGGCGAGAGGTCGGCGACGAAACTGTCCCAGTTTCCCCCGCGGGCGCCGACGCGGTATCCGATGTGATGGGGAAACGCGAGTACCCCGGGCAGGCCGCCACCGCCGCCATTGCCGCCGCCGCCTTCGACGGACGGAACCTCCTCATGAAGGCGCCGTCGGAGCTCCATGGGCGTGTCCCCGAACACCAGCGGGAGTTCGTGTCGGTATCCGACGATCGTGTAGTCCCCGTGGGCGCTCGAGTGAATCTCGTATCCCGGGAACAGCACCAGCGCGTGCTCCGCCTCGAACTCCGCGATTCGACGCTGATACGCCTGCCACCCCTCAGCGAGTCGGGCAAACCCTTTCTCGTGGAAATCGACGATATGGGCCACGTCGGGATTGTCGCGGGGCATGTCGGGCCACGCCGCGTGTCCGGTTATCGAGGCGAAATCGAGGCGAAGCGCAGCGTTCTGCATCGCGTCGTCCAGACTGCCGTGCCCGTAGCTGATGCCGCAATGGTTGTGCAGATCTCCGAAGCGGGCCACGTAGGGAATGCGTTGCATGATTACCGTACCTCCCGGATCAGTACGCTGGAACCGTTGGCCTCCGCAGAACGCCGGCTTGCCTCCACCAGGCGCAGGGACTCGACTCCGTCGTCCACCGTCGCCGGCGGGTGCGGCGTCTCCAGCATTGCTGCAATGTCCCGTACCAGTTGCAGGTCCGCACCGAAATGCGAGCTGTTGAGGTCGTGGTCGGGACGAAACACCTCTTCGTGGGCGCCGTAGGCGTTGGTGAGGGTAACCGTTCCGGTGGAGCGCTCCAGCAGGATTCGGCCGCTGGCTCCCACCAGTTCCAGCGTCTCCTGGTCGTCAGCCGGTGTCCCGAAGATGCTCCAGAACAGCGTCGCCTTCACCCCGCCGTCAAAGGTAACGGTCGACACCATGTGGTCCCACATGTCGGACTCGGGATCGAACACGCAGTTGTCGATGACATCGGTCTCGCTCTCCGGCTGGTTCCATGAGTCCTGCATCCAGCGGTCGCCACTCACGGTCTGAAAATCCTTGTCCAGGCGATGGACGACCCCGATTTCGGGTTGGCTCTCGCTCGGCAGCGCGCGAAACGGGCAGTCGCGGTCGCAATCCCGGCAGTGTTTGGGCGCCGTTGGATCGGGGGCGAACACCGACGACCGGCCGCCCGTTGCCTGTACGCTGACCGCATCGCTGCCCACGAACCACCGGAAGACGTCGAAATGGTGGCTGCACTTGTCGTTCAGGGCACCCCCGGACAGGTCGGTAAACCGGTGCCAGCGCTGAAGATAGCGGGCATAGGGAATGACGGAACGCAGGAGGACCATCTGCAGGTCCCCGATCGCCCCGGCCGCCAGAAGGTCGAACGCCTTGCGCCACGACGGTTCGTACCGCCGCGTAAACCCCATGATGATGCGACTCCTCGCATGATGTTCCGCTGCCTGAATGGCCAGGGCGTCCTCCAGGGTGGCCGCGATCGGTTTGTCCAGGTAGACCAGTTTTCCCGCGGCGATCGCGGCCTCGGTGTGCGCGCGGTGATCGGAGGTATAGCTGGTGACCAGCACAATCTCGACGGCAGGATCGGCGAGCATCCCGTCCAGCCCGTCGTACACTGCGATCGACTCGACCTCCCGGTCGCGAAGCCGGGCCAGATACTCCCTGCTCTCCCGCGCCCGTCGCCCGTTGCGGTCAAACAGCGCGCGAATCTCCAGACCGGTATCGGCGGCGGACTCTTCGATACGCCGCCCCAGTACGTAGACGCCCCGCTCGCCGGCGCCGCATATCGCGACCCCGTGGCGTGCGCCCGTCTGCTGTGAATGCTGCATATGTGGTTTCCTGTCTATCCCTTCACGGAGCCGGATGTGACGCCGCTGATGATGTACTTCTGCAATGAAAGGAAGAACGCCACGATCGGTACCATACCCATCGTGAGCGTCGCCAGTGCACCGCCCCACTGATCCATATACTGCCCGAAGAATCGGAAGATGCCGAGCGGGATGGTGTGCAGTCCACGCCGGAACAGTACGAGGAGCGGTAGGAGGAAATCGTTCCAGATCCAGAGGGTCTGAAGAATGATGACCGTGACGACCATCGTCTGGAGCAGCGGCAGCACGATGCGGAAGAAGCTCTGCCAGGTGGTGCAGCCATCGATGTACGCCGATTCCTCAAGCTCCCGGGGGACGGACTTCACGAACCCGTGGAGCAGGAACACCGTGAGCGGCATCCCGAACCCGAAGTAGATCATGATCACGCCGTAGCGGGTGTTGATCATGTTGAGCACGCTGGCAACCTTGACCATCGGGATCATGACCGACTGAAACGGGATGACCATTGCGGCAACGTAGAGAACGAACATGGAGCGACTCACCCAGTGCGGTCGCCGAACCATACGCCACGCGGCCATCGCTCCCATGATCACCATTCCCCCGATGCTGAAAGAGGTCACAATGAGTGAGTTCATCAGGACCCGCGGAAACTGAACCACTCGCCACGCCTCGGCAAAGTTCTGCCAGTAGAACGTTTCGGGAAACGACGCCGCGTTCTCGATAATGGCGCCGAACGGCTTTACGGCGTTGGCCAGGACGAAGTAGAACGGCGCCAGAAAAAGCAGCCCCACCAGGATGATGATGATTTCCACCACCAGGTATGTCCGAACGTAGCGAGTCTGTGTCGGGGTCATGCCTCGACCTCCCATCGCTTGGTGATGAGCACCTGCGCGGTGGATATCGATGCCACCACGATGAAGAACAGCACCGCCTTGGCGGACCCAAGTCCGTAGCTGTTGTACTGAAACGCCTCAAAATAGATGTTCATCGCGAACGTCTCGGTGGACCCGAACGGGCCGCCGTTGGTGAGCGAGAAAATCACGTCGAACATCTTGGTCGTCCAGGACAGCGCAAGGAATACACACACCGTAATGGCGGGCACTACAAGCGGGATGATGACCCGCCGCAGAATCGCGGCGCCGGACGCTCCATCGATTCGCGCGGCCTCGAGAAGGTGCTCATCTATTCCCACCAGTGCGGCGATGTAAATCACCATGAGGTATCCGGTCCGTTGCCATACGAACACGATCACCGATCCCCAGAAGCCGGTACCCGGCGTTCCCAGCCAGGGAAGGTTGAACAGCCCGATGCCGGAGATGTCTCCCAGCGTGGGAATGCTGTTGGTGAAGATGAACCGCCACACGAACCCGAGGATGATTCCGCCGATCACGTTGGGCAGAAAAATCAGCGTCCGCATGACCCTGGAGCTCTTCAACGGGAGCACCAGGGCGAAGGCGAGGAAGAACGCAAGGACGTTCGAGACGATGACCGATACCACCGTGAACCGCAGCGTGAACATCGCCGCGACGGCCGCCTGGGAGTCGCCCTGAAATACCGTCACGTAGTTCTGAAACCCGATCCACACCGGCTCCCTGTTCACGCCGTTCCACTCGGTAAACGAGTAGAATATGCCCATCACGAAACTGATGAGGACGATCACGGCAAAGAACAGGAAACCGGGTCCCATAAAGACCAGGTCGTCCTTCGCCGCCTGAAGTCTGCGTCTGTCAGCCACCGTTTCCCCCTGGGTTGATTCGTACCGACGGACGGTGGGGCCCCGCCCCACCGTCGCGTTCATCCGGTCGGCCGAGCGCTACTGCGCCCGTCGCTGCCAGGCCGTATCCAGATTCTCCAGCGTCGTCGTCCAGTCCTGCTGGCCGGCGATGTACGCCTGCATCTGGCGGGTCGCATCGTCCGGAAACCCGTCCGGAAACGACCCGAAGACCCACGGAATTGTCCGGTCCTCGTTGGCAAACGCCAGGATGTCCTGACCGACACCACCGAGCCCCTCGGCCGATACGCCGGAGTACGCCGGGATGAACCCGAACTCTTCGGTGATGTAACGCTGTCCCGTGTCCGATGTCACGAGGTAGTTGAGGAAGTTCCGTGCCGCCGCCTGCTCCGCGTCGGAGCTCTGGCTGTTGACCACGAAATAGAACGGTACGCCGACGGCGATGCGGTTCATCTGCGGCGAGTCGTTGAGCGGCATCGGCAGCAGCCCGATGTTCGCGTCGGGGTTTGCCTCCATGATCGGGATCTCTTTCCAGACGCCCTGCTGGATCATCGCCACGTCGCCGCTGGCAAGGAGCTGCACCTGCCGATTGTGGTCGGTCGTAAGGGGATTGTCCTCTCCGAACTCGACGGTAAGGTCGATGAGATCCTGAAGATCCTGAAACAGTTCGTTGTCAGCCATCGACGCGGTTCCGTCGTTCAGCCCCTGAATGAACCCGTTCGGATCGTCCTGCTGGGCAAACGCCACGTTCAGGAGGTGGAGGCTCAAAACCCACCATGTCGAGTACCCCGTGGCGAAGGGAGTGTACCCCGCCGCCTGAATGCGCTCGGCAGCGTCCCGGAGTTCCGACAGCGTCGTCGGCAGCTCGTCGATACCGGCCTCCGCAAAGATATCCTTGTTGTAGATGTACCCGTATCCTTCGAGGTTGACGGGCATGCCCATCTGGCGACCGTTGATATTCAGATTCTCAAGCGCAAACGGGAGCGCCGTCTCGGTGAAGTCCTCACCGCTGAGGTCGGCGATGTAGTCCTGCCACGTCTCGTACTGCCCGACGCCCTCAACCAGGAAGATGTCCGGCCCTTCGTCGGCGGCAAATTTGCCCCGGAGGATCGTCTGCCAGCTCGCACCACCCCCGATCGTCTCGATCACAACATCGACGTTGGGATACATCTCCTCGAAGTCAGCGGCAAAGTCGCCGTACGCTTCGTCGAGATACGGTTTGTTCTGGAAGAAGTTCAGCTCCACGGAATCGTTCCCGGAAGCTCCGCTTTCGGGGGCACCGCTGGCGAACACCATCCCACTCACGGCGAGAAGTGCCGCGATCCCCACTAGTAACCGTTTCATATCGTCCTCCTTGATGCGTGGGCGTATCCCACGGCTGTTTTTTCTTCAGCAACTCTCACGGTCCACGAGCGTTGGCTGAAGCTTTTCTACGTACTGATCGGACTGGGTCCCGGCGATCACCGCTGCGATCGCGTCGGTTGCCAAACGCGCAACCTCCGACACCGGCTGATGAATGGTGGTGAGCGCCGGCCGCGTGTACTGCGCCCACTCGATGTCGTCGTACCCGACAACCGAAATCTGTTCCGGCACCGGAACGCCGGTATCGAGCAGGCAGTTCAGAACGCCGATTGAGGTGAGGTCGGACTGCGCGAATACGCCGTCACATGCGCGCACCTCGTCCAGGTGAGCGGCCACGGTGTCGTAGGCGGTCTCGTACAGACCGTTTTCTATGGTCAGGGTATCCCACGTGATCGCCTCCTCGGCGTCGGCCACGGCACGGGCAAACCCGCGGAGTCGCACGTCGAACTGCTCACCGGCTTCGGTCACGCACAGGAGCCGCCGGCGCCCGGCGGCGATCAGACGCTGAGCCGCAAGGTACCCGCCCAGTTCGTGATCGATACGGATCTGGTGGCACGGAGCGTCCTCGATCCCCGGTGCGGGGTTGATGAGCAGAAACGGCGCATCCAGGCGCAGGAGCGCGTCGACCTGAGGGCGGGATACCTCGTATCCGAAAATGATCAGACCGGCAACTTTTTTCTGTCGCAGCAGGCGCGTGATGTCGTCAGTGGGGCCCTCCCCGCCTCCGTAGCCCGCCACCAGTGCGTCCAGCCCGTGGGTGGCGAGCTCGCGGCGCATCCGGCTGATCGCCTGGGATGTGTAGGCCGACTCGTACGGGCGAAGTGAGTGAAACGGATACACCAGACCGACGTTCATCTGCATGCCCGTGGCGAGACTCTTGGCACTGGAGTTGACCTGGTATCCCAACTGGCGCGCCAGGCTCTGGATGTGGCGTTTGGTCGAGTCCTTGACGAGGGGACTGTCGTTGAGGGCGCGCGAGACGGTGGAATAGCTGGTACCGGCGAGTTGCGCCAGTTTTCGAATCGTCATGTCCATGACCAGGCCATCGCAGGAGGCGCCCTGCCGGACAGCCCCTGCCTCCTTCCGATTTTTGCAACCGGTTGTATTTTGCAACCGGTTGTAGGCAGGAGCGTACACCCGGTTGGCGGGGCCGTCAACAGGAATCGTTCGTGGTGGGCTCTGGAGGTGCATCCATCGCGTCCTACCGCAGCTGAAAGCGCACGGGATAGCGGAACCGGACCGCCACCGGCTCGCCGTTGGCCTCCGCCGGTACCACGGTTATACCTTCGAACGCCGCCGCTGCGGCCTCGCCGAGGCCGTAGCCCGGCTCCCGGAGGATTTCGATCCGCTGGATGGCGCCGTCGGCGTCGATGAAGAGCTCGAGATACACGACTCCCTCGATCCCCTGGCGATTGGCGAGGACGGGGTATTCCACGCGCTCCCGGATCTCCTCGGTGGGAATCTCCGGAGGACGGGAGATTCGGTGCTGCGGAAGATAGACCGGCTCCTGCGGCGGCGGCGGGGGTACCGGCTCCACGACCTCGTCGGTCTCAAGCACGACCTCCGCCGGCTCGTCGGTCACCACGGGGGCGGTCTCCGGCGGCGGCGGTTCGTACTCCGGCTCCGGAGGTGGTGGTGCCGGCGGGCGGGATTCTTCGGCATCGACCATCTTGAGCACGGTGGCGTCCTCCCGCTGTTCCTGCACACGCGTGGTGATCGAAACGGTGAAGAGCACGATGGCGTGTACGAGAAGCACGCCGGCCAGAATGCCCCAGCGGACCCACCGGTTCACGGTGTGCCCTCCTGCGTTCCATCGCTCACGACGAGGGAAAGGACGCGGTGCTGGAGCGTCTGCAGTATCGAAATAATCGACGCGACGGTGCGGTATTCGGTGTTGCGGTCCGCGAGAAGATGGATCCGTACCGACGGGTCCTCGGCGATCGCGTCGGCGATGATGCCCTCGGCGCCCCGCTCGGAGACAACGTCGCCGTCAATGACGATCGTCCCGTCGCGGCGGACCCATATCTCGAGGTTGTTGTCCGCCTGCGTCACTTCGGTCAGGCTGGCCTCGGGGTAGTCGATCGGTTCCTCCTGGCGGTAGTTCATCAGGCTGATCAGCATGATAAAGATCAACAGCAGGAACGCGATGTCGGACATCGCGTTGACCGACACCGATGGCCGCCGCCGCGGTCGCCTGCGTTTCACGGTTCCCCCATCCGGAACGAGAAGTTGTCCACGTCGAGCATCCGCGTGAGTTCGACCAGGGACACGAGTGACTGGTACGACGCCTGGGGATCGATCGTTACCATCAGCGTCATGTTCGGCTGAACCTGCCGGCGGGCGCGAACCGCCTCGGTCAGCTCGCGCCGGTCGACCGGACGACCGTCCAGTTGGATCGCGTCATCCGCGTCGATCGCCACCCGCATGAGGTCGTCGGTCTGCACGGTGGTGACGGAGTTCTTCCGGGGGAGCCCCAGGAGAAACCCGCTGTTGATGTTGAAGACGGCGATCACGATAAAGAAGATGATCAGCAAAAACGCCAGGTCGGAGAGCGCGCCCGAGTCGGCGATATCCACCCGGTTCCGCCGCCTGGTCGGGACCCTGAGCATCAGATCTCCGTATCCGCCGCGCGATCCGCCCGGCCGTCGCTTCGAACGATCGCGGTGATCAGATCGTTCCCCGATTGCTCCATCTCGGCGGCAAACCGGTCCACAAAGTGCGCAAAGAGGTTGTATCCGGTGATCGCGACCAGGGCGATCGACAGTCCGAAAGCGGTGGTGATAAGCGCTTCGAATATGCCGCCGGCGACCAGCTGCGCGTTCACATCCGCGGCGGTGGCGATCGAGTTGAACGCCGAGATCATCCCGGAGACGGTGCCGAGAAAACCGGTGATCGGGGCGATCGAACCGAGGGCGACGAGCAGATCCAGCCCCCGTTCCAGCGATCCGATCTCGCGCGCCGCGGCGGCCTCGAACGCTCGCTCCACGAGCCCTTCGTTGGCGTCGTGGACGCGGAGCGCCGCGCCGTACACCGGCGCGACAACCTGCCGCCGCGGTGCCGCCTCGCATGCGCCCACCGCCTCGGTCCAGGCCGCACGCTGAACGAGCGGAACGAGCCGGTCGCGCAGTCCCGTCGTCGTGAGGTCGGCGCGGATCAGGATCACCGCCCGTTCCACAAAGAGCGCCAGCGTCGCAACCGAGAAGACCACGAGGGGCCACATCGCCCATCCTCCGAGTTCAAAGAGGTCGAAGAGTGTGAGTTCCATCCTACCGTTCCTCCACCAGGGTTCCATCGAGAAACCCCTCATTGATCGTGTGCAGATTCGCCAGCGTCACCAGGAGGTCAGACGCTTCCCGCAGGTCGCGGTGCAGCGACCGTGACCCATAGAGCTCTCCCAGCCATTCCGGGAGTCCGTCCGCCGGCTCCCCGCGCGCTCCTTCGACCAGACCCCAGACCCGATCGCTCACCGCGGCGCCGTAGTCGGTGGACGCTCGCCCGGGGGCCAGCAGTCCCGGCGGACTGCCCGCCCCGCCCTGGTCGAGGAGCCATTCCGCCACCGCGGTGAGCCGGTCGACGCGCGCCCGGACCCGAGAGACCCCGTCGTCACCGCGAACGTAGGTATCGTAGTAGCGGATCTCCCCGCGCTCCAGCGTCCAGAGTTCCACCGGCTCTCGCACGGTGAGGCGAACACGGCGTGCGGCGGTGCCACCGCCATCACCGCCGCCGTCACGGCCACCCGCCCCCTCGACCGGGACCAGCACCAGCACCCCGGAGGCCTCATAGCGCGCCTCGGTCCAGCCGTTGGCCCAGTTGGCGAAGAGCCGCGCGCCGGTCACGTAGACCTCCAGGCCACCGTCGGCGGTCTGCTCAACCAGTCCGGTGATGCGCATCCCCGGGAGCCACGGGCTGGAAACGGTGGCAGCTGCCCCCGCGTCGGTCACGATCACCTCCACGGCGGGCTCCCGGTCTCGGCGCCGGCCGGAGGGGTCGTACTCCTCGACTGCGGAAAGGGTCGTGGACGAGGTTGCGCACGAGGCGCACGCGAACGCAACGGCCACGGCGAGCGCCGCAGCGGCGGCCCGGAGCGGAACGGCGCGTCGCCCGGTCCAACGGCGCCGGTGCGGAACCGGGAGTGTCGGGCGTGAGCGGCGCGGTGGGCTCGTGCTCGTGCTCGTGCTCGTGCTCGTGCTCAATCGTTCCTCCTCAAAGGCTCGGCCTCAATAGCTCATCCTGAATCCGACGCTTACGATCGGAAAACTCGCGTTCTGCTCCGCCGCCCGGGTGTCCTCGCCGGTGTACCGATCGGTCGTGACCGCGTCACTCGATGGTGCGATCCGGTTTACCAGCACCGCGAGCACGTCCTCTCCGCCGATGTAGAACTCCCGGTACACCTTGCTGTCCTCGCGGTACCAGTGGAACGACAGCCGCACATCCACCGGGAGGACCCACCCTTCCCGGTTGGTATCGCTGTAGAACTGGTCGCGCTCGTACGTCTCCGCCACGTCGAGGCCGCCGTTGCCGTCGGCGACGAACACCGGAACGATCTGCTTCTCCCCGGACACAGGGGCGAGCTGCCCCGTGGAAAATGTGACCGTCGTGGTGAGGGTGAGCCAGTCGAGGGGCTTCACGTTGAACAGCGCGTTGAGTGTGTGGAAGCGGTGAAAACTCGGGTAGTACCACCGGCCCCGCGGATCACCGGCGTCACCGTCGCCGGCGTCGCCGGCGGTCGTATCCCCCGAGGGGTTCAAATACCGGGCGTAAATGAAGGAATACGCGAGCATTCCGTCGAACCAGCGACTCGTGCGCCGGTCGAGGAGCAGGTCAAATCCGCCGACGTGTCCGACGCCGTCGGTGAAGACCTGCGGCACCGATTCCAGCGAGCCGTCGTCCTGGAGCCGTTCCTCAAAGTTGAGGTAGAAGCGATCGTAGAGGTACTTGTAGTAGCCCTCGATCTTGAAGCGCCAGCCGCCGCTGAACCGCGCCTCCCATCCGAGGAGCGCCATCAGGTTCTTGGGCGCCGTGAGACGCCCCCCGTCGATCTCCAGATCCTCGTTGATGAGGGCCGCGTCAAACGGAACCTTCGTGAACACCCCGGCGCCTCCGGTGACGGTGAACTCCTCAACAGACCGCCAGGTTCGCGGTCCCGGCGGCGTCCAGTGCAGCAGCGCCCGCGGCCCCAGCGCCGGAACGGTGTTGACGGTGAACCCGTCTCCAAAGAGCACCGCGTGGTCCACGCGCAGCCCGAGGTCGGCGGTATAGAGATCGGGAACCAGGTCCCGCTCCACGTTGGCGTAGCCGAAGGTGATCAGACCGGTGTTGCGTGGGGCCGCCTGGTCGATCGTGAGGCGTCGGTTGGTAAAGGTCCCCGTGTCCGGATCCCGGTCCACCGTCCAGAACTCGAAGTCGGCAACGTACTCGTTGATTTGCACGAAGGAGCCCAGTCCCGCCTGCAGTACCGTCCGGTCGTCGAGCTGATAGTCCGCGTCCACCCGTCCCTGGATGTGGTGCAGCACGTTGGTGTTCAGGAATCCGTTGGGCTGGTCGATCGTGAACGACCCGCCGGGGGCCACGAAGGGCCGGTAGTCGGCGAACGCGGGGTTCGTCTGGACCTCCTGGATAAACGAGTCGGAGTAGAACCGGGTGCCCCGCTCGGTGAAGGCGCCGTCGACCGTGTTGCTGACCCATTCGTACCCGGCAACGCCGGACAGCAGGAGACGGTCTCCGACCAGCTGGTTGATACCGACCCCGGTCAGGGAGTCGGCGTTCCGCCAGCGAAAGTCAAACGTATTCCGAATTTCCACCGACTCGTCGATGTCCGGTTCGATCGCCGCAAGCCCGATGCCGTCCATCCCCACCATGGCGTTCACAAACCATTCGGTGGCGGGGTTCGGGCGGCTCACCCAGCGGAGGTATCCGGCGTAGATGTACGGCACGCGGGAGAACGTGACCCCCTGGTCCTCGAGGAACTGGCCGGTCATGGCAAAGACGAGGTCGTAGTTGGTGAGTCGGGCCCCGGCAAACAGCCCGGAGTGCGCACCCACCGGCGACCGGGCGTACCCCTCCAGCGTGCTGGTGGACTGCGCCACCTCCCAGCGGAGCCCCTCCATGGGGTCGATGCTGGATACCTCCATGAGTCCGCTGGTCGCCTGACCGTAGCGGACGGGAAAGATTCCGGCTGAGAGTTTGACCGAATCGACCACGTGGGGGTTGAAGACCGAGACACCACCTCCCCAGTGGTACGGATACTTCACCACCAGACCGTCCAGGACGTGGGTGAGTCCGTCGGGTTCGCCGCCCCGCACCGAAAGAAACGAGTTGAACCCGCCGGCGTAGCTCACCCCCGGGAGGAGCTTGACGGTGCTCATGACATCCTCAATCACACCGATCATCGCGCTCGACTTGATAAACTCCCGTTCCACGACCACGGACACGCCGGCGGTGTCGTCGGTGCGACCGATGCGGTCGGCGATGATCACGAGTTCTTCCGCCTCCAGGATTCCCAGAATGACCATCGGGATCTCGATCGTCGTATCGAACTCCGTGACCATCGTGCGAACGGGCTCGTAGCCCGGCAGATACAGGTCGAGCACCGCTCGGGGCGATGGGAAGCGAGCCTCGATGACTGCCCGGCCGTCGGCGTCGGTCGTCGCGGTGACCCCGCTGCCGGCCTCGACGATCTGCACCCCCTGGAGCGGGATCTCCAGGTCGCGATCGGAGACGGACACGACGATTCGGCCGGTCTCCCGGGTGGCGCCCGGGCGATCCTGCGCGGACAGCGGTGCCGGCGGGGCGGCAAGCATACTGAGGAGAAGAAGCGCGGCGGCACACAGCGCCTGAACTGAACTGTCCCGTCGGTTGTATCGAAGCGTTCGCATCACAGTGACTACCCCCTGTAACACTGCCGAACGCGCTCCGTGTTACCGCGAGTCCGAACGCGCCTACTCTGGCCGCACCGCCTGCATCGCCTCGATGAGCCGGTCCACAAGCCGGTTGATCGAGTCGTCGATCTGTTTCTCGTCCGGGTGCTCGGCGATCCAGGCGGCGCTCCGGCGCATGCCCTCGTGGAAGGGAATCGTTGCCTGGAACCCGGGGACGTAGCGCTTGATTTTGGCGTTGTCGAAGATCACGCTGTGCGCCTTGTCACCGACCAGCCCGGCGCCGACCTCCGGGTCGAAGCGTGCGATCACGTCGCTCGGGACGTGCACGATCTCGGGGGTCACGCCGAAGGCGGCACCGATCGCGATGTGCACCTCGTCCCAGGTGAGCTGTTCGTCGCTGGTGATATGGAACGTCTCGCCGATCGCCTGCGGGTGTCCCAGCAGCCCGTTGAACGCGCGGGCAAAATCGTCGGTGTGGGTCAGCGTCCAGAGCGAGGTTCCGTCGCCGTGGACGACCACCGGTCTGCCGTCGATCATGCGCTGCGGGTAGGTAAAATCCGCGGAACCGAAGCTGGTGGGAAACCACCCCGTGGAGTACGTGTGGCTCGGCCGAACGATCGTCATCGGAAACCCGGTTTCCGTGTACTCCTTCCACAGGAGCTGTTCGCAGGCGATCTTGTTCTGCGAGTACTCCCAGAACGGGTTGTACGCCGGCGTGCTCTCGGTGATGATCTGCTGCCGCACCGGCTTGTGGTACACACTCGCCGAACTGATGAAGATGAACTGGCCGGTGGAGTCGCGGAAGAGTTCGAGATCGGTCCGAATGTGCTCCGGTGTGAAGGCGATCCAGTCGACAACCACGTCGAACTGCATGCCCTTCAGGAGCTTCCGCGTCGCCTCACGGTCGCGGATATCGCCGGTCAGCGTATTGACGCCCTCCGGGGCGCGCCTGCCGCTGGACCCGCGGTTGAGATGATACAGCTCGATGCCGCGGGCGAGCGCGTCATGGGTGCAGGATGTCGAGATATTGCCGGTTCCACCGATAAACAGGACTTTCATTGGGCCTCCCGATCGCGATGATAGCACGGGATGGAGCGGAGCGCTTCGGGCGACCGGCGACGAATCCGAGAACCGCTCACTCCCACGTCTGGATCTCGATGATGTTGTCCTCGGGGTCCCTGGCGTACACCAGGTGAATTGCGCCCACCCCGTCAACGGTGCCGCGGACCGTCTCCCCGACGGTTGAGCCACCGTGTTCGATCACCGCCGCGAGACACGCGTCAACGTCGTCGACGGCGAAGGCGATGTGTCCGAACCCCAGCGTGTTGATCGATTTGTCGGGATGGGGAACGTGCTCGTCGTACTGGAATATCTCCAGCGTCGGGCCATCGTCACCGAAACCCGGAAGTATCAGGTGGATCCCCCGAATCGTGGCGGCCTCAAGCGCCGTGAGCCGGTCGAGCCAGGCACCGGACAAATCGCGCTCCGGCGGCTTCGGCCTGCACCCGAACACATCGATGTAGAAGGAAGCAAGGCGCCGCCAGTCACGGGCAACGATGTTGGTGTGGGAAAACGATACGTGCATGCGGTGTCCTTTCGCCGGAGGCCAGAACCGGTGGCCAGAACGGTAGTGGATACCGGGGGGATCGGGCAAGGAGGTTAGAGGAGACACCAAGGCGCCGACCGTCGCTGGCCCGGATCGAAGAGGCCCCCGGAAAAGACCGCACGGAACAAACGGTTCTCGAGTGTTGGTTGCTCAACCCACCTACGGATTGTTGACTTCGTAGACCAACGCGAACCGATCGCTGGTATTGCCGGCGGAGTCACTGGCGGTTACATACGCGGTGAACCGCCCAACATCGCTCGCTGACGGTGTGTAGGCGCTCGTGAGGTACAGCGTTGTCTCCTGCGTTTGTGACGCCAGGTTGAAGGTCGTGGGCGAACCGTTCTCCTACACGGTGACCGTGCTGGCGTCGAGGTCTGGATCGACCACCACAATGCCGAATCGATAGGACGTTCCGACGTCAAGAGCCGTGTGTTTGGTATACGTCGAATCACCGTCGACGACGAAGCCCGCATCCGTCACCCGCGGTGCCGTTCCGTTGTCTTCCTCGTCATCTTGAAACGGGTTCTGACACCCAGCGAGTACTACAACCGCGAGGAAAGCGATGGTAATTACAGTAATATTTCTTCCAAAATGTTTCATTACAGCCCCCTAAATGTGGATATTAATCCGCATATATCAACCAGTCAATCGGTATGTTACATAATCTTTATTTTATTTTTTTGGTCAAAAATATGGACACTGTGTAGGGCCCGATGACGTAAAGTTCAGATAGGCGCGCGATAAGCCGGAATGATGCCGGGAGCCTGCCGTTTCCCTTCGGACGCCGTTCTAGACCGCGTCCGGTTCGTTGAGTCAGTCGGAATTGACAACGGAGACGGCAGCGCCGATCTCAAGGGGACGTGGGTCTCCGTGAGCCCGGGAAGCACCTCCCCTTACCAGGATGTCACGGCCGGTTCGTACTCGACGTACAGCGTGCGGGAGGAGTAGACGCAGGTCCCTGCCGCCACACCCGGCGGGGACGGTCATTCTCGATACGGGGGTTCGCGGTGCCGGAACCGAGCTCTTGGGCCTTGGCTCTCAATCCTCGGCCGCGGCGCGGGCAGAATCTCCCCGCCGGCGCTTCACCCCGAAGCACCGGCCCCCCACACCCGTTCTTTCAGTCCCGCCACCTCCACCGTCCCGGCGATCGTGGTCCCGTCGGCGGGCGATATCTCGGACTGCGTCATGTGCTCGGTGGCGGAGGTGACAAACAGCGTCCGCATGTCGGGACCGCCGAAGGTGACACAGGAGGGTTGGGTCATGGGGACCGGCAGAACCTCTGCCAGCGTCCCGGCGGGGTCGTACCGATCGATGGCCGCCCCGCCCCACCGTGCGCTGAACACCGTGCCGTCGGTGGCAACGGCCATGCCGTCGGGCAGCCCCGGGCGCTCGCTCGTGTCGATGAACGGCTCCAGGTGACCGATGGTCCCGTCCGCCGCCGAGAACCTCGCGCGGTAGATCGTACGGGAGAGACTGTCGGTGAGGTACATGACGTCCGCCTCGGGGCTTAGGCCGATTCCGTTGGAAAGACGAACTCCGTCAGAGACGGTCGACACCGACGACACCGCTGGTGCCGCCGATTCTCCGCCGGCGGCCACTCTCGCGCCGCGGACGGCGAGAAACGCGCCGGTGGCGTCCGCCGGTTTCCACGCCATGACGCCCGCCACGAGTAGATCGGACGACGCCACGAAGGAATCGTTGAACCGGTAGACCGAGGGATCAAAGCCGGCGTCCGTCAGGAGATGCTCCGGAACGCCCGGTGCCGGGTCGCCGTTCAGCGTGCGGACCGAGTCCGCCGTCACCACCCACGGTTCGGTCCCGGGGGTCAGAATGATCCCGATCGCAAATCGCCCCGCGTCCCACGAGCGGATCGGCGCGGCGTCTCCATCGCGAAACGCGTATACCGTGTTCCCCCAGCCGTCGACCCACCAGAGCGTGCCGGTTCGGTGGTCCCAGGTGGGCGCCTCGCCGAGGGTACACTGGATGTCGGATATCGTTCGCCATTGGATGGTTGTATGTTTCACGTCGGGTATTGTATCCGGTCTCGCCGGATCGTACAGGAATTTGCGAACCGCAGGATGCCGCCGTATTCTTTGAGCGGGATCGCCCAGTGATACGACCGCGGATCGGGACCACAGCGTGTGTGATACTCTGTCTGACCGTTGCCCTGGTTCGCGCGCAGGACGATCCAACCCGGATCATCATGTTCTCTCCCACCACCGAAGGAAACACGTACTGGCCTCAGGTATACGCGATTCTGCGCGACGCGGCGGATGATCTCGGCGTGGAACTCCTCGTTCATGAGTTCGACGTGACCGACCGGTTCGCGCGGGAGGAGGAGGCCCTGGCGATCCTGCAGAGCACCACGGACATCGATGGCGCCATCTTTTCGGTGGCCGTGGGACAAGCCCCTCCTCTTGTTGCGGAGGCCGAACGCCGCGGGTTTCCCGTCATGATCAACGGTCCTCTGCACGACCGCGATGTCCGCGCGCTGGGCGGTGGACCGCGCACCCGGTTCTCGCAGTGGGTCGGGTATTTCTACCAGGACGAGGAGGAAAAGGGGTATCGGCTCGGCCAGATACTGCTCCACGCGGCGCGGGACGATCGAACCGAGGATTCGGGCGCGCCGATAGCGGTGGCCGGCATCGGCGGCGACCATACGTGGAGCGGCTCCGCGCTGCGGGCGAACGGACTGCGCCGGGCCGTCTCCGACGACGGAAACGCGCGGCTGATCCAGATCGTGCCGACGCAGTGGACGGAGCGCGAAGGAACCACGACCGCGGCGCGGCTGCTCGCCCGCTATCCGGAGATCGAGGTGCTCTGGGCCGCCAGCGATCAGCTCGCGATCGGCGCCGGTAGCGCGATCGCGTCCCGCCCCGGGGAGGCTGCGACGCGTCACGGTGTCGTCACGGGAGGGCTGGACATGTCTCCCCGCGGTTTGCGTGCGGTTCGCGATGGCGATCTCGTGGCAACCGCATCGAGCACGCTCTTCACCTTTGCCGAAGCCCTCGTCTATCTGTACGACTACATTCACGGCCACGACTTTGCTGATAACGTGGGATCGACGATCGAGACGTCGATCGAGGTCGCCACCCGGGAGACGGCGACGATGTATATCGAACTCTACGACCGTCACGCGGGGATCGACTTTCGGAGGTTTTCAAAGGCTTTTGACCCCGACCTTGACCGGTACGATTTCTCGCCTGCGGCCTACCGGCGCGCTCTGCACGCGTCGATGCCCAGTGAGTGACCGATGATCCGTGTTGCCGCGGGCAGACCGCGCTGGTGGCAGAGTATCGCATTTCGCCTATCGGTCGCCGTGGCGCTGGCGGGGGTGGCGATCACCGTACTCTCGGCGACGATCCAGATTCGCATCGACGCCCGATCGGGTCGTGACCGCCTCGAGGAAACGCTCGCCCGTTTCGACGAAACCTTCGTCCCGGCGATCAGTCGGAGTGTCTTTGACTTCGATCTGGTGCAGACCCGGATTCTGCTCCAGAGTATCACCATGGCTCCGGACGTGGTGGATGCACAGGTTGAGGAACGCCGGGGCACGGACTACGTTCTCCTGATTCAGGAGTCGGACGCCACCGCCGAACGGCCGAAGACCACCACGTTCCCCCTGGTCGTCACCGACGAGTCCGGGGAAGACCGGGTCATCGGGCGCCTGACGGTGACGGCCGACCTCGCGATGCTGCACCGCGCGGTTGTCGATCGCATCGTTCCAACCGCCGCAACCAGCGCCGCCGTCGTCGCGGGCGTCTCCCTGCTGATACTTGTCCTCGTCCAGACGATGGTGGTACGACACCTCCGGACCATCTCGCGGTTCGTGGATGCTCTCACGCTGCCGCAGCTTGACCGGCGCGAGCTGCGGCTCGGTCACCGCGTGCACGTCTTTGGCTCCCGGGACGAGCTCGACCGCATCGCAACCGTGATCAACGAGATGACGCGACGCCTCGACGCGGCGTACGGCGAGGTGGAAACGATGCGCAGTACGCTGGCATCGTCTCTGGACCAGAAGGAGACTCTGCTTCGTGAACTCTACCACCGCACGAAAAACAACATGCAGGTCGTGAGTTCGATGCTGGCGCTCCAGGCAGCCGAGTACCCCGATGACAGCTCGATCCGGGACCTTGTGTCTGCAACGCGGGACCGCATACACGCTATGGCACTGGTCCATCAGAAGCTCTATCAGGCGCAGGACCTGTCCCGGGTAGACATGTCCGAATACCTGACCTCACTGGTGGACCATATCGTCCATACCCGGAGCAACGCACGTCCACACGTGTCGGTCGCCTGCGACGTTGCCAGCTACGCCCTCGCCCTGGACATGGCGATGCCGTGCGGCATGATCGTGAACGAACTGGTAACCAACTCGTTCAAGCACGCGTTCCCCGGCGGTCGCCCCGGAGCGATCCGCGTCGAGTTCCGTCGGGAGGACGAGGAACGCTTTCGCCTTTCGGTGAGTGACAACGGTGTCGGTGCCGGTCCCGGCGTCGACCCCGCTTCGGCCACCTCGATGGGCCTCACGTCGGTCCGGTCTATCGGCACGGACCAGCTGGATGGAACGGTGTCGTTCCACCACACCGACGGCTTCGAATGCACGGTCGTGTTTCCGGAGCAGGCGCGGCATTGACGCAGTGGAGACCTCCGACACCGGACGCGGAGTTGGCGAAACCTGCGGCGCGCCTGTCAAAGGTTTCGAAAAAAACGGAATTCCAATTGTCATTCTTTAGTAAAATGGTAGTATAATTTCGATCGTGGCAGACGGGCAGCCGGCGGAGTACGGGTCCACCATCCGGGACGACGAACGACGCGAGATACTCGATCAGATCGATCTCATGACGGAGTCGCACAAACTCGAGGTGACCGACGATCTCTTCGTGGTCGAGGCCGGGAACAAGGGCGTCCTGTTCCCGATCCTGGTGAACGTGGGTGCGCTCGTGGCCATCCTGGCGTCGGTGTTTCTCCTGACCCGCATTTTCGGCCAGGATTCCGACGCGTTCCAGCAAAGCCGTCGCGTATACGCCTCCGTTGAAAACCAGCTCATCCGTCAGTTGCGCGAGGAGTCCAGAAACCAGCTCCAGAGCAAGGAATCGGAGATTCGCGATGTCCAGCAACGACTCCAGGCGGTGGCCGAGGAACGCAACTCGCTCCTGTCGTCCATGGAGGATCGGATTCGCGAGCGTGAGGCGGCCCTCCGCGATCAGTTGGCCCAGGAGCTGGCGACGGAACGCGATCGACTCCAGGGCCAGGGAATGGCAGGCACTCGTCTCGAGAACCAGCTGGCGTCGTTTGAACGGTCCCGCGCCGAGGAGGCGGATCGCACCCTCGCCGAGTTTCGATCGCAACTCGAGACGGAGCGGCAGCGGCTGGAGGAAGATCTCGCGCGGGCGCAACGGGAGTACAATAGCCGGCTCGACGAGCTCGCCACCGAGCGGGACCAGCTGGTCGCATCCTACCAGCAGCGGGAGACGGAGCTGCAGCAGCAACTCGCCATGCGTACACGGGCTCTCGAATCGGACCGTGATGCTGCCCAGACCGGACTCGCGCAGGCGCAGGCTCGCCTCAGCGAGTTGACCCGGAACCGCGAGGCGGAACGGCAGCTGCAGGCGCAGGTCACCGGCTATCTTTCGAGCATTCGCGACGCCGTGCAGCGTGGCGCCTATCCCGAGGCCAGGGCCACGATGGCGTCGTTTCGGTCCTTCGTGGATCCACCGGGGGGCACGCCGGTCACCTACTCCCGGCGCGAGATGGATCTGTTTTTGGTGAATACACTGGACCGCATGGTGGCCGAGACGATGGAACGGGCCGCAGCGGCGGACTCCATCTCCGCGGATCTGACCCAGTTGCAGACGCTTCGCTCGTTTCTGGCGGACGGGGCCCGGTTCCGGGACACCGAGAACCCCGAGGACGCCGTTGCGTCGTACTCCGCCGCATTCGCCAGTCTCCCGGGATTGGCCGCCGCCCACGACTATCTGGTGCAGCGCGAGGTGGACCGGGAACGTCTATCGGCGCAGGAGGTGATCGAGCCGCTGCGATCGCAAAACGAGCGCTTTGTCGATCAGATCGATACGTTGCAGTCGCAGAATGCGAACCTGACGGATCGGGTCGGCATACTGGGCAGGGAGGTGACTGACTCCCGGGGCCGCCTGGAAGCGCAGGACACCGCGATGTCCGCCCTTTCCGATCGGATCGCCACGATGACAACCCGCCTCGCCGCGGCGTCCGCCGGCCTCGACGAGGCCAACGCGCGCGCGCAGGAGCTGAACGCGGCTCGGGACCGACTGGCGGCGCAACTCGCCGCTGCCCGTTCGGAAATCACGTCGCTGCAACGGCGTTCGACTGCGCTGGATGATCTGGAACGTGCGTACCGGGAGTTCCGTTCGCAAGAGACGGCGGCACTCAACGCCGACGCCCTCGATGAGGACGCCGCTGCCTTGAGGGGCAAGTTCGCGCTTGATTCCTTCCTGGGGTCGACGGAGGTTCAGCGCTTTTTCCCCGGTGTTCTGGACAGAATCCACACCTACGATGGCGCCTTTGAGAACGCGGGATACCGGGCCGCGCTTCTGGACGTGAGCGATATCCTCGAGGAAATCTCCTTCGCGGCGGATCCGCCGCAGCAGGCCGCCTACATCGAACGTCAGATCGCCGAGAGCGCGGACGACCCGGAGCGACTGCGCCTCCTGTCCTCGCTCCAGCTGCTGCTGTCCGACCGCGCGCTGGGAACACCGTAAAACCAGCCCCCGACCGCGCGCCTGTCGCTATGCGTGCTGACGACGCCTAGTCAAACAGAAACCGGACGCCCAGGGCGGTGTTTCGCATGTCGACGGCCACCGTGTCCGTGACCAGGTAACCGGGAACGCGTCGTCCGGAATAGTAGCCCGCCGGAAACGAAACGGACAGAAAATCGTCCACCGAGTGAGGCACGTAGGCAAGCGGTTCGTACTCGGCGAAAAGGCGGACCCTTGGAAGCAGTGCGTACTCCAGACCGACGGCCCCACCGATTCCCCACGGGGCAACCGGATCGAGCGTCGCCGGTGCACCGTCGTGGCTGAGTCTCAGAAATGGTCCGAGCTCCGCGTACGGCCGCAGCGTTCGATCCGGCAGGCGAAAGAACATCCCGGCGCGCACGGTTGCCAGCGAAAGCGGGTTCGACTGCAACAGGTTAGGGGTCGTTCCGGAGGGGTCTTCATTCACCAGGTACAGCCCGGCGGTGTACGTCGTGATGCCGGTTCTGACATAGATGGTTGCCGGTCTCGGGAACCACGCCGCACGAATCCCGGGAAACTGAAACCCTGCGAGGCGGACGTCCACGGCCCACCGATTGTACGCCACCGGGTCCAGTTCAACCGTCACCGGGTCGTACTGGATGTAGACGCTTCGCTCGATCGGTAAATGGCCCGGTGTTTCGCCGCGAATCTCGAGTGCCGCCGGCGGATCGATCGCGGTTTCCACGACTCCGGTATCTCCGACCGGAATCGGATCGGCGGTGATACCGAACAGCACGGTGCCGGGTGGTGCCCTGACCACGAGCGAGACACGGTCTGCCGGCGGCGGTGTCCACTGGTCCCGCCTCTCGGTGAGCGGGAACCAGTACGCCTGTTCGATAAAGCGATACGGTACCGGCCTGTCCGGCGGCGAGAGAACGGTGTCGTCAGTCACGTTCCGAAGGATATCGTGGGACGAGGCGTGCAGCCTCACATCATCCATCGATCCGTCCGCGGTCACGGCGAGCCATCCGTCGGCGTCACGCTCCCGCGTCGCCGCGACGCGCGCCGGTTCATCGGGCGGTATGCCGAACGAGTCGTATTCGAGGATGATCAGGTTGGGATCCGACCGTTTGAGCACGGCAATTAACGACTCGTAGATCAGGCGGGCATCTACGGCGGAGAACGATGGCGATGGCTCAAAAAAGACGATCAGTCGGCGCCGCGGTCCGGAGTCCACGTCCCCGGCCTCACCGTACGCCTGAACCGCCGCCAGAGCCAGGACCGCAACGAGAATCCACCGCTTCATGAGCGCGCTACCACCATACCAACGGCGATCCGCGGCAGAACGCCGGCGGTCAACAGCCATCCACGGGAGTCGTAGCTCCCCGGGGTTCCCAGGGCATAGTGAAACCCCGCGCGCAGGAACAGCGTCCGACGTCCGGCGGACCACTCGATCGTGGGATCGGCGAGGGACAGATACCAGTCGGTGCGCGGTGCACCGTCGGCGCTGTGAATCCAGGTGCGGCTGAACCCACCGCCGGCCGAAAAGCTGACCCGTACGGGTGAGGTCACCGGAAAGAACATATAGCCACCCGCGGCAACCGAAAGATCTCCCCGAAGAGCCGCCCGATCCCCAAAGCGCTGCCGCAGTGCGGCATCCACCTCCACAAACGATGCATCGGGCACCAGATACGCCCGCGCCCCGGTGCCGGCGCCCGTAAAGCGGCCGAGATCGAGCCATGCCGTCACGGCATAGCGCGTGCTCCGGAGGAGCGGTGGAAGCGAGACGTCGTTCTCCACCGAATCCAGCGTGACGCGCACGTCCGCCGGATGGTAGCCGCGTTTTTCCACACGGACGGGTACCGTCGTCCCGACGGCGAGGGGCGAATACGGGGCGACAAGGGAGCCGTCGGTCACCGTGCCGATCGGCTGACCGGAAAACCGGATCGTGGCGCCTTCATCCGGCGAGCGAAACACGATCGATGCCACGCGGTCCACCCGGGGTGCATCGTCTCCATCCCCCGCCAGGAACGCCGTCAGGGGGGCCTCCATGCGAGCGATAGCGGCCCGCATCGCGTTGTAGAACGAGAGCCCCGGACGCTGACGCTCAAAGACCGACGCAACCACCGCTCCCTGGGATACGTCGTAGATTTTCATCTGGAAGTAGACGGAGCGGCCATCGAGCAGGGTGAAACCGACAAACGCCACATCGGCGCGGGCTTCCGCCGCCGCGGCGCGGATGCCGCCGGGAGACCAGTCACCACCTCGCCCGTCCCCGTCCGTGGATTCGCCGGGTGCGGTAACCAGCCGCAGCCCCAACGAGTCCGCGAGTTCCGCCACCGCCGCCCGAACGGTCTCCTCGAACGGTTCTCCGGATCGTTGGTCGGAGAGATCCTGGAAGCTCAGGACGGCCACCGGACCGGACACCTCACCGTCAACCGCATGCGCCCGGGCAAGAGCGGACGCAAGGATTCCGAGAGCCACGATCGCTGTGTGCCGGTTCACCGCTGCACCGTTCCTTCACCCACCCTATTTGGTGGTAATGACTTCCACGCCGTTCCAGTTCTCCGGAGGCGGGTTGGAGAGGTACCGCTCACACCGTTCCATCATCATCGAGGTTATCCGCTCCGGGCCGATACGGGATGCTACGTCCGAAAAGGTCTCGTATCCACGGCCAAAATCTCCGGCGAAATACTCTTCCATACCGCGGTTGTGAAGGTCCCACACCGCCCGCACCTCCGGCGAGAGTTCGACCGCCGGTGCGTAGATTCGCTCACCCTGGCTCCGTCCCTTGACGGCCACCATGTCGAGGAGACGGCAGTACACGTCATCGCGGACCTGATCGTACAGGCTGGCGGAGATGATGATCTCCTGTTGGTACCGTTTGGTCAGGCCCTCCAGGCGCGACGCCAGGTTTACCATGTCCCCAATGACGGTGTAGTCCATTTTTCGCTCGGTGCCGATGTTGCCGACGGTGACGGAACCATAGGAAATCCCGACACCGATTTTGAACTCCGGTTTCCCGAGCGTGACCTGTTGCCGATTGAACTCGTGTACCGACGTCGCCATTTCGATTCCGGCCAGCACCGCCTGCACCGGATCATCGGCGTGCTGAACCGGCGCGCCGAACAGCGCCATGATGGCGTCACCGATGTATTTGTCCACGACACCCTGCCGGTTCATGATGATATCCACCATCATGGAGAAATAGCGATTCAGGGACCCGACGAGGTCGTCGGGAGCCATCCGCTCCGAGATCGACGTGAAGCTTCGGATGTCGGAGAACAGGATCGCAAGTTCGCGATCCTCACCAACCAGCATCGATTCCGGGTTCTGAAAGAACCGGTCGATCAGCTCCTGGGGTACGTACTTCTGGAAGATGTTGCGGATCTTGGATTCTTTCTTCTGGGCGACGACGGCATCAAAGGCGTACTGTTTGATCGCGCTGTACGCCTTGTCCAGTTCGCCGACCATGATGTTAAACGTGTGCGACACCTGGCCGATCTCGTCGTCGTGTTCGACCGCCACTCGCGCGCTCAGGTCGTTGGATGAGATGATCTCCTTCATGGCGCCGGCCATGCGACTGAGCGGCTGCATCGTGTAGCGCACGAAAAAGAGAATCAACAGCAGCGAGAACAGGGTGCCGCCGATGATCAACACCACCGTCTGGATGGTGATGCGATTGAGGTAGGTGTAAAACGCCGTCCGGTCCTCGCTGACGATCACCAGCCACGAGAACGGGTCGAAGGTGAACCCCATGGCGATCCGCTCGTCATCCGCCACCCGAATCGTCTGGAGCGAACGGATCTCCTCGGACCCGACAAAGCGCCCCAGGGCGGTACGCTCGTCGTCACTCAGCCCAACCTCCCCGGTTGCCATCGCGACATCGAGGTTCTGGTCCAGCGCGAAAATCAGCTCCGTCTCGCTGCGAATCAGCCCCTCGGCGTACACCTCGATTCCCGCCTGCGTCGCTCTCTCCATGACCGGGTCCCCCGTGAGCCCGTTCTGGACCAGCAGGTCCCACTGACCGGTCATGTAGTTTTCGAGTTCCGATACCTTGAAATCCAGGAATTCCGTCGTAACGCGGTTGACCGCGTTGACCGCCACCAGGTACGACGAGACGCCGCCGATCACCAGCGTTGCAAGAAGGACCGGGAGGACGACAAACGCGACTTTGAGCCAGATTTTCACGGCAGGATCACCATCATCGTCGCCGTTCCGTTGGCGACGAAGGACAGAGCAGGCGTCTCGTCGGTCGCGGTGTATCCCAGATCCTGGCCGCCGGAACCGGCGTAGGTATTGCCGAGATCCACGTCGACGCTGGTGCCGGGGTTGATCCAGTTGTCGTAACGCAGCCCGTGAACGGAACCGTCGGCGTTGTAGGATACCAGCGAATACCGGTAGGTCGTTCCGTTGTCTTCCTTCAGCACCATCTTGGCCAGTCGATCCTGGTTGGTGTGAATGTAGATGATCGTGCCGACGGGGAGCCGGTTCTGTCCGCTGTTGTCCACCGGGGTCTGCGTCAGGTTGCCACCGTCGAACTCCGACTCGATCTGCGAAAACCCCACGTCAAAGAACGCGCCGGTCAGCGTGTAGGTGGCGCTGGACACGGCGGAGGCGGAGAACTCGCCCGGTTTGAGCGCGATCGCCCGGATCGTCATCGTTTCGAGCACCTGCACACTGGTAGAGTAGACCGGCGCCGCGTCGGTGGGATCGGAGCCGTCGGTGGTGTAGTGGATCGTTGCGTCCGGGGTCTCGGTGGTGAGTTCGACGGACTGCGCGACGGTGTATTCACCACCGGGCACGCTGAACGCAACCGACGCCGCCGGCGGCAGGTAGTTCTGGACCGCCACCGCCGAGTCCTGGTAGCCGGCCCGCACCGCCACCGCCTTCAGCGTGGTCGGGATCGAAAGCGTCAACGGCCCGGCGTACTCAGATGACTCACCCGTGGGCGTGGTCCCGTCCGTGGTGTAGTAGATGGTCGCACCGTTCGTCGCCGTACTCAAGGTGACCTGGACATTTGCGACCTGATCACCCCCGGTGACATTGACGCCGACGTCGCCCGCCACCAGCGTGTACGTCTCGCTCGTCGGGGTCGATGCAAGCATCTGCGACCCCACGGCGATCGCACGCACCGTCGTTCCCGTCTGAGACACGGTGAACGGTTCCGAATACTGCGTGGCCTCCTGGGTCGGTTCGGAGCCATCGGTTGTGTAGTAGATCGACGCCCCGTCTGTCGCGGTTTCCAGCAGCACGAGTACATCGTTGGCGAATGATCCCCCGGTAGGCGCTATCGTCACCGGCGCCGTCGGCTGATACTCGATGGCCCAGGTGCCGGATGCTTCTGAGCTCGTCGTTTTCCCCGGCGCGACCGCGATCGCGCGGATCGTCACGGAGGTGCCGTGGCCGGAGACGCTAACGGGTGTCTCATACCGGTACGAGGGAGAAACCTGCGGCTCGGTGCCGTCGGTGGTGAAATACACTGCTGCCCCCTCGTCGGGGGCGGATATCGTCACGGTCTGATCCGTCGCGAACGAACCCGGCTCCGGGCTGAACGTTGGGGGATTGGTCGCGTCGTAGTTGATCGTGTACGTTGCGGTGGCAACCTCGCTGTCCCGCATCCCGTCCCGGGTGGCGACGGCGGTAATCGTCATCGATGTCAGGTGTCCCGCCACGGGGATCGGTTCGACAAAAACCGTGGAGTTCTCGTCCGGAAGCGAACCATCGGTGGTGTAGCGGATCGTTGCCCCCGACGTCGTCGACGAAATCGAAACCGCCAGGTCGGCGTTGTAGGTGCCGGGGGAGACATCGAACGCCGGCGTCGCAACCTGCTCCGGGGCCGCCGGCGGATCCACCGGTGTCGGAGTCTCGGTGGGTGAATCGACAGGTACATTCAGCGCGTCCGGCGCGTACACAAACGGCTGGACACAGCCGCCGACGAACGCGACCAGCGTCAAGACGCCCAATGCGACAACGAGATTCCGAATAGTGCGTCCCACCCTCACGCGATGTATTGCTTCCCCCCACGGATGCACGTGACCCACATGAAGTGCCTGGTTGATTACAAAACAGGTCAGGAATGCAGCCTCAGCAATAGTACCTCACAATGTCTGGGGCGGCTATAGTTTTTTTCAAGAATGTGAATATTTCCTGGACTCCAGCTCACTTGCGTTTCCCACGTGTCTCCGTTAGGCTCCGAACCATGACGAGTGAAAATATCGGCCGCGGGCCGACAATTGAGGTCGCGGCATTCATCGACTCAATCCGGACAGCCCTGGAGGGCTACGCCACCTGGGCGCGCGAATCCGCTGCGGCGATTGCCGGGCATCTGCGAGGCGATGCGGGGCCCCATTACCCGGCGGTGGAACAGTTCTCGCGACTCCACCGCGGCGCCCACGCCCCCCGCCCGCTTGCCACGTTCATTCCCGCTGCATACGGCGGACGCGGCCAGATCACAGCCGAGTCACTCTCGGTGCTGGAGGAACTCTCGTACACATCCCTCCCGCTCTCGCTGATCGCCGGTATCAACGGTGCGCTCTTTCTGCAGCCGGTCTCCCGGTACGGAACGCCGGAGCTCCAGCAGCAGGTGTTTTCCCGGGTCCTGAACGACGGCGCCCTGGGTGGGCTCATGATCACCGAACCGGACTTCGGCTCCGACGCCCTCAACATGCAGACCTCCTTCGTTCCGGAGGGCGATGGGTTTCGGATTCGCGGCACCAAACACTGGGCGGGCCTGACAGGTCACGCGGATTTCTGGCTGCTGACGACCCGGGAACAGGCAGAGGACGGCCGTCTGGGACGCAACATCAACTTCTTTGTGTGGGACAAGTCCCGCGGTGGCATTGCGGTGGACGAGTATTTTCACAGCCTGGGTCTCGAGGAGATCCCCTACGGCAGGAACCGAATCGATACCCACGTCCCCGCTGGAAACAGGCTGCAGCCGCTGGCCAGCGGTGTGCGTATGCTGCTCGATGTCCTCCACCGCAGCCGCCTGCAGTTTCCCGGGATGGCGATGGGCTTCCTCCGTCGCATTCTCGACGAGGCCTGGGCTCATGTGCGCCGACGGCACGTCGGCGGACGCCCGCTCCACACCTACGATCAGGTCCAGGACCGCCTTGCGGAGATCGAATCGGCATACACCGCGTGTTCGGCGATGTGCGCCTACACCTCCCGTGAGGCGTCCATCGACCGGGACTGCTCCGGCATGGCGCTGCAGGCCAACGCGATCAAGACGGTGGTGACCGACATGATGCAGGAGGCGTCTCAGTCGCTTCTGCAGCTGGTCGGTGCAAAAGGCTATCGGCGCGACAGCTACGCCGGCCGCGCCACGGTGGACTGCCGGCCGTTCCAGATCTTCGAGGGCTCCAACGATATTCTCTACGAGCAGATCGCCGACGCCGTCCTCAAGGGGATGAAGCGCGCGAAGGCCTCGAGTCTCGCGTTGTACCTGAAGACGCAGGAGCTCACCACCCGGGTTGCCGACCGCGTCCGGCACGCGTTTGATGTCGCCCCCGGCACCGACCTGCCACAGCGCGACCGCGTTGAGCTGGGTCGCGCCCTGGGACGGGTGATCACCATGCAGATGGTGGAAGAGGCGCGCGACACCGGCTTTGACGGCGGACTGGTGGAAACCGCGATGGCCACGCTCTCACGGTCGATCTCCCGAACGATGGGCGGTGTGCAACTGACCGGTTCGTCCGGCGGACTGATCACCCCGGCGGAGGACTACCGCGCCGCGGGACACTGGCGGAGCATGGTGACGCCGGCGGGCTGACGCCGGCGGGCTGACACCGGCCGGCAAACGCCGCCCTTGACCGCGTGGTGCGATCGCCCGTGGCCGCGGGCGGCCTGTCCCCGCGCCCTTGACCACGCCGGCCGGTTGTGACACTTTTTTGTCACCATGACAACTTCGTGTACACAACCGGGGGCGCGGCGTGGATCCGCGTGATCTGATGACGCCGTCCTTTGCAGGACTCAACGGCGGTCTGTTTTCTTCGGTGCAGAAAGCCGATGTGGGGGACGGCGCCGGTCGCCTGATCGAACGCGGCGTCGACATCATGGCCTGGGCGGATCCGTTCTTTCCCGATCCCTCGCTTCCCGCCTCCGTGGAACACGCGATGACGACGGCGCTCGCTGAGGGGACGCCCTCCCACTACTCCATGCCCGTGGGCCGTGCCGATCTGCGCCAGGCGCTGGCGCGGCGGCTCTCCCGCCGGATGGGTCGCGAGATCGACGCGGGGCGCAATATCCTGGTGACACCGGGCTCCGACGCCGGGCTGCTGTACGCGATGATGCCCTTCATCGGGCCCGGTGACGAGGTTCTGGTACCGGAGCCAACCTACCCCAACAACCTCCTCAACCCGGAGCTGCTCGGCGGCACCACCGTGTCGGTCCCGCTCTCGCCGGAAGACAACTACCAGCTCTCCATCCCGGAGCTGGAGACCCGAATCACCGACCGCAGCAAAATGGTGCTCCTGTGCCATCCGAACAACCCCACCACCACGGTCTACCGGCGTGAGACGCTGGAGGCGCTGGCGGAGGTCGTCATCCGGCACAACCTGGTCCTGGTCTGCGACCAGGCGTTTGAAGACCATGTCTACGACGACATCGAGTTCGTCTCCCCCGCCACCCTGGACGGAATGTGGGAGCGCACCGTGACGGTGGGATCGATCTCCAAGGGCTACGGCCTCAGCGGGCTGCGCATCGGTCACATCTGCACCTCGGACCACGTGATGGACGTGCTGTACGGTGCCGCGGTGAACGTGATCGGTGCCGCCTCCACGGCCTCGTCGATCGGAGCCACCGCGGCACTGGAGGACCCGGAGATTCTCCCGGAGATCCGACGGCGCCTGGACGCTCGGCGTCGCCTCATGGTGGAGATTCTGGGCTCCATTCCCGGTGTGCGCATGCAGGCGCCGGAATCGGGTATTCTGGCGTGGCTCGACGTCTCCGCCCTGGGAAGATCCGCCGAGATCGTGGATTACCTGCTCGCCGAAGCCAACGTTCTGGTGAACCCCGGTGATCAGTACGGCGCCCACGGCGAGGGCTGGATTCGCCTGGTGTTCGCCGTTTTCGCCGACGACCGTCGCGCCGAGGCGGCGTTTCTGCGGATCCGGGACGCCCTCTCGGCGCGCGCAGTACAGAAAGGACTGACCTGAGTGGACACCCCCATCATGCCGTTGCAGGCGCTGGCTCGCCTCCGCGACGAGATCCTCGCCGAGCGCCTGGACACGATCCTGCCGCGCCTCATGGAAGAGACCGACACCGATATGTGGATCGTCATCGGCGACGAGTATAACGAGGGTCCCACAGTTCCCTCGTTCCTGCCGTCGAGCTTTTTTCACGCCCGGCGTCGCGCGCTGTTCGTGTTTCTCCGCGACGGGCGTCGCTACATTGTCTCGCGGCCGGATTTCACGATCGGCCGCTTCTACGAACCGATTCTGCTGCGCCCCCCCGGGCTGGACATCGACGCGTTCTATGGAACCTTCGCCACCTCCTACGACCTGGAGACGATCCGCGCGCTCCCGGAGGAGGACGAGTGGCAGCGCCTGGAACGCCTGGTGCAGGAGATCGATCCCCGCACGATCGCGGTGGAGACATCCCCGGAAACCGCCTTCGCCGACGGGTTGAGCAAGTCCAACTTTGACCGTCTGTCGGCGGCTCTGGGTGACACGTACCGCGACCGTCTCGTCTCAAGCGCAGCGCTGACCGTTCGCTGGCTGGAGTCACGCACGGACCGCGAGATCGACCTCTTCCGGCAGGTGCTGGCAAAAACCCGCGAGATCATCGCCTGGCTGTACTCCCGCGAGGGTATCACCCCGGGGCGCACTACGCTCGGAGAGGCACGTTTCTCAATGATGGAACGGGGCTACCGCCTGGGTATGGTGCCGTGGTTTGACGCCACCGTCTGGGCGCGCCGGGCCGGAGCGGCGCATATCGACGATGACGACGAGGTAATCCGGCCCGGCGACGTCCTCCACTGCGATGTGGGCTTCTGCTACGGCGGCCTGTGTTCCGACGTTCAGGAGATGGCGTATATCGACAACCCCGACGACCCGCACAACGCGGAAACGATCGCCCGGCTGGAGGAGATTCACCGCACGGCGCTGCAGGTGATGGACGCCACAGCGGCGCAGTTTGCCGGGGGACGCACGGGAAACCAGGTCCTCGCCGACGCGCTGGCGGCTTCGCGGGAAGCAGGTGTTGCCCGTCCTATGGTGTACAGTCACCCCACGGGTCTCTTCGGCCACGGCCCGGGCCCTACGATCGGCCATTTCGGCAACCAGGAGTTCGTGGAGGGTTCCGGCGAAAACCGGATCCACGATCGCACGTGCTACGCCCTGGAGCTCAACGTCCGCGAGCCGGTCGCCACCTGGGACGACCTGACGATCATGTACGGGCAGGAGATCGACGTCGTGTTCCGCGACGGCGTGGTGGAGTATCCCGCCGGTCGGCAGGAGTCGCTCCACATCGTGCGGTAGTCCCCGCCGGCGGAGCCCCGCAGAAGGCCCCGGCGCGACCCCCTCACACCTTCCAGCAACTAACGACGCGACCGTCGTCCCTGGGTTCGAGCGGCGGCTGCTCCTCGTGACACCTGGTGTCCGCCATCGGGCACCGAGTCGCGAAGGGGCAGCCGGCGGGGGCGTTGAGGGGACTGGGGATCTCGCCGCGCAGAATTACCCGTTCCTGACGGTTGCGCGGATCGCCCTTGCTGATCGCTCCCAGCAGCGACCGCGTGTACGGGTGCATGGGCCGATCGAAGAGGTCGTTCACCGGGGCGATTTCCATGATCTGCCCCAGATACAGCACCATGACGCGGTCGCTCACGTGGCGGATCACCCGCAGGTCGTGGGAGATAAACAGGTAGGTGAGCGACAGCCGGCGTTTGAGGTCCGCGAGCAGGTTGATCACCTGCGCCTGCACCGACACGTCCAGGGCCGATACCACCTCGTCGCAGACCACGAACTTGGGGTTGAGGGCGATCCCGCGGGCGATCACCACGCGCTGTCGCTGACCGCCGCTGAACTCGTGGGGGTAGCGACGCAGCACGTCCCTCGTGAGCCCCACCATCTCCAGCAGATCCCCGGCCAGCGTTTCGCGCTCGCTCACCGCCATATCGGGACGGTAGTTCTCCAGCGGCTCGAGGATGATGTCGCGGATCGTCATCTTCGGGTTCATGGAACTGTAGGGATCCTGGAAGATGAACTGCATCTCCTCCCGGAGCGCCCGCAGCCGACGCCGATCATAGCCGACGATATCCTCTCCCTCGAAGGAGACGTCTCCCTCCGTGGGGTCCTCGAGGCGCAGCAGGATGCGACCCAGGGTACTTTTGCCGCACCCCGATTCCCCCACGACACCCAGCGTCTCGCCGCGGTACACCTCAAACGAGAGGCGGTCCACCGCCTTGAGCACCGCGGAAGCCGGACCAAAGAACGACTGCCGCACGCGGTAGTGCTTGCTGAGGTCTCGGGCAGCGAGCAGAACCTCGCCGCGCCCCACGGGTGCGTTGCCGGTTGCGTTGCCGGTTGATGCGTTCATTGCGACTCCTCACTGCGGTGGGGATCGAAGAGGTGGCAGCGCACATCCTGGCCGCCGACACGGTACACCGCCGGCGCCTCGGCGGTGCAGCGGGGGTGGGCGAAGGGACAGCGGTTGTGAAACCGGCAGCCCGACGGCCGGTTTGCGATCGACGGCACCACCCCGGGAATCGTCGGCAGATCGCCCTCGACCCCGGTAAGCGACGGCATCGCCCCCAGAAGCCCCTGCGTGTAGGGGTGCTTTGGCTGCTCGAAGACGTCGAGAACCGAGCCCCGTTCCACGATCTGCCCGGCGTACATCACGATCACGTCGTCGGCGATATCGGCCACCACGTTGAGATCGTGGGTGACAAACAGGATCGAGGTGCCGAACTCTCGCTTGAGCCGGTCCAGGAGGTCCAGGATCTGCGCCTCGATCGTCACGTCCAGGGCGGTGGTGGGCTCGTCGGCGATCATCACCTTGGGCTCCGAGACGAGGCCCATGGCGATCATCACGCGCTGTCGCATCCCGCCGCTCAGCTCGTGGGGGTACTGGCGGATGCGCTTCTCCGGTGAGGGAATTCCCACCTCCCTGAGCACCTCGATCGCCCGCTCGTAGGCCGCCTTCTTCGCGATCCCCTGGTGCTCCAGAAGCACCTCGGTGATCTGGTCTCCCACCGTGAGGATCGGGTTGAGGGCGGTCATGGGCTCCTGAAAGATCATGGAGATCTGCTGACCCAGAATGCGGTGCTGAATGTCGTTCGGTGGGAGATCCAGCAGGTTTTCGCCGTCCAGGACGATCTCCCCGGCGGTGATCCTCCCGTTCTCGGCGAGCAACTGCATGATCGCCAGGGAGGTCACGCTCTTGCCGCTCCCCGACTCGCCCACGATCGCCAGGGTTTTTCCCTGTTCCAGGCCGAACCCGACGTCCTCTATTGCCGAAAAGGTCCCGTCCTCGGTAGAAAACTCGACCGTGAGGCCGGACACCCGCAGTATTTCACTCACCGTGGTCACCCCCTTACTGTTTCGGGTCAAAGGCATCACGGAGCCCGTCACCGAGGAAGTAGATACCCAGAACCAACAACAGCGTCACCGTCCCCGGGGGAATCCATATCCAGGGCATCTCCCGCAACACCAGCGACCGCTGCGCGTCGATCAGCATGTTGCCCCAACTGGGAGTCGGCTGCTGCACCCCGACACCCAGAAAGCTCAGCGACGCCTCCATGAGGACCGCCTGCGCGGTCCCGATCGTGATCTGCACCATCACCGGTGCCAGAATGTTGGGAATGATGTGGCGCAGGATGATCTTTGTGGAGGTAGAGCCGACGCCGCGGGCGGCGGAGACGAAGTCCAGCTCCTTGATTCGCAGCACCTCTCCCCGTACCAGGCGGGCGGTGTTGGTCCATCGCACGAACCCGATGGCGAACACGACGATCCACACCGACGGCGTGAGGATCGTGGAGATCGAAATCAGCAGAAAGAGGACCGGAAAGGAGATCACCACGTCCACGATGCGCATGAGCACCCCGTCCACGATGCCACCAAAGTAGCCCGCCACGAGACCGACGATCGTTCCGATCACGGTTGAGATCAGCACTGCGGAAAACGCCACCAGGATCGTGACGCGGGCGCCGTAGAGGATGCGCGTGAGCACGTCGCGGCCCAGGGCGTCGGTGCCCAGCAGGTGCGCCCCGCTCGGTGCTGCGTAGCGGCTGTAGGTGGTTCCGTCGGCGGAGAAGAAAAACTCAGACGGTCCGTAGGGCGTCAGGACCGGCGCGAACACGGCGATGAACACAAACGCCAGCGTAATGGCGGCTCCGATGATCGCCAGGCGGTTGCGCATGAACCGCCGATACGCCAGATCGTAGAAACTGTTCTTCTGGAATATCTGCATCACGCGCTCCTAGTGACGAATCCGGGGGTCGGCGACGGCGTACAGGATGTCCGCCGTCAGGTTTCCCATGAGCACCAGCGTGGCCGTGATCAGGTTGAGCGCCATCACGATGCCGTACTCGCGGTCCTGGATCGCCTGAATACCCAGGCTTCCCATACCGGGCCAGTTGAAGATGCTCTCGGTGATGTACGCCCCACTGAACAGGAACGGGATCGAAAGCCCGAAGATCGTGATCACCGGGATGAGCGCATTGCGAAACGCGTGCTTGTACACGATCGCCTTGTTGCGCAGCCCCTTGGCGCGGGCGGTGCGGATGTAGTCCTCCTTGAGGACGTCCACCATGTTGGAGCGGGTGAATCGGCTCACGGTGGCGATGTTGCTCAGCGACAGGACGATCGCCGGGAGCACCAGATGGTGGGCGATGTCCATAATCCGCGCGAACCCCACGTACCGGGCCCGGATGTTCACCATGCCGCCGGGCGGAAAGATCCCCAGCAGAATACTGAACAGGTAGATCATGAGGAGTCCGAAGAAGAACGACGGCACCGACACGCCGACGAGCGAGAAGATCGTGAGGCCGTAGTCGGTACGGGTGTTCTTCCGTACCGCACCCATAACACCGATCGGAACCCCCACCGCAAAACTCAGGATGAACGCGGAGAGGGTGAGAATGATCGTGTTGGGGAGCCGCTGGCCGATGAGCATGCGGATCGAGTGGTTTCCGGCGTAGGTGTAGCCGAGATTGCCGCGAACCACCTCCGAGAGCCACCGGGTGTACTGCACGTACCACGGATCGTTGAGCCCCAGGGCGCTTCGCGAGGCCTCCAGGTCCTCCATGCTGATCGTCGGGTTGACGAAGTTCGCCAGGGGATCGCCGGGGGCCAGCTTCATAATGGCGAACGACAGGACGGTGATGCCGAATATCACCGGGATCGACTGCACCAGCCGTTTGATCACGTATCTCGTCATCGCGGCACTCCTATCAGATCAGCACGAGGTTCCGCTGCGGTTCGCCCAGCAGTTCTGCGCCGTCATCGGTTACCAGATAGTTGTCCTCGGAGATGATCGCGGGGCCCTCCTCGTACAGAATCGTCGGTTCCACAGCGAACACCATTCCCGCTTCCACGGTTCCGAGGGAGTCCTTGCGGTATCCACCCCGGTCGGGTCCCAGCATCGTCCCGCCGTCGTGGACGTCGCGGCCGACCTGGTGCCCCACGGAGTGAAAGATGTTGGGGTAGCCGTGGTCCAGGACGTACTGCCGCGCCGCGTGGTCCACGTCACGTCCGATCGCACCCGGCTTCAGCACCTCCAGCGCCCGGTCGGTCGCCTCACGGACGGTGCGGAAGGCGGCCTCCATCGCATCGCTGGGGCCGGTCTCGCCGTCACGGAGGACGTAGGCGGTCCGGGCGATATCGGAACAGTATCCGCAGTAGTCCACGGAAAAATCCATGATCAGATAGTCGCCCTTCTCGATGACGCCGGGGCCCGGGGCGCGGTGGGCGATCTTGTGCTTCATGACGATCGGTGGCGTGAGCGACCGGGTGATACCGTTGACCACACCGCGCTTCCGCATCCCCTCGATAAAGAGCTCACCGACCTCGATCTCGGTCATGCCCACGCGGATGGCGGCAAACACTTCGTCGTAGATCTCCAGAGTGATAGCGATCGCCTTGCGGATGTACGCCACCTCCTCCGCGGTCTTGATGCTGCGCAACCGCTGCAGGAACTCGTCGCTGGGTACGAGTCGCCCGCTCAGCTCCGGTCCCAGCATCGTCAGCAGCGACCGGTACGTCCCGACCGTCATGCCGTCTGCAAGGTGGTTGGCGGCGGAGACGTTGACCGCGATCTGCGTTGGAGCGATAGCCCCGAGCAGGGTGCGCAGGCGCGCGGCCCGCTCGCTGTCGGCCCCCGTTTCTTCGCCGACCACAATCACCTGGTCAAAGAGCGCCGAGTCGTTCACCGCGTCGGCGTCCCGGGATTCCACGAGGGCCGTGGCGGCGCCACCGGTGATGAGGTAGACCGCGTCGCCGACGGTCTGTATACCGAACATCAGGGGAACACAGGGGTCTCCGGTGCCGCGATCCCGGATGAGCCACGCGTCGATGCCGCGTTCCGCCATGTATCGTCGTGCCTGCGCGATTTTCTCTCTGTGCAGTCGTGTCTGGTCGTTCATCATTCCCCCTGCGCTGTCGCCTGAATCAGATCGCCGAGTACCCGTGCGCCGAGTTCCACCGAGTCCCGGGTGACGCTTTCATTCTTCTGGTGCACCCGCTCGAGGACCCCCGAAAAGGGAATCGCGTCCGTCACCGGTGCAAACCCGTAGACGTGGCATCCCCGCGTCCCCAGAAAACGCCCATCGGTCTGCCCCAGGGCGAATACCGGGAGCAGCCGGGTGGCACCAAAGTGCGTCGCCGCCGCGCGTTCCAGGGCGCGGTACGCCTCGCCCGCGATATCGGAGATAAACGCGGGGCGAAAATCGGTGATCTCCCACCGCGCCGGCGAGTCGCGAAACACCGCATCCAGGATGCCCTCGGCGGCGGCGCGGTCGCGTCCCGGCAGCAGGTGCAACTGAACCTCGAACGCTGCCCCCGCCGGGAGCACGTTGATCTGGGAGCCGACATCGTACTGCCGGAGGATGAACGCGTCGCGGCGGTTGTACTCCCGGAACGCCCGGAGAAAGGGATCCTCGATCCCGTCACCCAGGATCTCGTCGAAGCGCCGCGAGACCGCGTTCTCCTCCACCGGAAACGGGTGAGACGCCATGCGACGGAAGAGGTCGGTCAGCGTTGCCACCGTCCGGTTGTCGGACGGAAAGGACGCGGGACCGGCGCTCCCGTCGATGGTGATCCGGACGGTACAGCGCCCCTTCTCTCCGGCGGTGCACAGCTGAAGACGCTCGGTCCCGTGGGGAACGAAAAAACCGCCACCCTCGTTGATCACGATGCCGCCCCGGAACGCGTCGGCGTACCGTTCGGCGACGACCGCCATCCCGTGCGTACTGCCCTGCTCCTCGTCGGCGGTGGCCACAAAGTACACCGGCCGGTTGAGGTTCCAGGTGCGCGCCTGAAGAAAGGCGCCGAGTTCCATGGCGGTCAGGTACTTGGTGTCGATCGTGCCGCGGCCGTAGATCTCTCCGGCGTCCTCCACAGCGTCAAAGGGCGGATAGTCCCACTCCGCGGGATTCGCCGGTACCACGTCGAGGTGCGAGATGAGCACGATCGGTTCGCGTCCCGTCTCCGGGCCGATCCGCGCGACGATGCTCTGTCTGGTCGGCTCCGGCTCCACGACCTCGTAGCTCACCCCGAACCGGTCAAACAGGTCGCGCAGGTAGGATACGGCGATCACCTCGTTTCCCGGCGGATTGCTGGTGTCGAGGCGAACGAGATCGCGGAAGACCGCCACCACATCGATCGGTTCGCTCACTGGAGCACCGCCCGCAGCATCTCCGCACTCGATACTTCCATCGCCCGCAGCTCGTCGGCGCCGACGATCTCCTGAAGCTGCTGATACAGGCCCCAGCGCAGGCCATCGTACTGCGGATCATCCTCGCAGATGTTGAGGGCCACCCGCTTCGGCTGCAGGCGTTCGAACACTCGGGCAAACTCCACGTCGAAGCCCTCTTCCATGGCGATGATCTCGCGAAAGAACGGGTACCCGTCGTAGGCCATCGCATCGGTTCGCCCGGTGAGCACCAGGTGCTCGCCGTTGGCCCGGAACAGGAACGCCGTCTGGGCAACCACGTGGGCATTTAGGATGCGCGCCACGATCGGATCGGAGTCCTCGCGGGAGACGATCAGGTACAGGTCGATCCCCCGCGCCTTCAGCTCGTCTTCGATTCTGCGAACGATCACCGCGCTTTCCGTTGTCTGATGCTGGGTATCACTCATTGTCGCGCCCCTCCACGTAGCGCTCGCATACGTCACCGATCACCCTCCGACAGAACTCGAGTCCCGACAGGGAGATCCGTTCGTTGTCGCCGTGAATCCGTCCGATCACGTCTTCGAACGGCTGACTGCGATCCAGCGGGGCGAATCCGATCACCTCGCACCCCAGCGGACGAAGGTACTTCCCGTCGTTGGCGCCGGGGGTCAGAAACGGTACCGCCGCCGCGATCTCGCCGTCGTGGCGCCTGATCGCTGCCTCGGCGGCGGCGAACACCGGTGAGGACCCGGGACCGTCGTACCCTTCGGAAAAGGAGAGGATCTCGCGCTCCACCTCCAGGTCCGCCAGCGCCCGGTCCACAGCGTCAAGAAACTCATCGCGAGTGATCCCCGGCAGCAGCCGGCAGTCGAAATCGACGGTCGCCTTGATCCCGTCCTGCAGGTCCGGGTGACGGGCTCCACCGCGGACGACGGTCGGGGTGATCATCGAATGGGTCATGGCGTGCACCAGACCCGAGAGAAACCGGTCGCCCCGCTCGTTCAGGTGAGCCACCACGGCGTCGGCACCGGCGGGTGTCGAGAGGTCGTGGCCGCCGCCGAGGATTCGCGAGACCAGTGTCTGAGCCGTGTTCGGCATGCGGTGCGGGAGTTCGGCCGACTGGACCGCTTCGGTCGCGTCCGCCAGAATCGCCTCGTGGGTCATGGTCGGGAAGTACGGGTTGGTCCCCGGTCGCTCCGCCACCGTCACCCGCAGGCGGCACACCGTCTTCTGGCCGGTCTCGATCAATGAGTACCAGCGCCCGCCGCTCCGGTACGCAAAGCCGCCGCCTTCGTTCAGCACGGCTCGCCCCCGCAGTTCGTCCCGCAGTGCCGGATCCTCCAGAAGTTTCGGCAGTCCGAATGAACTCCCCGCTTCCTCGTCGGCGGTGAAAACCGCGGTAATCCCGCGGTTGAGGTTCGCCTCCCGGGGCTTCAGCGCGATCAGCGTCTGCATCGCCACCGCCACAAAGTACTTCATGTCGAGAGCGCCGCGGCCATACAGAAACCCGTCGACGATCTCGGCACCGAAGGGGTCGTGATCCCACCGCTTCGGATCCGCCTGTACCACGTCCAGGTGTCCGAGAAGGACGATCCGGTCCGGGAGTTCCGGCGCCAGACGAATCACGATGTTTGCCCGCCCTTCCCCCGTGGTAACCACCTGGTGGGCGAGATCGTGGGAGCGGCACAGCGCCGAAATGAAATCGACAACCGCCCGTTCGTTTCCCGGCGGGTTCTGACTGTCGATGCGAATGAGGTCCTGAAGAACGCGTTCGGTTGTCATAGTGTGATCAGACAACGGACCGGTACGGCGCGACGACACGCGCCGCACCGCAACCGGATCCCGTTGTGCCTCAGTCCAGCGTCCAGAGATGCGCGTTCAGGGTGTACCCGCGCGTGTCCGGCGAGAATCCCCCGATGTTTGCACCGGTCACCACAACCTCGTTGGTACCGGCGTAGACAAACCACGGCAGGTCCTCCGACAGCTGCTCCGATATGCGATAGAGAATCTGCTGCCGCGCGTCGGGATCGACGGTGACCGCCTGTTCGGCAAACCACCGCTGCACGTCCGCGTTCTCGTAGTGGTAAAAGTTCCAGAAATCGTCGTCCACGAAATACTGGGCGTACTCGTCGGGGTCCGACTCCTGGGCAAATCCCAGCAGGTAGGCCTCAAACGGCGAGTCCGTGGCGGCCTCCTCGGCGTTGAAAGCGGCACCGTCGCTCTCGAGGTCACCCTCGGCGTCGCTCTTGCGCAGGAGCACGTTGATCAACGCACCGAAGTCCAGCAACCGCAGCTGAAGATCCACACCCACTTCGCGCCACTGCTCGTTGAGAATGGCGGCGGCGGCACCGTCGGCCTCGGAATACAGGAGTTCGATGGAAAGCGGTTCACCATCCTTCTCGTAGAAACCGGAGGCGTTGTTGAACGTGTAGCCCTCAGACTCGATCATGCTCCGGGCACGGTCGGGATCGTAGTCGTAGGAGTTGTCATTGGGGCTGTCGGCGATCGATCCCTTGGGGAACACCGAGTCGTGGGGATACCCGCTGACCCCGAACGCCGCTTCCACCAGTGCATCCTTGTTGGTGGCATACGCCAGCGCCTGACGGATCGTCCGGCTGTACACCGGCAGCTCACCCCGCGTGTCCTCCGCGCGGCCGGGACCCACGCGATAGCCCACGTAGTCCACGCTCAGCATCGGATAGCTGTAGATGTTGAACGCCGAATCGCCGTCGAACGTCTCGTAGCCATCCCGATCAACCTCGAGAATGTCGATCGCGCCGGTCTGCAGCTGGCTGGTCAGCGCCACCTGATCGCCGAACTTGACGATCACGCCGTCGACCTTCGGTGCACCGAGGAAGTAGTCGGGGTTGGCGTTCAGGGTGATCGAGTCACCAACGGCCCACTCCTCGAAGACAAAGGGACCGGTTCCCACGGGGTGAGAGTTGAACGGCGCCTCCTCCAGGTTGGTCAGATCGATATCGGCGATCTCGTGAGCCGGCAGAATCGGAAAGTAGAGTCCCGGGAGGAACGTGGCCGACGGCTCGGAGACCTGAATGGTCACCGTGTACTTGTCATCGCTCAGCGAAATACCGGAGATGCCCTGACTCGGGTCCTCGCGGTAGGCGTCGATGCCGACGATATCGCTGACCCGGTTCATACCGCCGTTGTAGTCCGGATGCCCCAGCATCTCGAAGGTCGCGACAACGTCATCGCCGTCGAACACCTCGCCGTCATGCCACGTCACCCCGTGTCGAAGGTTGAACGTATAGGTCAGTCCGTCGTCGGAAACGTCGTAGGACTCGACCAGATGTCCCACGATGTTTCCATCCTCGTCGGGCATCACGAAGTTGTCGAAGATAAGGTTGGTAACGATCGAGTCCTGGCGACTCGGGAAGAACAGGGGATTCAGCGTACGGGGGGCACTGTTGCTCCCGACGATGATCGTCCCGCCGCCCTGGGCTGACTCCTGTGATCCTCCGGCAAACACACCGGCGACACCCACAAGAACGATGAGTGAAGCTGCAAGCAGCACCCTTGAAAACCGTGTCATACACGCTCCTTTTGGTGAGAAATCCAGTTCTCGATCCTGTCGAGACCCTCACGCAGTATTTCACGGGAGGTGGCGAAACAGAGCCGCACACTTCCCTCGCCTCCGGGCCCGAAGAACGCCGTGGTACCGGGTACCACCGCCACTCGAGCCTCCGTTACCAGCCGAGTCGCGACCTCCTCGGCGGTCATCCCCAGATCGGCGATTCCGGGGAACAGTACGTAGGTGCCTTCCGGCGAACCACAGTGTACGCCGGGCAGCGCAGTCAGTCGTCGGTGGGCGTAATCCCGCTGGGACCGCAGGTGCCGCACAAAGCCGGAAACCCAGTCCCACCCGTCACGCAGCGCCGCGGCTGCCGCCACCTGAACCAGGGGAGCCAGTCCCCCGGCGGTGGCGGGCATGTGCGCGGCGTGAAAGAACCGCTCGTACGTTTCGTCGTCCGGGAGGAGCACGAAACCGGCGCGCAGCCCCGCCATGGCAAACGTTTTTGAAAACCCGTAGACCGTGACCGTTCTGGCGGTCAGCTCCGCGGGGAGCGAGTGCAGACTGGTGAAGGCGATTCCGCCGTCGCCGTAGACGATATCCGACCAGATCTCATCGTTCATAATCCACAGGTTGTGCCGGGCGGCGATCTCCGCGATCGCCTGCACCTCACCCCGGCGGAGCACGCGGCCCGTGGGATTGTGGGGATTGCAGACCGCGATCATCCGCGTACGGGGGGTCACCAGGGACTCCAGTTCGCCGGGGTCAAAGGCGCCGGAGCGCGGATCGACCGGACAGAAAACGGGCGTCGCGCCGGCAGCTTCCACCGATCGCTTGAACAGGAAGTCTACGGGATCGAAGATGATCGCCTCGTCTCCGGGGGAGAGGATCACCTCGGCCATGAGGAACATCGCCCGCGCGGCACTGTCGATCGGAAGCACTCGCCCCGCCGGCACCGCGATTCCCTTCCGCGTCCGTACGGTCTCCGAGACCGTCTCACGGAACTCCGGGAGTCCTCCCGGCGGGCCGTACGAAAAGTAGCCGCCCTCGACGTATTCCACGATCGCGTCGCGTACGGCCGGCGGCGCCGGGAAATCGGGATCCGCCGCCGTGAGGGGGATCACGTCCGACGGCTGTTCCGCCCAGCGATGGTTGTACGCCCGCTGCCGGAGAATCGTGATATTGACCGCTTCGTCTGCGAAGCGATGGTCAGAAACAGCCGAGAGCGACACGCGCCGGACTCACCCGTTGTCGACGGTTGCCACCGCCTCGATCTCAACCATCGCCTGTTTGGGAAGCGCCGCAACCTCGAACGCCGCCCGCGCCGGAACGGACTCACCAAACACCGCTGCGTACGCCTCGTTCATGGCACCGAAGTCTGAAATATTCTGCAGATATACAGTCACCTTCACCACGTTGGCGATCGATGACCCACCAGCCCTCAGGATTGCCTCAAGGTTTTTCAGACACTGCGTCGTCTGCTCGGCGATGCCGCCGGGGACAAATTCACCTGTGCCGGGATCGAGGGGCAGCTGTCCGGATACAAACAACAGGTCTCCCGTGCGTACAGCCTGCGAATAGGGGCCGATCGCTGCCGGTGCTGCGTCGGTGTGGACGATCTCTTTCATAGCGACTCCCGTCATAAATTTGTCATCATGATAAATATTTATTAGTCGCTCCGTCAATCGTCCCTGATCGTTCGAAGGTATCGATAGAGGGTGGGCTCCGAAATACGCAGTACACGGGAGACGCTGGCGATCGCCCCCTTGAGCAGAAAGATCCCCCGCCGTTCCAGAACCCGCACCACCTCGATACGCTCATCCTGAGTGAGCGCCTCCGGGGTAACCTCCATCTCCCGCATGACTTCCATGACCGTCTCTACGGGGATGTCGTTCACCGTCTGGCTGAGTTTCTCGTTGATCGGTGCCGAGGCACGCTCGATGTGCCGCGATGCCACCAGGTCGTCGGTGGCCTTTTTCAGCGCCTGCAGGTGCGTGAGATCGGTATTGGTACACAACAGGCCGACCAGCTCGTCGCCTTCCTTGATAAAGAAGGTGCCTGAGCTCAGAAAGCGCCCGGTGGCCGAGGCACTCGTGTAGGCCGGGGTGAACTCCTGGTGCCGGTAGCTCTGTTCCTGCAGAATCCGCAGCACGAGGTCGGTGGAGGACCCGCCGACGGTGCGCCCACTGATGTGCGCGTTCTCGATCGCAATGATCGACTGATCGAGATTGCTGACATCGTGGAGCACGATCTCCGTGTCCGGCAATTGCTGGGCAAAGAACTTCATGAGCGGAATGTAGGATTCAAGAATCTCGCGTCGTTTCTCGGGGCTAAGCATAGACCACCTCAGCATACAGCAGGTTCACCGCACATCGCCACTGGATGGACGGCCTCTTGCCGAGGCGCGGGAGACATGCCATCTTCACGGAACCTATGGAAGCGTACCCGACTACCCGACTGGGAGACACCCTCGAGATCACCCGAATCGTGAACGGCCTCTGGCAGGTATCCGGCGGCCACGGATCGATCGACGCCCAGGCCGCCGTTCAACACATGCATTCACTCCGCGAACGGGGGCTCACAACCTTTGACATGGCCGACCACTACGGCCCCGCCGAGGAACTCACCGGCACCCTTGTGTCTGAACTGGGGGATGAGTCCCGGGTGCAGGCGTTCACCAAATGGTGTCCCGAACCGGGAGAGATGACCGAACAGGTGGTGCGGCAGGCGATCGACCGCTCCCGGACCCGGCTGAAGAGCGCGACGATCGACCTTTTGCAGCTTCACTGGTGGGACTACCTCGATCCGCGCTACATCGATGCGATGGCCCATCTGGACACCCTCCGAAAGGAGGGGCTCATCGCCAACCTCGGGCTCACGAACTTCAACACGACCCACCTCCGCGTCCTGGCGAGCCAGGGGACCCCGATCGTGTCCAACCAGGTCCACTATTCGCTCCTGGACACGCGCGCCGCCGGCGCCATGACCGATGCCTGCCGCGAATACGGCGTCAAGCTGTTGTGCTACGGCACCGTTGCCGGCGGGTTTTTTAGCGAACGCTGGCTGGGGGTCGACGAACCGTCCGACGATGATCTGGCGGACAACTGGAGTCGCATGAAGTACATGCGCTTTATCCGCGCCGCCGGGGGATGGGCGGTGTTCCAGGACCTGCTGGCGGCGCTGGACACGGTTGCCAGGCGCCACGGCGTGAGTATCGCCAACGTTGCCGTCAGGTGGGTCCTGGAACAGCCGATGGTCGCGGCGGTTCTCGTGGGGACGCGCCTTGGCCTGAGCGACCACTCCGACGACAACGCCCGGATCCTGGCGTTTCCGTTCGATGCGGCGGACCTCGCCACGATCGAGAGCGCCCGGAGCGCGCTGCGACCGATCCCCGGCGACTGTGGCGACGAGTACCGACGGGCCCCGTTCCTCACCGCTGCCGGCGATCTTTCGGATCACCAGACCCGTCAGTGGCGACCGCAGCGCTGCGAGCGCTATCCTGCGGAGCTGCCACAACGTGTGCACTCCCGCTCCGGCACCACGTGGGAATCGATCGCCTCATTTGCGCGGGCCGTTCGCCGCGGCAACACGATCACCGTGAGCGGCACCACGGCAACCTACGGCACCCGAATGATCGGCGGCGCCGATGCCGCCACGCAGGCGGAGTTCTGTCTCGACAAGATCGAGGCGGCGATACAGGAGCTGGGCGGAACGCTCGAAGACGTGGTCCGTACGCGAATATTCGTACCGAACGTGGAACGGGACTGGGAGGCCATTGCGCGCGTCCACGGAGAACGGTTCGCGGGCATTGACCCCGCCAACACACTGGTGGGCGCCCCCCTGGTGGGAGACGGGTATCTGGTGGAGATCGAGGCCGACGCGCTGATCGTGTAGACGGCGCCGGCTACGCGGAGTATGCGGCGGTCAGTGTTGACCGCTTTCCGGGCTGGTCCTTCGCAAACTCCCAGGTGAACACGATCGCCCCGTCCGACGGAGCGGCGGTCGCCATCGGGAGTGCTATCGCGAAATCGTCATCGCTCACCTCCATCGCCTGAACGACCGGAACCACCGGCTTTCCCGTGGCGGTTGCCGTCCATCGCGTCATATCTCCCACCCAGGTCGGTGGCTGGTCCTGCAGACCGAAGTGGCACATGGGACTGTAGTAGTCAAGGAGCGGGTTCAATAGCGAAAGATCCTGACCCAGCGCGCCAGGGCGGGCCCCCGCGTATCGCTCGTCATCCCAGGGGACCATGTGCAGGCCGATCGGCGTTCGGTGCGGTTTCCCGTCGCGGAGTGCCACGATCTGGCGCGCGAACTCCGCTATCTGCGCCGCTTTCCACCGTTCCCAGTCCGGTCCCACCGGTTCGCCCCCGTAAAGCGACCGGCACCGTTGACAGGTACACCCCTCCAGCAGGCTCTCCCGGCCCCTGGCTGCCTCCCAGTAACCGGGGAACCGCAGAAAGTTGAGGTTGATTCCGCTGACAAACTCGTAGTCCAGAAGCCGGTCAAACTCCTGGAGAAGCTCCTCGCGGAAACCGGGATGGGTCGGACAGACTCCGTGATACCACCCGGCCGCGATCTCCATCGGTTCACCGTCCCGGCCCACGGGGCGGCAGTCCGGGTACCGCGTCCACCACGCCTCACCCTGAAACACGTCCTTCACGAGATAGATCTCCAGACCGTCGTGCGCCAGGCGCCGACCGAGATCCGGGTCCAGGTTCTCGGGGGCAACAAACACCGCGGACATGCCCAACCCGGTGGCCTCGGCCACGGCGTCGTCGGTCAATGGAGTCATGAAAAATACACCCTTGGTCATATCGCCTTCCATCGTAGCACGACCCGGGCGGCACGCGTGCTTTCTCTGTCCAGTTCCCATCTACCGTGAATTCGAGTACCATCCGGCAATGATTACAAAAAAGGGCATATTTCTCTTCCTGCTCGCGGGCGTCGGCGGGCCGATCGCCATCGTGCTGACCGATATCCTCATGGGTGCCGCGTCCGTCGCCGGCGTGTTTGCCGGCGTGCGGTGGCCGCTCCTTGTATCCACCGTGGGGCTTCTCGCAGTTGGCGGGTGGATCCTGATCCGTACGGCCCGTAGAGTCGCCGCGCTGTCCACGCAGGCTCCGCAAAAAGCGTTCACGGTTGCCAGCCACGGGCCGGCACTGCTCCTCCCGTGGAGTATCGCTCACAATGTGACGTTTTCCCTTTTCCTTCACGCCGGGACACCCGCTGCCGGCGACACCCTCGGCCTGGTCATCCTGTCGGTGTACGCCGGCGCCGTGGGGATGTTTTTTGCGATTCTTCTGGTGATCGGCACCGCGGTCGATCTGGAGTCGATGCTGCCCGTGGAAGTTGCGCTCTCTGGGGAGGCGCGTATCCTTGGCCTCACAGCCCGGTTCTATCTCTCGATCACGATCACGATCGTCGCGTTCGTATTCGGCGCGTTCGCAGTCGTGCTGCTGCCGGTCTACCTCGGCCACCCAGTAGCTTTCGCGTTCCAGCGGGCGGCGGTGGTGGCGATCCCGTTCGTGCTGTGCACGGTACTGGAGGTCCAGTTTCTCGCGGGCATGACAACCCGACCGATCAGCCAGGCGGTACCGAAGCTCCAGGCGCTTATCGAGGGAACCCTTACCGAGAGACTGTCCGTTCGGGGAGTGGACGAGGTCGCTTTGTCGCTCCACATGGTGAACCGATTCGTGAGTTCGGTCGCGGACTCCATCGGCGAGTCCAGCTCCGCGGCCGGAAACAGTGAACAGCTCGCGGGATCGCTCGACGACCAGGCGGCCCAACAGCGCGACGCGGTTGCCTCGGTCTCGGACGCTGTCGATGCAGTCGCCCGTCAGATCGGAGAACTTGGAGACCGGGTCGACACCACCGTCTCCGCCACCGAACAGATATCGAGAACGCTGAATAGCCTGAAAAAACTGGTCGCCGGCCAGAAGTCAGCGGTTCAAGAGACCGCGAGTTCCGCGGAAGAGCTGCAGGCGTCCTCCGCTAACGTCGTGGACGTCTCCGAAACCCGGGAACGCGCCGCCCGCGAGCTCGCCGCTACCATTCGCGACAGCAGATCCGAGCTCGACACCGCGATCAACACGATGGAGACGATGGCGAGCCGCGCCGGCGAACTCACTGAACTCAACGGGCTCATTGCCGGTCTCGCCGCCCAGACCAATCTTCTTGCGATGAACGCCGCGATCGAGGCGGCCCACGCCGGAGATTCCGGGAAGGGCTTTGCCGTGGTAGCCACCGAGATCCGCAACCTCGCGGAGTCCGCGTCCAGAAACTCCAGGGATAGTTCCGCGTTTCTCAAGGAGATGGTCGCCGGAATCCGTGAAACAAGTGAGGTTATGGGGACCGTTCAGCGATCGTTTGCCCAGGTGGAGAGCGAGACCGGCGAGGTCACCTCGTCCATGTCCGAGATCGTGGTCGCGGCCCGCGAGATGAGCGATAGCGCCAGGGGCATTAGCACCATGATGGAACGCCTTCGCGATGGGAGTCGGGAGATTGTGGACGGCGCGGCGCAGATCAGCGAGGGCGTGTCTGAGATCAATCGAGTGAGCCAGTCGTCGAAAGACTCGGCCCGGGAAACCCGCGAGCGAATCCAGGACGTGGAACAGAGCACCACCGTTCTCACCGGAATCGTGGAGGAGATCACGCGCGTATCCGCCACGCTCCGGACGTCGGCACGAACGCTGGCCGCCAGACTCAGGGAGTACCGACTGGTGTAGGCGCCCCATGCGGCGCCGTGACCGTCATGTGTCGATACAACCAGGCCACCCTACCCCCCAAGCCGGTCCAGGGCGTCAACAACGGGGGACGTCGTGCTGTGTCCACCCTCGGCCCGCAAACGTTCACGGGCCAGGAGCGATCGATACAGCTCCTCACACGCCTCCGGATAGCCGATGCCGCGAATATGAGCGATGATCCGGCTCCCCCGGTCGATGAGCTTCTTGTTGGTCGGGTCGAGCTGCACCATCCAGTTGCCCCTGATGCGGTTCATGATGCCCATCGACGCCGTGCTGATCGTGTTCATCACGAGTTTCGTAGCCACGTGGTGCCACAGTAGGACCGGACTCTCCGGCACGCGGACCGATACGGTGTACCCGGCCCCGGTGGCGCCGCGCCGACGCTCGTCGCCACCGGCCGCGCCGATCCGCAGGAGGTCTGCAGGGTGCGGATTGCGTGGTTCTTTCGCGCCACCCGCAATCCCCGAACCGTCGGGGGCCTCGGCGTGAGCGCCGTCCTCGCCGACCGCGATTGAGAGGAAAAGGTGGGGCGTCACCGCGGTCCGGGTGGGGTCCGGCTCGTTGCCGATCAGGTACCTGGCGATCTCGTCCGCGCCGAGCGACGGCGGAGCGGCCCCAAGCGTTTCCCAGGTACCCATTCGCCGGTAGTCGTCGGCGGTCCAGTCGATCCCGCGCGGCGCCCGGCGAAGCATCGCAAACCACGCATCGGGACTGCTGCGCAGCGGATCTTTGGCGTACGCCCAGGATACGGGCGCCGACTCATCGTCGGCGGGGCGGAACGGCGGGAGCATGAACGTGGGAGAGCGTTCCGTGGTGTCACTGAACACGTCGAGAAGGAACCGGGACGCCAGATAGGTCACTCTTCCGCCGCCCTCGTAGATCTGACTCTCCCGCTCGGCGAGCGCTGCCATCGTCTGACGGTTGTCGATCTCGGAAAGCTCTCCGAGGAGTCGCGCAAACCGATTTGCCTGCTCCAGGCGGTCGCCGGTGGAGACCGCCTCTCCGTCAACGGTTCGAAAGACCTCTTCGAGCGCCGAGCCGACGACGACCATTTCGACCGTCGTCGCCTGCATGCGGGTGGAACCGGTGAGCGCCATGGACCCGGTATACAGGTCCAGCACCGTAACGCGGGGATCCTCGATGACCTGCCGTGACCGCTCGATACTGCCCACCAGCACCGCGGTCGGATTGTTGTAGACGAGAAACACCTCGCATCCCCGTTCCAGCCCCTCCTCGACCGTTCCGATGACCGACGATGTCTCGCCTCCTTCGGTGATCGCCACCAGGATATCCCCCCGCTGGAGTCCGAGGTCTGCGATCTGGCGGCGACCATACGCCGCATGGTCCTCGAAACTTTCCACAGATCGAATCAGCGCGCGATCGCCGCCGGTCATTACGCTTGCGGCCTGCTCCGCTTTTCTGAGGGCGGGATGGGTGCCGTCCGTCCCGCGGGCGGCATCGCCGGGACCGACGCCGGCTTTGTCTTCCCAGTACTGCCGCCACATTTCCTCCAGCATCATCGCCAGACGCCCCGTGCTCCCGCAACCGGAGAAGCAGATCTTCCGGTCGGTGGTGGCGGCCCGCCCGACGGCCGAGACAAGGCTCCCGTACTCCGGACTCAGAAACACGCGACGCGCCACCGGGGGAATGTCGGCGTCCACGTTCAGGAGCAGCGCGATCCCCGCGGCGGTATCCTGCTGAACGACGGAGCTGAAGCGCTCGGTATATGGATGTGGCTGTTCGGTCGGAAGGTGCCCGAGCTGGAACTGCGTCTCGTGATGAACGAACTGTCGCGCGTTCTCCTCCGCCCGTCGCCGGATCTCCGGGTCGTCTGCGTAGATGGCGTATTCCGATGTGGTGCTCACTGCTTCCTCCGTGTGTCATCGATCATCTGGTACCCTGTGTCATCCGTATCGCCGCAGGGCGGACTCATGAACGAGTCGTCGAAACGCGAGTATCCCGTCCGTCGTGGATTCCCTGCCGTAGTACAGTCGACTTGTGAGGATGGTAACCGCCACCCCGGTCGCCGGATCTCCCCATACGCTGGTGCCCGTGAACCCGGTATGCCCGAATGCGCCCGCACCGAACCCACCGCGCTGCGTATCCGGCACGATCTGCATCCCCAGACCCCGTCGCTCCGTGCTCCCCCGGGGCCGATCGTGCAGCGGGCTCCCGAGCGGGAGTACCCTACGGGGCTTCACCGCCGCCAGCACCGTCTCACGCGTCAGCAGCGCATCTCGCCGGTGTACGCCGAGCGCCGCGCCCCATTCCCTGAGAAACAGCTCATGAACCGCCGGAAGCGTCCCGAACAGACCGGCGTTTCCGGCCGCACCACCGAGCACGTGGGCGTTCTCGTCGTGGACCGTTCCCTGTACGCGCCGCTGTCGCCACGAACACCACTCCGTGGGAACGTACAGCTCCCGGTCGGACGGGGTCGGCGAAAACCCGAGCGATCCGTCACGCCCTGCCGCGCCCCCCGCGAAATCGGAAAACGCCGCGGCCACCCCCTGACCGCAGACCGTCTGGACGACCTCCCCGAGCAGTATGAACCCCGTGCAGCTGTACACGATCTGTCTGCCCGGCGCCGCTGTCGGTTCAACCGTGAACAACCGGGCGCGGGCCTCCTCCCGTTGGTCTACCTCGGGCGACCGACCCTGCCACAGATCGGGCAGCGCCGGAAGCCCGCCGCTGTGCGTAAGGAGGTCTTCGATCGTCAACGCCGCGGTCGCTCCGGTAAGCCCCGTCAGGATCTCCCCGATCCTGGTGGAGAAATACACATTCCCGTGTTCAACCAGCGAAAGGATCAGCGGCGCTGTGGCGAGAAATTTCGTGAGGGACGCGAGATCGAAACGCGAGCTGTCCGTGGGAACCGGGAGTTCCTCGTCCGTCGTGTACGAGGCCGGTTCCAGGGGATCGCCGCCACAGTAGCGACCGAAATACCCATCGAACAGTACTGTGTTTCCCCGTGAAACCCTGATCGCCGCGCAGGGCACCGCCCGCTCGCAGTGGTTCATCGGTAGTGTCTGGCGCTCGCCGACGCGTCGGCGTAGGACGACGCGTCCCGGCAGAGAATCCCATGCGCCTCCTCCGCCGACGCTCCCGCATCCACCGCGTCGCGGAACGCGCGCCCACCGGCGAGGTGGTCAACAAACGACCGCTCCGGGTCCTCCCACAGCGGGCGCCACGCGAAGCGCGTCGGATCCTGGCGACGCACCGCGCAAAGGAGTTCGACCCCGGTCCGAACGGAATCGAACACCTCAGAATCCGTGACGTGAAGCTGAATGCCCCTGCACGGCTCGCCTGCGTACGCCGAAAACGTCGGCACGAAATCGACAACCGAAAACGCCACCCCCGGAAGAGCGCGGGCAGATACATCGTCGCGCAGCGACTCGGCATCGATCCACGGCGCACCGATCGTCTCGAACGGTCGCGTCGTGCCACGCCCCTCCGAAATGTTGGTGCCTTCGAACAGACAGGTTCCGGGATAGACGTACGCGGTCTCGATCGTAGGAAGATTGGGCGACGGCTGTTTCCACGGAAGCCCGGTGGCGCGATACGCCGTGTCACGACGGTAGTGCTCCATCCACAGCACGATCGGCTCCGAGATCCACGGTTTCGCCGCTCCGCCTCGTGCCCCCTGGTGATAGCGCGCGTAGGATCGGGCAAAATCCCCGGCAAGGTAGCGGGCAAACTCCCCCATTGTCAGGCCGTGCCGAATCGCCAGGCCGTAGCCGCCCACTTCGCTCTCAGCGCCCCGCGGGAGTGGCCCGCCCTCGATCCTCGTTCCTCCGATCGGGTTCGGACGGTCGCAGACGAACGTTTGAACTCCCGACTCGGCGCACTCTTCGATCACCGCTGCGGCCGTGTAGATGTAGGTGTAGTACCGGCACCCGATCTCCTGGATATCGATGACGACGGCGTCGAGATCCTCAATGTGACCGGGTTCCGGTCTGTGGCGGGTGCCGTACAGAGACACCACCTCAATTCCCTGGACGATCGAATCGTCGACGTCCACGGTGTCCTGTGCCTGTGCGACAAAGCCGTGTTCCGGCCCGAACAGTCTGACCAGATTGAATCCCGACTGCAGAAGTGCCTGTGGAACGGTTCGTCCGTCGGGAAGAATCGTTGACTGGTTGGTCAGTAGTCCGATCCGGCGCCCGGCGAACTCGTCCGCCCGGTCCATCAACACCTCGATCCCGAGACGCACCGGGGCGCTGGCTGTCATCGGAACGTCCCGGCAAGCATCCCTCTGATGAAGTATCGGGACATCACCAGATACAGAAGCACGATCGGAAGAATTGACAGTCCAAGAAACGCAAAGAGTTCGCCCCACTGGACCGAGTGCTCACCAAAAAAGTTTGCCACCGCCAGCGGCAGGGGGCTCAACCGTTCCGTTCGCAGAAAGATCAGCGGGAAAAAGAAGTCGTTCCAGATCGGAACCGCGTTGTAGATCACCGTGATCACGAGTCCCGATGTCGCCAGCGGCAGCATCACCCGTCCGAACAGCTGGTACTCGTTGGCACCGTCGATCCGGCCGGCATCCTCGAGGTTCGCGGGAAGTGCGAAGAAAAACCCGTAGAAGATCAGGATCGAGAACCCGAACCGCCACGCGGCGTACACGATGATGAGTGAGAGGCGCGTATCGAGGATCCCGATGTCGCGCATCAGCAGGAACAGCGGCAACGAGGCGAGGCGCAACGGAACCATCAATCCCAGCAGAAAGAAGGAGTACAGCAGTCCCGAGATCCGGAACTTGTACCGGGCAAGCGCGTACGCCGCACCGGTACTGAGCGCCAGGTTGAGGACCATCGCGCCCGCCGTAATCACCACGCTGTTTGCGAGGTACAGCAGGAAGTTCTGTCCGACGAGGATGTTCGTGTAGTTGCTGAATTGTGGATCCGTGGCGAGTCGCAGCGGCGCCTCGAAAATCTCTCGCGTGGTGCGAAGAGACGAGTTGTACATGAACACCAGCGGTACGATGATTGCCAGCGCGTACAGACCGAGAAACGCGTACACCGCGACCGACCGCTTCACCCCGAGTTCCCGAATTCGTTTCATCTTCTGTGGATTCATGGTCACCCTTCCAGCTGGACGCGCTTTTTGTCCAGAAGCCGGTTGACTCCCAGGGAGATCACGGCGGTCGCGACTACGATGACGATACCGATCGTGGCCCCCAGCCCCTTGTCGGCCAGACCCGTGATACCTCCGAATGCCGTTCGATAGAACAGCGTCCCCAGGACGTCGGTGGCGTAGTTCGGTCCACCCGTAGGCCCGGTCAGGGAATAGACGATGTCGAACATTCGCAGGTTGCCGGCGATGGTCAGGATCAGGACCGTCAGCAGCTGCGGGACGATCAACGGCAGGTAGATATCCTTGATTCGGTGAAAACCCGACACGCCGTCGAGTTTCGCAGCCTCGATGATCGGCTGCGGTATGTTGTTCAGTCCGGACAGGAAAATCAGGGTCGGAAACCCGGCCCACTGCCAGATATTGATCAGCAGAATCGTGGTGAGCGCCGTCCGGGGGTCACCCAGCCACGGGAACGCAAACTCGGGATCTCCGATCAGGCGTATGGCGGCGTTGATCATACCCCACGACGGGTGGAGGAGCAGACTGAACAGAAACCCCACCACGACGATCGAAAGGGTTACGGGCAGAAACAGGAGTGCCCGAAAAAACTTGGTGCCGGGAAGTTCCTGGAACAGCATCAGGGCGAAGGCGAACCCGACCGTCGACTGAAACGCAACCACAAATATCAGCGAATACGCGTTGTGTCCGGCGGCGTTCCAGAATCGCGCCGAGATCGGATTGTCGGACGCGAACACGGTCCGGAAGTTATCCAGACCGACGAACGCCTCCCGCTCCAGTCCGTTCCACGAATACAGGCTGTATCCGAATGAACTGAACACGGGATAGATGACGAGCGCGACAAAGAAGATCGTACCCGGAAGCAGAAACAGGGCGAACGCGATCTTTCGCGACGTGAGTATTCGGTCCCAACTCCTAGACAGATTCACGAGAGTCCTCCAGTGTGATCAGTGTAGCCTCCCCGAAGGGAGGCTACTATGTCGCGGGGTTCTTTCAGTTCTGGAACGGTTCGTACCAGGAAGCGATCTGCGTTTGGACTTCCTCCGCCACTTCCTGAGGAGTCAGGTCACCCTGCATCATGCCCTGAAGGGCGTTCTGCAGCGCCACCGAGCCCGTGGGCTGTTCCCACCTGAACCCGACCAGCATGATGTACGGCGTGGTTTCGTGTTCGTTCATGAGGTCGGTGAACTGGCTGAGGACCGGCACACTGTTGGGGTCGGCGGAGACGCCGGGAATCGGCGAAATCTGTCCAAGAAGGTTGGAAAACATCGTTCCAAACTCTTCGCTCGCCATGTACCGGGCGAGTTCCACCGCCTCGTCGGGGTGTTCGGTTGCCTCGTTCACGCCGTACGAGCCGTCGGCCCACGTCCCGATGTACTGCGGAGAACCTGCCGGAGCCGGGGCTGCGAATACACCGATCTCGAGGTCCGGATTCTGCGCGCGGAAGTTTGCCGCCTCAAACGATCCCCCGATATACATGGCCGCCTGTTCGGTAAAGAAGTTGGCCTGCATGCTCGCGAAGTCGAGTCCCATGAACCCGCGGGGCATGTACGGGATCAGCGACTGCATCCGGGTGAGAGCGCGGACAAATCGCGGATCGGTAAACGTGGTGTCGCCGGCGACTACCTCCTGATAGAACTCGTTCCCACCGTAGAAGTTGGGTCCGATCGTTCCAAACATGATCTCCAGCATCCACGCCGCCTGACCACCGTTGGCGAGGGGCGTGACACCGTTGTTCTTGAGGGTGTCGAGGACGGTGATGAACTCGTCCCAGGTGGTGGGCACGGAGAGGTTGTTCTCCCGGAAGATGCGCTCGTTGTAGAAAATGCCCAGGGCCTGATTGGCAAACGGAACACCGTAGATGACACCGTCCTCGCGGCCCGAGGCGCTCGCGATCGAGGCGTCCGAGAACGAGCTCAGGGCCTCGATCTTGTCGCCCAGAGGCATGAGGAACGGCGTGTACCGCTGGAGTCCGCCGTACGCGCGAAGCTGCATCACGTCCGGACCCTGTCCCCCCTCGAGGGCAGTCGCGAGCACGGTGTTGTACTCGGTGTTCTTTACCGTGCGGAACTCAACGTTGATGCCCGGGTGGCTTTCCTCGAACGCATCGAAGATCGTCGCGTACCCCTCTTCATCCTCGCCACGCCAGCTCCACACTTCCAGTGTGACGGTATCGGCTTCACTCACCCCGGCACCGTCGGATTCCTGTTCGCCACCGGCGAAGGCGACGGCCAGAAACGCGAGGCCGAAAAGCAACGACAGAACTACCAGCTTTCTCATGTGCCCTCCTTTGAGCAGTCGGAATTAGGTTTGTTGTAATTCCTATTAACCATCGTAGATACAGTCACTGCCGGTGTCAAGAAAAAAAGGACGGTCAGCCCGCTTCGATTGCGCGAAAGAGCGGGAAACTCCGATCGGCGAGCAGAAACCGCATCGACGAATAGGCTGCGCCGAAGGCCACAGCCTGCAGGCCATCGCTGATGGAGGACACGCGTACACCGCTCCCCGATTCGTCCGTCGCGATCCTGGAGAAGCGACGAATGCGTTCCGAAAGCGGCTCGAGGATCCCGTCCAGGTCGCCACCGAGAACGATCTCGTCGATACCGGTGATGTTTGCCACCAGCGCGAGAGATCGCCCCAGCTCATCGATCGACCGTTCGGGGTCCTTCGGGAGCATTTTGAAGTACGGCCGCAGGAGGTGTGTGATCGCCTTGCCGTGGCACAGCTCGTTCCGCATCACGAGGCCGGCCCCGATTCCGATATCCTCGTCCGAGCCACCGGGACGGAACTCGACGATGATGAGCAGCAGGTTTCCGGTACCCCGCAGCCCCGACTCGCGAAGGACGGCGGCCTGGGCGTCGTTCAGGAGGGAAACGGGGACCTGAAGCACCGTTTCGAGCGGCTCTGCGATGTTCAGAGGATCCCGAACGTGAAGGGCGTGGGAGATTTCGATCGATCGATTGGTCTCGTCGACCTGCCCGCTGACACCAACGCCGAGGGTGACGAGCCCTATGCCGTGCTCCCGGTAACGGGTATCGAGCGAGGCTCGGAGCCTGGCTGTCTCGACCGCCAGGGTGTCTATCGCGGTGGGACCGTAGTGCTCGACCGCGATCTCTTCGCCCCCGATGTACGAACCGCACATGTCGACCGCAACGAGGCGAATCGTCGGGTACGTGAGTTCCACGCCGATGCTGTATGCGACGTTCGGTTCTATGCCCAGCAGGATCGGGGGACGTCCCCCCTTGGGGCCGGAGTTTTCCTCTCCGTACTGGTACAGAATTCCGGCGGCGATCATCTGATCCACCAGCGCGCCCACGGTCGATCGATCCAGGTGCAGCTCCCGGGCAAGGTCGGCGCGGCTACGGCCTGACCGGTGCCACAGGGACTCGAGAATTCGAAACAGGTTGGTGCGTCGAGGGCGGTTCTTGGTCGGCATATGTTTGTTGAATTTCCCACATTACCGTAGCATGTGCCCGGTCGCGCGTCAAACTCCGCCCGTGGCACGGTCGGACTGTCTTGAACTTTTTTCACCTGTTTTCTTTGAAATGGCCGTCATCTCGACGTACGACGAGAGTGCGATCACGCGAGAACGTCGGCTGGGCCCGGCGTATGTCGGTGTGCTCGTTGTCGGCGTGCTCGTTGTCGGCGTGCTCGTTGTCGCTGGCGAAATCATTCACAGTCTCAGTCGAATCCACGACTGCGGGAGCCGGGCGTGCGGAACGCAAAGCCGCGGTCACCCGCTTCAGGGAGCACGCCAAGGCAGCGCCCCCACCGTCGCGAACATGAAAGAGGCAAGTGCGCTACTGGACTCGGGAAACGAAAGCCTTCAGAATGCTGCGGACTCCGGGTCCCGGAGCGCAACCGCGACGCCGAGTCCACGATGTCCGAGGTTGAGGAGATCCAGACCCGCATGGACCGGCTTTCAGACACGATCGCCGATCTCCTGAGTTCGGTAAACGGAGGATGCGAGGACGATGGTGAATAGGAACGTTCTTTGGCGTCGCGAGGGCGCACAGACAGGCGGACGGGCGCTCGCGACAGTCGCGTCGATCGTGCTCGCGCTTTTCGTTGCCGGATGCAGCACCGCCCCGGCGCCGGCCCCCGACTCCGGCTCGGCCGGGAACCCGCCCGCCGTACAGTCGGAGCCCGCGGCGGATACACCGGTCCCGGCACCGGACTCCCCGGAGCGGGTCACGATCCGTCTCAATCTGTCCGAGGGGGAGAGCTACGAGCTTTCCAGCCACGTCAGACAGACGGTCGACCAGGAGTTCCTGGGCCAATCCCTGACCATTCGGCAGGATCTGACCGGGGTCACGCGCTACACCGTCCGTGCCGTGGACGGTGACGGCGTTATGGACCTCGATGTGACGTACGAGTCCTTCGACATGTCGATGTCACTGGAAAGCACCGATGTGTCGAAGGAGCAACTCGACCAGCTGAACCAGGTGATGAACGGGGCGCTGCAGCAGTCGGCCCGACTGGTGAACGGGGTCACGTTCTCCATGCGGGTGAGTCCCGCCGGCGATATCGTCTCGATACAGGGTGTCGAACAGCTGATGGCGCGTGTGCTCAAGTCGGTGTCGGGTCCCGGCGATACCCAGCAGGTTCGGGACGCCCTGCAGCAGGTCCTGAGTGGCGACGCGATCCGTCGCTCCTGGGAGGAGTCGTTCGGCTACATCACCGACGGCCCCGTCGCCGTGGGTGATGAGTGGACATCGGATACTTCGGTGAACATGGGCCTGTCGATGGATGTGCACACCCGGTTCGCGCTGGAATCCGTTGACGGGGACACCCTCGTGCTGAACGTGGACGGCTCGATCGCCAGCTCGGGATTCGACGGTGCCATACTGGACCAGCTCAACGCCGAGGGCGTCGATTTCGATCTGTCGATCGAGGGCACCCAGAGCGGAACGATGCGCGTTGACCGCGAGACCGGCTGGTTGGTGGGACAGGAGAGCGTCATAGACGCAACAGCTGACATCCTGATATCCGCGGAGGGTCAGGAACTCCGCCTGCCGATTACGATGCACACGGAGTCAACGGTCCGGTAGTCCGCTACGGCACCAGAACGAACTTCCCGACGTGCGTTCGTTTCAGCAACGCCTGTTGCGCCTCGACGATCCGCTCGAGGGGAAAGCGTCCGGCGATGATCGGGCGGATCTCGGACCGCTCGATGTATGCGATCAGATTGGGGAACACCGGTTCGTCCCAGGCGGTGGACCCGATCAGCGTCAGATCCTTGAGATACATCGTCCGCAGGTCGAGGGAGACGATCGGGCCGGCGATCGCACCGGAGGAGACGTACCGCCCGCCACGACGAAGCACCTTGAGCATCGCAGCAAATCCCCCGCCGCCAACGTTGTCGACCACGACGTCCACCGACTCCTCGCCAAGCACCGCCACCGGATCACTGTCGCGGTCGAGCACCCGGTCGGCGCCAAGCTCGCGCACGCGATCCATCTTGGCGGCGCTGGTGAGGGCAACGACCGTGGCACCGCGACGCCTGGCGAGCTGGACCACAGCCGATCCAACGCCGCCGGACGCGCCTGCCACGAGGACCGTATCGCCGGCGGTCACGGCACTTCGATGCAGCATGTTTTCCGCGGTGCCGTAGGCGCACGGGATCGTCGCCAGTTCCTCGTCGGTCCAGTCACTACGAACTTCGAACACCTCCGACGCGGGAACGCGAACGTATTCGGCGAAGGCACCGTCAAAGTTCGAACCCAGCCAGACGTTGTCCATAGACCCGAACCCCTGCGGTCGCATGCACGGTCGCACCAGGACCCGCCGACCGATCATCGCGGAATCGACATCGGGGCCAACGGCATCCACTGAACCGCAGCAGTCGGTCCCCTGAATCAGCGGAAACGGGGTCGCCCCGTTCCAGCCACCGGCGGTGCGATCGTCTGCGGGCGAGGACGGTGTCGCACCATCCTCCGCCGCGTCGGTGGCGGTCGTCACATCCGACGAATACCACCCCAGCCGGGTGTTCACGTCGGTGTTGTTGACACCGGCGGCGCGGACGCGGAGCAGCACCTCACCGGCGCGCGGCTCCGGTACCGGCACATCCCGCAGCTCGAGCCTGTCGAACCCGCCAATCCCCGTCGTGACGATCGCTTTCATTGTCTTCTCCGTTCAGCCCCCGCGCTGAGAGCCCCGCGTGGTGCGGGAGGTGGTGGCTCCACCGGACGCACGGCCCGTTCCACCGGCACTCGGCTTCGCGACCTTGGAGGAATCGCGCATGAATCGCGATCCGCCGCGGGAGGATTCGCCCCGGCCACCGGCGGCGCCGCTCCCGGCCCCGTCGTCGTCCGGCGATTCCGACTCCGCCGCCTGTTCGGCCTCGGCTCGCCGGGCCTCCGCCGCCTCGGCCAGCGCCTTCGCCTCCGCCTTGCGGTCTTCTTCGTAGTGACAGTGTTTGTATTTGCGCCCGCTGCCGCAGTGGCAGGGATCGTTGCGTCCCAGTTTCATGGTGACTCCTTCCGTGTCGTTCCCCGTCAGCATATACCGACCGGCAGCCGCATGTCGCTACAGGTGGTCGGCGCGCTTGTACGAACGGCGCGCCTTTTCTATGATTCCCGACATTCGCGAAACACGAAAGGGGACGGCACTATGAAGATCGGCTGGATCGGTACGGGTATCATGGGGGCTTCGATGGCCGGGCACCTTCTCGATGCCGGGCACGAGCTGCGGGTGTTCAATCGAACGCACGCGAAGGCCCGAGCGCTCATCGACCGTGGCGCGACCTGGTGCGATACCCCGGCGGTGGCGGCCCGGGGCGCCGAGGTGGTGTTCTCGATTGTGGGGTACCCTGTCGACGTCCGCGAGGTCTATCTCGGCGACGACGGTGTATTGTCGGCGGTGGAGTCGGGCGCGGTTCTCGTCGACATGACGACCTCCGAACCCCAGCTGGCGATCGAACTCGCCGACCTCGCCGCGGAACGGTCTGCAACGATGCTGGACGCCCCCGTCTCCGGCGGCGATACCGGTGCCCGCAACGGCACACTGGCGATCATGGTCGGCGGCGAGGATCGCGCGTTCCGGCGCGTGTATCCCCTGTTCGAAGCGATGGGATCCACGATCCGCCTCATGGGCGGCCCGGGGGCGGGGCAGCACACCAAAATGGCCAACCAGATCCTCATCGCGTCGACGATGATCGGCGTCGTCGAATCGCTGCTGTACGCACGGCGCGCGGGCCTCTCGCAGGACGAGGTGATCGCGATCATCGGGTCGGGGGCTGCCGGGTCGTGGTCAATCAACAACCTGGGGCCCCGCATCGCCTCCGGTGACATGAACCCGGGGTTCATGATCCGCCATTTCGTGAAGGATCTGGGGATCGCCCTCAAGGAGGCGCGCCGGACCAGCCTTGCGCTGCCGGGCCTGGCGCTCGTGGAGCAGTTCTACCAGGCGGCGATCGCCCAGGGACTGGCCGACCGCGGGACCCAGGCGCTGTATCGCGTTCTGGACGGCCTGAACACCGCGGAACCGCGCGCGGACGGCGGCGATCGCCGCTGAGCACCGCCGACGCACCGGGCCGGATTCACAGTTGGGAACTCCGCCGATATCGTATATAATGTCGGGTATCGGTTCGAAAAACACCAAGGAGTCTGTCTGGTGAAGAGAAAACCAGCTCTTGTACCGGTTCGGGAGCAGCTGTACGAACACATCAAGAGTGCCATTCTTTCAAACGCGTACGCCCCCGGACAGATCGTACAGATCGAAAAACTCGCCGATCAGTTTGGTGTGAGCACCACGCCGATCAGGGAAGCGCTCATCCGCCTGGAGGCGGCCGGGTTTCTCAGGATGATCCCCAACAAGGGAGTGAAGATCTCGGAGATCTCGGAAGAGGACGTGCTTCACGTGTGGGAGATCCGGCGACTTCTGGAACCGTACGCCGGGAGCCTCACCGCGCTCCTGGATATCGAGGAGCACATTCGACCGCTCTACTCCCGATCGCAGAGTTTTCTCAACGGCTGGTTCGACCTCGAGCTGTACATGCAAACCGATATCGCGATCCACGAGCTGTTCTATGTCCACCTCGACAACGCTCCCCTGAAGGAGATGATCGAACGGGTGCAGCAGATGTCGATGCGGATGCGGTACTTCGCCGAGAACTCCAGCGCCACGTCCAGCTCGGTCGTCACCGAAGTCACCACCGAACACGTGACGATTCTCGACGCGATGCTGGCCCACGATGCGGACGCCACCGCCACCGCCATCGAGCGGCACCTGGTCAATGGCGAACGGCGCACACTGGAGTCGATTCACTCCAACGCGGTGGTATCGGAAACCTCCCCACCGAGCTGATCGATCGCCGCGGATCGGCGGTCAGCGAAACGTCAGAAACCCCTCCAGCGAGTGCATGTTTTCATACAGATAGCGAATGAACCGCCCGTAGGTTCCCGCTTCGCGCGCACGAATGCGTACCTCACGCACCGCCTGCGTCCCGTAGTAGTAGGATGCGTTAAACGGCCCCCTGTAGACGTGTTTCGCCTGGGTGATCCGTCCGTCGACGTAGGGGGCCAACGCAAACCCGGTGTCGTCGATGTAGGCGACCACGTCCGCCTCGGCGTGACCGAGCTGCATGAGGCGCCATGACGCGGTCGTGGCGACCGCGATCCGCAAACGACGAAGTGCGATCTGAATCACATCGTCGTCGTCCTCGACCCAGTCGATCAGTTCGGTGGCCTGGTCGCCGATGCCTTCCTGGATGATGCCCGGGACACCGTTGAGCGTGCACAGGAGCACGTCGGCGGTCGACGTTTCCCGCTTGTAGCTGTCGAGCGTATAGAGCAGTTGCGTGGCGTGGCCGGGAAAGTTCTCATGGGTCACCAGGTGCTTCATCGCGGCCCGCGTGATCCCGAGATCCGTGTTGACCTCCATGACACCCTCTGCAAAGTTGCAGCGCCCCGCCGCAGCGGTTCCTGGTTTGAGCACGAGATCCATGCGGTAGTCGCCCAGGTCGAACACGACGTCGGAGGTCCGGCGGATCGCCTCCTCCTGCAGTTCCTCGTACACGGTGTGCAGCTGTTCGACGGGGATGAACCGCTCTCGTTCCCACCGTCGCACCCGCTCCTTCAGACTCCCCTGCCCGATTCCGAGACGCGCGAGCGCCTGATCGATCTCATCGCGGAGTCCGGCGATCACCTCGTCGTCGGCGGGTTTCGCCGGGACGCCGACGAGGTTCTCGAGGCGGTCGGCAAAACTCGTCTCCTCGCCGCGAAACACGGCGATCGCGGTCCGGAGCGACCGCAGCAGTCCCTCCAGAAACATGCGTCGCGCCCCGGCGGGGTACCGACTCACCACCGAGTCCATCTCGTCCAGCTCCTCGAGCGCGGCCTCCCACGACGCGTACCGGCGGGGCTCGATCAGCCCGTCTCCCAGATAGATCGGGACGAGGCCCTCGCTGTCGAGGGCACCGCTTCCCTTCTGAAGCGACCGTTCGTAGCGATCGATCCCGATCGCGATCGCGGTTACGTCATATCCGACCGCTGCATCATCAATCATCGCTGTCCCCGTAGCTGCGGTACGGCACGTTGGTGGTGGCGCACAGGCTTTCCGGCGAGTGGGCCTCCCCGTACAGCGCCCGGACAAACCGGTTCCACCGGGCCGCATCGCCGGCGACGGTGCGCCGAACCCGCCGAACCGCTTCGTTACCGTAAAAGTACGACGCGATAAAGGGAGCCCGGTAGGGATGCCTGGCCATGCCGATACGGCCATCGATCCGCGCCGGCTGCAGGGCTCCGGTGTCCTTCAGATAGGTGCGAACCTCGTCCTCACCGCGCCCCTCTGCGTTCAGCATCCAGGTTGCCTGCGTCGCTACGGCGCTCTGATACCGTCGGAGCGTCGCATGAACGTCGTCGTGGACGTCCTCGATCCAGTCGATCAGTTCGACACCCTGGTCGCCGATGCCCTCCTGGATGACGCCGGGGATCCCGTTGAGGCTGCAGAGCAGCACCTCAGCCGGCGCCTCACCGCGCTCGTACGCCGCAACCGTGAAGATGTTCTGAGTCGAATGCCCCGGGAAACACTCGTGGGCAACGAGGTGTTTCAGCGCCGCGCGGGTGAAGCGGTTTTCGACGTTGAGGTCCATTTTGCGTTCGCTGAAGTTGCAGCGTGCCGTGTAGTGCGTGTTCCGCACCGGATTGAGGTCCATCCAGTAGTCGCCGGTTGGAACGATCCGTTCGTCCGTTCGTTTTTTTGCCTCGGTCATCAGCTCGTGGTACACGCCGGGAATCTCGTCCGGGTCGAGTGTCCCGGTCTGTTCCCACGCCACCACCCGTTCGCGGACGGTTCCTCCGACAACACCGGCGGCGTCGAGTTTGGTGTGCAGCTCGTCGGCGAGGCGGTCGAGAAAATCGCCGGAGATCCGCTCTGCCGGAATCCCCACCAGCGTGGTGAGCTTGTCCGGGAACGACATGGTCGCCCCCTGAAAGAGCGCCGTGGCCGCCGAGAGCGACGCCGTCAGCTTTTGGAGAAACATCTTTCGGGGAGTATCATCAAGCGCCGCCACGCGGGCGGCCAAGCCGGAGATGTCCGATTCGATCCCGGCCCAGCCCGTGTAGATTCGTTCGTCGACCAGGGACTGACCAAGATACAGGGGAATGAGCCCCTCACCATCGAGAATGCCGTTCTCGCCGTTGGTCTCGCGCTCGAAGCGGTCGATTCCCGCGGCGATCTGGGTTGCCTCAAGACCGATGTCGATGTCGTTCACGGTGTGCCTGCCTTTCGTTCCGGGTGTGTCGTGACGGTCGATGTCGCCGTCATCTCTCGGGCGATCCGGTCCACCGGGATGCTCCCGTATGACAGAAGCTCGTCGTGAAACTCCCGATCGGATCGGTCACCGCACGCTGTTCGGAGCCGTTCTATCGCCTCGATTCCATAGAGATACATGATCGCCCCTCCCGGGAAGAGGCTGTTCTTCACCGCCTCGGCCCGCGCCGCGGCGGCTCCCATGCCGGCGCGGTCGCGGTAGAACGCCTCTGCCTCTTCCAGTGAGAACTGCCCGAAGTGGAGCCGCACGTCCACGACCGCCCGCGCCGCCATTCGACGACGCGAGGCGATCTCGGCGTACGCCTCGATCGGCGTCAGAAACCCCGCGCCGGCGCCCAGTTCCGTGGCGTAGCACGCCCACCCTTCCACCAGGGTACCGGCGCACAGCATGAGGAGCCGCGCCGGGCCGTCGGTGGCGGCGACCTGGGCGATACGGGATCGGGCGCGCACAGCGTTCCAGTTCTGCATGTGGTGACCCAGTCCCCCGTGGTGCAACACGTGATTGGTCTTGATCACGAACGTATTGTTGGCTTTGAGTCGAGCGAGGCGTTCCTCCGCCGGGAGGTCGGGGTCCACCGGGATAACGTGGTACGGATACACCGCCGGCTGGTTCCAGCGCGGAGGACACCGGTAGAAAAGGAAATACAGGTGCGGCTGGACATCCAGCCACCAGCGCGGGAGCGGCTGGTACCGGACCGGCGCGTCGCGCCAGGTTAGCAGGTCGTGGGACACCGCCATCTCGCGCGACGCCTCCCACAGCGAGCGATAGGTGGAGAGGTACTCGTCCTCCGCAGGGTGCGTGTCCTGCAACGACGCCAGAGCGGCGTCGACGGAGGAAAACCCGAGCTCCCTCGCGCCCTCCGCCAGCTGCCGGTCGCACTCACGAATCACCTCCTCTGCGTGGTCGGCAAAGGCGCCGGGGTCGGCCTCGGACTGGTGGCTCCAGCGCATGATGTTCCGAAACGCGGCCTCCCCCACCGACACCGCCCCGCCCGGCCGCGTCAGCAGTTCGGTCCGCAGGAACTCCTGGAACCGCTCGAACGCGTCGATCGCCGCGGCCACGGGAGCGTCATCCACGGCGAGCCCCTCGTCCTCCCGGAGAATCGGGATGCCGTTCCGAAGAAAGTTGAGCGCTCCGGTACATTCGCCGATCGCCCGCTCGGTCCACGCCGGCGGTGCCACGGCAAGGTTCTCGCGCGCCGACGCAAGAAACGCCGGGATCGCCTCGAGACGAGCGGTCAGGTCGATCGCCCGCTCCCCGATCGGGCGAAAATCGGAGACGAAGAGCGATACGAGGGCGAACGCGGCCTCTCCCGTGTACGTCGTCGGGTTGTACCCGAAAAAGTGGCCGGACCGCCGCTCCCAGAGCTGGGTCTTCAGAAACCCGCGGGCGAGGTCGTAGTCGATGCGTTGAAATCGATCCAGGGGCCCGGGATCGATCGCGTCGAGGCGCCGAAGCAGCGCCTCGATCTCCGCGATCGTCTCCGTGAGGCTCCCGGCGTCCAGCGCCGGAAGTCGCGAGTTGTACTCCGCCAGCCCGGCGAAGGTCGCATCCACCGGGCGCCGGGAAAAGAGATGAACGAAGAAGTCGTCCATGAACGTGTCGAATTCCGCGGTGTGATTCATGTGTTCTCCTGTTGTACTGCCACCGGTGTCCCGGCGCCGGCGGCCGATTCCCGAAGGGCCGCGATCGCCCGCAGAGTGGCGGCGGCGTCGCCGGCGGTGTAACGCGGCGCCGTCCCCGCGCGGACGCAGTCGGCAAAGTGGGACACCATCAGCTGATACTCGTCGACGCCGCCAAACCGCAGTCGATCGACCTCGCTCCGGCCTGCGAAATGGACGATCTCCGTCGGCGCCGTCCCCGGGAGGAAGGTGTCCGCCACGGTGAGGTGGCCCTCGGTACCCCCGACCACGCAGTACTCCCGTCGCTCGTCCAGCAGCGAGCTGGTGAGGTGCGCGACGCGGCCACCGGGAAACTCGAGATACCCGTGCAGGCGCCCGTCCACACCGGTCGGCGTCTCCACGGTCACGGCGCTGGCGTGGGTCGGTTCCGCGCCAAAAACGGTGCGGGCGAAGTTGACGCAGTAGCAGCCCACGTCCATGAGGGAACCGCCACCGAGGTCGGGTGAGAGCCGGATATTCTTGGGGTTCTTCACCCGGAACGTGAACGTGGCGTCTATCGTTGCCGCCTCCCCGATAGCACCGCCGGCGACGTGCCGGATCAGCGCCTCGATCCGCGGGTGAAAGCGGTACATAAACGCTTCCATGAGCACCACGCCGGCGCGGTCCGCGGCGGCCTGCATCTCGATGCACTCCGCCGCGTTCAGCGCGAGGGGTTTTTCGCACAGGACGTGTTTTCCCGCCTCCGCTGCGCGGATCGCCCACTCACGGTGGAGGGCGTTCGGGAGCGGCACGTACACGGCGTCGATCTCGTCGTCGGCGAGGAGCGCGTCGTAGGACCCGTGGGCCCCGGCGACGCCGTGGTCTTCGGCAAAGCGCCGTGCCCGCTCCCCGTCCCGGGAGGCGACCGCTGCGATCTCGCACCCGTCGGTCGCGCGAATCGCCGGCATCACCGCCGCCGCGGCGATGTTTGCGGTGCCCATGACGCCCCAGCGGACCGGACGCCCGTCGGCGAGCGCGCTCACAGCTCCGTGTCCGATACCCACCGCTTTTCGTAGTGGGACCTGGCCGCCATGTTGATCACTTTCTGGACCCGGGCGCTTTGCAGGAAGTTCCCCTGGTTCTCGTCACCGCCGGAGACGATCTCCTGCATGAAGTTGTGAACCAGCCCCGCGTAGAACACCTGGTCCCACGACTGCCCGACCTGGTATCCCGGCGGGAAGAAGGCATCCGGGATCTCCATGTCCACGTACTCCACCGCGTCCTTTGTGGCGCCCTTGAGCGTCTGAATGACACCGAACTCTTCGACCAGGCGCACCTGAAGGCCGCCCTTGGAACCGAAAATCCGCGCCTCGATACCCGGGTAGTTGCCGACGGTGACGATGCTGGACTGGAGCGAGAACATCGTGCCGTTCTTGCCCTCCCCGATGAAGATGTCGGCGTCGTCGACGTTAATGCGTGACAGCTCCGAGTCGAGGTTGGTGAGCCTGCGCTCCTTCACCATGTTCATCATGATTCCGGTCACGCGCTCCAGGTCCGCGCCGATCAGTTCGAGGCCGATATCGATCGTCGGCGCGCCGTACCCCTCCAGCGAGAAGATGCCGATGCCCTCCGGCGAGAGGTCGGTGTGAAAGCTGGGCGGCGGATCCGGATACTCGCGGTGGACGCGCTTGTCCATCGGGTACTGCGGGTCGAGCCACTGGGAGTTCTGCTCGTATCCGTTGTACACGAAAGGGTCCCCGATGAACCCGTCGCGAACGAGACTCATCATGTACTGCACCGCCGGCGCGTACCGGAACGTGAGTCCCACCTTGGTCTTCAGATTCTTTGAGTCCGCGAGTTCCTGGGCGCGAATGACGTCCTTGTAGTCGTGACAGACCGGCTTCTCGACGAGCACGTGCTTCCCTTCCTCGAGGGCCCGGAAGGTGAGAATCTCGTGGGTGTTGTCGTGCTGGTCTCCGGCACGGGTAACCACGTCGATTACGTCGATGTCGCTGCGGGACATGATCTTCTCGTAGTCCGTGTAGGCATCGGGAATGCCGAACTCGCGGGCGGCGTCGGTGGCGAGGTCCTCGTGGAGGTCGGCGATCGCCACCAGATCGCACAGCGGAGAACTCACGTACCCCGGCAGGTGTGCCCGCCGGCACCACCGGCCCGCTCCGATCACTCCAACGCGCAGTTTGTCGCTCATATCACTCTCCTTGATGGTCTGTCTGCTATTTGTGAGGACGGAGGATCGTTTCCTCGTACTCCGAAATCTCGATGTGCGCCTCGATGATCGTCGGCTCCTGCGCGGCGAGCGCCTCGCGCAGTGCGCGGCGGTACCCGTCGGCGTCCGACACGGATCGCACCGGGACGCCGAACAGGAAGTCGGCGGACCGGTCGCCATCCGGCTCCAGGATCGTCGCGTCACTCACGCTGCCCCGACGTCCCTGTTTGATACGGATCAGACCGAGCGCGCGATCGCGGAGCACGACAAACACGATCGGCAGGCCCTGTCGTCGGGCGGTCGCCATTTCGCCGGCCATCATCATGAACCCGCCGTCTCCGGTTACGCACACCACCGGCCGGTCGGGGCGGGCGATGCCGGCACCGATCGCGGACGGGACACCGAATCCCATGGAGGACCACCCGTTGGACATGAGCTGTGCCGCCGGGTCCGGCGTGCGCCACGCCTGACCGATGAGGTGGGTGTGGGCGCCGACGTCGCAGGTCATGATCCCGTTTTCCGGAAGCTCTTCGCGCAGGATCGAGATCGCCGCAAAGGGACCGAACAGACCGGCGCGGGGCTCGAGGTCCGCAAACATCCGCCGCCGGCGCTCTGCCAGCGCCGCCATGTCCCACCCTGCCACGGGAAGGTCCTCCGCCAGCAGGAAATCCAGCGCCGGAGCGATGTCACCGACGACATCGATGACGTGCGGGTACGCACGCCGGTCGATATCCGCCGGCCGGGGGTCGATGTGGATCAGCGGCACCGTCGGCATCCAGGACTCGTAGTCAAACTCAACGGGGTCGTAGCCCACGCCGATGACCAGATCCGCCTGGCGGTGGGTTTCGGCGACGCGATCGCTCAGGGCGTGAAACAGAACACCGGCGTACCACGGATGGTCCTCCGGGAGCATTCCCTTCGCCATCGGGGTCAGCACCACCGGAACCGCCAGACGCCGCGAGAGCTCGTCGATCGTCGCCGCCACGCCGGGGCGGATCGCCGAAAGCCCCACGGCCAGCACCGGGCGAGAGGCGCCCCGGATCGCGGCAACGGCGCGGGACACCGCATCCGGCGCCGGCGTGTGGGCCGATGCCGGCAGCCCTGCCGCGGCGGCGCCGCCACCAGCGGGCTGATCACCGATCCCCGAAGGGAGCCCGATGTGAACCGGCCCCGGATACTCCGCCAGCGCCTCCCGGACCGCCGCGTGTACGATTCCGTCCACGTTGGCCACGTTGAGCCGGGTGGTCCACTTGGTGATCGGTCGGAAGAGTTCCTGATGATCGATCATCATCTGTTTGGTGCGGCCGAGGGCGCTGTCCGGCGTTTCGCTGGTGAACGCGATGACCGGGGCGCGATCGAGATACGCGCCGCCGACACCCGTCGCCAGGTTTGTGGCACCGGGGCCGAAGGTTCCATAGCACACGCCGGGAACGCCGCGCAGCCAGCCGTACACGGCGGCCATAAACCCCGCGCTTGCCTCGTTCGCCACGAGGACGAACTCGATTCCGGCGGCGGCGAACGCCTCCATGTACGGGAGCCAGTCACCGCTGGGAACGCCGAACACGTGTTCCACACCGTGGACGCGGAGCAGCGCGGCGATACGCTCCGCGACCGTCTGTTTTTCCACCTCCGGGCGCCTCACGAGAACATCACCGAGAACAGACGCAGCGCGTTAAAATTGTCGTCCACACCGCACATCTCGCGGATTGAATGCATCGCAAGAATCGGTATTCCGACGTCCACCGACCGCATCGGAGCCTGCGTGACCGACGCGGTTCCCGCCGCGGACCCGCCGGGGGAGTCGGCCCGGTTTGCGTAGAACTGCCACGGCACACCGGCATCTTCGCACAGCCCCCTGAAGGTGGCGATGGAGCTGCTGTCCGAGGTGAACTTCTGCGCGCCGCTGAACTTCGCGACCACACCCCCGTTGATCACCGTTTCCACGTGGGGATCCGATCGGTCGTGGATGTTCGGGTGCAGCGCGTGGGAGACATCGGCGGAGAACATGAACGACCGGTGCAGTGCGCGGAGGTATTCCTCGCGGCCGCCGCCGGTGGCCAGGGCGATTCGCTCCAGGACCGCCGCCATCATGGGAGAATCCGCCCCCTGCGGCGAGCGGTTTCCCACCTCCTCGTTGTCCACACAGCACAGCACCCTGGTGGCGCCGACGGCGTTGCCATCGTCGTCGCAGCGCGAGAGAGCGTGTACCCCCGCGTGGAGCAGAGACAGATTGTCCAGTCGCGTCGAGGAAATGAACTCACCCGCGGTCCCCACCACGGTGCCGCGTTCGAACTCCGACAGCGACAACTCCACATCCAGGATCTCATCGGGTGTAACCCCGATCTGCCCGGCAACGAGGTCCAGAACGGTTCCTCCCGCCGCACGGTCCGGTGACACCATCCCGATCATCGGCAGCAGGTCCTTCTGGGGGTTGAGCGCGATCCCGGAGTTGACCTGCTTGTTGTGGTGGATGCTGAGGTTCGGGATGTAGGCCACGGCGGTGTCAAACGCCACCAGCCGATCCACCGGGGCGAAGGGGTCCTCACCGCGGAGCGACACCCGCCCCGCCATCGTCAGGGGACGGTCGAGCCAGGTGTTGAAGATCGGCGAGCCGTAGACCTCCGCGTTCAACGTGAGATATCGATTGCGTGCGGCGATCTCGGGTCGGGGTTTGATCCGAATCGTCGGACTGTCGGTATGGGTCTGAATGACCCGGAACCCCTCGTCGGCGACATCGGCGGTCCCCACGACAAACGCGATGAAGGCGGAGCCGTTGACCGCCACCAGATAGCGCCCGCCGCGTTCGAGCGTCCACGGTGCCGCCGGATCGAGACGCTCAAACCCCGCCTTCGACAGGAGCGCCAGTGCGTTCGCGGTGACGTGGAAGGGGCTCGGCGAACGGTGAATGAAATCGATCAGTGATTCGGCAAACTCGGCCGCGTTGTTCATGCCTCTCTCCTTGTGCTGCATTACTCACACCATATGGCAGGCGCTGAAGTGCCCCGGCGCCTTCTCTTCCAGTTCCGGTCGACTGTCCCGACAGACCTGCTGAGCCAGCGGGCATCGCGGTGCGAACGGGCATCCCCGGGGCGGGTCCAGCGGATTGGGGACCTCCCCTTCCAGCGCCCGCAGCGGGTGCCTGGCCGCATAGGCCGGGTCCGGCACGGGGATCGCCGCCAGCAGTGCCCGGGTGTACGGGTGCTGCGGGTGCTCGAACAGTTCATCGCGCGAGGTGAGCTCCACGATACGCCCCAGATACATGACGGCGATCCGCGACGAGATGTGACGCACCATGGACAGGTCGTGGGCGATGAAGAGGAACGTCAGATTCAGTTCCTGCTGCAACCGCTCCAGGAGCGTGACAACCTGCGCCTGTACCGACACGTCGAGCGCGGAGATAGGTTCGTCGCACACGACGAATTCCGGATCCACCGCCAGGGCGCGGGCGATGCCGATCCGTTGCCGCTGCCCGCCGGAGAACTCGTGGGGAAACCGGTTTACAAACGACGGGTCGAGGTTCACGCGACGCAGGAGCTCCCGGCTCCGGTCCTCGCGTTCCTTTTTTGTCAGGTGCGGGTGGTGGATCAGCAGCGGTTCCGCCACGATACTGCCCACGGTAAGCCGTGGGTTCAGCGAGGAGTACGGATCCTGAAACACGATCTGCATCCGTCGCCGGTACGGGAGCATCTCCTTGCGGGTGAGCCCGGTCAGCTCATCGTCCCCGTACCGAACGCTTCCGGCGGTTGCCGGGTACAGCTGCAGAATCGTGCGTCCCACCGTGGATTTTCCGCACCCGCTCTCGCCGACGAGACCGAGTGTCTCCCCCGGGAACACGTCCATATCCACACCGTTTACGGCGTGCACGGTCTTGGTCTGCCTGAGGAGCCCGCCTTCGGTGACAAAGTGTTTCGTCAGGCCCCGGACCCGGACAAGCGCGTCTTTCGATTCCATCTCTGCCTACCTTCCCGTGGGGTTCCAGCACGCCACCGCGTGGTCCGAGCCGACCGGTTCCAGCACCGGGTTCTCCTCCCGACACCGGTCGGTCACCCGCGGACACCGCGGCGCAAACGGACACCCGACGGGTGGCGACAACAGATTCGGCGGGGCCCCCGGAATCGGAGTGAGGTCGTGGTGTGCGCCGTCGGTGATCTGTGGAAGCGATCCCAGCAGTCCCAGCGTGTACGGGTGCTGCGGGTGCTCAAACAGATCCCCCACCCGCGCCTTCTCAACGATGAAGCCCGCGTACATGACCTGGACCTTCTCGGCGAAGTTCGCCACCACGCCCAGATCGTGGGTTATCCAGATCACCGACATGTTTTTCTGGCGCTGGATGTCTTTGACGAGGGTAAGAATCTGCGCCTGGATCGTGACGTCGAGCGCGGTTGTCGGTTCGTCGGCGATCAGCAGCCGGGGATCACAGGCCAGGGCGATGGCGATCATAACCCGCTGTCGCATGCCCCCCGAGAACTGAAACGCGTAATCGTCGATCCGGCGGTGCGGCTCCGGAATCCCCACCAGGCGCAGCAGCTCGATCGCCCGCTCCCGCGCCTCGCGCTTGGACACCCGAAGGTGCCGGACGATTCCCTCCGTGAGCTGCCGCCGGATCGTGAGAACCGGGTTGAGACTCGTCATCGGATCCTGGAACACCATCCCGATGTCGCGCCCTCGCCGGTCACGAATCTCCTGCTCCGGGAGCGCCAGGAGGTCCACACCGTCGAAGCGGGCGGTGCCCGACTCGATGCGCCCCGGCGGTTGCGGAATGAGCTGCAGCAGGGAGAGTGTCCCCACGCTCTTGCCGCAGCCGCTCTCGCCGACGATGGCGAGCGTCTCACCTTCCTCAACGGAATAGGAAATCCCGTTGACCGCGTGGACTACGCCTTCGCGGGTGTGGAAGCGCGTCTTCAGGTCCTGTACGTCAAGAATCGTTGCCACAGCGCTGCCTCACTACAGGGTCGGATCGAGGGCATCCTGCAGACCGTCACCCATAAAGTTGACGCACAGGACGGTGATCAGAATTGCCATGCCCGGGAAGATCGTGAGCCACGGCTCCGACGCCATCGTGGCCTGGCTGTCCATGAGCATGTTTCCCCACGTCGGAATCGGCGGCGACACCCCCAGACCGAGAAAGCTCAGCGACGACTCCACGATGATCGCGTCACCGACGCCCAGCGTGGCGCCAACGACGATCGAGTTGAACACGTTGGGGATGATGTGCCGAAGGACCACGGCGCGGTCGCCGGCCCCCAGTGCGTGGGCGGCGGTAACGTAGTCGTTCTGCTTCACCGCGAGGATCGCCCCGCGCACCACCCGCGCCGTCGACATCCAGCTGAAAAACCCGATGATCAGCATCAGTCCCAGGACCTGGGTGTCGGCGTAGGCACCGAGGACGATCATGAGCGGCAGCGTGGGGATCGAATACGCCAGGTCGGTGAGCCGCATCAGCAGGTTGTCGATGCGCCCGCCATAGTATCCCGCCGTGGCCCCCACCAGCGTGCCGATGAGCGTACCGATAAACGCCGAGGTCAGTCCGATCGTGATCGAAATGCGCCCGCCGAAGAGCAACCGGGTGAACAAATCGCGCCCCAGGGCGTCGGTACCGAGCAGGTGAACCGCGTTGGGCCGCTGTCGGATATTCGCGAGGTCGATCGCATCGAACTCGTAGGGCGCCACGATCGGCGCGGCCATACACAGTACCGTAAGCACGAGAAGCACCACCGCGGATATCATCGCGAGTCGGTGTCGCCGGAACTTGCTCCACGCGATGCGCGCGTTGGACCGCTGGACGGTATCGATTCCCTCAACGAGGAGGGCGTTGTCAGTGGCGAGGCTGTCGTTGTGTTCAGTCATAGCTGATCCGGGGATCCAGAAAGCCGTATACGACGTCGGCCACCAGGTTGAAGGCGACGACCATGAAGGAGCCCATCATCATGATGCCCATGAGCATCGGGTAGTCCCGGGCGTGCATCGACTGGATGAACAGCCGACCGATTCCCGGCCATCCAAAGATCGTCTCGGTGATGACGGCACCGGAAAACAGTTTCGCGATGCTCAGAGTCATGACCGAAACGACGGGGATACTCGCGTTTTTCAGGGCGTGGATCGCGATCACCGTTCGCCGGGTAAGACCCTTGGCGTATGCGGTGCGCACGTAGTCCTGACGGAGGACGCCCAGCATCGAACTGCGCATGTACCGGGACCAGCCGGCGATGTAGTGCAGCGCCAGTACGGTCGCCGGCATGATGATGTGCCGCAGGCGATCGCCGAACGTGTCGATCCCCACCGTCACGGTCCCGGCCACCGGCAACCACTGCAGGCGTACGCTGAATATGAACTGCAGCATCAGGCCGAACCAGAACACCGGCATCGCGATCGCAACGAAGGAAAACGCCGTGGCGGTGTAGTCGAAGGCGGAGTACTGCCTGACGGCGGAGAAGACCCCCAGGGGAATGGCGAGCACCGTGGCGACGACAAACGCCACACCCATGAGGCGCAACGTGTCGGGCAGACGCTCGGCGATCATATCGAGCACCGGCCGCTGCGTCTGAAAACTGATTCCCAGATCCCCGGAGAGCATCGCCCCCACCCACTTGAGGTACTGGACGTAGACCGGCTGGTCCACGCCGAGTCGGGCACGGTACGCGTCGATCGCCGCGGGATCCACGAACATGCCGCGGTCAAGCAGCGTCCCCTCCGGTCCCCCGGGAGCGGCCTGAATGATCGCAAATATCACGATCGAAATTCCAATGAGAAGCGGAATCATCTGGAGGATCCGCCGAATTACATACCGACCCATCTTGCACCTCTACGAAATAACCGGCGCAGGGCGCCGTGTCCGGCCCCCTGCACCATCGAGTCTCACACTATTCGAGGTCCCACTCCCACGCGTTCCACCAGTTTCCGAGGTTGGTGCCGGACCCACGGAAGTTGGTCAGGTTGTCGGCGACGACCCACGGACTGTCGCGGTAGTACAGGAAGATCACGAACGCGTCGTCCGCCAGCCGTTCCTGCGCGGCATCCAGCAGCGGTTTCCGGCTGTCAAAGTCGACCATCGTGTCCGACTCCGTCATCAGCTGGTCCAGCTCCGGGTCACCAAAGCCCGAGAAGTTGTTGCTTCCGCTCTCGCCGTCCCGGGTGTGGTAGAAGTTTGTCAGGCTCACGTCTGACCCCATGAACCATCCACCGATCTGGGCCTCGTAGTCGAAGTTCCGCCACCGCTGGGACCACGCCGCGGCCTCGAGCTCGTCCATCGTTGAGTCGATCCCGACCTGTTTGAGCTGCGCCTGGATGACCTGGGCGATCGCGATGCGGTCGGCGCGTCCGGATCGGTTGAGCCACTCGAAGGAGAACTCCACACCGTCCTTGTCGATGATGCCGTTCCCGTTGGTGTCCTCCCAGCCGGCCTCGGCGAGCATCTCACGGGCGTGCTCCGGGTTGTACTCGGGCACCTCGACATCGGGGTTGTGATACGCGCTGCTCGGCGGAATCGGGCTGTTGGCGATCTGGACGGTGCCCTCGAGGAGCTGGTCCACAATTGCCTGCCGATCGATCGCCGCGTAGAACGCCTGCCGCACCAGTTTGTCGCCAAAGAGATCCGGACGGCCCCCCGGAGGGGCGATGTTGAAGCCGACGTAGTAGAAGACGTTGGACGGGATCATCTCCACGTGCAGTCCGTCGGTGGAGAAGTCGTCAACCTGCGTCGCCTCGATCTGACCGATGTGATAGTCGCCGGACTGCATCGCGTTGAAGCGCGCGGTCTGGTCCGGGATGAACTGAAACACCATCTCGTCGAGGAGCGGATACTCCGGCCCCCTCCAGTAGTCGGGGTTGCGCTCGATGCGGATGTACTCGCCCGATTTCCACTCCGCGAACACGAAGGGTCCGGTACCGATAAACTCGGGACCGCGGTTGTACGGTTCGTACTGCGTGATCTCCTCCCAGGAGAGGTCTTCGAGTACGTGCTTGGGCAGCATCGCCTCGAACAGACCGGCGTAGAACGTGTAGAAGTCGTCCCAGGTCATCACGATCGTGTGGTCGTCGACGATCTCGTAGGAGATGATCTTGTTGTACTCGCTCTGGTTATACACTTCCGGCGTATGCTGGACATACTCCAGGGTGAAGGCGACGTCCTCGGCGGTGAACGGCTCACCGTCACTCCACGTGACCCCTTCCCGGAGATGCCAGGTCATGTCGTAGGTACCGTCGGCATTCTGGACGATGCCGCCGTTATCGAACGTGGGGATTTCCCGGGCGAGCACGGGAATGAACTCGTTGTGATCGTTGGTGATGATCAACCCCTCGGAGATGTTGTGCTGGATATCGCACAGCATCTGACTCGTAAACGGATTGAGCACGTCGATCTCCCGGTCGTAGGCAACGTACAACGTCTTGCTGCCGTCGTCCGCTGCAGCCCCGGTCGTCGCGCGGCCGCTGTCCTCCTGCGTGCCACCGGCAAACGCCCCCGACACCACGAGCGAAAAGAGCGCGAACACGGTCGCCGCTTTCCTCAGAATCCTCATGAAACACCTCCTGTTCCCCATGTGCCGTCCGCCCTACGCGAACGCTGGTTGACTATGCCACCGATTCGAATATTTATGCAAGTATATCCTATAGGATATAGGTTATATTTTTCGACGCCGACGTTGTACGGCCGGGCACGCACGATGACCGGCCGTCACGCACCCCGTGCGGACGATAGGAAAGAGAACGGTTGATGGGAATGTCGGGTGTCAGATCAGGGCGTGACCGGTGCGGGACGTGCCGCTACGCCAGCCACGAGGGAATCAGAATGTACAGAAGAATGAGAACGATGTTGACGATCGGAAAAAACAGCACCGTTCTGGCGGTCCGGTCCATGCGGAGGCGGTAGAACAGCCACGGCACCAGGATCGAGACCACCAGTACAACGGGAAACGTGAGCAAACTGTAGATCTGGATGTGAACCCGGACGCTGGTACCACCGGAGGCGAACATGACCGAGAAGATCGCGGGAAACCAGGCGACAGCCAGCATCGCAAGCCACACGAGATCCGTGATGATAAGGAGCCGGCGAATCGGCCGTCTGTCGTCAGCCGCGGCCCCGGCCTCCTGATATCCACCCATGGCACCACCTCCTGACCACGGAAAGTGTAGCACGAAGGTCAGGTTTCCACCGGTTCCGCGCAATTCGTCGCGCATTGGCACCGGGGAGCCGGCCATTCTCGTGGTAGGATTGCACATGCCCGAAGGGTTGCTGATCGCGTCGAACATCGTCATCCCGACCGTCTCCGGGATCTTTTTCTTCGTCTACTTCGTGTACTTCGCGATCGTGTTTCACGCCAAAGTCCCTTCATTCCTGTACTTCGTGGCGTTTCTGCTCTCGTTCAGCGTGTTCCTGCTGGGTCGTCCGCTTCAGCTCCTGCTTGGACCTCATCCGGTACCGCTGGTGATCGTCAATATTCGTATGGTGGTGTTCTGTACCGTCACGATCACGACGATCACGATCGCGTCTGCCCATTTCAGCAACCAGCGCGGGATACCCTATCGCGTCCTGGTGTTCGCGATCGGCATTGCGCTCGCCGCGGTGTATGTGACCTTCAACACCCTGGGGACAACGGGGAGCTACCCGGTGTTTCGCTGGGGAGACACCGTCGCCCACGACTCGCTGACGCCCACCGGCCTCGCGCCGTTCTTTGGGCGGGAGGTCACGATCGCGGTGCAGGTGGTCATCGGTCTTGGTCTGGCGTTCAACTCGTTGTACAGGATGTTCACCGGCGTTGCGCGGAAGTCCTGGCGGGATTACCTGCGTGACAAGGTCGTTCTGTTCAACAGCGGGATCTTCCTGTTCGCACTGACCTTCACGATCGGGTCGTTTACCAAACAGTGGTGGCTGTACTACTTCGCCTCACCGTTCAGCGCGCTTCTGTTCGGTGCCGGCGTGGTGCTGGATATCCGCGAGATCTACAACAACTACGAGAAACTGATCCCCATCATCAAGGAAGACATCATTGAGAACGTCGCGGTGAGCCGGAGTTCACGCAGCCGGTTGTCGGAACTGCTCATCGGCCTGGGAAGGACCGACCAGCTCGACACCTTCGCGGTGCTCCTTCTGGACGATGCCGAACCGGGAACGGGATTCGGACTCGATGTCATGGAAGCGGTTACCCGAACCGCCCGAAGAGAACTGGACCGCCTGATCGGGCGCCCGAACTACCTGCTCATTCCGCTGAACGACACGCGTCTGGGCGTTGTGTTCCGCCTGGACCAGACCGCGATCGCCACCGGTTTGTCGGAACTGGACCTGTTCCAACAGCTGCAGGACGCGGTCCACCGCACCGGCGGAGCGCGCTGTACCATCGGGATCGGCCACGTATGCGCCGATATCTCTGAACTACACACCTCGTACAGCGAGGCGCGTCACGCCCTCGAGTTCGCGGTCACCCACGAGCGACACACCGTGGTTCACGCAGACAACATCCGCGAGGACCGTCCCTCCGGGCCCCGATACCCCACCAATGAAAAGATGCGTCTCCTGGCGGCGATCAAACTCGGCAATCCGGACGAGTGCAGTACCGCGCTGGATGAGTTTCTCGCGGCCCTCGAGACATACACCGACAGCCGACCGGACTCGCTGCGCGTCAGACTCTACGAAATCGTCGGTGCGTTCATCGACGCAGCGATCGCCTCCGGCGGCGACGAGGAGCGGCTGAACGCGCTCGTACAGGACTGGCTCAGGGAGATCGAACACATTCACTCGTTCAAGACCGCGGCGGAGTGGCTGCGGGAGATCGTGCCGCACATCGTTCGCTTCGTGAACCGAATCCGCAAGTCCCGGTCTACCGTGCTGGTGGACAAGGCGACGTCGATCATCGAAGAACGCTTCGGCGAGCAGATCAGCTACCACGACGTTGCAAAGGAACTGCATATCAGCGCCTCGTACTTCGTCTCCCTGTTCAAACAGGAAACGGGTGCGACCTTCGTCGAGTACCTCACCCGCGTACGGATCGACCGGTCGAAACAGTTGCTGATCGAGACCGCCAGGACGATCACCGACATCGCCTACGACGTGGGGTTCAGCAACCCCAACTACTTCAGCAGCACGTTTAAAAAGCTCACCGGCGTGTCGGCCAAGACATTCCGTTCCCAGGGCACCACGTCGACGGCCCGACCGTAGGATCCTGTAGATCCATCGGAAGATTTTCGAGTCTCATCGTAAAATCGCACCCCTTTTCCCGCAGATCCCGAATGTGGCCTCACCGGCCGCTGCTACACTGAATGTGCGTTGTCGACAATCGCGCAACTCAGGGAAGAGGAGATCGAGATGAAACGAGTCTATTTCTGTAGCGCGATTGCCATTCTGGCAGTCCTCATGACGACATCTGCCTACGCCGGCGGGCAGTCCGAAAGCCAGCCCGCCGCGGACGGTGGAAAGATCACGGTGACCTTTGCCGGCACCGAAGCGGCAACGACCACGCAGAGCCGGATGATGCAGGCGGTGGCGGACGAGCTGAACGCCGATGGGCGCTTCGATGCCGAGGTTCTGGTGGCAGGGGCGCTTTCCGGGGACACCAACGCGCTGGTGTCGCAGGCACGCATGGGTGTGCCGCTGGTCGTTCCGTCGGACCCCGGCCGCCTGGCAAGCCAGTTTGACATCCCCGACATGAACATCCTGATGGCGCCGTACGTCCTCACCGACCCCGCGGTCCTCGAAACGTTGCCGGACACGGAGCTGTTCCAGACCTGGTCCGATCAGCTCGAGGCGCAGGGAGTCGTCCTGATCGCCGACATGTACAACGGCTTCCGCAACTTCTATACGACGACGCCGGTCTCTACCGTTGAGGACCTGTCCGGTCTCCGCATTCGGGGATTCGGCAACGATATCGGGAACGCCCTGGCGCGCTACTTCGGATTTGCCAACGTGGCGATTCCGTTCGGAGAGGTGTTCCCGGCGATCCAGCAGAACACCCTGGATGGAACCGAGGTTCAGGTGTCCGCCGCAGCGGGGAACGCGTTCTGGGAAGTCACCCCCTACATCGCCCTCACCCGTCACTACATGCTGCAGACCGCCTTTGTCTGCTCCACGCGTCTTCTCGACGCCATGCCGTCGGACGCCCGCGACTTCTTCCTGAGTACGATTCGCGAGTACGCGATCGAGTACGGTCAGATCGGGCAGGACGCTGAAAGCGGCCTCTACGACCAGATGCGCGAACACGGTGTCACCATCACCGAAGTCGACCTCGGTGAGTTTCAGGCGGCGATCGCACCGCTGTACGAGAACAACGACCTCGGGTTTTCGCCGGGCCTCCGCGAGGCACTGTTCGATCAGTTGGGGATCTGAGCCCCGTACACGCAGAGACGGGCGTCGCTCCACGCGGCGCCCGTTCATCCCAGACATCTACGGAGTGCAACAATGAAACGGGTCTTCTTCTGGATGGGAAGGATTGAGAAGGCGGCGTGTGCCACGGGGCTGCTGGCGTTGGTGCTGCTGGTCTTTCTGTCCGCAATCCTCCGGTTTTTCCGCCTGTCGATGTCCTGGAACATCGACCTCGCCATGCTCCTGTTCGCGTGGACCGCGTTCCTCGGGGCGGACGTGGCGTGGCGCGAGGGCCAGATCATCGGTGTCGACATCGTCACGCGGATGCTGCCCCGGACCGCGCAGCGGCTGATTCGGCTCGCGGTGTACCTCGTCATCCTCGCGGCGCTCGTGGTGATGGCGGTGTTCGGAACGCGCCTCGCGTGGGCAGATCGCATCGCCCGGTACCAGTCGATGCCGATTCCCTACTCGCTTGTGACGCTCAGCGTGGTGGTCGCATCGATCTCCATGGTGTTCTCGACGCTCCAAAAGATTCGCGGAGTGATCCTGGATCTCGGCGCAGTGAGGCACCCATGACCTTTCTTCTTGTCTGTTTTGTCGTATTTCTGCTATCAGGCATGCCGATCGCGTTCGTTATCGGGATCGCCGGATTCGCGTATTTCTACACCCAGCCGATGCTCCCGTTTGAAAGCGCGGTGCAGATGGTGGTCCTTCAGAGCCAATCGTTCGCGTTTCTGGCGGTGCCGTTTTTCATATTCGCGGGAAACCTGATGAATGCGTCGGGCATAACGAAGCGCCTGCTGGGACTCGCGCGCCTGCTCACGCGGCGGCTGTACGGCGGTACGGCGCAGATCAGCGTGGTGATGAGCACGCTCATGGGGGGTGTATCCGGATCGGCGACGGCCGACGCGGCGATGGAAACGCGCATCCTCGGCCCCGAAATGATGCGGCTCGGCTACGGAAAAGGGTATATCTGCGCGGTCAACAGCGTATCCGCCCTGATAACGGCCACCATCCCGCCCAGTCTCGGTCTGATCATCTTCGGCTTCGTGGGCGAAGTATCGATCGGCCGCCTGTTCGCCGCGGGCATCGTCCCCGGCATCCTGATGATGGTGTTTCTCATGGCCACCACCTCGATCACCAGTCGCGTGAAGCGCTACGACCCGCCCCACGCCGATGCAACCCGCGTGAGCTTCAGGGAGATCGGGGAGAACCTCAAGGAGTCGATCTGGGCGCTGCTGTTTCCGGTGATTCTCATCGTGGGAATCCGATTCGGCGTGTTCACACCATCGGAGTCCGGTGCGTTCGCCGTGATCTACGCGCTCATCGTCGGTCGCTTCGTGTACCGGGAACTGACCTGGGAGACGTTCAAACACTCCGTGGTTACCAGTTTCAAGGACAACGGCGCGATCCTCCTGATCATCGCAATGTCCGGTCCGTTCAGCTATGCGATCACCTGGGTGCAGCTTCCCGTCGCGCTCAGCAATTTCATTTTCGGAATCACGGACAACCCGCAGCTGCTGGTGATCATCATGCTGGCGTTCCTCTTCGTGACCGGCATGGTCGTCGACAGCAACGTGAACTTCCTGCTGCTGACCCCGATTTTCCTCCCGATGGTCCAGAGCCTCGGTGTGGATCCGGTCCACTTCGGCGTACTGATGGCGACCGTGGTCACCCTCGGTGTCATGACGCCACCGATCGGTGCGGCGCTCTATACCGTCTGCGGCATTATCGACTGCCCACCGGAGGAGTATTCCGTGGCGGCGATTCCGTTTTTTATCGCCGTCTTTGCCGAGCTGACGATCCTGGTGTTTCTCCCCCAGGTCGTGCTCTTCATCCCGAATCTCATTTTTGGATAGCGCGCACGCGCGAAAGGAGTCACCATCGATGTCACACCCATCATTTCGTCTCGACGGCATGCACGCGCTCATTACGGGTGGCGGAACCGGCATCGGGTTCACGATCGCCCGGGGATGCGTTGAAGCCGGCGCCACCGTCACGATCACCGGCCGAACCGAAGCCACGCTGCAGTCGGCGGCGGAAACGCTGGGCCCGACGGCGGAATACCGCGTCCACGATGTCACCCGGACCGACACCGCCGCCGACCTGATATCGTCGGTCGAGGAGCGGGCGCCGATCGACGTGCTGGTGAACAACGCCGGAAAACACGACAAACGCCCCACCCTGGAGACGGAGGATTCCGTCGTCCGGGAGGTGATCGAGACAAACCTCGTCGGCGCGCTGGCGCTGAGTCGGGAATGCGCGCGATCCATGGCGCGACGGGGCCGTGGCTCGATCCTCATGATCCTCTCCATGGCGTCCATCTACGGCATTCCTCAGGTGGCGGCGTACACCGCGTCCAAGGCAGGCCTGGCCGGGTTGGTACGGCAGCTCGCGGTTGAATGGGGGCCCTCCGGACTCAGGGTGAACGGCATCGCACCGGGTTTCATCGACACCGCGATGTCGCGGAAGGCGTTTGCCAACGACCCCGATAGAAAGCAGCGCGTCCTCGATCGCACACCGCTGGCGCGGCTCGGCGCGCCGGACGAGATCGCCGGGAGCGCGGTGTTCCTGTCCTCGCCCGCCGCGGCGTTCATCACCGGGACGGTCCTCCCCGTGGACGGCGGCATATCGGTTGGATTCTGACGGCGCCGCCGGCGACGGACGCCACGACGCGCGGCCCGGGAGGGAGAAACACAACATGAAACTCGGATTCGGCTTCTACCATCACATGCTCACCCGCGACAACTTTGCGTTTGCCGCCCAGTGCGGGGCGACACACGCGGTCGTTCACCTGGTCGACTACACCCACGGCGGAGCGCCCGCCGTCGGAGACCGGGACGAACAACCCATCGGGGACGATTCCGGGTGGGGCGTCGCCGGCAGCACACTCAACGACTGGACTGAATCCAGTCTTCACCGCCTGGTGGCCGAGATGGCAACCTACGGAATCGCGATCGAAGCGATCGAGAACTTCGATCCCGCGGACTGGCACGACGTGCTCCTCGGTGGGCCGCGCCGCGACGAACAGATCGAAACGATCAAGGACCGGATCCGTGCCGTGGGACAGGCGGGGATCCCGCAGATCGGGTACAACTTCAGCCTCACCGGTGTCGCATCGCGAACGACCGGCGCGTTCGCCCGCGGAGGCGCCGTGTCGGTGGGCATGACGGAGATCGATACGACCCCGGTGCCCGCGGGAATGGTCTGGAACATGTGGTACGACCGCACCGCCGGCACCGGCGGTCGGCAGCCCACCTCCACGGTCTCCGATCTGTGGGACCGCTGGCGCTATTTCGCCGACGAGGTCTTTCCGGTGGCGGAAGCCAACGGGGTGGCGCTGGCGGCGCACCCCGACGACCCGCCGGTCGAGGAGGTGCGAGGGCAGCCCAAGTTCATCTGGAGGCCGGACCACTATCAGCGTCTGATCGACTACGCCCCGTCGACGGCCAACAGACTCGAGTTCTGCGTGGGAACACTCGCGGAAATGCCCGATCACGACATCTACGAGACGGTCGAACGCTACGCCGGTCAGCACCGAATCGGTTACGTCCACCTGCGAAACGTCGCCGGAACCGCACCGCACTACACGGAGCAGTTCATCGACGACGGCGACGTGGACATGCGACGGGTGGTCTCGATCCTGAAATCACACGGATTCGACGGTGTGGTCATCGCCGACCACACGCCACGACTGGAGTGCGCCGCGCCGTGGCACGCCGGCATTGCCTACGCGATGGGATACATCCGGGCGCTGCTCCAGGACGCCGCTCCCGGGAACGAGTGAGAGAGGAAGAGCGTATGGATATTCGAGATGCAGACGAATGCCTGTGGGACGAAGTTTCACTCGGGGAGGTCATGCTGCGGATGGATCCCGGGGGGGGCCGCGTGCGGTCCGCCCGGTCGTTCACGGTGTGGGAAGGCGGCGGTGAGTACAACGTGGCGAGAGGCCTCCGCCGGGCGTTCGGAAAACGAACCGCGATCGTGACCGCGCTGGTGGAGAACGAGGTCGGCCGCCTGGTGGAGGATCTCATGCTTCAGGGCGGGGTTGACCTGCGCTACCTCCGGTGGGTGCCCTACGACGGAATGGGCCGAAGCGCCCGCGTGGGTCTCAACTTCACCGAACGCGGCTTCGGCGTCCGCGGCGCCGTCGGCACGTCCGACCGCGCCCACTCCGCGGCCAGCGGTCTAAAACCGGGCGACATCGACTGGGACCGCGTGTTTGGCGAGGACGGTGCGAGGTGGTTCCACACCGGTGGCATCTACGCCGGGCTCTCTGAGAGCGCCGCGGAGGTCGTGCTCGAGGCGGTCAGGGCCGCCAGACGGTACGGAACGATCGTCAGCTACGACCTCAACTATCGGGGATCGATCTGGAAGGCACGGGGAGGACCGTCCGCGGCCCGCGAGGTCAACCAACGGGTCGTTCCGTACGTCGACGTGCTCCTCGGGAACGAGGAGGATTTTCAGGTTGCGCTCGGCGTGGACGCCGGCGACCAGCGGGAAAGGTTTACGAACCTCGATATCGGCAGCTACGAGACGTTGATCGAATCGGTAACATCGGCATACCCGAACATCGAGGCGGTCGCAACGACCCTCAGGGAGGTCCGGAGCGCCACCGTCAACGACTGGAGCGCGCTCCTGTGGACCAACGGTACATTCTTTCGGTCAATGGAAATGCGCGGCCTGGAAATTCTCGATCGCGTCGGTGGCGGCGACAGTTTCGCGTCCGGCCTGGTTTTCGGCTTTCTGGACGGACGCTCGCCGCAGATGTGCCTGGATCTCGGCGTTGCCCACGGCGCGCTGGCCATGACAACCCCCGGCGACACGTCCTGTGCGTCGCGGCGAGAGGTCGAAAACCTGGTTGCCGGTGGCAACCAGCGGGTGAACCGGTAGGGAACGGGAGTACCGATGGCACACGAGTTGTACGCACACCTGTCTACGATCGGCGTCCTGCCGGTCCTGACGATCGATGACGCCGATCGGGCGATTCCGACCGCAACCGCCGTGCTGGACGGTGGTATCCCGGCGGTGGAGATCACGTTCAGAACCGGTGCCGCCGAGGAGGCGATACGCCGGACAACCCACGAGGTGCCCGGGACGATCGTCGGGGCCGGGACCGTTCTCACGGTTGACCAGGCAGACCGCGCGAGACGGGCCGGTGCGGCGTTCGTCGTCACACCGGGATTCAATCCGCGGGTCGTGGCGTTCTGTCAGGATGCCGGGATTCCCGTGATTCCGGGGGTCAACAATCCGACCCAGGTGGAACAGGCGCTTGAACTGGGCGTGACAGTCCTCAAGTTCTTTCCCGCCGCGGCATCCGGAGGACCGGCGATGCTCCGGGCTCTCGGCGGTCCGTACCCGAACGTCCGGTTCGTCCCGACCGGCGGCGTATCCGCCGCGAACCTCGGGGAGTATCTGGGGCTTCCCAACGTGCTCGCGGTCGGGGGGAGCTGGATGGTACCCGCGGCAGCCGTTCGGGCCGGTGACACCAACGCAATTCGTATCGCGGTCGCGGATACCGTAACAGAGGTGTCATCCGTGAGGTCCGGGGGGTCATCCCGCCGGTATTGATAGGAGTTCGAGTCCGAAATCTCTCCCGGACTTGACATATACCCCATGGGGGTATATCGTACCAATACCCCCCATGGGGTATAAAGCATAGAAGGAGAGAGCCATGAACGTTACGACCCTGGAAATCAGCGGAATGACCTGCTCATCCTGCGCGGCTACGGTCGAGAAAGCCGTGGGCCGCCTCGCCGGAGTGGACTCCGCGAGCGTAAACTTTGCCACCGAGCGACTCACCGTTCACCGACAGAACACCGAGCTGCCGGTGGCGTCGATCATCGACGCGGTGAAATCCGCCGGCTACGACGCCAGCTCCGTGGACGACAGCGTTCGGGATGTCACAATCCCGATTGAGGGCATGACCTGCGCGAGCTGCGCGCAACGCGTCGAAAAGCAGATATCGGACCTCGACGGCGTCCACAAGGCGTCGGTCAACTTTGCCACGGAGCGGGCGTACGTCGAGTACGATCCCGGCCGGGTGCGGATATCCGCGATCAAGACCGCCATCGCGGATGCAGGGTACGTCGCGCTCGACCTCGAGATGCAGTCCGATGACGATGCCGACAGGCAGAAGCACGCAACGGAGTCCGCACGTCTCTGGAAACGCTTTCTCACCTCAGCCGCCTTTTCGATTCCGCTCATGTACATCGCGATGGGTCACCTTCTGGGACTTCCCCTCGGTCCCCTGTCGCCGGAGCGAAATCCCCTCGTGTTCGCCCTGAGCCAGCTGGTACTCGTATTGCCGGTGGTGGCCGCCGGGCGTCGGTTCTATCGGGTGGGCTTCAAGCTGCTGTTCAAAGCCCATCCGAACATGGATTCGCTTATCGCCATCGGAACATCGGCGGCGATCGGCTACGGCGTGTTCGCTACCGTCATGATCGCTACCGGCAATCTCGAGTATGCCCAGGACCTGTACTTCGAGACGGCGGGTGTCATCGTCACGTTGATCCTGCTCGGGAAGTACCTCGAGTCGGTCACCAAAGGTCGGACCTCGGAGGCGATCAAGACGCTCATCGGACTCCAGCCGAAAACCGCGATCGTCGTCCACGACGACGGCCGGGAACTCGAGATTCCCGTGGATGAGGTTGAGGTCGGAGACGTCCTGTTGGTCAAACCCGGGGCGAAGATTCCCGTGGATGCGCTCGTCGTGAGCGGAACCAGCGCGGTGGATGAGTCGATGATTACCGGTGAAAGCATCCCCGTGGACAAGCAACCGGGGGATACGGTGATCGGTGGTACGATCAACGCCTCCGGGTCCCTGAGAGCGACCGCCACCAAGGTCGGAAAGGACACGGCACTCGCCCAGATTATCCGCCTGGTCGAGGACGCCCAGGGCTCCAAGGCGCCGATCGCCCGACTTGCCGACGTCATATCCGGAATCTTCGTTCCAATCGTGATGGGCATCGCGGTCGTCGCGGGACTGGCGTGGTTTCTGACGGGTGCGTCACCGGTCTTCGCGCTGACGATCTTCATCGCGGTGCTGGTGATCGCGTGCCCCTGCGCCCTCGGCCTGGCGACCCCCACCGCCATTATGGTGGGAACCGGAAAAGGAGCCGAACACGGCATCCTGATCAAGGGAGGCGAGGCGCTCGAGACCGCCCATCGCATCAACACGGTCGTATTCGACAAGACCGGGACGATCACGGAGGGACGCCCGGTGGTTACGGACGTCGTCGCCGCAAACGGGTACACGGAGCAGGAGATTCTCCGTATCGCCTCGAGTGCCGAACGGGATTCCGAGCATCCCCTCGCCGTCGCGATTGTGGAACGGGCCCGAACACTGGGAATCGAACCGGTGGCGGCCACCGAGTTTCAGTCACTGGCAGGAAAAGGGATCTCCGTCCTGGTCGAGGGCAAACGAATACTGCTGGGAAACGAAACGCTCATGAGAGAGTTCGGCGTGGCGATCGGTGATGGTGAGGAGTCAGCGCGTCTGGCGGCCCGGGGATACACCCCGATGTTCCTCGCGGTGGATGCGCAGTATGCCGGGGTCATCGCCGTGGCAGACACGGTCAAGGAGTCCAGTGCCGCCGCGATCACATCGCTCCACCGGATGGGTATTCGCGTGGCAATGATCACCGGAGACAATCGCCGCACCGCCGAAGCGATCGCCTCACAGGTCGGAATCGATATCGTCCTCGCGGAGGTCCTCCCGGAGGACAAGGCACACGAAGTCGAACAGCTCCAGGAAGAGGGTGACGTGGTGGCGATGGTCGGTGACGGCGTAAACGATGCACCGGCCCTGGCCCGTGCCGATGTCGGCATCGCGATCGGGTCGGGAACCGACGTGGCGATCGAGTCAGCGGACATGGTGCTCATGCGGAGCGACCTCGCCGACGTGGTGGCCGGCATCCGACTGAGCTCGGCGACCATCCGAAACGTCAAGCAGAATCTGTTCTGGGCGTTCGGCTACAACACGATCGGCATACCGATCGCCGCCGGACTGCTGTATCTGGTTGGCGGCCCCCTCCTGAATCCGATGATCGCCGCCGCCGCGATGGCGTTCAGCTCGGTATCGGTACTGTTGAACGCGCTGCGGTTGAAGCGCTTCTCCCCGGCGGCGGCGTGACGCGCCCCCACCGGGCGAGGTGCAATATCTCACCCTACGCGTCCGGCGGCGGCTCCTCGGAGCCCTCGCCGGTTCGGGCATCGTCGCCGGCCGATTCCGCCACCCGGTCCGGATCGTCGTCTCCATCGCCCACGGTGCGGTAGGATTCGACCTCCGCCTTCAGGCTCGCGCTGACAACACCGAGACGGTCGTGGAGCCGGCTCAGGTTGTCCATCGCCTCGTTAATCCGCTCGAGTTCCGAGGAGATACCGTCCACTGCCATCGAAACCTGCCGCGATCCATCGCGGATCGACGCGATCCGCTGCCGGATCTGGCCCGAGCGCTCGTTCATGGAGACAGACCCCGTCTGGATCGCCGTGGAGGCGTCGCTGAGCTCCCGCATCGCGGTCAGGACCTCCCGTCCGCCGCCCTCGATCTCGTTCATACCGACGCTGATCTCCTGGAGCGCCCGTGCCACGGACTGAACCCCCTCGTCGACCTGCGTGAACGCCACCCGAGACTGGCGGCTTTCCTCCGTCGCCTCGGTAATCGCCCCCACAATCTGCTTGAGTTCGGTGGAGATCTCCTTGGAGTTCTGCGCCGAGGCTTCCGCCAGACTGCGAATCTCCTGCGCCACCACCGAGAATCCGCGTCCGTACTCTCCGGCGTGGGCGGCCTCGATCGCGGCGTTCATCGCCAGCATGTTGGTGCTGGCGGCGATACCCTGGATCACGCTGGCGATGCGGCTGATCTCCCCGGCCTGTTCGTTGACCCCTTCGATGCGCTCCAGGAGAGCTCCGATCCGCTTGTCGCCCGTCTGCGCGGTTTGCACGAGCTTCTCAGCCGCCGCGAGACTGTTCGAGGTGGTTTGATTCATGTTCCCGAGGGACGCGATCATCTGGTTGATCGACGCGGTGGACTCCTCCACCATCGCCATCTGCGACTGGATCCGTTCGTCGAGGGAGGAAATCTCGGTGACGATGGCGTCGGTTTCCTCTGTCGCGGCACCGATCGACTCGTCGAGGTCGCTCACCTCTCCGGTCATCGATTTGGCATTTCGACTGATCTCTGCGGTGAAGGACGCCGTCTCGTGAGCCGCAGTGACGAGTTCGTCCTTGATCGACTCGTTGGTGTCCGCTTCCTGCTTGATACGCTCCACGTTTCCGCGGAGGGAGGCGAAGAACGTGTTGAGCGAGTCGGTGAGCGTACCGATCTCGTCGTTCGATGTGCGCGGAATCTCACGGGTCAGGTCCCGCTGCTGGATCACCCCCAGCCCCTCGCCGATCGAGGCGAGGCTTCGTCCGATGCGCCGGGAGATCCCGAGGGCTGCCAATGTCGCGATCGCCACCAGAATCGCGACGACGCCGAGCGCAACCAGCGACCCGATGCGGTTGATCGTCACGATCTGCCGTTCGATCTCATCGAACGTTTCGTCGAGGGTGGATATGGAGCTCTCCAACGTCTGGACGCTGATGAACACCGCGCTCTGGAGCTGTTCCACCGCCGCCGCCAGGTCGGGAAAGTTCTCGTGTTCGATCACGTACTCCGAGGTGACGAGCGGGAGAATCGGCTGGCGCCCGCCGCCAAACGTGAGGATGTTGTCCTCGGCGTCCAGAACACCCTGGACAGCGGACTGGAAATTCGCCTGTCGCTGCGCCTGAAGCGACTTCAACCGCACCACCGTATCGATCATCTCCCGAACCTGAGGACTCACCCTCGGCAGGAGCGTCACCTGATCCTGCACGTGCGCCAGGAGTTCGCCGGAGGTCTCGTATCGTGCGACAAAGCGGTCGTACTGCTCGTCGGCGGGATACACGAGAACCTTGGCGGCCTCAGCGTACTCCAGCCCGATGCTCTGGCGCAGATCGACAAGCAGTTGCTGTTCCCGGGTGAGCGTTCGCACGAGTTGCGTTGCCAGGGCAAACACGCTGAACCCCAGAAGGACGACAACCAGCATCGCCGCGACAAGGCCCATAAGCTTGGCTCGAATGGACATAGTTGTACATCTCCTCAACGTAACGGTCTCAATCAATGGGGGATCTGTCAACTGCGAAGTACCGTCGGGGAGAGAATGCCCGGTCAGACCGCGCGACGAGCGCTCTTGAGTCTACGACACCACTCGAAGCGCCACGTACAGCGCGACGATCCAGTCAACGACCACGCAGAACGGGACATACCACCCTGGGACGGTGGTGCGGACGCCGCCGTGGTGGTGTAGTAGGTCCCAGACGCCGTGAGTGGTGTAACCGATAACGAGAAACCACGGCGTCACCCACATCCCGGCGACCGCCATCACGGCGTGGAAGAGCGCGTTTCCGGTCTCAATCACGAGTTCTCCGGGACGTCCGTCGGCGATGGCGAACCCGACGTAAATCGCCGCAATGATACCAAGCACGAGCGCCAGAAACTCGCGTTTCATGACCGCGTTCGGAAGAACAAACTCCGAAAAGGTAGCGATCGCCGCTCCCAGGATGACCCCGGCGGCGATCTCCCGCCTTCGACTGTTCACGAGGCACCTCCTCATGGACAACCCTACCAGACGCATGCCGGAGACGCGAAGAGCCGGCAGCGTCTCCCCTGCTGTCACCAAATCGTCACACTCAGCCGGCCGGAGTTCATTAGTTTCGAAGGAGATGGTCCGCGGTTGGCACGCCATGCGGACACGAATCGATCGAGACCGTCCCGAAGGGGGACGGCGAAAGGAGCACACCATGGCAATCGATATTCAGAAAACGCTCGGGAAGGAGGCCGAGGACCTGCTGACCCATACCCCCGTCGTACCGAAGGAGACGATCCACGTTCCCGGCCCCGATTTCGTGGATCGCGTGTGGGCCCTTTCGGACCGGTCTCCGCGCGTGCTGCGCAGCCTCCAGACCCTCTTCTCCCACGGTCGCCTCGGTGGCACCGGCTATCTATCCATTCTCCCGGTGGACCAGGGCGTCGAGCACTCCGCCGGTGCCAGTTTCGCGGCCAATCCCGCCTACTTTGACGGCGAACAGATCGTCCGACTCGCGATCGACGGTGGGTGCAACGCGGTGGCGTCGACGTTCGGCGTACTGGGATCCGTCGCTCGCAAGTACGCCCACAAGATTCCCTTTCTCGTGAAGCTCAACCACAACGAGCTGCTCAGCTATCCGAACACCCACGACCAGATCATGTTCGGAACGGTGGAGCAGGCCTACGAGATGGGCGCGGTCGCGGTGGGCGCAACGATCTATTTCGGTTCACCGGAGTCCAACCGGCAGATCGTCGAGGTGGCCAAAGCGTTCCACCGCGCCCACGAGCTCGGGATGGCAACCGTCCTGTGGTGCTACACCCGAAACAGCGCGTTCAAGACCGACGAGGCCGACTATCACACCGCCGCGGACCTGACCGGACAGGCCAACCATCTGGGGGTGACGATCGAGGCCGACATCGTGAAGCAGAAGGCTCCCACGCTCAACGGCGGCTACAAGGCCCTCAACATGGGCGACTCGTCCTACGGGAAACTGGACGAGCGAATGTATTCCGACCTGGCCTCGACCCACCCGATCGACCTGACCCGCTACCAGGTCATGAACAGCTACATGGGCCGCGCGGGCCTCATCAACTCCGGCGGGGCATCGTCGGGGGCGGATGATCTTGCCGTAGCCGTGCGCACCGCCGTAATCAACAAACGCGCCGGCGGCATGGGGCTTATTTCCGGGCGAAAAGCGTTCCAGCGTCCTACCGCAGAAGGGATCAAGCTGTTGCATGCGATTCAGGATGTGTACCTGTCGGAGGAGGTGACGGTGGCGTGACGTACCTCTCGCCGGGTACCTCATCAGTGTCACCGAAGCGTCATGTCAGGTTCACAGCCCGTTCATACCTGTTCGGTATCGTACAAGACATGGAAAGGAGCATTGCTATGCGAACACGAATACTGATGGCCGGCCTGCTTCTCGCGTCGGTCACGCTCACCGGTTGGGCCAACGAAGGCGACCACACTCAGTCTCTCGATCAGGTGACCGCAGAAATCCGGGACCAGCTGGGGCTGGACGCTTCCGAGGCAATCGACCCTGCAAACGTTCCCGATGAACTGCTCATCGAACTCGGAGACGCAGTGATGGCCACGATTCACCCGGACGAGCGCACCCACGAATGGATGGACCGCATGATGGGCGGCGAAGGCTCGTCGTCCCTCGATGCCGCCCACCGGTGGATGGCCTACCGGTATCTCACCGGCGGATACGGGACTCCCGGAAACGCCGGCGGAATGGGTTTCGGCATGATGGGGCCGGGAATGATGAACGGCAGCTGGGGACTCATGGGGAATCCCAACCAGGACTACGGCTCAGTTCCGTCGCTTTCGCCGGAACAGATTCTCCAGCGAAGACTGAGTTCGGGAGAGATCACGCGACGACAGTATCGCCGCATGCTCCGGGCGCTGGACTGATTATCACCACGCCATGCCGTCAAGCCCGGCGTTTTCCGCCGGGCTTCCCTCGACACTCACAAACACGCCGTGGGGCAGGCACGCGATCCACTCACCGCCCCGCGAAATCTCCCCCATGGAGATACAGATTTTTTGGGGACAGTCGGACCGGATCACCCGGGCGACACCGTTGGAAATGGAAATTACACACGTGCCTGGATCGTTCAGCGGCTGAAACTCCCGATCCTCGTTCAGTGGATACAGCCAGACCTGATCGTCGCTCTGAACCCGCACGACCGATCCCGTTGCCTGCCGGGCGAACACCACCGTGCTCAGCCCGGCCACGATCACCACCGCTATGGCGAGAACCGCATAGTCGAAGGGACGGATCATACCGGAAAACGTTCTGATGAGGCTCGACACTCGTCGTGGCATGCCTCGCCTACTTCCGATACTTGCCGAGGATGTCCATGATCTCAGCGGTCTTCTCGGCCTGTTCCGTCGGATCGCCGCTGCGAATCGCGTCGACTACGCAGGTGTTCAGATGGTTTTCCATGACGAGGTTTTCGACGTTGCGAATCGCCGAAACCACCGCCGACGTCTGATTGAGGATATCGACGCAGTACCTGTCGTCATCGATCATCCGGGCGATGCCCGCGATCTGCCCCTCGATCCGCCGCAGCCGATTTCGAATCTTCTCACGCTGTTCGTCGGTCATTGAAATGCTCCCTTCGCTCGTTGGCGCTGTGCCGAATCATATCCGGAGTTCCATATCCGTAACGCAGGTCTCAGCGTCCGAAAACGTCGACACCATACGGGAGGCCCGCCCCACCGGCGCTTCGATTTCGAGTTCCAGGATTTCGTCGCGTGGCACCCACAGGTCGAGAAACCCGTTGTCACCGGTTTCCGCCACGCCATCATCCAGAACGCGGCCGTCCTGGTCGCGAATGGTGTACGAAAACTCCCGGGATACAAACTCACCACGGCACCCGGATACGCTGTGCTGACTGCATGGATGGGTCATCGAAAGGTACGGTGCCACCGAGATGACCATTCGATCCTCGGGAAGCAGAACATCGACCTGAACTCCGTCCGGAAACAGGAACGACAGTGACTCCGGCGACACCCACGATTGCACCTTTGGCTCTGCGCTGCGCCACTCATTTGCCAGCGCCAGCGCAGCCTCGGCGTCGTTCGTCGGTATCGAACCGCGGAGGCCGTCCCACGACGACGAGGTGCGCGGCATTGGACCCGCCTGGTCGACCGTCTCGGCGGCGTCGTTGGTGGGGGAGAGTTCACCGGCGACAGTCGTCACGCCACCGTCGACGGGACGCCGGGCCACTTCCCCGGGACGCGTCGCTGCCGTGTCACCATTGGTGGCGATAGTCCGGACTGCCATGCCGCCCGCTACGACACCGATCAGCACGCCGGCAACCGCCAGGACTACGTACGTTCTTGACACAGTATTCCCTCCATGGGATTGTTTTGTATACCCTACCGGGGTATACTACCTCCAGACACCGACAGGTGTCAACACAACCGTCCGGCACCGCCCGTCACCAGGGCGAGGTCGGTACCAGGAGAACGAAATGATGCATGGTTTTGCCCTCGGATGGCTCATCCTGGCGTTTGTGTTCGTGGTTCGTCCGTCAAAACGCCAGTCCCACCCGCCAGAATCTCGTGGGCAATCTCGTATTGAGGGAGACGGCGCGATCGCCCGGGTCTTTCGTCTCGCCTCCCGGAAACAGGGTAGAATCACCATATCTGACGTGGTTGTCGACCTCGGGATCTCCCCCACCGACGCCGAGGACATGATGGACCGTATCGTTGATGGCATTCACGCGCAGGTGGAACTGTCGGAAAGAGGTCGGCTGGTCTATGTGTTTCCCGAGCTGATCGGGGAGACTTCGACGACCCGTCTGACGCCCCCGCCCATGGGCTCGTAGCGTTGACACACTCTGGTTGTATACAGAAGCGTGTTGCACGTGGGGCGCGGCGCACCCGGCGAGGACACGCTAAACTCCTTACGCGGCGCGGCCACCTCACGCAGCACACTTAGCTCACGCGACACACTCAGCTCGTGCGGCCTCCGTGGCACGGGCGAGATCGTGTTCCGCATAGCGGGGCATCGTCACCGTCGTGCCCTTCTGTCCGGCGATCCATCTGATCGGTGGCGTGAGAATCTCACCCCGCCAGGCGCGCTCGAGGCTCTCCGGCACCGTCCCCGCCCGGGCGTCGATCCGCCGCTGAAAGAACTC